>Ga0210110_1000076_pt1 | contig 34115 bp, 27 predicted proteins | sample China_Galinas_PW_2_FD_184865 | JGI IMG/M metagenome (GOLD analysis project Ga0210110, IMG submission 184865) | Wetland microbial communities from San Francisco Bay, California, USA, that impact long-term carbon sequestration - China_Galinas_PWB_D1... | ecosystem: Environmental > Aquatic > Marine... | reverse complement strand
ACTCCGAGGAACGCCATCGCCGACAACAACTGCGGCCCGATCGACACCCAACCTCTTCCACGCTCACCGTCACCGGGGCGCTGGCGCCGGTTCGAGCGCGATTTCGGCGTTACTCACCGATCTAGGTCTGACAGCCGATCTCTCGCCGATATCCGCACGCACCAACTTACGGGCCGGGCGACGACTCCAACGACCTCGTACCTACTCGGCCCGTGGGCCGAGTAGGTACGAGGTAAGCTGGGGCGCGAGCCTCGGTAGCCGCTCGGGCCCTTCCGTCGCGATACGCAGGCTTAGCGTCATCGCAAGCGCTCCCACCAAGAGCTCCTCGCCTCCCTCTGTGGGCGAGCCGTTCGTCGCGCCGGTCTCCCTCAACGCGGCCGCCAGTTTGCCGACCCCCTCCCGGTAGCGCTCGACCCCCACCGCGCCCACGGCAAGAACCTCGACCAGGCAGAATCGCGCTAGCTCTGGCTCAGCGGCGAGAAAGTCGAGTACCGCCGTAAGCGCGGCGAGTACCTGCCGTGGCGGGTCACCCTCCGCGCTCGCCACTAGCTGCCCCAGGTGTGCGGCGACAATCTCCCATGCCGCCAGAAAGCAATCCTGTTTGTCCTCGAACAGCTCATAGAAGACGCGACGGGAGACCCTCGAGTTGCCGATCACGTCGCTTACTGTGAGCGCCGGGTAGCCCTTCGCGGCGGCGGCGCTCGCCACGCCGGCGAGCAAGCGCTCCCGCTGACTGAGCTTGACCGCTTCGCGCGGTAGCTTGTGCTTCCCGGTGGGCAGCGGGCCGAGCTGTGGCCCGCAATCGCGCTCACTTCGACCGCGCTCCCCAGCCCGCGATCGCGACCGCCCACCCCGTTCGCCGCCATCGACCCGGAGCGCACCGATGAGCTCTGCGACCCGCTCGGCCTCTCCGCCCAGCCCCCCGGTGGGCAGCCACAGCAGGACGGCTGCCATCAACTCACCCTCCAGCGTCTTGGCTGCCCTCGAGGGCCTGTCGCTGGCTGCGCGCCCTCGCTGCAGGACTTTCTCCAGCCCTCCCAGCGCCCGCCGGTAACGCTCGATCGCCGCTGGGCCGGCTGCGAACGGCTCGACCAAGCACGCCTGCGCGACGGCGGGGTTCGCCGCCGCCAACTCCAACAGCGCCTCGGTCGCTGCGGTGAGCTTCTCGACTCGCCGCCCCCGCTGTGCTTCGAAGGCCTCGCCACAGCTTCGCTCGGCCGCCCCGGCGGCGCAGTCGAGCAGCGCCATGTAGCAGCCCCGTTTGTCGCCGAAGAGCTCGCGGACGGTTCGCATGCCGACCCCCGCACGGCGGATCAGCTGCTCGGCTGTAAAGCCCAGGTATCCGTGCTCGGCGACCAATTCGCTGGTCACTTCAAGGATACGCCGCTCCCGGTCGCTGGCCATCTCCTCCCGGGTCAGGGCAAACTTCTTCTCGCCCCATGGACGGCCGGGCAACGCTCGCATAACGCCGAGCATAGCTAGCGCTGGAGCGTCCTTATCCGATTCTCACTCAGCGTCCCCCGCTTTTGTAAACCTAGGCCCCCTTTCGGGAACTCCAATTTGCATTTCCGTGCGCGACGTGCTTACATACACACGCCGGTACCGGGGCTTCCAAATGGGAACTCACTCCAACCGGCAACGCCCCTCAGGACGGGCACAGGCAGGGAGGGCCGCCCGGGAAGCGGCCCGCACAGGGAAAGGGAGAGACGCATCGCACCTAGACCGAACACCACCGGACTTCAGGATCGCCCCGGCGATCCGACGTCGGTAGCTGCCGTCCCCTGTGCGGCCGCGACCGGGAGCCCGACCTCCGAATCGTTGCTGGGCTCCGACGCAAGGCGGAGCGAGCGGCACGGCCCCTCCGGTGTCCTTTCCCTGGCCGGGCGGAATCGGCCCCGTGCCGCTCGCCGCCGCCTCACCGCCTCGCACACCGCGACCGCTTCGACCCCAGCCGCCCCCTCGCCGCTCTCGCTCGCCGCAGCCCGAGTTGCCCACCTACCTGCAGAGAGGGTGGGCAATGAGGGCCACGCCCCACGGACGACCGCAGACCCCTCGCCCCTTTCCCACCAAGAACTTCAACCACTCACCGTTGTACCCGCCACGGCCTCAGCGGCTCGTGTCGGCTCCACTAACGCAAAGGACAAATTACTTGTGCCCTCTCTCCGAGCCCGCGTGCGCCGATGGCGAGCGCCGGGTTTGCACCCCCGGACGCGGAAGTCACGCTGTCCATATCTGATTTCTCAGCCGTGGCTGAGAGCAGAGGAGGTGCGACGTATGTCGTTGCGAGGACGCAGGGAGGCCCTAGTAGCAGCGCTACGTGGGCTGACTGAGGACAAAGCAGCGCGCCGACCCGCCGCCGCCAGCGGTGTGCGGGGGGTCGGAGAGCGGGCACAACAAAAAGGGAGATAAGCAGTGAGACGAATAACCATCTTGCTAGCCGCGCTGGGGGCGCTGATGCTCGTTCCGGCCGCGTCGGCCTTCGCCGCCGGAACCATGACCGTGATTCCGGCCGGTGGCGGCAGCGGCGAAGTCGACAGCACCACCGGCTCTGGCGGCAGTGGCTTTCTCGTGGGCGAACCGCCGGTCGAATGCGCCTACGACGGCGAAACCGAAGAAGCGACCGGCGAATGCGGTCCACTCGAAATGGCCGCCGAAGGCGGAGTCGAAGGGATCGGCCTGCGCCAGACCGCGGCCCTGGGCTCCGAATTCACCGGCTGGCTCGTCGAAGGCGCGACCCAGTTCTGGTACGCATGCGGAGGACCAGGAAGCAACGAATACTGCACGCCGGGTGCGTATGAAGGCGAAGAACCCGCTATCACCGTCTACGCCGTCTTCGAACCCTGCGAAGAAGGCTCCGAAGCCGCGACCTGCAACGCCACGCTGAAAGTCAAAAAGACTGGCGAAGGCTTCGGCACGGTGACCAGCGAAGGCGGGGCAATCAACTGCAGCCCTGAATGCGAAGCCGTCTACGAAGAAGGTGCCGAAGTCACGCTGGAAGCTGAAGCCAAAACAAACTCCGAATTCACCGGCTGGACCGGTTGCACCTCGGAATCCGAAGGCAAATGCCACGTGACGATGGGCGAAATCGGTACCACCACGGAAGTCGAAGCCAACTTCGAACCGGCCCCCGAACAACCCCTGACCCTCAAGATCCAGGAAGGCGAAGGCACGGTCGTCTCCGACCCCGCAGGCATCACCTGCACCGGCCCGGCGGGCGAAGAATGCACCTCTGAATTCGAAGAAAACGCAGAAGTCACCCTGACCGCCTCCCCGGCGGCCGGCTACCGCTTCTTCTCCTGGGGCCTGTGCCCCTCGGCAAACGGCCGCCAGTGCACGGTCACGATGAGCGAAGCCACCGAAGTGCGGGCCAAGTTCAAAAAGACCTACAACCTGACGATCGACAAGGGCGGCTCCCAGCGCGGCGTCGTGCTGAACAGCAAGAACGGCGTCACCTGTGCGGTGCGCTGCTCGACCTCGACGATCTCGCTGTTCGAAGGGGCCGAAGTGACGATCTACACCGCGACCCCCTTCGGCAACACCTACATGAAGGAATTCACCGCCGGAACGGGCTCCACCGCCTCCTGTGACGGGACGGCCGAATGCACGTTCACGCTCGAAGAAGACTCCTCAGCCGAAGCGCTGTTCGAAGAAAGGCCCAAAGCCACCCTCTCGATCGAAAAGGAAGGCGGCGGGGAAGCCAAGCTGGAAGGCAACGGCACCTTCTGCAACAACAGCTGCGAATCCCAGCAGGTCGAGTACTTCTCGGCGCCCACCGCCCAGGAAGCCGTGATCGCCTGGGAACTGAACGCGGGCACCAGCTCGATCGAATGGACGACCGGCGCGGGCACCTGCACCGGCTCCTCCGAAGAAACCAAAGGCCAGTGCAAGGTGACGATGGACGAAGCGCACGAACTGGTGGCGAAGCTGGAATAGCCGCCTAGCAGCACGCAGGCAAGCCGAAGCCCCGGGGAGCCAACCGGCTCCCCGGGGCGGAGGCCACACCGAAACCACCAACCGAGACCCACACACCACAAGACCACCGACCACGATGCAAGCCACTCGAAACCAAAATCTTCAAGCCCCCACCGAGCCCCGCCCACGCAAGGACGCAGGGAGGCCGGGGTCCGGCCTCCCTGGCGGGTGCGGCTGGGGGCGCGACTGGCCAAGCGGATCAAGGACGCAGGGCGCAGCGCTTGGTGGCGCCAAGCGCAAGCCCGAGGACGCCGAGGCGCGACGCGCCAGGCGCGTCAACCAGGCGTGCCCGGTGGGGGGGGCGGACCCCGATAGCAGCGCTATTCGCGTAGCTGAGGACGCCGCCGCGCGCCGGTTTGCAGCCGTGGGTTGCGGGGGTGGAGCGCCGGAGCGGACGTCGGCAGACGCAAGAAGCCCACGAACTCACCGCCACGCGCAACTAGGAGGCGGCTGAGCACTACCTAGCAGCACAGAAGCAAGGCCAGGGCCGCGGGGAGCCTCCTCCCCGCGGCCCGCGGGCCTCACACCACGAAGACTTCAGCAGCACAGCAGCACGCCCGTCGGGGAGCGGGTGAGGGGACGACAGAGGTTCAGGAGCACAAGACGAGGCGAGGACTCATGCGAGCGAGGAGACGGGACATGGGAGCAGAAGCCAGGAAGGCACAGAGTGGGCGGATGGCCTGGACGGGGTTCGCCCGCGGGTTCTGCCTGACGGTCCTCGTCGTGGCGGTGACGGTTTTGGCGATCGGGATGGCCGCTCCGCCCCCGGCGGGCGCCGCCGCCCCCTCGCTGCTCTTCCAGGCCCCCGAAGACGGGGCCACGGGCGCCGGGGCCGGGCAGCTCCGCCTGCCGCTGGGCGTGGGGGCCGACCCCAGCGCGCCCGGCCACGTCTACGTCGCCGACCGCAACAACAACCGGATCTCCGAGTTCACCGCCTGGGGGGAGTTCGTCAAGGCCTGGGGCTGGGAAGTGGACGCCGCAGACCCCCAGCCCGAACTTCAGAGCTGCACGGCGGAAAGCGGCTGCCAGGCGGGCTCGGCCGGCTCGGGAGCCGGGCAGTTCGACACCGCCGAAGCGGTCGCGGTGGACGGCTCGGGGATGGTCTACGTGATCGAAAGCAAGAACAGCCGGGTGCAGAAGTTCGACCCCGAGGGCGGCCCGGGGGAATCCGCGGCGCTGGTCGGGAGCTTCGGGGAAGCCGGCCCGGGGCCGGGGCAGCTCGACGGCGGCACCAACGCCTACCTGAAGCGGCTGGCCGCCTGCCAAGCCGACGACGACGTCTTCGTCGGCGAAGCCGAACGGATCCAGCGCTTCGACTCCGAAGGCAACTTCGAGGAAGCGATCGCGACCCCGGCGGGCAAAGCAGTGCGGGCGATCGCCACCGACGCCGCCTGCGACCTCTACGTCGACTACGTGGACGCGGAAACGAGAAGGGGCGAACCCGGGGTGTGGAAGATCGCCCCCGAAGCCCCCTACCAAGTCCTGGCGGAATTCGCGCCCGAGAGCGCCAACGATCGCCCGCGCGCGCTGGCGCTGGACGGGGCGGGCAACCTCTACGTGATGCTCCCCAACGCCGGCTTCTCGGACCCCGAACCCGACCGGGTGCGCAAGTACGACGCGGAAGGCAACTGCCTGACCTGCGGGGAAGAAGGCGAAGGGGGGAAGCCGGGATTCGACCGGGTCGCCGACAACACCCAGCTCTTCAGGGTGGCGGCGAGCGGGGCCTGCGACCCGGGGGGCGAAGGCGAAGTGGCCTACGTGACCCACTTCAACGACAGCGTGGGCACCAGGTTCGACAAGTCCTACCTGCGCGGCTACGGCGTCCCGGACGGGAGCGTCTGCCCGCCGCCGCTGCGCCCGCCGGCGGTGGTGGCCGAGTACGCGACCGCGGTGGGGGTCTCCTCGGCGACGATCCGCGCCGAGATCAACCCCAGGTTCTGGTCGGGCACGACGGGCACCACCAGCTACCACGCCCAGTGGGCCACCAGCGCCTGCGTGGAAGCGGGCGGCTGGGAAGCCGCGTGCGTCAAGCGGACCGCCGACCCGCCCGGGGTGGCCCTGGGCGGGGCGGCGACCAACTCCCCGGTGCCGACCGCGGCGCTGGGCCTGGAAGGCCTCGAGCCCGCCACCTCCTACTCCTACCGCTTCGTCGCGGTCTCGGAGGGCGGCGGGCCCACCCACGGCGAAGAGGCGCGCTTCACCACCTTCGGCGCCGCCCCCGCGCCTCCCTGCCCCAACGACGGCTACCGCACCGGCGCCTCGGCGGCGCTGCCCGACTGCCGCGCCTATGAGCTGGTCAGCCCGCTGGACAAAGAAGGCGGGGGGACCACCGTCCTGGCGGAGTTCACCAGCGGCCTGCCGGCGACCCTGAGCCAGAGCGCCGCGGGCGGGGAGCGGATGGCCTACGGCTCCAACCGGGCCTTCGGCGGCCCCCCCTCGGCCCCCTACACCTCCCAGTACCTCGCCGCCCGCCACGCCGGGTCGGGCTGGTCCTCGCACGGGATCTCCCCGCCGGCGCGCAGCACCTTCTACTCCGTGACGAAGCACTTCGACAACCAGTTCCGCGCCTTCTCGGCAGACCTCTGCACCGGCTGGGTGCAGACCTTCGCCGACCCCCAGCCCGCCGCCGCGGCGCCGGAAGGGTTCTCCGACATCTACCGCCGCACCGACTCCGAATGCGGCGGCCCCGCCTACGCCCCGCTGAACACGACCGAGCCGCCGGCGCTGGCGGCGGCGCTGTTCGACATCTCCCTGCAGGGCTTCTCGGCCGACGAGCGCAGCGCGATCTTCCTCGCCGACGACGCGCTGGCGGCGGGGGCGAGCGCGGAAACGCCCCAGCTCTACGGGCGCCGCGGCGGCGTGGAGCGGATGCTTTGCGTGCTGCCCGTGGGGGCGCCGGTCACCGGCCCGTGCACGGCGGGGGGGAGGAGCAGCGGGTTCGTGAACGCGGCGCAGAGCCGCTACTCGCGCCTTCAGGGCGCGATCTCCGCGGACGGGGAGCGGGTCTTTTGGACGCAGACCAAAGGAGGCCCGGGGCCGCTCTACGTGCGCGAGCACCCCTTCGAGCCCGAAAGCGCCCACCGGCACGGCACCGCCTCGGGCGCCGGCGACCTCGCCGGGCCGGTCACCGCGACCGGCAACCTGGCCAGCTTCCGGTTCACGGTCACCCACGTGCACCACGTGGGTGACGGGCGCTTCGTCGTCGGCCAGGAGATCGCCTCCCCCGAAGGCTCGATCCCGCCCGGCACGAGGATCGAAGCGATCGAAGAAGTAGAAGAAGACGACTTCACCCTCACCCTGACCGCGAAGCCGACCGCGATCAAGAGCGGCGCCGTCCTGGAAGGGGTCCCCTCCGACGTCATCGGCGGCGCCGAAGCGGACTCGGGCGCCTTCGCCGCCGGGCAGGAGATCGTCGCCGCCAACGGCGGGCTGCCCGCCGGGACGAGGATCGAAGCGGTGAGCGAAACCGCGCCCGGTGTCTTCGAGCTAACCCTCTCGGACGAAGCGAGCGTGGGCGGCCCCGCGGTCGGGCTGCGGGCCGCAGGGCCCTGCGCCGAACCCGCCAAGGCCTGCACCCTCGCGGTCTCCGGGGAGGCCGAGAAGATCGAGGGGGCCGAAGGCTCGCGGTTCCAGGCGGCGGCCGCCGACGGCTCGCGCGCCCTGTTCGTCACGAACGGGACGCTCTACGAACACGACCTGGAAGCCGAAGCGACCACCGAGATCGCCGGCGAGGTGGTGGGCTCGCTGCTCGGGGCAAGCGAGGACGCCAAACGGGCCTACTTCGTCTCGCGCGAAGCCAGGGCGCCGGGGGCCGAAGCGGGGGAGGCCAACATCTACTTCCACGAAGCCGGCGGCGGCTTCCAGCTGATCGGGGCGCTGGAGGGCGAAGACCTGAGCTCGGGCGCCTCGCCGGTCGCGTCCTCCCCCGCCGCGCACACCGCCCGGGTCAACGCCTCGGGCCTACAGGCGGCGTTCACCGCGATCACGCCGCTGACGGGCTATGACAACACCGACCTGCGCAGCGGCGAGGCCGACGCGGAGGTCTACCTCTACGACGCCGGCGCCGAAGAGCTCCTCTGCGCCTCGTGCAACCCGGGCGGTGGGCGGCCGCTGGGGCGCGAGCTGCGGGAAGGGGCCGAAATCCGCGCCGCCGCGCGCATCCCGGTCTTCCAGAACGAGCTCTACGGATCGCGCCTGCTCAGCCCCGACGGCAAGCGCCTGTTCTTCCTCGCCCAGGACGCGCTCACCCCCGCCGACACCAACGGGCGCGAAGACGTCTACCAGTGGGAGGCGGCGGGCAAGGGCGGCTGCACCGCCTCCTCGGCCTCCTACTCGCCGCAGAACAGGGGCTGCGTGGACCTGATCTCCTCGGGCAAGGGCGGCCTCGACGCCCGCTTCCTGGACGCCGACGCCTCCGGCGACAACGTCTTCTTCGCGACGATCTCCAGCCTGGTGTCCCAGGACTACGGCCTGGTCGACGTCTACGACGCCCGCGTCGAAGGCGGCCTGCCGAGCCCCGAAGGCCCCGCCCCCGAGTGCGAAGGGGAAGCCTGCCAGTCCCCGCCGCCGCCGCCACAGGCGAACACGCCCGCCTCGGCCACCTACAGCGGTCCCGGCAACCTCACCGAAGCCGCCTCCCCCTTCGCCCGCTGCAACCGCGCCGGGCGCCGCGCCCGCGGCCTCTCGGCGCAGGCGAAGAAGCTGCGCCGCAAGGCCGCCCGCCTGGCCCGCCACCGCCGCAACCGCAAGGCGACGCGCCGCGCCGGGGCCCTGCGCCGCAAGGCCGCCCGCCACGCGAAGCGCGCCCGCAGGCAGGCCGGCCACGCGAAGCGCTGCCGCGCGCGCGTGAGGAAGCAACGGAGGGCGAGCAGCCGATGATCGGGCGCACCCTCCAGGCCCTGGGCCTGCTCCTCTCCGCCGCGGCGCTGTCGGCGCCCCCGGCGGGCGCCGCGGCCCCCTCGCTCCTCTTCCAGGCCCCCGAAGACGGGGCCACGGGCGCCGAAGCCGGGCAGCTCGACCTGCCGCGGGGAGTCGCCGCGGACCCCAACGCACCCGGCCACGTCTACGTCGCCGACCGCAACAACAACCGGATCGCCGAGTTCACCGCCTGGGGGGAGTTCGTCAAGGCCTGGGGCTGGGAAGTGGACGCCGAAGACCCCCAGCCCGAACTGCAGAGCTGCACGGAGGAAAGCGGCTGCCGGGCGGGCTCGGCCGGCTCGGGGGCGGGGCAGCTCGACACCCCCGAAGCGGTCGCGGTGGACGGCTCGGGGATGGTCTACGTGATCGAAAGCAAGAACAGCCGGGTGCAGAAGTTCGACCCCGGCGGCCCGGGGGAAGCGGCGGCGGCGGCGGGGAGCTTCGGGGAAGCCGGCCCGGGGCCGGGGCAGCTCGACGGCGGCACCTACGCCTACCTGAACCGGCTGGCCGCCTGCCAAGCCGACGACGACGTCTTCGTCGGCGAAGCCGAACGGATCCAGCGCTTCGACTCCGAAGGCAACTTCGAGGAAGCGATCGCGACCCCGGCGGGCAAAGCAGTGCGGGCGATCGCCACCGACGCCGCCTGCGACCTCTACGTCGACTACGTGGACGCGGAAACGAGAAGGGGCGAACCCGGGGTGTGGAAGATCGCCCCCGAAGCCCCCTACCAAGTCCTGGCGGAATTCGCGCCCGAGAGCGCCAACGATCGCCCGCGCGCGCTGGCGCTGGACGGGGCGGGCAACCTCTACGTGATGCTCCCCAACGCCGGCTTCTCGGACCCCGAACCCGACCGGGTGCGCAAGTACGACGCGGAAGGCAACTGCCTGACCTGCGGGGAAGAAGGCGAAGGGGGGAAGCCGGGATTCGACCGGGTCGCCGACAACACCCAGCTCTTCAGGGTGGCGGCGAGCGGGGCCTGCGACCCGGGGGGCGAAGGCGAAGTGGCCTACGTGACCCACTTCAACGACAGCGTGGGCACCAGGTTCGACAAGTCCTACCTGCGCGGCTACGGCGTCCCGGACGGGAGCGTCTGCCCGCCGCCGCTGCGCCCGCCGGCGGTGGTGGCCGAGTACGCGACCGCGGTGGGGGTCTCCTCGGCGACGATCCGCGCCGAGATCAACCCCAGGTTCTGGTCGGGCACGACGGGCACCACCAGCTACCACGCCCAGTGGGCCACCAGCGCCTGCGTGGAAGCGGGCGGCTGGGAAGCCGCGTGCGTCAAGCGGACCGCCGACCCGCCCGGGGTGGCCCTGGGCGGGGCGGCGACCAACTCCCCGGTGCCGACCGCGGCGCTGGGCCTGGAAGGCCTCGAGCCCGCCACCTCCTACTCCTACCGCTTCGTCGCGGTCTCGGAGGGCGGCGGGCCCACCCACGGCGAAGAGGCGCGCTTCACCACCTTCGGCGCCGCCCCCGCGCCTCCCTGCCCCAACGACGGCTACCGCACCGGCGCCTCGGCGGCGCTGCCCGACTGCCGCGCCTATGAGCTGGTCAGCCCGCTGGACAAAGAAGGCGGGGGGACCACCGTCCTGGCGGAGTTCACCAGCGGCCTGCCGGCGACCCTGAGCCAGAGCGCCGCGGGCGGGGAGCGGATGGCCTACGGCTCCAACCGGGCCTTCGGCGGCCCCCCCTCGGCCCCCTACACCTCCCAGTACCTCGCCGCCCGCCACGCCGGGTCGGGCTGGTCCTCGCACGGGATCTCCCCGCCGGCGCGCAGCACCTTCTACTCCGTGACGAAGCACTTCGACAACCAGTTCCGCGCCTTCTCGGCAGACCTCTGCACCGGCTGGGTGCAGACCTTCGCCGACCCCCAGCCCGCCGCCGCGGCGCCGGAAGGGTTCTCCGACATCTACCGCCGCACCGACTCCGAATGCGGCGGCCCCGCCTACGCCCCGCTGAACACGACCGAGCCGCCGGCGCTGGCGGCGGCGCTGTTCGACATCTCCCTGCAGGGCTTCTCGGCCGACGAGCGCAGCGCGATCTTCCTCGCCGACGACGCGCTGGCGGCGGGGGCGAGCGCGGAAACGCCCCAGCTCTACGGGCGCCGCGGCGGCGTGGAGCGGATGCTTTGCGTGCTGCCCGTGGGGGCGCCGGTCACCGGCCCGTGCACGGCGGGGGGGAGGAGCAGCGGGTTCGTGAACGCGGCGCAGAGCCGCTACTCGCGCCTTCAGGGCGCGATCTCCGCGGACGGGGAGCGGGTCTTTTGGACGCAGACCAAAGGAGGCCCGGGGCCGCTCTACGTGCGCGAGCACCCCTTCGAGCCCGAAAGCGCCCACCGGCACGGCACCGCCTCGGGCGCCGGCGACCTCGCCGGGCCGGTCACCGCGACCGGCAACCTGGCCAGCTTCCGGTTCACGGTCACCCACGTGCACCACGTGGGTGACGGGCGCTTCGTCGTCGGCCAGGAGATCGCCTCCCCCGAAGGCTCGATCCCGCCCGGCACGAGGATCGAAGCGATCGAAGAAGTAGAAGAAGACGACTTCACCCTCACCCTGACCGCGAAGCCGACCGCGATCAAGAGCGGCGCCGTCCTGGAAGGGGTCCCCTCCGACGTCATCGGCGGCGCCGAAGCGGACTCGGGCGCCTTCGCCGCCGGGCAGGAGATCGTCGCCGCCAACGGCGGGCTGCCCGCCGGGACGAGGATCGAAGCGGTGAGCGAAACCGCGCCCGGTGTCTTCGAGCTAACCCTCTCGGACGAAGCGAGCGTGGGCGGCCCCGCGGTCGGGCTGCGGGCCGCAGGGCCCTGCGCCGAACCCGCCAAGGCCTGCACCCTCGCGGTCTCCGGGGAGGCCGAGAAGATCGAGGGGGCCGAAGGCTCGCGGTTCCAGGCGGCGGCCGCCGACGGCTCGCGCGCCCTGTTCGTCACGAACGGGACGCTCTACGAACACGACCTGGAAGCCGAAGCGACCACCGAGATCGCCGGCGAGGTGGTGGGCTCGCTGCTCGGGGCAAGCGAGGACGCCAAACGGGCCTACTTCGTCTCGCGCGAAGCCAGGGCGCCGGGGGCCGAAGCGGGGGAGGCCAACATCTACTTCCACGAAGCCGGCGGCGGCTTCCAGCTGATCGGGGCGCTGGAGGGCGAAGACCTGAGCTCGGGCGCCTCGCCGGTCGCGTCCTCCCCCGCCGCGCACACCGCCCGGGTCAACGCCTCGGGCCTACAGGCGGCGTTCACCGCGATCACGCCGCTGACGGGCTATGACAACACCGACCTGCGCAGCGGCGAGGCCGACGCGGAGGTCTACCTCTACGACGCCGGCGCCGAAGAGCTCCTCTGCGCCTCGTGCAACCCGGGCGGTGGGCGGCCGCTGGGGCGCGAGCTGCGGGAAGGGGCCGAAATCCGCGCCGCCGCGCGCATCCCGGTCTTCCAGAACGAGCTCTACGGATCGCGCCTGCTCAGCCCCGACGGCAAGCGCCTGTTCTTCCTCGCCCAGGACGCGCTCACCCCCGCCGACACCAACGGGCGCGAAGACGTCTACCAGTGGGAGGCGGCGGGCAAGGGCGGCTGCACCGCCTCCTCGGCCTCCTACTCGCCGCAGAACAGGGGCTGCGTGGACCTGATCTCCTCGGGCAAGGGCGGCCTCGACGCCCGCTTCCTGGACGCCGACGCCTCCGGCGACAACGTCTTCTTCGCGACGATCTCCAGCCTGGTGTCCCAGGACTACGGCCTGGTCGACGTCTACGACGCCCGCGTCGAAGGCGGCCTGCCGAGCCCCGAAGGCCCCGCCCCCGAGTGCGAAGGGGAAGCCTGCCAGTCCCCGCCGCCGCCGCCACAGGCGAACACGCCCGCCTCGGCCACCTACAGCGGTCCCGGCAACCTCACCGAAGCCGCCTCCCCCTTCGCCCGCTGCAACCGCGCCGGGCGCCGCGCCCGCGGCCTCTCGGCGCAGGCGAAGAAGCTGCGCCGCAAGGCCGCCCGCCTGGCCCGCCACCGCCGCAACCGCAAGGCGACGCGCCGCGCCGGGGCCCTGCGCCGCAAGGCCGCCCGCCACGCGAAGCGCGCCCGCAGGCAGGCCACGGCAGCCAAGAGATGCCGGGCGAGGGTGCGCAGGCAAAGGAGCGGGCGATGAGAACCGGTTTCGATCGAAGGCTTCCCGCAGCACCACACCACAAACCAAAGGAGCACACAGTGAGCATCGCCAAGCGAAATCCAGCGCCATCCGCGACCGCCGCCGGAGCTCTCGCCACCGTTGCTCGCCTGCTCCGCCTCCCAAGGAGAGGTACGCCCTCTTCCGGGCGCTCCCTGGTTTCCCTCTGCGCCGCCGTTGCGGTCGCCGCCGCCGCGGCGCTCGCTCCCGCCTCCGCCTCCGCCTACGACCTGACCGAATTCGACGTTACCTTCGCCGACCCCGGAGGCGAAACCGAAAACCAGGCGGGCGCCCACCCCGACGCGGTCAACGTGACGATCGGCTTTCCCTCCACCCCCACCGGGGAAGGCGGGGAAGTGACCGAAGAACCGGTCAAGGACCTGATCCAGCGCCAGGTCAAGGGCCTGGTCGGCAACCCCTACGCGACGCCGCGCTGCGCGACGGTGGACTTCCTCACCAGGGGGGAAGCGCTCGAAGGCGAACCGATCCCCGCCTGCCCCGACGTCACCGCCCTGGGCTACACCTCGGTCAAGCTCGGCGGCCCCAAATACGTCGACTCGCTCTACTCCCCCGTCTACAACCTCGCCCCGCCCCCCGGCGCCGCGGCCAAGATCGGCTGGTGGGCCGAAAAAGTGCCGATCACGGTCGAGTTCACCGTCGCCGAAACCCCCCCCTACAACATCGTCGCCGCCTCCACCAACATCTCCCAGATCGTCGAAGTGATCGGCGCCACCGTCACCCTCTGGGGGGTGCCCGCCGATGCCTCCCACGACCCGCTGCGCGGCCCCTGCCTGACCGCCGTGGGCGGCGAATCGGCGGGCGAATGCCCGGCCAAAATCTCCCCGCGGCCGTTCCTCACCCTGCCGCGCGCCTGCGAAGGGCCGCTCGCGACCCACTACCGCACCGATACCTGGGTCGACCCCGGCGCCTTCGGCGAAGGCTTCGCGGAAACCCACAACTCCCTGGGCGAGCCGGAAGGCTTCAAGCGCTGCGACCGCCTCGGCTTCGAGCCCGAAACCTCGGCCCGGCCCAGCTCGGCCGCGGCAAGCTCCCCGAGCGGCCTGGACTTCTCGCTCGACACCGCCAACGAAGGCCTGGAAAACCCCGACGGGATCTCCAACGCCGACGTGGAAAAGGCCGTCGTCACCCTGCCCAAGGGGATGACGATCAACCCGTCTCAGGCAGAAGGGCTGGAGACCTGCTCGGAGGCGCAGTTCAAGGCCGAATCGCCCTACCTGGCGCCCGGCGAAGGGCCGACCTACGTGCCGCCGTCGCAGCGCTGCCCGGAAGCCTCGAAGGTCGGCACGGTCGAAGTCGAAACCCCGATCCTCGAAAACCACGTCCTGCATGGCTCGGTCTACGTCGCGACGCCGTATGAGAACCGCTTCGGCGCCCTCATAGCCCTCTACATGGTCGTCCGCGACCCGCAGCTGGGCGTCGTCGTCAAGATGCCGCTGAAGGTGGAACCGGACCCGGTGACGGGACAGCTGGTCACGGTTTCCGACGAAATCCCGCCCTTCCCCTTCAGCCACTTCAAGCTGCACCTGCGCGAGGGCGGGCGCAGCCCGCTGATCACCCCACCGGGCTGCGGCACGTTCCAGACCAAGGCGATGCTCTACCCGAGCTCGGGCGGCGCTCCCTTCACGTCGAACTCGAGCTTCCAGATCGTCTCCGGGCCGGACGGCGGCCCCTGCCCGAGCGGCGCGGCCGGGTTCAGCCCCGGCTTCGAAGCGGGCACCCGCAACAACGCCGCCGGCTCCTACTCGCCCTTCGACATGCGGATCGCGCGGGGCGACGGCGAACAGGACATGGGTAAGTTCAGCTTCGTGCTGCCCCCGGGCGTGGTGCCCAAGCTCGCCGGCGTCCCCTACTGCTCCGACGCGGCGATCGCCCAGGCGAGGGGCCGCACCGGGGAGCACGGCGGCCAGGAAGAGAAGGACAGTCCCTCCTGCCCGGCGGCCTCGCAGATCGGCACGACCCTGGCCGGAGCCGGGGCGGGCTCCCAGCTCACCTACGTCGGCGGGAAGCTCTACCTCGCCGGCCCCTACCACGGCGACCCCATAAGCGCCGTGGCGATCGTCCCCGCGGTCGCCGGGCCCTTCGACGCCGGCACCGTGGTCGTGCGTGAGGCGCTGCGCCTCAACCCGGTCACCCACGTCGGCGAAGTCGACGGCTCGGCGTCGGACCCGATCCCCCACATCCTCAAGGGGATCCCGCTGAACGTGCGCGAGGTGCGCGTCTCGGCCGAGCGCCCCGGGGGCTTCACGCTCAACCCGACCAGCTGCGAACCCTTCCAGGCGCGCTCGACGATCTGGGGCGACGGCACCGCGCTTGCGCCGCTGGCTCCGCACCCGGTCGATCTCTCGACGCGCTTCCAGGCCGCGGGTTGCGCCTCGCTGGGCTTCAAGCCCCGCCTCAACGTGAAGCTCAGGGGCGGTACGAAGCGAGGCAAGTTCCCATCCCTGAGAGCCGTCTACACCCCCAGGAAACACAACCAGGCAAACCTCTCGCGCCTCGCGCTCACCTTCCCCAACTCCGAGTTCATCGAACAGGGCCACTTCAGAACGATCTGCACCAGGGTGCAGTTCGCCGCGGGGGGCGGCTTCGGCGAACGCTGCCCCAAGGGCTCGGTTTACGGTCACATAAAGGTCTGGACGCCGCTGCTCGACGAACCCTTGAAGGGTCCGGTCTACCTCCGCTCATCGAACCACAACCTCCCCGACGCCGTCTTCGCCCTGCACGGGATCGTCGACATCGAGCTGGCGACCCGGATCGACTCCGTGCACGGGCGCCTGCGGGCGATCGTCTCCGGAGCCCCCGACGCCCCGGTCTCCCGGGCGATCGTGAACATGCAGGGCGGCCAGAAGGGCCTGTTCGTCAACAGTCGCTACCTGTGCCGCAAGCAGAAGCGCAACCGCGCCCGGGTCAACGCCGGCGCCCAGAACGGCCGGCGCGACGTGACCAGGCCGGTGATGCGGGCGGTGGCGTGCGGGAAGCACCGCAGGAAGGCGCACAAGCGCCACGCGCGCCGGGCGCGCGTGGCGAGGGGCAGCGCGGCGAGGTAGGGGACGACCGGCGCGGATCCGCGCGCCTGGCCACAGGTTCGGCGCGAGGAGATCGAGCCTGCTGACGGGAGGGCCTGTGTTTCTGTGATACTGTGATCTCATGAAAAACCTCACCGTCTCCGTCCCCGACGACGTCTACCGGCTCGCCCGGGTCCGCGCCGCGGAAAGCGACAGCTCGGTCAGCACCCTCGTCGCCGGCTACCTGCGTTCGCTGGGCGATCGGGACGCCGAGTTCGAGCGGCTGGAGGCGCAGCAGAAGCGGATCCAGGCGGAAATCGAGGGGTTCAGCGCGAGGGACAACATCGATCGCGACGCGCTGCATGAGCGTGCGGTTCGCTGACACGAACGTCCTGGTCTACGCGATCTCCGACGACCGGGCCGAGCGCGACAAAGCCGAGCGTGCCAACCGGATCCTCGCGGCGAGGGATCTCGGGCTTTCGGTCCAGGTGCTGCAGGAGTTCTACGTGCAGGCGACCCGTCCGACTCGTCCCGGGCGACTGGATCACGAGCGCGCCGCCGGCCTCGTCGCGTCGTTTCGGCGCTTTCCCGTGTTGCCGCTGACCGCCGAGCTCGTCGATGCCGCGATGGCGACCCGGGAGCGCTTCCAGCTCTCCTACTGGGACGCCGCGATAGTCGAGGCGGCCCGCTCGCTCGGCTGCGAGCTCGTCCTCTCCGAGGACCTCGGCGACGGCCAGGACTACGACGGCGTGTGGGTCGAGAACCCCTTCCGGTGACCGGTCGGCGCCTGCCTCCCGGGTCCCCCCGAATGACTTTGCCAGGCAGATGCGTGCAATCCTGTTCCGGCCTGATCTCGGACTGGCTCCGGTGGCCTATCCTCTGTGCCGGTGAGCGCAACGCTCGACAACGTGGTCGGCGAGGGTTCCCTCACCCGCCGGGAGCGCCGTGTGGTGGAGCGCCTGCTCGACCGCATGCGTCGGCAGTGGGGCGGGGGCCTGTTGGCGGTCTGGCTGTACGGCTCGCGCGCCCGGGGGGAGGCCGACCTGGACGAGACCGACCCCGACCTGCGCTCGGACGTCGACCTGCTGGCGATCGTCGATCCGTCGATCGACACGGAGGCGGCGGGCCGCTGGGCGCTGCCGATGGTCGAAGGAGAGGCCGACGCCGCTGGCGACAGCCCCGTCTACTACTCCCTGCGCGTCTTCGACACAGCCTGGCTGCGCGACCGCCGCGAGATCCGCTCCTTCTTCATCCAGGAGGTCGACCGCGACAAGATCGTGCTCTGGGGCCAGCGGCTCGACGACCCCCGGAAGAGCGGAAGAGCCGCTGCGTGAGCCCGCGCACCGAGGAGTTCATCGAGCAGGCGCGTGACCGGCTGGCCGCCGCCCGCGAGGCGCTCGCCGCCGGTCACCGCAGCGTCGCCGTGAGCGTCGCCTACTACTCGATGCTCTACGCCGCCCGCGCGACGCTGTCGGAGGATGACGAGAACGCCCGCAGCCATCGGGGGACCTGGAACCTGTTCAGGGTCAGGTACGTGACCACCGACGCGTTCGACGCCGCCCTCTTCACGCTGGCCCAGCACGCCCAGGTGGCCCGCGAGGGCGGCGACTACCAGGCCGTCACCCCGAGCGAGGAGGAAGCGGATCGCTATGTCGAGGGCGCCGACGACTTCCTCGCGGCGGCCGAGAAGATGCTCGATCCTCCGGGCGAGTCCGGTGAATGACGACGTTGTCAGGCGGGAGGGAGAGCGCCTACCCCCCGACATATTCGTCATGAAGCGGGACATCGTCACCCCGGTGCCGCCCAAGGGCGATCCGTGGCGCGACAACGAGATCGTCCGCCGCGCGAGGATCCGCGAGGACGCCGAGCGGCCGATGAGCGTGAACCTGGCGGAGGGCCACTAGGCTTCGATGACAACCGAGCCGACGCGCCCGATGCGCTCAAAATGATCGTCGCAAGTCAGAACTGTCGTGCCATTACGGGCTGCGGTGGCGGCGATCCAGATGTCGTTAGTGGGAATCGGCGTCCCCGCCTTGCGCAGCTCCGCGATTATCTCCGCGTATTGGCGGCTGGTCTCCGAGTCGACCGGCAACACCTGCACCACGGGATTGTCGAGAAAGACGTCCAGATCATGTTCATTGCGCCGTCGCCTGCCACCAAGCAGGAAGCCGGTACGCAGCTCGCCAAGCGCAACGGTCGGGACACCCACCAGCTCGGCCTGGTCCAGGAGCGCCGCCAGCTCCTCGTTCCCCCGCCGAAAGTTGCTGTAGGCGGAGGTGTCGAGGCAAAAAGAGCTCAACGCCAGAGCTCCTCGTCGACTGCCTCGAACTGCGCGGTCGCCTGCTCGAAATGGCGGAACTCGTCCTCGCTCCAGCCCCCCGCAAGACGACCCAAGCCGTTGGAGCGAACACCCTGCGCGCCCAGTCCTTGCCCTAGAAGGTCGATGACCGTCTGGTTCAGCGACTTGCCCCGGCGCCGCTTCTCGCGGTCCAAGGCGTCAGAGAGGCCAGGCGGAAGATTCCTGATCGTCAGCGCTTTGATGGCCACCACCCCCTCTTGCCTTCAGCGTGTGCATTCATTTACTGCATAAGTTTACTGCATAAAGACACAGAGCCTCCCGCTCGGCCCGCACCTTGCCCTGGGAGCGCTCCACCCACTCGGCGACCTTCTCGTCGAAGGGGCCGCTGCGCGGGTAGCCCCTTTACTCACCCCTCCGGCAGGTTCTCCAGGTCCGCGCGGTCCTGTGGCCGGCTCTGTGCCTCCTTCATCTCGCGCAATCGCGCGAGCGAGCACACTCGCACGGGGATCCCGAACAACTCGCTGGGCACGGCGTCTTCGGCGAGCCGGTTGTAGCCGGGCACTCCCCGCGCCCGCTGCACGACGTCCAGTTCGCCGAATCGGGTCATCGCAGTGACGTTGCCGCCGCGCCGGATCACACCGGCGTCCCTGGCCGGGTCGAAGTCCCTGCCTTCGGCGGTGGGCAGGGTCGACTCGAGCTCCCGAAGGGCCTCGGTGAGTCGCTTCAGGTTCTCGGGATCGGGGTCGGGAACGAGGTCCAGGTCCTCGGTGCCGCGCACGTAGCCGTGCGCTCCCACGGCGACGCCGCCGATCACGATGAACTCGACGTCCCGCCCGTGCAGCGCCTCGACCAGCGCGCGCAGGTCGAACTCGGTCAACGGCTCGCGGCGGCGCCCTTGATCGCGCTCAGCTGCTTGCAGAGCGCATGGACCCGGGTCAGCCGCTCGCTCATCGGCGCTCTGCGATCCGCGGCCAGCCGCAGCTCTCGCGCCCGTCGCAGGTCGTCCGCCTCGCCGCTGAGTGCTTTCGTCACCATTGACCGAAGTCTACCGCGCCATACCGGGTCAGGAAGGCGCCGGCGCGTCGACGTCGGTGGCGACTGTGAAGCTGGGTGGTGCCTGGGCTCACCCCGACAGCGGCCACGGCAGGAGCGGGCCGGGGGACCGTGAGAAACGCGACGTAGCTCCGCAGTGTGCGCGGGTCGGGCCCGCCGCGACCGCCGCGGGGGGCCGAGCGGCACTTCAGCTTCGTCACGCCCTGCGGCGACTTCGACGTGCTTGCGGACGCGGACAGAGTGCGTTCCTATGCTGAAATGACCCAACGCCCCGACCAGGATTCGAACCTGGGGCCTACTCCTTAGGAGGGAGTCGCTCTATCCAGCTGAGCTATCGGGGCCTATGCCGTGAAAAGGCTCTGCTGAGCCGTTTCCGGCGTTTGTCCGTCGCCCGCGCTCGGCTCTGAATCGACCGAAACCGGCTCTCCGCTGCCCAGTGCTGCCCAATCGAGCGCTGCATCGAACTCGCGGAGCGCCGCGCCGATCAACCGCTCGCGGCGACGCACAGCACTAGCGTAGACCTTCATCGAGAACCCCGGCTCGGTGTGCCCCAGCTGGGCCGCCACGTACACGGGATCGTCGCCCAGGGCGAAACGCAGGCTGGCGTAGAGGCGGCGCAGCGAGTGCGGCGTGGCCGCCTCGTCCATCGGTTGCAGGCCGATCTCGGCGAGCCTTCGGTTGGCGCGGCGGATCGCCGTCTTGAACCGTCGCTCGACGTTGCTGACGTTCTGCCGCTTCCCGTTGCGGTTGCGGAACACCGGCCCCTCGGCGCTGCGCCTGGTCCGCAGCTTGAGCGCCGTCAGTTCGCGGCGCAGGTCGTCGGGCAGATCGACCCGGCGCACCCCGGCGTCCGTCTTGGACGCGGCGACGCGCAGCGTGCCGCTGGCCGGGTCGAAGTCGGGCCAGTCGAGCGCGCACGCCTCGCCGTTGCGCAGTCCCGCCCCGGCCATGATCGCGGCCATCGGCCGCAGCTTCCGCGCCGCCTCGAGCAGCGAGGGCAGCTGCTCCGGCGAGATCGTCGGCCGCTTCGGGACCGTGCGCTTGACCCGCCGCCGCCGACCCCGCGCGACGTTGCGCGCCGGATCGACATGTCCGTAGTCGCCGGCGGCGTCGAGGATCATCGCCAGCAGGCCGATCGACTTGTTGATCTGGTTCGGTCCCAGCGCTCCCTCGCGCAGCTTCGCGGTCTTGTAGCGGTCGATGTCCTCGGGGCCGATCTGGTCGAGGTGCATCGCGGCGAAGTGCGGCAGCAGGTGCCCGCTGAGCAGCCAGCGGTAGCTCTTGACGGTCTTCGGCCGAAGCTCCGGCTCGCGGCCCTCCATCCATTCGGAGGCGAACTCATGGAAGGTCGGCGCTTCGGCAACGAGCGGCGCCTTCGCGGGCTCGTAGGGTCGCCACAGGCCGCGCTCCACGTCCGCGAGGACGCTCCGCAGCTCCGCTTCGGCTCTCCTACGGTTCCAGCCGTCCTCCGCCGTGCCGAGCGCCAGGTAGCGCCGCTTGCCGTACGCACGGAAGCGGATCGCCCAGCTGCGACCTTCGGTCGGCTCGATCACCTGTCCCGTAGCGCGGCGAGGCATGGCTATCTAAGCCGCAGGGGGCGGGTCGTTCTCCCCCCGCCCGTTGATCGGAAGCAGCCGCACCCCGCTCCCTCCGCTGCCCGAAGGCTGACCCGCCCGCTTACCTGAGCGGGCGGGCGGGTCAGCCGCCGATCCATCGCCGACCCTCCGCAGCACCCGCGCCGCGATCTGCGGATCGAAGCGAAGCCGAGGCTTCGGCCCTTCGCCGAGCTTGACCGCCCCGAGCTCGATCGCGTGCGAGTAGACCCAGGACCGCTCGATCCCGAAGCGCCGCGCAAGCTCAGCGGCATCGACAAGCTCACGCCCTTGGAGCCCGCGCCGTTCGAGGATCTCGACCACCCGGCGGGCAATCGCCTCGACGGCCTGCGGGTCGAGCTTGATGCGTGGCGATGCCATCGGGTTATAAGTCCGGAAAGTGGGCCGAGTGCCCCAGAACATTCGTCCAGGCCGGGCCTCCGGAGGCATCCTCGGACGCAGTTCATAGTGTGTCGGGGGGTCGGGGAGCGGACCTCCGCGGGGCGGAGTGATGTGGTGTGGGGGGGTTGCGGTTGGGCTATGCGGGTCGTTGATCGACCTTGTCTCGATGGGGACCGGGTCGTGAATCGAGTCCGGGCCTTGGTGACTGACTGCATCGGGGAACTGACCTTGGATTTCTCGGGACTTGACTTCGTGGCGGTCGCTTTGGTTGATGGGATTGATGGGCTGGGGATTCCGGCGGGCCGAGGTAAGCCCGACGACTCGGGCCTCCCTGCGAACCCCGACCCGCCGAAATCCCCAGCCCGCCTCAGCAGTTGCCGTCGCCGAGGATCGCCAGGAAGCGCTGGGCGGCCGGAGTGGGCACCGCGAGCCCGCTTGGGCACATGAGCAGCCCCACGCCCGTCAGATCGCGCACAGCGCGCTCCATCGCATCCCCCTCGCCAAAGTCCTCCGACCCCGCCGTAATCTCGCGGACGAGATCGGGAATCGTCAGCAGCGTCGGATGGCGGTGGAGGACGTGGATCAGAACGACGCCCTGATCGCGGATGTCCTGAGCTTCGGTCGACGGCACCCTCTCGCCGTCGTCAATAGGCTGGTCCTGCATGGGAAAGCACCCCTTTCCTGTGCCACGCCCCCGGCTGTTCCACCAGCGCGGGGGCACTTTCTTGGTCGAAGACAACGCTAGCGCAGCTTACGCTGAACCACAAGTGCTGTGCTGGATGGCCTCAGACGCCTGCGTTTGAGACGGTGCCAGCTGATGCGCCGCTCCGACCAACCCCAACCCGCCCTGGGCAAAGCAATACGCCAGCTGCGAGAAGAACGCAGCATGACCCAGGAAGCCCTCGCCCACGCCGCCGGAGTCACCGTCGGCCACCTCTCAACGATCGAACGCGGCCACTCCAATCCGACTTGGGCGACGGTCAAGGCAATCTCAGCGGCCCTTCGTGTTCCCCTGGAGAGACTCGCCCAGTTGGCGGAGAGGTCTCTTCCCTGAGCTTCCCTGCAAGCTCATCTTCAATCGTTGCGGACGAAGGTTGGAGTCTCCCAGTTTGGTAGCCTAGATGTGATCTAGAGTGTGATTTATGCAAGGACCAGCGCTGCCTCCTACCGAATACGAGCAATTCCAGAACCCGCCCCTCCGGGCGATGCTGGGCCAAGTCCGATTTCCCCCGATCTTGCGTCTGCAAAAAGGCGTAGAGGCGATTGCTGACTTTCAGGAGGCCATCCGAGGTCTCTTTCCAGAGTTCCGCCTTGAGCAGCAATTCGAGATCACTATCGACCCCAAACAGGGAAGCGAGGCTGCCACGAACCGCTCCGCCGCGTTTCGCTTCGTCAATGAGGAGGAAACTTGGAGTGCGCTCCTAGCGCCGACGGCGCTCACTCTCGAAGCAGCTGCCGGAGGGCACTACAGTAGCTACCAGGCATTCTCTGAATTATTTCGAACGCTTTGGCAAGCGCTCGTAGAGCACTTCCGGCCTGGAAAGATCAACCAACAGGGCCTTCGATACGTGGACCATATTGAAGGTGAGCATTCAGCTAGCGAGTGGTCCCAGTGGATCAATCCTGACCTACTCGGTGGCATTGCCGGGGAGATTCTTTCTCCGGGATTAGCCCGCTCGGTTTGCGAGTTGCTCTATCCGCAAGAGGACGGGCGATTGGTATTCCGCCATGGCATAACGGAGGCAGGCCCAGACAATGCCAAGGGATTTTTGTTGGACTTCGACTCCGTCCATACCACTCCTGTACCAGTTGAGGAGGTAGATATGCTTATGAAACGATTCGACGAGTCCCATGAGCGCCTGTATCGCTTTTTCCGGTGGTGCATAACTGACAAGGCACTGGAGGAATTCCGTGACGGCAGTTAAAGAGCTGGCCTCTAGTCCTTGGGCTCAGCGTGGAAGCAAAGATGCGTTTGTCTTCTACGCGGAGACGGATTATCCCGGCACGCTCGAGGCGCGCCAGGCAGCGGCCATTGATCGATATGTAGTCGATCTGACTGAGTCGATCATGGGTGCAACCACCGTTCTATTGTCTGTCTACCAGTCCGGAGGACTCGTTCTCCCTGTCCATAGTCCAGCCTGGAGCAGTTGGCTACCGGAGGTGCGGGGACGGACTGCTCCTGCTCTGCCTAGCAGCACCGTTTCTCAGCAGGTCAGTGAGATTCAACGAGTCACCGGACTCACTGACCAGCAGCTCGCCGAGGCATTTCCCGGCGGAGTAAGTCGTGAGACGGTAAATCGCTGGCGTAACCGACCCGATTCGAATCTTCGCCCGGACAATCTCTACCGCCTAGGCTTGTTGAACGAGCTTGTTGAACGGATGCAGGACGTGGACGTGGATGCGCCAGTGTGGCTGCATCAAGCGATAGATCAAACGGGCGTCACGCCATTCGATCTGATTTGCCGAGGGGAACTTTCGGTAGTTCGACAGGGCGTTGAGCGAATTGCAGTGGGAGAGAGCCTTGCAGAAGAACCTCTAAGGGCCACCCGTTTGCCACGCGACTGGGATGAGATCGAGAATGAGGAAGACGATGGCGATTGGATTGATGGAGAGTCCGACGGGGACGACGGCTAGGGGCCGTGTCTTGGCTTCCTGACGATTTCTTCATTGGTTATCCGGCAGGGCCGGAGGTAAGGTCTAACCGGCCAATTGGCCAAGGCGACGTCTTTGAGGGCGTTCCGATCGCCGGTAAGACGAAAATTTCCAACGGAGACGCGGCGCTCAAAGCTACGGTGGAGACGGCGATAGTGGTAGCAAGTTCGTGCGGTATGCGCAAGGGCCTGGCTGGGGCGCTCAATGATCTCGTTCATGTAGCGCCAGTCAAGCGGCTTGCCTCGCTTGCGCCAGGGTGGGCCGAGCCGTGGCAGGGCCATCTTCATGTCCTGCCGCTCCCTGGGCTCGTTCTCCCTGATGCTGATGACGAGCCGGCTGCGGCCAATCTCGCCCGTATTGGTCTCTGCGCAACGCCAACCCTCAAGGTCCAGAAACGTTTGGGTTGCGTATCCCTGGCCGGCATGCAGGCTGTGAAGACTCGCGTTGCCACCTACTTCACCCGGGTGGCGGTTGCTTCATCGACTATGGCGATTGGCGCGCATGACGAGTGGCATGAGTTGAGCCTGTGGGAGCACTGGACTGCGACAACGGGCGATGAGTCAACCTTTCAAGCCTGGTTGGATGAGGAGAATCCCAATTACGCCCCAACCAGTCGCCGAAGATCTCTCTACGACGACCTGGCTGGTATTGAAGACCAGCTTGAAGAAGCAGTCTCTTCTCAGTAGAGAGTTCGTATTGGGCAGACGCTGTTCTCGCTGCCCAAACCGGATTGAATCGTGCGTAATCGAAGCGAATCCGTGAACCCGCAGGTAGCCGCGTATTCCGGTTCACAGAGCCGAAAACCGCAGCTCCTCCCCCTCGATTAGGAGGAGTCGCTCTATCCAGCTGAGCTATCGGGGCTGATCTGCCCATTGTCTCGCAGATCGTGCCAAGGATGAGGAAGTCGCCTTCGGGCCTCGGAACGGGCATGACCAAGTCGGTCGGTCGAACATCATGCCGACTCCGAACCTCGGCCAGGCTGGACCCGCTGGCGACGATCTCACTGTCGCGGACGGCGATCCACTTACCCCAGTACGGCTTCAGATCGCCCTTCGGGCTCGCTCTGGCCTGGCGGCAACGGAAGTAGTCGTTATCCGGCATCGGCTATCCCTCGCCGTCGGGTGGCTGGACCGGACCGTACTCAGCTTCGAAATCGGCCAGCGTGCCGGCTCCGTGCGATGGAGGCGATCCGCCAGTGGCTTCAGATTTCGGTCCGTCTGTGTCGACCGCAATCGCGCTTTTCAGCCAACTCGCCACAGCTTCCGCGATCTCAATCGCCTGCCGGCGGTCCAGCGTGCCAGGCGACGGTTCGGCGTTTTCGTAGGTGGTGGCCCATGGTGTCAGCCAGCCCGTCTCGACCAGCTCGGGCGGAAGCTCTATGTCGTTTTCAGTGGCAAGCGTCAGGAGGAGATCGAGGTCGTGCTCCATCATTGCGTAGACAATAGCTTACTCGCACTTGTCCGGTTCAACCTTCGGCGGCGTCGAGGTTCTCCAGGTCGACGAGATCCTGTCCACGACCGGCCGCCTGCTTCATCGCACGTAGGTCCTCGACGGAGCAGACAGCCACGTTGACGCCGAGCACCTCGGCCTGGCTGGCGTGTGAGGCGAGCTCGTCGAAGCTCGGGACGCCGTCAAGGCCTTGCACGATGTCCAGGCGGCCGAGGTCGGTCTCGATCGCCATCTGCTCGCCGGTTGCCAACTCCGCTGCTATCGAGAAGGGAGTTCCGAGCAGCGCTTCGCCTCTTTGAACGTGGCCGCCGGCCGCCACCGCGACCTCAGCCACGAGTTTGAGGTTCTCGGGGTCGGGCGCTACGACGATGTCGACATCCTTCGTTCCTCGGATCACGCCCCAGGCATTCAGGGCGAGGCCGCCGACCAGGACGAACTCGACGCCCGCCTCGGAGAGCCGACGGAGAAGCTGATCGAAGGCAGGCCCGGTCAACTGCGGCGAGCGGCGCCGGTGAATCGCAGCAGCTGATGGCTGAGAGCGATGCCCTCGGCGAGATTCACGCTGATCGACCGGCGGGCGTCTTCGCGCAGTCGCCTTACGCGCACCGCCTCGGCGGCCTCGGCTGCGGTGTTCTTGTTTCGCTTCACGCCGAGGCAAAGCGTACCGCCAGGCTTGAGGTGGGTCGGAGCGCGGCGTACTGTGAACGGCGGGATGACGGCTCCGGAGACCCGATACGCGCGCAGCGGCGACGTCGGCATCGCCTACCAGGTGATCGGCGAGGGGGAGATGGACGTGGTCGTCGCCTTCCAGTTCATCTCCCACCTCGACCTGGTCTGGGAGAACCCGCTGGTCTCGGGCTTCATGCGGCGGCTCGCGTCGTTCGCCCGCGTGATCATGTTCGACCGGCGCGGCGTCGGCCTCTCGGACCCCGTCGCCGGCGCGCCGACGCTGGAGGAACGGATGGACGACCTGCGCGCGGTGATGGACGCCGCCGGCTCCGAGCGGGCGGCGCTGATCGGGATGTCGGAGGGGGCGACGATGTGCATGCTGTTCGCCGCCACCTACCCCGGGCGGGTATCGGCGCTGGTGCTCTGGGGGGCGATGGCGCGCTCGACCTGGGCCGAGGACTACCCGTGGGCGCCGCCCAGGGAGGCGCTGGTCGAAGCCGAGGAGCAGCTGATGTCGCCCTTCTGGGGGCAGGGGGCGACGCTCGACGTGTTCTCGCCCAGCCTCGCCGGCGACCCTCGCGCGCGCGAGTTCCAGGGGCGCTACGAGCGCCAGGCGGCGAGCCCGATGCGCGTGCAGCAGCTGTTCGAGATGTTCCTCGACACCGACGTGCGCGACGCGCTGCCGCTGATCCAGGCGCCGACGCTGGTCCTGCACCGCCGCGGCGACCACGCGGTGAACTACCGCGCCGCCCGCTGGCTCGCCGAGCAGGTCGCCGACAGCCGCTACCTCGAGTTCGAGGGCGAGGACCACTTCCCCTGGGTCGGCGACAGCGAGGCGCCGCTGGCGGCGATCGAGGAGTTCCTCACCGGCGTGCGGCCGGGGCCGGCGACCCAGCGAGTGCTGGCGACGGTGCTGTTCACCGACATCGTCGACTCGACGCGGACCGCGACCGAGCTGGGCGACAAGCGCTGGCGCGAGCTGCTCGGGCGCCACCAGGAGCTGACCCGCGAGCGGCTCGAGCGCTACGGCGGCCGCGAGATCAAGAGCACCGGCGACGGCTTCCTCGCGACCTTCGACGGGCCGACCCGGGCGGCCGAGTGCGCGCGGGCGATCGTCGAGTCGATGCCCTCGCTGGGGATCGAGGTGCGGGCCGGCGTGCACACCGGCGAGGTCGAGCTGATCGACAGGGACGTCGGCGGCGTCGCCGTCCACGTCGCCGCGCGGATCGCGGCGCTTGCGAGCCCGGGCGAGGTGCTCGCCTCGCGCACCGTGCGCGACCTCGCGGTAGGCTCGGCGGTCGAGTTCGAGCCGGCGGGCCGCCACGCGCTCAAGGGCGTCCCCGACGAGTGGGAGGTCTACCGGGTCGCCTGAGTCTCCGTCGGATAGCGATCGGCGCGTCGCCCACGTGGCGTCTCCGCCCGGGGCCGACCGTGGTAGAGGTCTGTGTCGCTATGCGTCCTAAACCTCTACCGCGGTCGGGGCGAAGAGCTCGGCCGAGGGGATGCCGATCAGCTCTCCGGCGAAGCGCTTCTCGCGCCCGTAGACGACCCAGGTGGTGTCGATTTCGCCGATGTCGAGGTCGAGCCGCAGCTCGCCGGCGTGCTCGGTGACGTGCTCCATGTGGGTCAGCCCCGAGTCGTAGTCGCCGCGCATCAGACCCTCGGCGACCAGCGGCTTGGAGGCGACGTCGACCACCTCCTCCCACCCGGAGAGGTCGACGTAGCCCTTGGTCGCCGGGACGATCCCCAGCGAGCGCGGCCGCTCGACATCGGCGCGGCTGAGCAGCACCAGGTGCTTGGTCGGGTAGACGAAGGTGTCGACCACCCAGACCTCGGTCCAGTATTTCTCGGTGATCTCGTGCACCTTCGGGTGGGCGCTGCACTGAACCAGGAAGGCGCCGGGCGTCTCGCGCAGCATCTCCAGCCCGTCGAAGAAGTCGACGATCAGCTCGATCGCGTAGTCCTCGACCCCCTGGAACTCGGCGTAGCGGCGCACCGCCCGCTCGTGGCAGGTGCCGGCCGGCCCCAGCGTGATGAAGGTGGTCTGAGCCATTAGCTCAAGGATACCCGACTAAAGCGTCGGACCCAGGCTCCCGCGGACGTTTATCGCGGGGGGCCCGGGGTAGCCGTCCAGTCCGCGACGATCGAAGGAGGTTCACACCAAATGGGAATCCTCGACAAGCTCACCGGCAGAGCCAAGCAGGCGGCCGGCGACCTCACCGACGACGCTTCGCTGCGGCGTGAAGGCCGCACCGAGGAGCGCAAGGGCGAGAAGAAGGAGGAACGCGACCGCGCCCGCGAGCAGGCCGACCGCAAGGCCGAAGAAGCGGCGGAGCTCGAGAACAAGAGCTGAGGGGTCGCGGTCTCCGCCGCCTCGTCGTCGCCATCCTCGTGCTGATGGTCTTCGAGCCGTAGGACCGAAGGCCGAGGTCCGGTTTCGGCTTTATCCACATCGGAGTGTGGAAAAAGCCGCGATCGAAGTGGTGGGGGGAGAGATTCGCCCGCTGCGGGCTTGGATGGAGGATGACGGCGAGCAATCGGACCTGAGATCACGCAGATGGGACGCTGGATGGCTGCGGTGCTGGTGTGCGGACCAGGAGCGGCGTTGAGCCATCGCAGTGCCGCGGCGCTATGGGGCTTCGGTAAGGAGGCCCCACAGGGTCCAATCGACATCACGGTGCGTAGACGATTTGCGAGCCGGAGAGGGCGTTTGCGAGTTCGGAGCCGGCCGTCGCTACCCGGTGAGGACATACTCGCCCTGGACGACATCGCGGTGACGTCGCCTGTGCGGACGCTCCTCGATCAGGCTGCCGAATTGCTGCCACCGGGCGTGCAGCGACGATCGTCGGACCGAGACCGACGCGAGCGGCAGCTGGAGCGCCTGATCAGCGAGGCGAACAAGCTCGAACTGATCGATCCCGACGTGCTGCGGACGAGGCTCGAGCGGCGGCGAGGCGAGCCCGGTGTCCGCCCGCTGCGCGAGCTGCTCGATCGCCACGGGTTCCTGCTGTCGGACTCCGACCTGGAGATCTTCTTTGGGCGAATCGTCCGGGGCGCAAAGTTGCCGATGCCGCTCAGCAAACAGTGGGTCAACGGCCATGAAGTCGACTTCTACTGGCCCGATCTGGAGCTCGTCGTCGAGGCCGACAGCCTGCGCTACCACCGAATGGCCTCGACACAGTCGCGGGACCTGGAACGCGATCAGATCCACACGGCCACCGGACTCACCACCCTGCGTTTCAGCCACTATCAGGTCGCCCGCAAGCCGCACGTCGTTCGGCGCGTCCTCCAAGAGACGATGGGACGACTGGGGCGCCGCCGCGGCGACTCGAGGTGACGCGCCGGCGACTCGAGGTGACGACATCCTAGCCGCACACGGGAGTAGAGGTGCCCCTTTCGACCTTTTCCACCCCCTGATGTGGAGAAGGTCGAAAGCGGGCGGGCGCGACCTTTGGCCTTCGCCGCCCGAGGCGTGGTAGAGCTTTCGGTCGCTATCCGGGCCAGACCTCTACCACGGTCGGTCCTGGGCGCCGGTCATCGACCTCGACGCGGCGTCTCGCGGCAGAATGGCCGGTATGAGCGTTCGGGTATGGCTCGCACCCCTCGACGACGTCGACCCGACGCCGGGACTGGGCTCGCTTTCGGCCGGGGAGCTGGAGCGGGCCGAGCGGATGGCCTCGGAGCGGGGGCGCCGGCGCTTCCTCGTCCGTCGCTGGATGAGGCGGTCCGTGCTGTCCGGCGCCGGCGACGGCGTGTGGTGGTCGGCGTCGAGCTCCGGCGGGATGGCGGCGCTCGCCGTCTCGCCGTGGCGGGTCGGGCTCGACGTCGAGCAGCGGCGGGAGCGCCGCGGCTGGCAGGGGATCGCCCGCCGCCGCTACACGGATGACGAGCGGCGCGCCGTCGGCGATTCGGCCGGGCGCTTCCTCGAGCTGTGGACGCTCAAGGAGGCCTACCTCAAGGCGCTCGGAGTCGGCCTGGCCGGCGGGCTGGACGCGCTCGACTGCACAGGGCTGTCGCGCTCGGACGGCGATTGGATGGAGAGCGCCGCGCATCCCGGCTGGCGCTTCCGCCGGCTGCAGCCGCGGCCCGGCTTCGTCGGAGCGCTCGCGGTCGAGGGGCCCCCCGAGCGGATCGAGCTCCATCGCTGGGCTCCCGACACCGCGACGCGGGCCGACGGCGCCGCGACCGCTGCGGGCGCCGGGCCCTAGACGGCCGCGGAGTCCCGGCGCGAGGCGAGCGCCGCCGCCCGCTCGACCGAGTCGACGTCGCGCACGGCGCCGGTGTCGGCCGAGGTCGCCATCGCCGCGTAGGCGCGCAGCGCCGGCGAGACCTCGCGCTCGCGCGCCAGCGGCGCGTAGCCGCCCGCCTCCTCGAGCCGGTGGCGGCGGTCGGCGAGCTCGTCGTCGTGCAACTCGAGGCTGATCGAGCGCCGCTTGATGTCGATCGCGATCGTGTCGCCGTTCTCCACCAGGGCGATCGCGCCGCCCGCCGCCGCCTCGGGGGAGACGTGGCCGATCGAGAGGCCGGAGGTGCCGCCGGAGAAGCGGCCGTCGGTGATCAGCGCGCACTCCTTGCCCAGCCCGAGGCCCTTCAGGTAGGAGGTCGGGTAGAGCATCTCCTGCATGCCGGGGCCGCCGCGCGGTCCCTCGTAGCGGATCACCACCACGTCGCCGGGCTTGACGCCGCCGCTGAGGATCAGGTCGACCGCCTGGTCCTGGGACTCGACCACCACGGCCGGTCCCTCGAACGTCAGCAGCGACTCGTCGACCCCCGCCGTCTTGACCACGCAGCCGCGCTCGGCCAGGTTGCCGTAGAGGATCGCCAGGCCGCCGTCCTTGGTGTGGGCGTGCTCGACGTCGCGGATGCAGCCGCCGGCCCGGTCGAGGTCGAGCGACTCCCAGCGCTCGGACTGCGAGAAGGCGCTCGCCGAGCGCCGGCAGCCGGGCGCCGCGTGGAAGAGCTCGACCGCCTCCTCCGAGGGGCTCTCGCCGCCGACGTCCCAGGCCCCGAGCCACTCGTCCATGCTCGCGGCGTGGACGGTCCCGACCGACTCGTTGAGCAGGCCGCCGCGACGCAGCTCGCCGAGGATCGCCGGGATGCCGCCGGCCCGGTGCACGTCCTCCATCAGGTACTCGCCGCTCGGCGCGACCTTGCAGACGCAGGGCACGCGGCGCGAGAGCTGGTCGATGTCGTGCATCGCGAACTCGACCCCGGCCTCCTGCGCGGCGGCGAGCAGGTGCAGGACCGTGTTGGTCGAGCCGCCCATCGCGATGTCGAGCGTCATCGCGTTCTCGAAGGCGTCGCGGGTGGCGACCGAGCGCGGCAGCACGCTCTCGTCGCCCTCCTCGTAGTGGCGCCCGGCGATCTCCACCGCCGTCCGGCCCGCGTCCTCGTAGAGCGCCCGCCGCGCCGTGTGCGTCGCCAGGGTCGAGCCGTTGCCGGGCAGCGAGAGGCCGAGCGCCTCGGTCAGGCAGTTCATCGAGTTGGCGGTGAACATGCCCGAGCAGGAGCCGCAGGTCGGGCAGGCGGCCTCCTCGATCCGGCTCATGTCCTCGTCGCTGACGTCCTCGGCGACCGCGTCGGTGATCGCCGTGATCAGGTTGAGCCGCTTGCGCACGGTGCCGTCGACCAGCTCCGCCGTGCCGCCCTCCATCGGCCCGCCGCTGACGAACACGGTCGGGACGTTCAGCCGCAGGGCGGCGTTCAGCATGCCGGGCGTGATCTTGTCGCAGTTGGAGATGCAGACGAGCGCGTCGGCGCAGTGGGCGTTGACCATGTACTCGACGCTGTCGCTGATCAGGTCGCGCGAGGGCAGCGAGTAGAGCATCCCGCCGTGGCCCATCGCGATCCCGTCGTCGACGGCGATCGTGTTGAACTCGCGCGGCACGCCGCCGGCCGCCTGCACGGCCTCGGCGACGACCTCGCCGACCGGCTTCAAGTGCGTGTGGCCGGGGACGAACTGGGTGTAGGAGTTGGCGATCGCGACGATCGGCTTCTGGCCGATGTCCTCGCGCGCGACGCCGGCGGCGCGCAGCAGCGCCCGGGCGCCGGCCATGTTGCGGCCGTGGGTGACGGTGCGTGATCTCAGCGGCGGCATGGCGTCCTCCAAGGATAGAGACCGTGACCGGGTCGCGAACGCGCCTGTGCCCGCGGCTCAGCGGAGGACCAGCAGCCCGTGGCGGCGATGCGTCGCCCGCTGGCCGGAGGGAGCGACCCAGAGGTCGAGCCTGGCCCTGAGCTTGCGGTGGTGGCGCAGCATCCTGCGGCCGGGCTTCGTCAGGCGGGCGACGACGAGGCGCCTGCGGCCGGCGTGCTTGACGAAGGCGCGGGCGAGGACCCGTTTGCCCCGGCGGACCACGGCGCGCACGCGGCCGCAGGCGGCCGAGCAGGCGACCCTGGCGAGCCGCAGCCTGCCGTGGCGCAGCAGCCGGGTGTGCTTGAACAGCCGGGTGTGGATTCCGACGCGCGCCGCCGCCGGGGAGCCGCCGCTCGGCGTCGCACCGCCAGCCGCGGCGGAACCGCCGCCGCCGGAGCTCGACCCGGCGCCGCAGTCGGCATTGCCGCCGGTGTCCGGATTCGAGCCGCCGCTGTCGGGGAGGATCGTCAGCTTCAGGGTCTTGACGGCCTTGTTGGCGTGGCTCCTGACGATCGGGACCGTCACGTCGCCCGAGGCGCCGTCGCTGTAGGGGTTGCCGTACATGTCGGCGTACTGGTTGATCACCGCCGCGTACTGCTCGCAGGTCGGGTACGGCGAGAGCGCGGACCGGGCGGCGCCGAAAGCGGGCCTGTTGAACCCGGTGGGGCAGAAGGACGGGTCCGTTTCGACCGCGTTGCCGCAGAAGTGGATCGCGTCGTTGCCGTAGCGGCCGTTCCAGTAGCCGGCCATGAAGCCGACCAGGACGTCGTGCCGGATCTGCCCTTCGAGGTTGTTCGGCGTGTTGCCGCCGGTGTAGATGTCTTCGATCAGCTCGGGGCCCGGCATCGAGATTTCGTGCGGCGCGGTGGCTTCGGGGGCCGAGCTGTTGCGCTCGTAGGTCCCCGTCAGCACGATCGAGCCGTCGGCGGCGAACGTCCCGGAGTAGGAAGAGGTGGCGAAGTTGCCGCTCGCCGGCCCGGAGAAGGTGCTGTGCAGCTGGATCGTCTTGCCCGCCATCGAGCGGACGTATTCGCCGAGGTCCGGGTAGGCATCGGACTGCAGCGGCGAGAGGACGCGGAGGATTTCCCCTTTCGAGTTGCGGACCGTCGCGCTTTCACCGCCGGGGATTCCCCGCAGCGCGTCGAAGATCGTGTCGGCGTTGGCCGAGCCGAGTTCTTCCAGCGGTTCGTCGGAGACGCCGTAGGTGTTGAGCCGCATCCCGATCCCGAACTGTTCGACCGCGGTGAGGTTGGCGACGTTGGCGTCTTCGGAGGTATAGGTCAGCTCGATCCAGTCGAAGCGGGTCTGCGAGTGGAAGTCGATCGGTTCGGTGGTCGGGGCGCCGTAGGAGACGATGATCCGCCCGGCGACGAGCCTTTCGATCGTCAGCACGCTGCCGAACGATTCAAGCGTCCGCGGTTTGTCGTTTTCGAAGCCGGGCACCACGAAGTCTGCGGGCGGCTTGTTGGTGTAGACGGTGACCCAGACTTCGCTGTCGGGGACCGTGCTCTGGTTTTCGATCTTCAGTTCCAGCGCCGCCTCTGCCGTCGCCGGAAAGGCGGCGAGCGCGACGAGCAGGGCGAGCAGGGCGAGGGTTGGGCGGCGGCGCATCGCGAGGCTCATCGGCGTCCGCGCGCCGGACCTTTAGTAACTATCCGAGAACTCCCGGGCTGGGCAGGAGTTATGTCGCCCTGAACTGAAACGGCAAGGCACATCCCTCGCGAAAGGAGAGTGCCTTGCCGGTTTCCGACACTACCCCTGAACGACCCCTGCCGACGATCTGGGAGCTCCCCGACGAGCTGTGGGAGC
>Ga0210110_1000071_pt1 | contig 36546 bp, 30 predicted proteins | sample China_Galinas_PW_2_FD_184865 | JGI IMG/M metagenome (GOLD analysis project Ga0210110, IMG submission 184865) | Wetland microbial communities from San Francisco Bay, California, USA, that impact long-term carbon sequestration - China_Galinas_PWB_D1... | ecosystem: Environmental > Aquatic > Marine... | reverse complement strand
GCCCCTGCCCTGACGCCCCTCGAAGTTCCGGTTCGAAGTCGAGGCGCAACGCTCTCCCTCGGAAAGGATGTCGGGGTTCATCCCGAGGCACATCGAGCAGCCCGCCTCGCGCCACTCGAAGCCGGCAGCCCGGAAGACCTCGTGCAGGCCCTCCTCTTCCGCTGTCGCCTTCACCCGCTGGGAGCCGGGCACGACCATCGCCCGCACCGAATCGGCAACCTGCCTGCCGTCGACGATCGCCGCCGCCTCGCGCAGGTCCTCCACGCGGGAGTTGGTGCAGGAGCCGATGAAGACGCGGTCCGGCGCGATCTCTGTCATCGGGGTGCCGGGCTTCAGCGCCATGTAGGCAAGGGCGCGCTCTGCCGACTCGCGGTCCGGCGGGGATTCCATCGCCGCGGGATCAGGAACCGAGTCGGTGACCTCGGCGACCATTCCGGGGCTGGTTCCCCACGTCACCATTGGCGAAATGCCCGCCGCATCGATCTCGATCTCCGTGTCGAAGTCGGCGCCGAGATCCGATGGCAGCTCGCGCCAGCGCTCAGCCGCAGCGTCGAGATCCTCGGGGGCCGCGGCCCGGCCGCGCACCCACTCGAAGGTGGTCTCGTCTGGCGCAATCATTCCGGCGCGGCCGCCGCCCTCGATCGTCATGTTGCAGACCGTCATCCGGCCGGGCATCGAAAGTGCCTCGATTGCCGGGCCCGCGTACTCGACGGCGTGCCCGGCCATGCCGCCGGTCCCAAGCCGGCCGATCGTCGCCAGGATCAGGTCCTTGGGAGTCACCCCCGGCGCGAGTGTGCCGCCGTAGAGGATTCGCATCGTCTTCGGCCGCTTCTGCACCAGGCACTGGGTGGCCAGCACGTGCTCGACCTCGGAGGTGCCGATGCCGAACGCGAGCGCCCCGAAAGCCCCGTGGGTCGAGGTGTGGCTATCCCCGCAGACGATGGTCATTCCCGGTTGGGTGACACCCAGCTCGGGGCCGATCACGTGGACGATGCCCTGCCGGTCGGAGCCCAGCGAGTAGATCGGGATGCCGAACTCCTCGCAGTTGCGCTCCAGGGTCTCGACCTGGACGCGCGAGAGCTCGTCGGCAATCAGGCGCGCTGCCCTCGTGCCGTCGGTTGGCACGTTGTGGTCCGCCGTTGCGAGCGTCCTGTCCGGACGGCGCACCGGACGACCTGCCATCCGCAGCCCGTCGAAGGCCTGTGGGGAAGTCACCTCGTGGACCAGGTGCAGGTCGATGTAGAGCAGGCCGTCGGAGACCTCGTGCTCGCTCCAGATCTTGTCGAACATCGTTCTTGCCACGATCAACTCCTCCTAAGCCCGGCGGCGATTACGGCGAGGAAGCGGGTCTGCTCGTCACCGTCGTTCTCAAAATGATGAGGCAGGTCGGCGTCGAACGTGACGCTGTCGCCCGCCCGCAGCTCGTAGCGCGTGCCGTCCACCACCAGCGCCAGCGCCCCGGTCAGCACCACAGAGGTCTCGCGACTCCCCGGCTCGTGAATGGGCGGGTCATCCGGCCCGCCCGTCGCTGCGCCCGTCGCAAGCGTGTGCAGGGAAACGTCGGCCCGCTGCCCCGGAAGCGGTGGCGTCAGCTCCTCGTAGCGATGGCCACGGCGCTTGAAGCGGCGGCGGCCGGCGGCGCGACTGACCGACACGTGCTCGCCCTCGTCAAGCCGCAGCAGTTGCGAGAGGGTCAACTCCAAGCCCGCCGCGATCTTCTCGGCGACGGCGAGGGTCGGGCTCGTCTCCCCCCGCTCGACCTGCGAGAGCATCTGCGGGCTGGCCCCGCTGCGCTCGGCAAGGTCGCGCAGCGAAAGTCCCATCCCCTCACGCAGTGCGTGGATGCGCCGCCCGACAGAGCCAGCGGAACCGTTCGACACCTCCACCGAGGCATCTGCCGCACCGTCGCGACGAGCGTTAGTGCGCTGCCGGCTCCTGCTTGCAATGGCCATGACAGTTGTACGTTATCACGGACAGCTGTCATGCCGATGCCTCTCGAAATCCAGCCGGGGCCCGCCCCCGTTTGGCCGGCCTACAACTCCTCGACCACCTCGCGCTCCACCTCGGCAACCTCCTGCTCGAGGTCTTCGAAGACCTGCTCCTCGAAGAAGGTGATCTGCGCAGCCACGAAGGTGAGATAGATGGACGTTGCGGTGAAGCCCGCCAGCGGCCAGGCGCTCGCGCCGCTGGCGAAATGAGCGACCAGCGAGGCCGCGCCAGTCGATGCGGCGACAGGCACGAAATGGAAGCTGCCCCACAGCACCGGGTGGCTGGTTGCCCGGCCTCGAACCGCGGGATTCGATCGGAATGCCGCCGCGCCAACCACCGAAAACCCGATCACGGCGCCAAACATGAAGAGGAGCGCTTCAGCCGTGGTTGGGATCCCGCGCGCATGCACCAGAACCGCACCGGTGGTCCAGATCGTCAGCGTGTAGCCATAGGGGCCGGCACTGGTCCCCACCGCCTTGCGCAGTGCGTGGCGGTAGCGGTCTCGCAGCGGTGGGGGCGTCATCTAGGTCAGGGGCCGGGGGTGCGTTCGGTCGCCGCCTCAGCGGTCGCCGCCTCGGCCTCGCGAATGGCGGCGCCCTCGATCGCATTGGACAGAGCTCGAACGTACGCCCTCGCCGAAGCCTCGAGAATGTCGGTTGCCACGCCCTGGCCCGTGGCGAGCCGGCCCGCCACGCGCAGCATCACGCTCACCTCGCCGAGCGCGTCCTCGCCGCCCGTCACCGCCTCGACCGTGTACTGACGCAGGTCGCATTCCGTCTCGGTTGCCTTCTGGATCGCGCGAAAGATTGCATCGACGGGGCCGTCTCCATTCGACTCGGCGACGGTCTCCTCACCCGAGGGCAGCTTGACCGCCACGCGCGCCACCGGCTCTCGCCGAGATCCGGCCTCGACCTCGAACCAGACGAGCTCGTGCGTGTCGGCCCGTTCCCGCATCTCGTCGGAGACGATCGCCTCGAGGTCGAGTGCTGTGACCTGCTTCTTGCGATCCGCGACCTCCTTGAAGCGCTTGAAGGCGGCGTTGAGGGCGTTCCCCTCCACTTTGAAACCGAGCTGCTCGAGCGCGTCGCGCAGCGCGTGTCGCCCCGAGTGCTTGCCGAGGACTATCGAGTTCGACTCCAGCCCAACTTCAGTCGCATCCATGATCTCGTAGGTCGTGCGCTCCTTGAGGACGCCGTCCTGATGGATGCCCGACTCGTGAGCGAAGGCGTTGCGCCCGACCACGGCCTTGTTCGGCTGGACGGGGTAGCCGGTCAGGCGGGAGACCATGCGGCTCGTCCGCGCCAGCTCCCGGGTCGCGACACCGGTCGTCAGGTGATGCGCATCGGCGCGCGTGCGAATCAGCATCACGATCTCCTCGAGAGAGCAGTTGCCCGCGCGCTCGCCGATCCCGTTTACGGCGCACTCGACCTGGCGGGCACCCGCCAGCACACCCGCATAGGAGTTCGCAACGGCGAGCCCGAGGTCGTCGTGGCAGTGCACCGAGGTCTCGACGTCGCGGAGGGCCGGTACCAGCTCATAGAGGCGGCGGAAGTAGTCGACGTACTCCTCCGGCGTCGTGTAGCCAACGGTGTCAGGGATGTTGATCACCGTCGCCCCCTCCTCGACGGCGATCGCGCAGACCTCCGCGGTGAACTCGATGTCGGCCCGGGTGGCGTCCATCGGAGAGAACTCGACATCCTCACAGTAGGACTTGGCATGCGCAACGGCCGCACGGGCCTGGCCCTTGACGTCCTCTCGATCGGTCTGCAGCTGATGCTCGATGTGAATGTCAGAAGTCGAGATGAAGGTGTGGATGCGAGGGCGCTGGGCGTCGCGGACGGCGCCCCAGGCGGCGTCGATGTCCGCCTTGTGAGTCCGTGCAAGGCCGCAGACAGTCGGCCCCTCGACGCTGCGCGAGATCGCCTCGACCGCCTCAAAATCCCCTGGCGACGTGATTGGGAAACCGGCCTCGATCACGTCGACTCCGAGCCGCGCGAGCTGCTGAGCAATCTCCACCTTCTCCGCCGTGTTGAGCGAGATGCCGGGCGACTGCTCACCGTCGCGGAGCGTCGTATCGAAGATGTGGACGCGGTTTGCGTCGGTAATGGGTTCCACGGGCCTTACCTCCTTCTCCAATCGAATCGAATGACCTTGTCTCTCGCGGCTGTCGCGCCGCCCAGCGCTATTCCCCCCGAAGGGGGAGGAGAAGGAGAAGCGCCAGGCTGTCCAGCCGGTGCGTCATTCGTCATCTCAGCTTAGCGTAGGCTGGCGCCATCGCAAGGCTCGACCGGAAGAGCGTCCTTGCCCTGCTGGCGATGAGCCTTAGCGTGCTCGTGATCGCGAACGACTTCTCAGCGGTGAACGTCGCGATCCCGACGATGGAGAAGGACTTCCACACGAACATCAACACCATGCAGTGGGTCGTAAACGCCTACGCACTCACCTTCGGCGTGATGATCGTCACCGGCGGCCGCCTCGCCGACATGTTCGGCCGTCGCCGCGCCTTCTTCCTCGGCACTGCGATCTTTGCCTCGATGTCGGCGCTGGGGGGCGCCGCCCAATCGGAGGCCTGGCTCATCACCACGCGGGTCGTGATGGGGATCGGTGGAGCACTGATGTGGCCGGCGATCCTCGGCATGACGTTCGCACTCCTGCCCGCGGAGAAGGCGGGGCTTGCCGGTGGAATCATCCTCGGCGCCGCCGGGCTCGGTAACGCGCTCGGGCCGCTGATCGGGGGTGTGCTGACCGACCTGGCGAGCTGGCGCTGGATCTTCTTCCTCAACGTGCCGATCGCCGCCTTTGCCGTTCTCGTCACCTATTACCTGGTGCAGGTCACGGAACCCGATGTCGACAGGCAGCGGATCGACTACCCCGGGATTGCGACTGTCTCGGTCGGGCTGGTTTCACTGCTTGTCGCACTGGATCAGGTCGACGACTGGGGCTGGACCGACCCGCGGGTAATCGGGATGCTGATCCTCGCGGCGGTGCTGATCGCTGCGTTCGTCCCGATCGAGCGGCGCGCCGGCGAGAGCGCGCTGGTGCCGCGATCGGTGATGCGCAACGAGAGCTTCCGTGCCTCCTGCGTTGCGATCACGCTGATGTCCGCAACCTTCTTCGCCGCGCTGCTCTACCTGCCGCAGTTCATGCAAAAGCACCTCGGCTACTCGCCGCTCGAGGCCGGCGTCGGGATCCTCCCCTTCCTCGCCACCTTCGCCCTTGTCTCCTTCATCGCCGGGCCTCTCTACAACCGGGTGGGGGCCAAGCCGCTTGCGGTGCTCGGCGCCGCCTGCATCGCTGCGGCCCCCTTCCTCTTCTCCCAGGTCAGCGACGGGTCAGCCTACGCTTCGCTGGTTCCCGGGATGTTCGTGCTCGGGATCGGCATCGGCAGCTTCTACCCAACGGCAACCACCGCGGGGGTCACCTCGGTCGACGAAACGCAGAGCAGTCTCGCCGGCGGCATCCTCTACATGTGTCAGATCGCCGGTGGCGCGATCGGGCTGGGCCTCACGACAACGATCTTCTCCGCCCAGAGCTCGTTCATCGACGGCATACAGGCTGCCTTCCGCCTCGACGCAATGCTGGCGCTGGGCGGGTTCATCGTCGCGCTGCTCTTCATCGGCGGCAGGCTTCGCCTCCACCGAGCAGGCCACGCAACCGGCTGACGCCTATCCCTTCTTCGCCGGCCGGTGAGCGCGGCCGCGCCTGTGGGCGGGACGGCCGCGATGCTGCCACAGGTCGTCGCTTCCGGCGCCGCCTCGCAGCAGATCGTTGCCTGCGCCACCCCGCAGTACGTCGTTCCCGCCGCCGCCGAGCAACGCGTCCCGGCCGTCTCCCCCGTAGAGGGCGTCGGATCCGCGCCGACCAATCAGGCGGTCGCTGCCATCCCCGCCGATCAGCTTGTCCCCCCCGGCCCCGCCAATCAGCAGGTCATTGCCACCGCCACCCCGCATCGTCACCGGGACCAGAATGTCTTTCGCGACCGAGACCTCATCGTCCCCACCGCCCGCGTTGACCTCGAAGCCGCTGATCGCCGGCGCCTGACACAGCAGCTCGTTGGGGTTCCCTTCCGGGTTCACGCAGATCGAGCTCCCCACTTCGAGGGGGACGATTGAATCGATCACGTAGTTGCGGCCGTCGGGCATGAGCCAGACATGGATCGCGTTGGCTTCGCCTCCCCCGGCGAGCAGGACGCTGTAGGTCTTGGGTGGAGCCTGCGCAAGAGCCGGGGCCTGCGTGAGCAGCATTGCGAGCAAGATGAAGAGCGTCTTCTTCATTGGTCGGTCGTCCCCGCCACAATTCCGGTCGGAGCGTCTACGAAGAGAACATCGCGGCGCCCTCTACGTTGCGCACCTACTGTTGAGCTTAAAGGTCGACCGAACGCCCGACCGAGAACCCATCCAGCTCAAGGATTCGGTCGATCGTCTCGCCGTGCACGTGCGCGTCTGTCGTGAGCGCCATCACGGCTCGCTCGCCGCCGGCCTCGGCGCCAACGGCGGCCGAGACGATGTTCACGCCCTCCTCGCCGAACATCGACCCGACCCTGCCGATCATCCCCGGGCGGTCCGCGTAGCGGAAGACCGTCAGGTGGTTCGCGAACGGCAGGTAGAAGCTCTCGCCCCAGACCGCAACGAGGTAGGGCTCGTTGCGCGGTCCGACACCGGTCCCGGAGACCTCAACCGCGGCATCGCCAGACCCGAATCTCACCGTGACCAGCTCGGTGAAGTCCTCGGAGCCGCTGTCCTTCGTCTCGATCAACTCGATGCCCCGCTCCTCAGCCATCTGCGGCGCGTTGACGAGGTTGACGGGCTCCTCCGTATGCCCGGAGAGGATCCCGACGAGCACCGCAATCCCGAGCAGGCGGGTGTCGTGCGAGGCAATGCGGCCCCGGAACTCGGCGGTGACGCTATCGACGGAGCCGTCCCCGAGCCCCTCCGCGAGGCGACCCAGCTTTTCGCAGAGCGGCACGAAGGGGGCCAGGGCCTCCATCTCCTCAGGCCGCACAGCCGCAATGTTGACGGCGTTTGTGACAACGCCTCCGGTCAGCGCCGCGGTTACCTGTTGAGCGGTGACGATTCCGGCGCGATCCTGCGCCTCGGCGGTCGAGGCGCCCAGGTGCGGAGTAACGACGACGTCCTCGCGAGCGAACAGCGCATGGTCGCTGAAGGGCTCAGAGGGAAAGACATCGAGTGCCGCCCCCGCGAGCTTGCCGGACTCGAGGCCGGCAACCAGCGCATCGAGATCGACGAGCTCGCCCCGGGCGCAATTGACAAGGCGCGCTCCATCCTTCATCAGGGTGATGGCCGCGGCATCGATGATGCCGGCCGTGTCCGGCGTCTTGGGTACATGCAGCGTCACGATGTCGGCGCGGGACAGAAGGTCATCGAGGCTCCCCACGCCCTCGACGCCGAGCTCGCGAAACCGCTCGGCCGAGACAAACTTGTCGAACGCCAGGACCTCCATGTCGAACCCCTGTGCCCGCTTTGCGACGAGCTGCCCGATGCGGCCGAATCCGATCACCCCCAGTACCTTCCCGTAGAGCTCCGCCCCTTTGAAACGCGAGCGCTCCCAGGCGCCGCCGACGAGCGTCGCCTGGGCCTGCGGGACGTTGCGGCACATCGCCAGCATCAGCGCCAGCGTGTGCTCGGCCGCGGCGACCGAGTTCGCTTCCGGCGCGTTTGCGACCACGATTCCGCGGCGTGTAGCCGCCGGGATGTCGACGTTGTCGACGCCGGTGCCGGCCCGGCCGATGACCTTGAGCCGCTCGGCCCGTTCGATCAGCTCAGGCGTCAACTGGGTCGCCGAGCGCACCAGGATCGCGTCGTAGTCGCCAATCGCGTCGCGGAGCTCCTCATCGGACATCTCCAATCCGAGGTCGACGTCGAAGTTCTCGCGCAGCAGGTCGACACCGGCGTTCGCAATCTTCTCCCGGACCAGGACCTTCACCGGCCCACCTCCTCGACGTGCTCGAGCACCCAGTCGATGCAGGCGGTCAGCGCTTCCACGTCGGCCGGCTCGACCGCCGGGAACATTCCTATCCGCAGCTGGTTGCGCCCCAGCTTGCGGTATGGCTCGACATCGACGATCCCGTTTGCGCGGAGCGTCGACGCCAACACCGCGGCGTCGACCGCGTCGGTGAAGTCGATGGTGCCGACGACAGGGGAGCGCTTCTCGGCGTCGGCGACGAATGGCGTTGCGAACGCGGAGCGTTCCGCCCAGTCGTAGAGGTGCGCCGAGGAGGCGGCCGCGCGCTCCACGCACCACCCCAGCCCGCCGTTGCCGAGCATCCACTGCAGCTGGTCGGAGAGCAGCAGCAGTGTCGCGAGGGAGGGTGTGTTGTAGGTCTGGTTCTTGCGGGAGTTCTCGAGCGCAATTTGGAGCGAAAGGAATGAAGGTTGCCAGCGCCCATCCGCTCCGTCCAGCTCCCCGATCCGCTCGATTGCGGCCGGGCTGAGTACGGCAAACCACAGGCCTCCGTCCGCGCCAAATGCCTTCTGCGGAGCGAAGTAATAGGCGTCGGTCTCGATCAGGTCGACGGGAAGCCCGCCGGCGCCCGAGGTGGCATCGATGAGGACCAAAGCGTCGCCCGATCCGGCCGGCCGGCGCACCTGTACCGAGACGCCGGTCGAGGTCTCGTTCTGGGCCCAGGCGAGCACGTCGGCATCCGGGTCGGAGGTCGGGTCGGGGGCGTCACCCGGCTCGGCCTCGACCACGATCGGCGCCTCGAGGAACGGAGCGGCCGAGGTGACCTTGGCGAACTTCCGGGAGAACTCTCCGTAGCAGAGGTGAAGCGCCCGGTTGCGAACCAGGCATACCGCGGCGGCGTCCCAGAATGCGGTTGTGCCGCCGTTACCCAGCGCGATCTCGTAGCCATCGGGAAGGCCCAGAAGCTCCCCGAGCCCCCCTCGAACGCGCTCGACCAGCTCCCTGACGGGGGCCTGCCGGTGCGACGTTCCCATCAGCTGGGCCTCGTCGGCGAGCCTGGCCAGCGCCTCGGGGCGGACCTTGGAGGGCCCGCAGCCAAATCGCCCGTCCTCGGGCCTGAGCTCGGCGGGAATCTGCAAGCTGGTGGAGAGCGCCATTGGGGCCGACAGGTTATTCACAGGAGCGGGCGGTGCGTCCGGTTGGCCTGCCGATAGGCTACGTCGGTCCCGCCGCTCGCGACTGGGTGATGTGGAGGGGCACGGATGCAGCTAGGCGTTCAGCCCGCAGAGCCCGGACCGGGTGGCGCAAGACACGAGCCAGCCGGGCGTCCGAGGGGGGTTCAGCCGATGGGAGAAGAGGGTGCCAGCGTGACGACAGGAGAGGGGTACGCCGTCGCTAATCTCGCGGATCTCGGCGACGGGCCGGGGTTCCGCAAGGTCCGGAAGGCGCTTGGCGTGACCGCGTTCGGCGTCAATGCCATCGTGCTGCCGCCCGCCTACCAGACCGGCCGTCATTACCACGACGAGCAGGAGGAGCTCTACTTCCTGCACAGTGGCCGCATCGCAATGGAATTTGGCGACGGCTCGGCGCATGAGCTCGAGGCGGGAGGCTTCGCGTGGGTCGAGGCCTCGACCGTGCGCGGCGTGCGTAACCTCAGCGACTCAGAGGAGGCCGTTTACGTGATCGTCGGCGGCAAGGACGGCTACGTCGGCCGCGACGGCAAGCTGCCCGAGGACGAGACAAGCCGCCTGGGCGACAACGCCCCGCCCGGCGCCTAGCAAGCCTGAATCCACCGATCTGACCGGTTCTCCACCCAGGCAGCACCACCACCTGGGTGAGCGGGAATCGCCCCCCCAACTCGGCCTGCGAAGCGGTGTGTCTTGCCGATATCGGTCGATTCGGGACTAAAAGGATTCGGGACTAAAAGTCCTGATCGATCCAGGGCATCATGTCGCGGAGGTCCTTGCCGACCTCCTCGACCGGGTGCTCAGCGCCCTCCTCGCGCATGCGGGCGAGCTGCTCCCCGCCGGCGCGGTTCTCGGCGATCCACTCCCTGGCGAACTCCCCGGACTGGATGTCGGCCAGGATCTTCTTCATCGCCGCCCGCGACTCCTCGCCGATCACTCTCTTGCCGCGGGTCATGTCGCCGTACTCCGCCGTGTTGGAGATCGAGTAGCGCATCCCCTGAATCCCCTTTTCGTACATCAGGTCGGCGATCAGCTTCAGCTCGTGCAGGCACTCGAAGTAAGCAAGCCGCGGGTCATATCCCGCCTCGACCAGGGTCTCGAATCCCGCCCGAACGAGCTCACTTGCACCGCCGCAGAGCACGGACTGCTCGCCGAACAGGTCGGTCTCGCACTCGTCTTTGAAGGTCGTTTCGATGATCGCGGCCCGCCCCCCGCCAATCCCCGCCGCATAGGCGAGGACAAGGTCGTGGGCGTTGCCGGTGGCGTCCTGGTGGACGGCCATCAGGCACGGCACCCCGTGCCCTTCCTCGTACTGGCGGCGAACCAGATGACCCGGTCCCTTGGGGGCGACCATGCCGACATCGACGCCCGGCGGCGGGGCGATCTGCTCGAAGTGGATCGAAAAGCCATGCGCGAAAAGGAGCAGGTTCCCGGGAGCGATCCCGTCGGCGATCTCCGCCTCCCATACCTCGGCCTGTTTCTCGTCCGGGAGGAGGACCATGACCGCGTCCCCGCGGCTGGCCGCGTCGGCGATCCCGAGCACCTCCAGCCCAGCTGTCTCGGCCTTGGCGCGGCTCGCGGAGTCGGCACGCAGCCCGACGACTACGTCGACGCCGGAGTCCTTGAGATTGAGCGCGTGCGCGTGGCCCTGAGAGCCATAGCCGAGGATGGCGACCGTCTTCCCAGCGAGCTTGGAGAAATCGGCGTCCTTGTCGTAATAGATGTCGTCGGTGCGCATGTCGGAGCAGGCTATCGGAGCGCCCTTCGCATCAGCTTCCCCGACGGCGTCCGCGGCAGCGCCGCGGCCAGCTCGACCCGCTTCGGGACCTTGAAGCCAGCGAGCCCCTCGGCGCAGTGGCGCCTCAGGTCGTCGGGGCTCACGTCCGAACCGTCCTCGAGCACGACGATCGCGGTCACCGCCTGCTGCCACTCGGGGTCGTCTCGCCCGACCACGGCGGCGTCGGCGACAGCCGGGTGGCGCAGCAGCACCTGCTCGACTTCCGCGGGGACGACGTTCTCGCCCCCCGTCACGATCATGTCGTCGAGGCGACCTTCGACGTACAGAAAGCCCTCCTCGTCGATCCGGCCGAGGTCTCCGGTGTGCAACCAGCCATCCGCATCGGCACGGCCCGGCGCGACGGTTGGCCCCTGCACGAGGATCTCGCCGTCCTGGATCCTCAGGTGCGTGGTCAGCAGGGGCCGGCCGGCAGACCCGAGCTTGCGCCGCGCATCGGCCGGGGCAAGCGTGGTCACCTGCGAGCAGGCCTCGGTGAGCCCGTAAGTCTGCACGACGGTTGCGCCGCGACCGATCGCCTCCTCCAGCGGGTCCACCGGTACCGGCCCCCCACCGACGAGAATCGCCCGCGGCCCGGAGAGGTCGGCGCCCTTCTCCAGCAGGCGTGTCAGCATCGTGGTGACGATCGAGAGTACGGATATGTCGTCTTCCTCTAGGGACGCGGCAACACGGTCCTCGTCGAAGCCGTCATGCACGATCGCCGTGGTCCCGTAGACCACCGAGCGCATCACGATCGCCAGCCCCGAGATATGGCTGAGAGGCAGACAGCAGAGCCAGCGGTCCTGTGGCTCGACGCCGATGTTGAACGCCGACCCGACGGCGCTCCAGAGGAAGTTCCCGTAGGTGAGGCCGACCGGCCTGGCCGTCCCGCTGCTGCCGCTGGTGAGCACCCGGCAGCAGACATCGTCCATGTCGTGCTCCCCGAGCAGCGGCAGGTCGGCCTCGGTCTGGGTCAGCTCGCCAGGATCGTCGAGATCGACCGCAGGCTCCTCGACCGCGATCACCGCTGCCCGCTCCTCGGCGCTGAGGAGGGGGCTGAGGGGCAGCAGGGTCGCGCCGACCTTCATCAGCGCATGGACCAGCACAACCTGCTCGCGGCGGGCGTGCATGGTGAGCGCCGCCGTCGAGCCACGCCTTACCCCATGGGCCGCGAGCCGCCGCGCCACCCATGTCGCCTCCGCCTCGAGCTGGGCGTAGGTCGGTTCAGAGCCGTCCGCGACCAGCGCGGTGCGGTCGGGGCAGCTCTGAGATCTCTGTGCGAGCCAGTCGTCGAGTTTCATCGGGGGATCGCGTCCACCAGGCGGACCTGGCTATCGTTGCCCTCCCCATTCTTGCGGGCCGCCGGCCCGCGCGCGCTCACCGACCGCAAGACCCCGGGAGGATCGCTTGCCGCAACGCCACAAGGACGCCCCGCCCGAGCAGGAGCTCTACGCGCCAGTCGAGTGGCGCAGGGCCGCCGAGTACGACGATATTCGCTACGAGACCGCGGATGGGATCGCCAAGATCACGATCGATCGTCCCGAGGTTCACAACGCCTTCCGCCCCCAGACGCTGATTGAGGTCTCGGCCGCGCTCGAGCTGGCCCGTGAGGACGCCGGCATCGGCGTGGTCATCCTCACCGGGGAGGGACAGAAGGCGTTCTGCTCGGGCGGCGACCAGACGGTTCGCGGCGACACCGGTTACCTCGCCGAGGGCGCCTCGGTCGGTCGATTCCACGTCACCGACCTGCAGGTCCAGATGCGGCGCCTTCCAAAGCCGATCGTGGCGATGGTTGCCGGCTATGCGATTGGCGGCGGCCACATCCTGCACGTCTGCTGCGACCTGACGATCGCCGCCGACAACGCCCGCTTCGGGCAGACCGGGCCACGGGTCGGCTCCTGGGACGGCGGCTTTGGCGCCTCCCTGCTGCGCGACCTCGTTGGCACCAAGAAGGCGAAGGAGTTCTGGCTGCTTTGCCGCCAGTACGACGCCGACGAGGCCCTGCAGATGGGCCTTGTCAACGCGGTCGTCCCGCTCGAGCGGCTCGAGCAGGAGACGGTCTCCTGCTGCCGGGAGATGCTGGCGCTCTCGCCCTTCGCGCTGCGCCTGGTCAAGGCCAGCTTCAACGCGCACGAGGATGGCTACACGGGAATCCAGCAACTGGCGCACGACGCAAACCTGCTCTTCTATGGCAGCGAGGAGGCCCAGGAGGGTCGTGAGGCCTTTAAGGAGAAGCGCACGCCCGACTTTTCGAAGTTCCCGAGACGACCATGAGGATCTGGGTGATGGCGGCACGGCCGCGGACGCTGCCCGCCGCTGTGGCGCCAGTCCTGGTCGGGACGGCGGCGGCGATGGAATGGGCGGGCGAGCTGCCGCGATTCGGCGCCTTCCTGGCGGCTCTGGTCGGCTCAATCTTCATCCAGATCGGCACCAACCTCGCAAACGACTATTCCGACGCGAAGCGCGGCGCCGACACCGCCGACCGGCTTGGTCCCGTGCGCGTCACCTCGGCCGGGCTCGTAACGCCGCGACGAGTGCTGATCGCCACCTGGATCGCGTTCGCGGTTGCGGTGGCCTGCGGCATCTACCTCGCCGTCGTCGCCGGAGTAGTGATCCTCGTGATCGGCGCCGTCTCGATTGCCGCCGGCGTCCTCTACACGGGAGGCCCGCGCCCCTACGGTTACGCCGGGCTCGGTGAGGTCTTCGTTTTCCTCTTCTTCGGCCTGGTTGCGGTCAACGGCTCCTACTACGTGCAGGTCGAGCAGCTCGACGCGCTGCCCCTTGGCCTCTCCATCTCGGTCGGGTTTCTGGCAACCGCAATCCTCGTCGTCAACAACCTGCGTGACATCGAGACCGATCGCCGCGCCGCCAAGATGACCCTGGCCGTGCGCATGGGCCGCAAGAATGCGGTCGCGCTCTACCGCCTCCTGGTGCTCGGCGCCTACGCCGTTCTGCCGATTGCCCTGGTCGCCGGCGACGGCAGCATGCTGCCGCTGATCGGCCTGGCCTCCCTGCCGCTCGCGATTGGCCCGCTGCGTGCCACGGCGAACCGCACCGATGGGCCCTCGTTGAACGGGGCGCTGGCGGCGACGGGCGCCCTGCTCGGTGCCTTCAGCCTGCTGGTCTCCGCCGGCCTGCTGATCGCCAGCTGAAGCCCGAGCCCACAGGTGAGAAGCTGTCCGTATGCGCATCGCCTCCGTTGAGGTCGTCCCCTACGCCCTGCCATTTCGCGATCCATACGTCACCGCCAGGGGCACGCTGCGCCGGCGGGAGGTCGCCCTACTGCGCCTGCGCTCCGCCGAGGGCCTGCTTGGACTCGGCGAAGCAGTGCCCCTCTCGCTGCGAGGCGGAGCGACCCTCGCACAGGTCGTTGACGAGCTCGAGCGACTCGGCGAGCGAGACGCCCTCGACGAGGCAACGCTTCGCAGCGACGCGGCGGGGCTCTCGCCCCCCGCCCGCTGCGCGGCGCTGACCGCGCTGCTCGACCTGCGGGGCCGGCGCGCGGCAGCCGAGCTCAGCGAGCCGAGCGGCGCCGCGGCTCCACCGGTGCGCTGCAATGCGACCCTCAGCGCGGGCAGGCCCGACGAGGTGGCGGCGGAGGCCGAGCGCTGGGCCCGCGACGGGTTCTCGACCTTCAAGCTGAAGCTGGGCGGAGACGACGATGTGGGGCAGGTTAGGGCTGTGCGCGAGACACTCGGGCCCGAGGCAGGCATCCGGATCGACGCGAACGCAGCCTGGGACGTTCCCACCGCGAGGCGCCGGCTGGCCGATCTGGAGCCATTCGACGTCGAGTTGGCCGAGCAGCCGGTTGCCACCCTCGAGGAGGCGGCCGAGCTCTCGCAGTCGACCTCGATCCCAATCGCCGCCGACGAGAGCGTCGAGAGCCGTGCCGATGCCGAACGGGCAGCCACGATGGGTGCCTGCCAGCTGACCGGCATAAAGCTGTCCAAGGTCGGCGGGCCAGAGGCCGCGATCGAGATCGCCGAGGTCCTGCCCGCCTACATCTCAAGCGCGCTAGACGGACCGGTGGGGATCGCCGCCGCTGTGCAGGTCGCCGAGACGCTCGGCGAGGTGGCCGGCAACAGCGAGGTGGGGCTGGCCCATGGCCTCGCCACCCAGCGTCTATTCGCCTCGACGGTGGCGGAGGTCGAGTGCGAGCTGCGGGGCGGCATGCTTCACCCTCCCGACGGCCCCGGGCTCGGCGTCGAGATCGACGAGGCCGCACTCGATGCCCATCGTCTTTAGGTTGCCGGCATGAAGATGGTCCGAAACGGGCTCCAGCCCTGATGGACACGACGAATCGCAACACCGCACTGGCCTCGGCCTTCGTCGAGGAGCTCGCTCGCTGCGGCCTCCGCCGCGCGGTCGTCTCGCCGGGTTCGCGCTCCACACCCCTCGCCGTGGCCCTCTGGCGCCAAGCCGACGTCGACGTCACCGTCATCGTCGACGAGCGCTCCGCCGCCTTCTTCGCGCTCGGCGCCGCCCAGGCCGACGGCGGCCCGGTGGCCGTGCTCTGCACCTCGGGCACGGCTGCCGCGAACCTCCACCCCGCCGTGTGCGAGGCCGACCACTCAGGAGTGCCGCTGCTTCTCCTCACCGCCGACCGGCCACCGGAGTTACGTGGAATCGGCGCCGGCCAGACGATCGACCAGCTGAAGCTCTACGGCGCCTCCGTTCGCTGGTTCTGTGAGGTCGGCACCCATGAGGCAGACAACGACGGGCTCCTCCACCATCGCTCCACGGCCTGCCGGGCGTTCGCCACAGCGCGTGGAGAGCCGCGCCCGGGCCCAGTCCACCTCAACTTCGCCTGGCGCGAGCCGCTGGCGCCCGTCGCTGAGGACGGAGCGGTGTCGGCCACCGACCCTCTCGCCCTCCAGGGCCGTGGAGAGCGCCCACTGACCGCCGTGACGCCAATCGACATGGAGCCGTCGCAGTTCCTGCTCGACGAGGTCGCCGGGCATATCGCCGAGGCCGACATCGGCGTAATCGTCGCCGGCCGCCAGCTCGACCCCGAGCTGCGCGAGCCGCTGGCCCACCTGGCCCGCATCTCCGGCTTCCCGATCCTTGCCGAGCCGACCTCGCAGCTGCGCTGCGGCCCGCATGACCGCTCACGTGTCATCGCGTCATACGACCTGCTTCTGCGTGACGAGGGGTTCCGGGCCAACGCTTCGCCGGACCTGGTGCTGCGCTTCGGCGAGATGCCAACCAGCAAGCCCCTGCGCTCGTGGCTGGCCGAGTCCGCCGCCGACCAGATAGTCGTCGACGCACTCGGCGATTGGAACGAGCCGACCCGCAGGGCCGCGGCGCTGCTGCGCGCAGACCCAACGGAGCTCGCAGCGGGATGGGCGGCGCGGCTGGGCGAGGAGCGTCCGTTGCCCGCGATGTGGCTGGATGCCGAGCGGGCAGCCCGCGAGGCGATCGACGTCGAGATGGAGGCACTCGACGCTCCAACGGAGCCCGGCCTGCAGCTGGCGCTTGGTGCCCTGCACCGCGACGGCGACCTCGTCTACACCGCTTCGAGCATGCCCATCCGCGACCAGGAGTCCTTCCTGCCAAGCGGCGAGGCCGACGCGCTCTTCCTCTGCAACCGCGGCGCCAACGGGATCGATGGCCTCGTCTCGGCGGGGATCGGCGCCGCCACTGCAGCCGGCCGGCCAACGACGATCGTCACCGGCGACCTCGGCCTGTTGCACGACCTCGGCGGCCTCGCCGCCCTGCGCGAGGTATCCACTCCGGTGAGGATCGTCGTCGTCGACAACGACGGCGGTGGGATTTTTCACTTCCTCCCTCAGGAGTCCGCTCTGGAGCGCGGGGAGTTCGAGGCCCTGCTTGGCACTCCGCGGGGAGTCGATGTCGCGAAGGCCGCCGATCTCTTCGGCCTCGCGCATCGAAGGGTCGAGCAGCTGGACCAGCTTGGGGACGCCGTGGAGGCAGGCACAGGCCTGATCGAGGTGCCGGTCGACCGGAAGAAGAACGTCGATCTGCACCGCCGTCTCGCCGACCGCGTGGCCGAGGCGGTTTAGCGTCGTGGCTCAGCAGTTCGGCGCCGGCGTGCCGACGCCGTGAGCCACCGGCGACGCTAGCTCAGCAGCGGCAGCAGAGCACCGAGCTTGACCTCGGTCTCGGCGAGCTCGGAGGCGGGGTCCGAGCCCGCGACCACGCCAACCCCGGCAAAGAGGTGCGCGTCGCGGTCGCGGAGCAGCGCGCTGCGCAGGGCCACACAGAACTCACCGTCCTCGGTTGCGTCCATCCAGCCGACCGGGCCGGCGTACCAGCCGCGATCCATCCGCTCCAGCTGTGCAATCGCCGCCGCGGCGCCGGGCCATGGCTCACCGCCGACCGCGGGAGTCGGGTGCAGGAGGCCCGCAAGCTCTATCGCCGAATGGGATTCGGCGAGCTGCGCGATCACCGGTGTGGCCAGATGCTGAATGTTGGCGACCTTGATCACCTCGGGCTCGGGGAGCTGCTCGACCCAGACCGAATGGGGCCGCAGCGCCCGCACAATGCGCTCCGCGACGATCCGCTGCTCGAGCCGGTTCTTGTCGCTGCGCAGCAGCTGCTCTCCCAGGTGGTCGTCAACAGCCGGGTCAGAGCTGCGGCGGGTCGATCCGGCTAGAGCCACGGTCGAGACGCTTGCCCCCGAGCGGCGCACCAGCAGCTCCGGGCTGGCGCCGAGGAAGGCGGCCTCTGGAGTGCCGCAGCAGAAGCAGAAGCAGCTTGGGAACTGCTCGCGCAGAGCACCGAAAATGGCGCCCGGCTCGTGGGCCGAAGCGGCGCTGACGACGACCTCGCGGGCCAGCACGACCTTGCTCAGCTCACCGGACCCGACCATGGCGGTGGCGGCGGCAACGGCCCGCTCGAAGTCACCGGGCGGATGGGTGCTGCGTATCTCGGGCCGGCCCGTCAGGTGTGGGTCGAGAAGCGGCAGAGACGCCCGCTGCAGGCCATTCAACCGGGCCTCGATCCGCCCCACGGCGGTCTCGAGATCGTCGTCTGGCTTGACGACGAGATTGGCCGTCAGGAACGTGGCCCCGTCCTGGCGGCAAAGGGAGAACTCCGGCAACACCATCGAGGCGGGCGCGAAAGAAGACCACGGCGGCGAGCCCGCGCCTCCGGCGTCGAAGGCGAAGCCCCCGGTCCAGACCGGACCGGCGCCGGCGGGCAGGCCGGCCGGCTCCTCGAGCAGAGCGCCCTCGTTCAGGCGAAGGCAATCGCGCGCAACGTCGCCGAAGCGCCCCTCACCCCGCGAGCTCGCCTCGTGCGCGATGCCCATCGCGGCCAGCGCGAAGTTGCGGTCGGGCTGCTCCCAGCAGAACCAACGATCCGAGGCGAGGCGAGACGCGAAGACGGTCGCGCAAGGGTCGACGCCCTCGACCTCCGCGGTAGCACTGACCAGCGTCCGGCGTCCGCGCGCAATCGCCCGCTCCACCCCTTCCCGCAGGCTGGGAAGCGAAGATGCCCAGACGCCGTCAGTCGTTGCCACGGGCGATGGCGATCTCGCCGGTGCGGACCATCTCGACCAGGCCGTGGGGGCGAATCATCCGCTCGAAGGCCTCGATCTTCTCGGCGGAGCCGGTCACCTCGATTGTCATCGAGCGGCGCGCAACATCGATGATCTTCGCCCGGAAGATCTCTGCGAACTGGATGATCTCCGCCCGGTTCTCGACGGCGGCGGACACCTTGAACATCGCCATCTCGCGGGCGACGGTCTCGTCCGGCTCCATATCCCGGATCTTCAGGACGTTGACCAGCTTGTGGAGCTGCTTGGTCACCTGATCGATCGGGTGAACGGCGCCGTCCAACGTCAGGGTGATTCGCGAGATGCTGGGGTCGTCGGTGGGGCCGACCGCGAGTGTGTCGATGTTGAAGCCGCGCCGCGAGAAGAGTCCGGCGATCCGCGCCAGCACGCCCGGCTTGTTCTCCACGAGGATCGAAAGGATGTGCTTGCGCCCGCTGAGCTGGCCGGGCACCCTCAGGTCCTCGAGTTTGACCAGCTCTGGGGTCCCGGCCTCCATCAGCCCACCATGTCCCTCGCCGCGGCGCCCGCCGGAATCATCGGGAAGCAGTTCTCCTCCTTGGAGACGCGCACGTCGAGCAGCACCGGGCCGTCGGTCTCGAGCGCCTTGACCATCGTCTCCTCGACATCGGCGGCGTCCTCGCACCGCATCCCCGTCGCGCCGAACGCCTCGGCCAGCTTCACCCAGTCGGGGCTTGGGCCCATCTCGACCGAGCTGTAGCGGCGGTCCCAGAACAGCTCTTGCCACTGGCGGACCATGCCCATGTAGCCGTTGTTCATCAGGAAGATCTTGACCGGGATCTCTTCGGTGACACATGTGGCCAGCTCCTGACAGGTCATTGCCAGACTGCCGTCCCCGGCAAGACAGACAACGGTCTCATCGGGGCAGGCAACCTTGGCGCCGATCGCCGCCGGAAGCCCGAAGCCCATCGTGCCCAGCCCGCCGGAGTTGATCCAGTGGCGGGGCTTGTCGAAGCCGTAGTACTGCGCCGCCCACATCTGGTGCTGGCCCACGTCTGAGGTGATGATTGCGTCGCCCTGCGTGGCGCGGTGCATTGCCTCGATCATCAGCTGCGGCTTGATCTCGCCGTCCTTTCCAGGCTCGTAGCTGAGCGGGTAGTCCTTCTGCCAGGCGTGGATCTGCTTCCACCAGGCATCGAGGCGCGACGAATCGGTTTGCAGTGCCCGGTATTCGCGGATCAGCTGCGGCAGCACCCGCTTCGCATCCCCCACGATCGGGATGTGTGCCGCAACGTTCTTCGAGATCTCCGCCGGGTCGACGTCGATGTGGATGAATTTGGCGTGCGGCGCAAACTCGGCGATCTTGCCGGTGATGCGGTCGTCGAAGCGGGCCCCAATCGCGACGATCAGGTCGGCCTCGTCCATCGCATAGTTGGCGGTGCGCGTGCCGTGCATGCCGAGCATCCCCAGCCACCGCTCGTGCGAGGCGGGGAACGCGCCCAGGCCCATCAATGTCGAGGTGACCGGGAACGGATCGCAGTCGGCGAGCTCACGTAACTCCTCGGAGGCGTTTGCGTTGACCACGCCGCCGCCGGTGTAGAACACCGGCCGTTTCGCATTGGCCAGGGCTTTGGCAGCAATCCTCACCTGTTTGATGTTGCCTTCGACCGATGGCTTGTAGCCGCCCAGCTCGACCGGATCGGTGCGGGGCGCGTAGTCAATATCGGCCCGCGAGAGGTCCTGCGGAACGTCGATCAGCACCGGTCCCGGCCGCCCGGTCGAGGCGATGTGGAAGGCCTCGTGGACGTACTCGGGAATCTGGCGCGGGTCGGCTACCTGCAGCGAGTGCTTCACGAAGGGCAGGGTGGCGCCGAGGATGTCGGCCTCCTGGAAGCCGTCGGTGCCGATCAGCTCGGTGCGCACCTGGCCCGTCACGAAAACGGTCGGCACCGAGTCCATCATCGCGTCGGCGATCGCCGTGACGAGGTTCGTGGCGCCAGGCCCCGACGTGGCGAAGGCAACTCCGACCCGGCCGGATGCCTTGGCGTAGCCCTCCGCTGCGTGGCCGCCGCCCTGCTCGTGCCGAACCTGGATGTGGTGGAAGTCCGTATCGACCAGCGCGTCGTAGGTCGGCAGGTTGGCGCCGCCCGGAATCCCGAAGATGTGATTGACACCCTCGGCCTTGAGGCTTTCCATCAACGCGTCCGCGGCTCTCATCGGACTCGCGATGGTACCAGCGGACCTATGCCTGGCCTGCAGGGGATTTCGAGGGGTCCCAGCGGGTGTGCGGATCGATGGAGCCCTCGATGACGTGCTCCTTGTAGCGCTCGATCGCGTGGATGATCGACTCAACCAGCTCCTCGCCCAGCAGGGTGGGCTTCAGACCCAGGTCGAGAAGCTTCGTGTGCGAAGCGTTGTAATAGTGCTCCTCGAGCTCGACGCGCGGGTTGTCCACGTGGTCGATCTGCACTTCATAGCCGAGGTGCTGACCGGCATGTTTGACCAGCTCGGCCAGCTGTCCGACCGAGAACTGCTCCGTGAACTGGTTGAAGACGCGGAACTCGCCCCGCTCAGCCGGGTTCGTGACCGCCAGCTCCACGCACTGCAGCGTGTCGCGGATGTTGAGGAAGCCGCGAGTCTGGCCACCCGTGCCGTAGACGGTCAGCGGGTGGCCGATCACCGCCTGCACGCAGAAGCGGTTGAGCACCGTGCCGAACACCTCGTCGTAGTCGAAGCGGGTGATCAGCCGCTCGTCTTTGGCGGTCTCCTCGGTCTTGATCCCGTAGACGACGCCCTGGTTCAGGTCGGTGGCGCGCAGCCCCCAGATCCGGCACGCGAAGTGGATGTTGGTCGAGTCGTGGACCTTTGAGCAGTGGTACAGCGAGCCCGGCAGCTTCGGGAAGGGCAGGGTGTCGGTGCGCCCCTTGTGGGAGATCTCGATGAATCCCTCCTCGATGTCGATGTTGGGAGTCCCGTACTCCCCCATCGTCCCCAGCTTGACCAGGTGGCAGTCGGGGACATGGTCGCGCAGCGAGAAGAGCAGGTTGAGGGTGCCGATCACGTTGGTGTGCTGGGTCTCGACCGCCCGCTCGCGGGACATCATCGAGTAGGGGGCCGAGGGCTGCTCGCCGTAATGGACGACCGCCTCAGGGCGAACCTCGGCCACCACCTCGTCCAGGAAGTCGCCGTCCTCGACCGCACCCACGTAGCGGCGGATCTGCTGTCCGGAGATCTCGCGCCAAACGTCGATCCGCTCGTCGAGCGTGCGGATTGGAGTCAGGGAATCGGTTCCGTGCTCCTGGTGCCAGCGGCGGCGAGAGAAATTGTCGACGACCGCTACCTCGTGACCGCCGGCCGAGAACCTCAGGGCCGTCGGCCAGCCCAGGTAGCCGTCCCCCCCGAGGATGAGAACGCGCATAGGTCGCGGCAGCGTACCGAACGAGCGCCGATCGGGGGCAACCTGAGCGCCCCACCAGCGCCATAGCATCTGCGCCGATGGCGCCAACACTGGTTGCGCGAAATGGGGGGCGTGCCGGGATCGTCGCCCTGGCGGCGGTCCTGCTGCTCGGCTTAGGACTGCGGGTCGGGTATGCCTGGAACGGCCGGGCGCCGGTGTTCGACGCCGTCGCCTACGCCCGCATCGCGGAGAATCTCGAGCGCGGCGACGGCTTTTCCCTGGGGAAGGACGCCACGCAGCCCGCGAGCAACTACTCACCCGGGCTGCCGCTGCTGGTCGCCGGCCTCCACGAGCTGAGCGGCGGCAAGCACGAGCGCTTCGCGCGCGTCTTCCTCGCCCTCATCGGATCGCTCTCGGTTCTCTTCGCCTACCTGATCGGCCGCCGCCTCTCCGGACCCGCAGCCGGGCTGATCGGCGCCGCTGCGGTCGCCGTCTATCCGGCCCTCCTCGAGTACCAGGGAATGCTGATGGGCGAGCCGCTCGCGGCGACCCTGCTCTCCGGGGCCGTGCTCTCGATGCTCTGGGCAGCGGGACCGCATGACGCCGCCACCGGGGCAGGCGGCGTGCCGCGGTGGCTACTCCCGGGCGCCCTGCTCGGAGCGCTGGCGCTGGTTCGGCCCGAGTACCTGGCGATATCGGCCCTGGCGGGGGTGCTGGTCGCCGCCCGCCGTCCGGTCGCGTGGCGCGCCGGCTTGGCCTGTGCCGGAATGCTTCTGCTCGGGGTCGCCGTCGTGGTCGCTCCGTGGACCATTCGCAACGCGATCGCGCTCGATCGGCTCGTGCCGGTGTCGACCGGGGGCGGTCAGGTCCTCTTTGCGGGCGCCTACATGCCGTCGGAGGGCGACCCCGAACGCGTTGGCCGCGAGGTGCTGGAACGTCATCCGGGCCTCACCCGCAAGCTGGCCTCCCGGTACCTGCCGGCCAGTGCGCCGGCGGGCCAGACGCTCGACGCGGTCCTTGCCCGCGTGCGCCTCGAGCAGATCCTTGCGGCGCTCGCCGCACAACGCTATCCGGAGCTTGACACGGACCGGGCACTGGCCCGGATGGGCCGCGAACGGCTTTGGGAGGACGTGGCAGAGGAACCGCTGGACTACGCCGGCTTCCTCGCCGCCAAGTTCGCGCGAACCTGGTTCAGGGGCGCCCGCGACGTCATGCGCAGGCCGGCCTGGGAGGTGCTGCACTGGGCGCTGCTTGCCCTCGGCCTGCTTGGCCTGGCCGTGCTTGCCCAACGGCGGCGCTGGGAGGCGCTGCTGCTTGGGGCCATCCTGGCGGCGATCACAGCCCTCGCCGCTCTTTTCGTTGCCTCTCCACGCCGCGTCCTGGTCGCTATCCCACTCCTTGCCCCGCTGGCCGGGGTCGGCGCCGTCTGGCTCTGGGCGGGGTTGCGCGAGCGGCTGCGGCCCGACACGGCCCCATAGACAACCCCGCCCGCCGTTCAGACCGGGATAGCCTGCTCGGCCATGTCCGCCCCGACCGGCCCGGCGCTGAGATGGCTGCATGCGCTTCCCGAACGGCACGGCCGCACAACGCTGACGTTGCTCGCGGTGATCCTCCTCCTGGGATTCGGCCTGCGCGCCTACCGGGTGGTTGAGCCGCTGCCGACGCCGGGCGACGACGCCCACGCCTACTACGCCCTCTCCAAGGCCCTGTACGAGGAAGGCAGCTATGGCGGACAGGGCTTCCACAACCCCGACGACTGGTCACCGGGCGCGCCACTGCTCTATGCGGCCTCCTTCTACGCGACGGGCGGCGCGCGCGAAGGGACGGCCCGCATCGTCGAGCTGCTGCTCGGCCTCGCCGCGATCGTCGTCGTCTACCTACTCGGCAGGCGGCTCAACTGCCGACCGGCTGGACTGGTCGGCGCGCTCGGGGTGGCCGTCTACCCGCCCTTCATCCACTCGACGGGGGCGCTGTTCAGCGAGCCGCCCGCGATCTTCACACTGCCCGCGGCCGTTCTCGCCTTCCTATGGGCCTCCGAGCAGCCCCGCCTCCGCAGCTGGCTGCTACCGGGCCTGCTGTTCGGCTTGACGGCGCTGATCCGGCCCGAGTACCTGCTCGTTGGAGTCGCCTTCGTCGTCATCGCAGCGATCCGCGTCGGCCGGGAGCGCGGCTGGCGCCCAGGGCTGGCGGGCGCCACCCTGCTCGCGCTTGCCTTTCTCCTCCCGATCGTCCCCTGGACAGTGCGAAACGCAGTCGCGCTTGACCGCTTCGTACCGGTCTCCACGGGAGCGGGCAAGGCCCTGTACGTCGGTACCTATCTGCCCGGGGACGGCGAGTACCAACGCGTCAAGGCCCGGCTCGCCAGGCGCTACCTGCATCGCGACCTGGAGCCGGGCTCGGCGGAGCTGGACCGCGTCAATCCGACGCCGCTCTTCGACAGGGTCGCTGCCCGCTACCCCGAGCTGCCGCGCGACGCCGCGCTGAGCCGGATCGGCAGGCAGAATTTCGACAAGTTCTTTGGCGAAGACCCGACCGGCTACGCAGCAATGACCGTGCGCAAGGTGTGGCGCATGTGGAGCGCCGGAATCGGCGAAACGATGGGCAGCGGCTTCGGCCGAGTCGTCCAGGTGCTGATCGTGGTGCTCGGGCTGGGCGGGCTCGGCGTGCTCTCCTGGCGGCGGCGGTGGTGGGCGCTGGTCGCAATGGCGACGCCGCTCGTCCTCATATCTGGAATCGGCGCCGCCTCGCTGGCGGCGCCGAGGCGCAACGAGGTCCTGATGACACTTGTGTTTCCGCTTGCGGGCGTAGCACTTGCGCGAGTGGGCGCAGCCATATCCTCCAGCCGACCATGGTCCCCGAGGCAGGCATCTTCCCCTCAGAGCTGACCGCGCTCCGCGCGGTCGGCCTGCTGATGGCGATCGCGATCGTCGCCTTCGCAGTCATCCGCCGCCGCACGCTGCGCAATGTCGACGTGCTGATTTTGCTGCTGGCCGGCGCCGGGCTGGCGGTCGTCTCCGGGACCGAGCTGACCGACAAGGCCCTCTCGGCCTTCTCCTTCGAGAAGGGCAACGGCGGTCGAATCCTCGGGCTCGCCGTCTTCTCGATCTTCATCCTCTTTGCGCTCATCCTGCGCGCGCTGTCGCAGGCCGCCCGCAACACCCGCCAGCTTTCTGCCGTCCTCGAGGGCCTCGCTTGGGAAGAGTTCCGCCACGCGAAGCTGCCGGAGCGCTTTCGGGGCAAGATCGCGATCCTCGTCCCCGCCTACAACGAGGTCGAGAGCGTCGGCCAGGTGCTTGACCTGATGCCCAAGGAGGTCTGCGGCGTGGAGACCGCGGTGCTGGTGGTCGACGACGGCTCACGCGACGGGACCGGCGACGTGGCCGCCGAGCACGGCGCGATCGTCGCCCGCCACGTCATCAACCGGGGCGGTGGCGCGGCGCTGCGCACGGGCTACCGCCTGATGGTGGAATCGGGCGCCGAGGTCGTCGTCACGCTCGACGCCGACGGCCAGCACCTGCCGTCCGAGATGGAGCGGCTCGTGAAGCCCGTCCTCGACGGCGAGGTCGACGTCGCCCACGGCTCCAGGGTTCTCGGCGAGGCCGACAAGAACAACCTCTCGCGCGAGATGGGAATCGTTTTCTTCAACCGCCTGGTCTCGTTCATTACCCGCACCAAGGTCAGCGACTGCTCGAACGGCTACCGTGCCGTTCGCACCACCGTTCTCCCCCAGTTGGTGCTGCGCCAGGAGCAGTTCCACACCTCCGAGTTCATGATCGAGGCCATCAAGCGAGGGGTCCCCGCGAGGGAGGTCCCGGTCACGGTCGCCAAGCGCATGCACGGTCACTCCAAGAAGCCGGCCGTGGTGCGTTACGGGCTCGGCTTCGCCAACGCCATCGTCCGCACCTGGCTGAGATAGCTCGCCGCCGACCCCTACCGAACCCCGGGGTGACGAACGTCGGCGCGGTCCGGCAGAAAGAGATCGGTACCGCAGCGAGGGCAGACCTGCACGTAGAGCTTCAGGATGTTGCCGCAGGTGGGACAGCGACGTTCCGGTTCCATCTTCTCGGAGCGGTAGAGGATCACCGCAATCAGCCCGAGCCCAGGAAGGATCGTCCCAATCAGCAGCCAAAGCCAGAACGAGCTGCCCTTGCCACGGCCGACTATTCCCGTGGCGAGTCCGAAGAAGAACGCGATGACGAGGTACTCGAGTCCCACGGGACCATTGTCGCGTCCAAATGCTTCGGGTGCCCGATCGAGCCGACCTCGGAGGTGTCGCGCGGGAAGGGAAGGCTGGCCGTCCAGTCGAGCACGGCGCGAGCCTTGCGAGCGAGGCCGGGGATCTGGCTCATGTGGTAGGTCCGCGCCATCCACCAGGCGAGGAAACCGCGGAACTTCAGGCGGCCGAGCCTCCCAACGGCCTTGTAGCGGCCGAGATTGACGAAGGCAGCGCGACCTCGGTAGGAGAACGGGCGCGCTGAGCCCACGCCGAGCTCGGACGCGATGTTGCGCGCGGCTACCCGACCCTGGCGCACCGCGTGCTGGGCGGTCGGCGGGCAGAGGCCACCGCACGGATCGGGAGCCGCGGCGCAGTCCCCGATGGCCCAGACGGAGTCCATCCCCCCCACCCGAAGGCACTCGTCCACGGGAACGCGGCCGCGCTCGTCGAGCGGCACCGAGAGATCCCGCAGGCTCGGGTGGGGCGTGACGCCGGCGGTCCAGACCACGGTGCGCGTGGGGAGCGTCTCTCCCGTCGAGAGCCGGGCGCTCCCGGCGCTCACCTCCTCCAGCGTGGCGCCAAGCCGGAAGTCGATGCCGCGTCCGCGCAGCTGGCGGAGCGCGTAGTCGGCCAGGCCCGCGTCTATCTCGGGAAGCACCCTCCCGGTCGCCTCGACCAACACCCAGCGCATCCCGTGCAGGCGGGCGCGCGGGTAGCGCTCGATCGCATCGGTGGCGAAGTCCTGCAGCTCTGCCAGCGCCTCGAGACCGGCGTAGCCGCCACCGACGAAGACATAGGTGAGCCACTCCTCGCGGCGCGCTGGATCCTCGCTTGCGTTGGCCGCCTCGAGGGTCTCGACCACGTGGTTGCGCAGCCAGATCGCGTCCGCGAGGCTCTTGAAGCCGATCGCATGCTGCGCGAGGCCCGGGATCGGAAGCGCGCGGGACACCGAGCCAAGCGAGAGAAGGAGCTGGTCGTATGGAAGCTGCTCGACCTCGCCCTCTCGGGTCCGCAGCTCCACCGTACGAGCCGCCGGGTCGTGCGCCGCGATCGTCCCCAGGCGAAGGTTGGTTCGCTTGAGGATCTCCCGCAGGGGGGTCACCACGTGCCGTGGCTCCAGCGTCCCGGCAGCGGCCTCCGGCAGGAACGGTGTGTAGAGCATGAAGTTCGTGTCGTTGACGAGGACGAGACGCGCGGACTGGCGGGGCATGAGCCGCTCCAGCTCGCGAGCCGCCATTGCTCCCCCAAATCCGCCGCCGGCAATCACGACATTCCAGGCCATGCGATGGATTATGACACCTTGTAACAAGTTGTTACAAGGTGTCAGAGCGCACGTTCTCCAGCGTGAGACCGCCAACCACCCCGAACCTCCTGAGCCTGAATCCGCCGATAGCGGCGAGATTCTCCGTTTCGCCGGCTGAGAGGAGCCCTACTCGGCCAGCTTCTCGCGGATCAACCGGTTGACCTCGCCGCCGTCGGCACGGCCCTTCGTCTCCCGCATGACGGCGCCGACGATCGCACCGATCGCCTTCTCGTTGCCGGAGCGGACCTGCTCGGCCGCCTCGAGGTTGGCCTCGACCGCCGCCGCAACGATCCCCTCCAGCTCGCCTGCGTCGGAGATCTGGGCGAGGCCCTCCCGCTCGACGATCTCCGCTGGATCGCCGCCCTCGGCGACCAGGGTTGCCAGGACCTGCTTGCCGCTTCCGTGGGAGATCTTCTTCTCGTGGACCAGGACGAGAAGCGACGCCAGCGCCTCGGGCTCGACGCTGGAGTCACCGGCTCCGGCGCCACCGGCCTGGCGCAACGCCGCCGCCAGCTCGCCGGTAACCCAGTTGGCCACCACCTGCGGCTCGACACCGCCGGCACTGCCCGAGACGGCTTCGAAGTAGGCGGCGGCGTCGGGGTCGGCAGCCAGCTGCGCCGCGTTCTCCGCTGAGAGCTTCAGCTCATCTTCGTAGCGGCGCATGCGCGCCTCGGGAAGCTCCGGCAGCGACTCGCGCGCCTCGCGCAGCATCTCCTCGGTCGGCGCCAGCGGCACCAGGTCGGGCTCGGGGAGATAGCGGTAGTCGTGCGCCTCCTCCTTGGAGCGCAGCGAGGTCAGCGTGCCGTCCTCGGGATGGAAGTGCAGGGTCTCCTGGGCCACCTCTCCCCCGGCCTCGATCAGCTCCCGCTGGCGCTGCAGCTCCGCCTCGATCCCGCGTTCGAGGAACCGGAAGCTGTTCATGTTCTTCAGCTCCGTCTTGGTGCCGAGCTCCTTGCTGCCCGCCGGCCGCACCGAGACGTTCGCGTCCACCCGCAGGCTCCCCTCCTCCATGTTGACGTCGGAGACGCCCAGCTGGCGGACCGTCGTGCGCAGCAGCCGCGCCCAGGCGGCGGCATCGGCGGCGCTGCGCAGGTCGGGCTCGGTGACGATCTCCACCAGCGGCGTGCCACCGCGGTTGAAGTCGACCAGCGAGGCGCCGGAGCCGTGGATGCGCCCCGACTCGCCCAGGTGGATCATCTTCGCGGCGTCCTCCTCCAGGTGGGCGCGATGGATCCGCACCTCGCCGAGCCGGCCGCGGCTGGCAAGCGGCACGTCGTATTGGCTGATCTGGTAGGCCTTCGGATTGTCGGGGTAGAAGTAGTTCTTGCGATGAAAGATCGAGCGCGGCGCCACTTCGCACTCCAGGGCGGCGGCGATCTTCAGCGCGTACCGAATCGCCTCTTCGTTGGGCACCGGCAGTACCCCCGGGTGGGCGAGGCAGACCGGACACGTGTGCACGTTTGGCTCGTCGCCGAACGACAGCTCGCACCCGCAGAACATCTTGGTGCGGGTCGAGAGCTGGACGTGGATCTCGAGCCCTATCACCGGCTCCAAATCAGCCATCGGAGACGCTCCCGGGCCGGGCGTCGAAGCCGATCTCCTGCTCGAGCGCATATGCGGTCTCCAGCAGCCGTTGCTCGCCGAAGGCAGGGGCGGCGATCTGGAAGCCAACCGGCAGCTGCGGGCCTCCCCCGTCGGGCTCGGCGAGCCCGGCCGGGATGGAGATCGCTGGAATCCCGGCGAGGCTCATCGGCACGGTGAAGAAGTCGTTCATGTACATCGCCAGCGGGTCATCGACCTTCTCGCCGAGGCCGAAGGCGACCGAGGGCGAGGTTGGGGTGACGACGAAGTCGAAGCTCGAAAAGGCGGACGCGTAGTCGCCGGCGATCTTGGTGCGGACCTTCTGCGCCCGCCCGTAATAGGCCTCGTAGTAGCCGGATGACAGCGCGTAGGTGCCGAGCATGATGCGGCGCTTCACCTCGTCGCCGAAGCCCTCGGCCCGCGTGCTCTCGTACATCGAGATCAGGTCGCCCAACTCCTCGGCCCGCATCCCATAGCGAACGCCGTCGTAGCGTGCGAGGTTCGCTGAGGCCTCCGCAGGGGCGATGACGTAGTACGCGGAGATGCCATGCTCGGCGTGCGTAAGAGGCACCTCGGCGATCTCTCCCCCGAGCCCCTCGATTCTCTTCAGGGTCGACTCGAAGACCGCCCGCACACCCGACTCGATCGCGTCATGGGCGAGCTCGGCGGGGACCGCGAAATGCAGGCCCTCGAGGCTTTCCCGGCTCGGCGGCTTCACACCACCCTCGATCCCAACCGAGGTCGAGTCGCAGGGGTCGCGTCCCTGCAGTGCGTCGAGCAGCAGCGCAGCGTCCGTCACGTCTCGCGTCAGGGGACCGCATTGGTCGAGCGAGGACGCGAAGGCGATCATCCCGTAGCGCGAGATCGCCCCGTAGGTGGGCTTCAACCCGACGATCCCGCAGAGAGCGGCCGGCTGGCGGATCGAGCCACCGGTGTCTGTGCCGATTGCGCACGGCGCGAGGCCGCCGCCGACAGCTGCCGCCGAGCCGCCGGAGGAGCCACCCGGGACGCGCTCGCGGTCCCAGGGGTTGCGCACCGGCCCGAAAGCGGAGTTCTCGTTTGAGGAACCCATGGCGAACTCGTCCATGTTGGTCTTGCCGAGCACCTGAAAGCCCGCCTCCGCGAGGCGCCTCACGGCGGTTGCCGTGTAGGGCGGCCGGTATCCCTCGAGAATGCGAGAGCCCGCGGTCGTCGGAACGCCCTCCGTGCAGAAGATGTCCTTGACGGCGATCGGGAGGCCGGCCGCAGCCGCATCGGATTGCCAGAGATAGGCGCCCAGCTCGTCGCCCGCCGCCGCTCCCCGCCAGGCCTCGAAGTACTCCTCGCGGGAGATCTCTCCACTTGCGATCCCCGCCGCGGCATCGGCGACGCTCAGCTCCCGCATCTCCACCATCAGGAGTCGGCCTGGGGCGATGGCACGCGAAAAGCGCCGTCGGCCGGGTCGGGCGCCTGGGCCAGGATGTCCTCTCGCGGCCAGCTGGGTCGCGGCTCGTCTGGCCTCAAGACGTTCTCCAGCTCGACCACATGCGAGGTGGGCGGCACGTCGTCCAGCTCCAGCTCCCCAATCCGGTCGACGTGCTCGAGAATCCCGGAGAGCTCCCCCGCCATCCTCTCCACGTCGGCCTCCGAAAGGCGCAGCCGAGCGAGGCGCGCAACATGTAGGACCTGGTCCCGGTCGATCATCGGCGGGATTCTAAGAGGCCCATTTCGGAAGGGGGCCCAGGGGGCGGCGGTTGAGCCGGAACATTCCCGACCAGCTACCTGGCTGCGCAGCCAGTTATTGTCCTTCCAATCATGCGGGGAGCCAAGGCAGAGGCGTTTGCAGTGCTGAGCCTGCGGCTGCTGGCGGCCAGCTTCGCGATCGTAGGCATCCTCTTCATCGCAGTCCCAGGTGGAGTCCTCGACACGATCTCCGATTTGGGCGATTCGATCGGCAGCTTCACGCGCGCGCCGCATACGCAGGAGCAGCTATGGCTGGCTCTTGGGTTCGCCTACATGGTCGTCATCACCGGGATTTGCCTGGTCGCTCAGTCGGACGTCGTCCGCTACCGCCCGCTGCTTCTGGTGCTGGCCGCGGGTAAGACAGCCTCCTCGCTCGGATCGCTGGGGTTCTACGTCTTCGACCAGGACGTATTCATCTACCTGCTCAACTTCCTGGTCGACGGCTTCCTGGCGCTGGCGGCGCTCTGGCTCTGGTCCCTGGCGGGCCGGGTCGACCGCCCGACGGCGCCCGGTTGACAGGGCGCGCCGGGGCTCTCGGCCGCCGAGCAGCGGACGCTGAGCGCGATCTGCGAAGCGATGGCCCCCGGCCTCGACGGACTGCCGGCGGCCGAGCGGGAGGTTGACGTATCGGGCCCGGTCGGGCGGTTCCTGACCTCGCTCTCCCCCCGCCTTCTGTCCCGGATCAGGCTGGGGATGCGTGTTTTCGAGTGGCTGCCCTTTCCCTGGCGATTCAGCCGCCTCGACCTCGGCGCCCGCGAAGACTTCCTGCGACGCATGGAGGGCTCTCATTCTCGGCTGTACCACGAGCTCCTGTTGATGGCCAAAACCTTCACCACGATCGGCTATGCAATCGACTCGCAAGTGGAGGAGCGGCTCGGTCTCGTGACGAGCTGCGCCCTGGCAGACGGCACGCTTCCGGAGCCGGCGGCGCCGCTGGGAGAGACCACTCCCAGCGGCGAAGGCGAGGAATGCGACGTCGTCGTGATCGGCTCCGGCGCGGGCGGGGCGGCGGCTGCAGCGATGCTCGCCGAGTCGGGCCTCGACGTGATCGTGCTGGAGGCCGGCAACCACTACAACCGCGACAGCTACCCCGAAGACCCCCTGGCCGCCATCGCCGCGCTATACCGGGACGGAGGCCTGACGATGGCCGAAGGGCGTCCCCCGATTCCCATCCCAACGGGGAGGGCGGTGGGTGGAACCACGGTGGTCAACTCCGGCACCTGCTTTCGCGCTCCCAAACCCGTCCTCGACCACTGGCAGGCTCGCTACGGAATCAGCTGGGCGCACGACCTTGACCCGTGCTTTGCCGAGGCCGAGGATTTCCTGCGCGTCACCCCGCTCGATACAGAGCGAATGGGCCGCAACGGTCAGCTCGCAATGGAGGGAGCACTGGCAATCGGCGCCAGCGGCGGGCCGATCGCCCGCAACGCGGGCAGCTGTGTGCAGTGCAGCTCCTGCCCATTCGGCTGCGAGATCGACGCCAAGCGAGGCATGCACGTCAGCTACCTGCCGCGCGCCGTTGCCGCCGGCGCACGGCTCCGGGCCGGGGTCGAGGCCCGCTCGGTCCTCGTCGAAAGCGGGCGGGCAACCGGGGTCCGCTGCTTTGCCGCAGGCGCTTCGCGAGACAACGGCAACGTTCGCCCCTACACGGTACGAGCCCGGCTGGCGACGGTCCTCGCCGGCGGTGCGCTGGGTACGCCGGAGCTTTTGCTGCGCTCCCGTCTCGGTGGCGATCACGCCGGTCGCAATCTCCACATTCACCCGGCCTGCTGGGTCGGCGCCCGCTATGAGGAGGAGGTTCGCGGCTGGGAGGGCGTTATGCAGAGCTACTACATCGACCAGTGGGAGCCGGAGCGAATTCTCCTGGAGGCGACCTTCACCCCGCTGCCCTTTGGCGGCGCCTGGCTGCTTGGGACCGGCCGAGAGCACCAGGAGGCGATGCTGCGCTTCGGCCAGATTGGATCGATTGGCGTGCACCTCTCGGACGCGTCCGCGGGGCGGGTCGGGAGCGCTCGAGATGGCTCGCTGCGCGCAACCTACGAGCTGACCGAGGAGGACGCGAACCGCCTTGCGTTCGGCATCGCCCGGGCCGCCGAAGTCCACTTCGCGGCAGGAGCCGCCGAGGTCTACCCGAACATCGGCCGGGTCCCGGTGCTCAAGCCCGGAGACCTACATGACTTCGAGGCCGCCTCCTTCAAGCCCTCCGAGCTGCGTCTTGAGGCCTTCCACCCCATGGGCACCGCTCGAATCGCGGCTGACCCCGGTGATGGCGTGTGCGCTCCGGACGGCTCCGTCAACGGCGTGTCGGGCCTCTATGTCGCCGACGCCTCCCTCTTCCCGAGCTCGGTCGGCGTCAACCCGATGATGACGATCATCGCCTTCGCGAAGCAGGTGGCCGGCGGGCTCGTGCGGGAGTGATCGCCGGGTAGGGGCGGCGCTCCCGCGCCGCCCCTCTCAGTGTTCAACTCGCTGGCTGTCTCAGGCTCAGCTCAGCTGCCGGCCGGAGGTGGCGGCGGTGGTGGTGAAGGGGGCTGCTGAGACGTGGGCGGAGGGGCACCGCCGCTGGGCGGCGCGTCGCCGCCCGACAGCCGATCGGCGGCATCGCCGAAGGACGTGCCCTCTTCCTGCATTGCCATGTAGCCACCCACCGCCACGGCGATCGTCGAGATCAGGCCGAGCCAGACCCCGAGCTTGCGGTCCAGCTCCAGTTCCAGCGCCGCGCCCCCAAACGTCGGCAATCCCGGCGGGCTGATCAGATAGATGATCAGGATGACCGTGGAGATCGCCCCGAGCGCCGCCGTCAGCGTGCTCAGCGAAACCGGCACCCGCGCCGTCATGCTGCCGAAGACGGCCAGGGACATCGCGGAGAACGCGGTGAAGACGAGAATGATGTTGAACCAGTCTCCAAACGCATCGAACGCATCGAGCCCGTTGGCGCCCGATGCACTAACTCCAAACCACGCGAACAGGAACATGATCAGGATCAGCGCCAATCCGGCGATGCCGGACAGCTGCTCACCCGGGCCTAACCGTTCATCCATGCTGTCTCCTCCGTGGGACGATGGGCTGGCCGGACACTACACCCGGGCACGGGCGGCTGCGAGCGTGTTGACGAGCAGCATCGCGATCGTCATCGGGCCGACCCCGCCGGGGACCGGCGTGAGCGCCGCCGCGACGTCTGAAACGGAGCCGAAGTCGACGTCTCCACAGAGGCCCTCGTCGGTCCGGTTCATGCCCACGTCGATCACGACAGCACCCGGCTTGACCGCATCGGCAGCCACCAGCCGGGGCACGCCAACCGCCGCGACCAATACGTCGGCCCGGCGGCAGACCGCGGGGAGGTCGCGAGTGCGCGAGTGACACACGGTCACCGTCGCATTTGCCGCAAGCAGCAGCCGCGCCACGGGGACGCCAACCAGCTTCGAGCGGCCCACCACGACCGCCTCCAAGCCCTCGAGCTCGACGCTCTCATGCCGGAGCAGCTCCATCACTCCGGCGGGAGTGCACGGCACCAATCCCGGCATCCCGTGCGCAAGCAGGCCGGCGTTGGCCGGCGTCAGCCCGTCGACGTCCTTGGCGGGGTCGATCGCTGCGACGACTCTGTCCGGGTCGATCCCTTCCGGAAGCGGCAACTGAACCAGGATTCCGTCGACCTCATCGTCAAGGCCGAGCTGGCCGACCAACTCCAGAAGCTCGTTCTCGGTCGTCTCCGCCGGAAGCTCACGATTGACCGAGCGGATTCCCACCTCCGCACATGCCTTGTGCTTGTTGCTGACGTAGATCTGCGAGGCGGGATCGTCACCGACCAGCACCGTCGCCAGGGCCGGGGGCCTGCCCGTGTCCGACTCGAAGGAGGCAACCTCAACGGCGACCCGCTGGCGCACCGCGGCGGCAACCTCCCTGCCGTCGATGAGGCGTGCCGTCAAGCCCCTACCGCTTCCTGATCGGTGCGTAGTCAGCCATTAGCTTGCGCTCCGAGCCGTCGTTCGCGAAACGCACCGCAACCACTCCGCCGGGCTCGACCGCAGTCACGACGCCGTCGCCGAATGTGGCGTGGACGACGTCATCCCCCGCCTCGAGCTGGAGCGCCGGCCCGGAGTCGAACGGCTGCCGCTGCCGCTCTGGCTCGGTCGGATGCCATCCCCCCACCCCAAGGCCCGGACGCGTCGAGTGGCGCTCTGTGAGCTCTGCAGGCAGCTCGTCGGCAAAGCGGGAGGGAAGGTTGCGCTGGGAGCGGCCGTAGAGCCGCCGCTCCCGTGCCCAGGTCATGTAGAGACGCTGCCGTGCACGCGTGATCCCGACGTAGCAAAGGCGCCGCTCCTCCTCTTCCCCTCCCTCTTCCAGCGCCCGCATGTGCGGAAAGGCGCCGTCCTCGCAACCGACGATGAACACGGTGTCGTACTCGAGCCCCTTGGCGTTGTGAAGCGTCATCAACGTGACAACCGACTCGTCGCGCAGTCCGTCCTGTTCGGTGTAGAGAGAGATCTGCTGGAGGAAGTCCTCGAGCGGCGTGCCGTCGCCTGCCCCCTCGAGCTCGTGGTTGACGTCGAACTCTGCGGCCACGCCGATCAGCTCCTCGAGGTTCTCGACCCGGCCCTCGGCCTCCACCGTCCGCTCGGCGGCCAGCGCATCTAGGTATCCGGTCTCGCGCAGCGTGGTCTCCAGCAGCTCCGCGACGGGAGCCGAGAGCGCCCTGCGACGCAGTTCCTCGATCGTCTCGTGGAAGCGGGAGATCGCCTTGGTCGAGGCGGCGCTCAGCCCGGGCACCTCCTTGGCCCTGCCGGCGACCTCCCAGATCGGCATGCCGGTCGTATTGGCGTGGGCGGCCAGCCGGCCCTGGCTGGTTTTCCCGATTCCACGGCGGGGCGAGTTGACGATGCGCCCGAAGGACACCTGATCCGCGGGGTTGACGAGCAGGCTCAGGTAGGCAATCGCGTCCTTGATCTCCGAGCGTTCATAGAACTTGATGCCGCCGATCACCTGGTAGGGCACCTCGAACCGCACGAGCGTGTCCTCCAGGACCCGGCTCATTGCGTTGGTCCGGTAGAAGACCGCGACATCCTCTCGCCGCACTCCCTCGTCGGTGCCGAGGCGCTCTATCTCGCCCGCCACCCAGCGCGCCTCTTCGTGCTCGTCGCTCAGTTCGCAAAGCTGCACCGGGGCTCCCCCGGCCACCTCGGTCCAGAGCCGCTTTGGCCGGCGGTCGCGGTTGCGCTCCACCACCGCGTTGGCGGCGGAGAGGATCGTCTGAGTAGAGCGGTAGTTCTGCTCCAGCTTGACGACCTCCGCATCGGGAAAGTCGCGCTCGAAATCGAGGATGTTGCGGATGTCCGCATGGCGGAAGCCATAGATCGACTGGTCCTCGTCCCCCACGACCATCAGGTTGCCCCGTCCGTCCGTCAGCAGCTGCAGGAGCCGGTACTGGGCATGGTTGGTGTCCTGGTACTCGTCGACCAGGACGTGGCGAAAGGTGCGGCGCCACCGGTCCCGCACCTCGTCGAAGCCCTCCAGCGCGCGAACGGCGCTGACCAGCAGGTCGTCGAAATCCATCGCGTTGGCCGCCAGCATCCGCTTTTCGTAGAGCGAATAGGCGTGCCCCACGACCTCCTCGAACATGCCCGTTTGGCCCTCCGCAAACGTGCTGGCGTCGATCAGCTGGTTCTTGGCGCCCGAGATCTGCGCCTGAATCGCGCGAGCCGGAAAGCGCTTCGGGTCGACTTCCAGCTCGTTCATGCAGCGCTTGAGCATGCGAAGCGAGTCGGCTTCGTCGTAGATCGTGTACCCGTGCGAGTACCCGAGGCGCTCAGCATCGGCCCGCAGCATCCTGGCGCAGGCGGAATGGAAGGTGCTCAGCCACATCGCCCGTGCCGAGCGGCCGACCAGTGCCTCCACCCGCTCACGCATCTCGTTAGCCGCCCGGTTGGTGAACGTGATCGCGAGGATCTCGCCGGGGCGCACGGCTTCGGTCGCGAGCAGAT
>Ga0210110_1000070_pt1 | contig 36709 bp, 37 predicted proteins | sample China_Galinas_PW_2_FD_184865 | JGI IMG/M metagenome (GOLD analysis project Ga0210110, IMG submission 184865) | Wetland microbial communities from San Francisco Bay, California, USA, that impact long-term carbon sequestration - China_Galinas_PWB_D1... | ecosystem: Environmental > Aquatic > Marine... | reverse complement strand
GCCGGGCCTTCGGCTTTCACTCACCCCAGGCGTTGATTTCCCTGGCGATGCTGAAGCTCGGTGGTCTGTGTCCGCCTCTGCCCGGCCGAGTCACCGTCACGTGACCCACGGAAACGTCAGGAGAGCCCGTTTTCGCCCGCTTCGGGGCAGCCGACCCAGAAGTTGAAGCGGGTCCCTTCGGCCGGGGAGGCGGTCAGGGTGACTTCGGTCCCTTCTTCGTATTCGCTTTCGCAGGTCGTGCCCGGCGCGCCGGAGCATTCGATGCCCGCGGGGTTGGAGACCACGGTGCCTTCGGCTTTGTTGATGTGGACGGTGAGGGGGTATTCGGTGGCGGTTTCTTCAAATTCGGCGTTGATCGAGCTGTTTTCTTCGAGCAGGAACGAGCAGTTCGCTTCGGTGGAGCCGTTGCAGGCTGCGGCCGAACCGGTGCCGCCGTTCCATTCCGCCAGTTCGCCCCCGGCCGCTTCGACGATCACTTCGGCGCCTTCGTCGTATTCGGACAGACACGCCGAGCCGGTGCCGTTGCATTGCACCGAGCCGAGGCCTCCGCTCGTCGAAGTCGAGAGCGTCTTCTGAGCGGAGGTGTCTTCGAACACCTGCACCGCCGCGTTGCCCGCGTCGGCCGCGTAGACGGCGCCGCTTTCTTCGTCGATCGAGAGCGGGTTGAAGGCGGTGGTCTCTTCGCCGAATTCGCCGGAGCCGAATTCGGCGAGTTCGGTGCCGCCGGGCCCGTACTGCTCGACCCGGTAGCTTTCGCCGCATCCGCGACCGACGAAGACCTCGCCGGTCGTGCGGTCGACGGCCACCTCGGTGACTTCGCCCTTGGCCGCTTCGCTGCCGTCGAGGCCGGCGAAGGCGCCGACTTCGGTGAAGCCGCCTTCCCCGTCGGGAGCGTACTTGACCAGCTTGCCCGCAGCGGGGCTTGCACAGCTGGCGGCGCCGCTCTGGACGTAGAGGTTGCCGGCGGAGTCAAGGGCCGCGGCGGCCGGGTTGGTGAGGCCGCTGATCACCGGCGTGCAGCTGCCCGCGGGGGTGCATTCCTCGACCTTGCCGCCTCCCGTGAAGGGGACGTAGAGGTTGCCCGAGGAGTCGCTCACGCTCTGGGGAACGATCGCCTGGATAAGACCCGCTTCGACCGCGAATTCGGCGGACTGCTGGGTGCCGCAGCCTTCTTCGTAGGTGAGCATCGTCGCGCTGAAGAACCCGGTCAGGTTGAGCACGTAGGTTTCGCCGGTTTCGCGGTTGACCGCGACGGCAGCGGGGTGTTCCGGGGAGCCTTCGAGCGTGCAGGAGAGTTCGCTGCCGGAGGAGTCGAACTCCTTGAAGGCGCCGGGGGTGTTGCAGTTTTCGCCCGCTTCGCCGCAGCTGGCGACGTAGACGTTGTGGGTGGACTGGTCGACGGCGACGCCGCTGGTCAGCGCGCCGGTGGATAGAGGGCTGCCGGTGTTGGTGTAGGTGGCGGCCTGGGCGCTCGCGGCGAAGGCCAGCGCCAGGGCCGCCACGGCGGCGAGCAAGATGGTTGTTCGTCTCACTGCTTTATCTCCCTTGTGTAGTAACGCCCGCCGGGGTTGGCCCGGCCGGCCGGATTGAGTGCGGCCGCGGGTTCCCGCCCCGCGGCCGAGCTGGTCGATCAATGAGGCCGACGGGGGCGCGGGAGGTCGTCCCGGTCCCGGCGGGTGCTGCGGTGAAGGTGGTGTCCCTGTTCACTGCGGAAATCTCTGTCTCTCCCTGTCGCGGGCCGCTTCCCCGGCGGCCCTCCCTGCCTTTTCCTGCGCTGTCGCGGCGCATTGGGAGTAGAGCGTTCCCGATGACGTGCATGCGTACCGCGACCTGGCCAGGGTAGCCGTACACGCACGCGTTTGTCAAGCGCGCGTTCCGAGAGAGTGGCGGAAGTTCCCAGAAATCCGCGCGAGCGGGTGGCGGCGGCTACGCCGCGGCGTGGGCGAGGCGGGCGGCCTCGGCGGGGCCCAGGTAGGGCAGGAGGGTCAGCTCGGCGCAGTCGGGCAGCAGCTCCGCGAGGCGCTCGGCTTCGCCCGCCGCGACCTTGCGCTGGGCGAGCGAGACGAGAGCGCCGAGGGTCGAGTCCTCGGTCGAGGCCGGCAGCCGGGCGCCCTCGGGGCGCTCGGCGCGACCGCGGGCGAGCGGCGGCGCGAGCTCGGCCACCGCCTCGTTGAAGCGCGCGGTGACCGCCGGGCCGGCGGCGCGGGTCTCGAGCAGGCAGAGGCGGGCGAGGTCGGGCTCGGAGGCGAGGAAGGCGAGCGCGGCGCGCAGGGCGGCGACCGCCTGCCGGGGCCAGCCGTCCTCCCCGGCGGCGGCCTCGGCGAGCAGCTCCCGCAGGTGGCCGGCGACGACCTCGAAGGCGGCGAGGAAGCACTCCTCCCTGCCCTCGAAGTTGGCGTAGAAGACGCGGCGGCTGACCCTGGCGTGGCGGACGACGTCGCTCAGCGTCACCGCCGCGTAGCCCTTCTCCGCGACCGCCGCGGCGAGCCCGGCGATCAGCCGCTCGCGCTGGTGATGCGCGACCTGCTCACGGCTGTAGCCGTGCCGGCCGGCGGGCAGCGGTCCGAGCTCTTCAGGCGCCATCGGGGCCGATCACGCGGTCGAGGGCTCGGTGGCCCGGGTGCGCCGGACGAAGTCGGCGAAGCCGGGCACGGTGAAGGCGACCTGGCCGCGTTCCGGGCTGTAGATCAGGCCCTCCTCGATCAACTGCTCGCGGGTGGGCGACGCGGCACGGTGGCCGCCCAGGGCTTCCGCGGCGACGCCGCTGCCGACCGGTCCGTCGCCGAGGAGGGCCATGGCGGCCATGTAGCGCCTGCCCCGGTCGCTCGCTCTGTTCCAGCGGCCGGCGTACAGGTCTCCGTCGAGCTCCCGTCGTCCGAGCGACAGCGCCTCCTTCGCCTCCTCGACGCCCACCTGCGAAGTCTTCGCCACGTTCCAGGCGGCGTGACCGTACACCTGGACGAAGTAGGGATAGCCGCCGCAGGCCTCGAGCAGCAGGTCGACCGCAGGGCCGTCGAATTCGAGGCCTCCGTCAGATGCGCGCGCCGGCTCGACGAGGGCCGCGGTCGCGGCCGATGCAGAGAGAGGCCCCAGCTCCCGGTAGGCGAAGAGGCGCTCGGCGTAGGTCTTCGCGGCGAGCAGCTGTCCGCGCAGCGGCGGCAGTCCGGCTATCAGCGCCGCCACCGGAAGCTCCCGCTTCGACAGGTCGTGCATCGCCGCACACAGCGCCTCGAGCGCCCGCGGGTCCGCCTCCTGCAACTCGTCGAGGAGAAAGAGGACACCGGTTCCAGTCGCCGCGGCGGCCTCGCCGAGCGCGCGGAAGAGGTCGACCAGATCGGCCTCCAGGTCTCCGGCGCGATCGGGCGGAGCGAGATCCACGCTCAACTCGACGCCGGTCGCGGGGTCGCGCATTCCCACCCGGCGGATCATCTCCGTCAGCCGGGCCAGGGCCTCGCGTACGGCGCCCTTGTGCTCGAGCCGGCGCAGGACGGCCCAGGCTCGCTCGGCGACGACGGCGCGGAAGCCGAGGCCGGCACGCGCCTCGAGGCTCTGCGCGATCCAGCCGCGCTCCTCGGCAGACCCCTCGGCCGCCCAGAGGAGGGCGGTCTTGCCGACGCCCCGGAGGCCCGTGAGAACGACGCTGCGTTCGCCGCGCCCATGGCTCAACCGTCCCAGCAGCGTCTCGATCGCCTCCAACTCGTCCTCCCGCCCGGCGAGGATCGGCGGCGGAGCCCCGGCGCCCGGGCGATATGGATTCAGCAGCGGGTCCACTTGCTAGCGCATTCTAGCCGATTCTAAGGATTCTCAGTAGAAACAGCTAGAAAGCATCACGCCGCCGAGATCGCGTCGGCGGCGCCGCCCGCCTCCTGCACCGCTTCCTGCTCGCCGATGTAGGGGCGGAGGAGGAACTCGAGGGTCTCGGGGAGCAGGGCGCGGAGCTTCGCGGCTTCGCCCGCCATCAGCCGCTGGCCGAGCACCCAGACGACGCCGCCGCAGAGCGTCTCCTCCAGGGTCTGCGGCAGCCGCTCCTGGCGCGGGTTGAGCTCGCGGCCGGGGCGCAGCAGCTTCGCCAGCCGTTTCAGCGCCGCCTCGTGCTTGGCCGCGGCCTCGTCGCCGGCGGCGGTGGCCTCGACCAGCACGCAGCGGGCGGCGGCGGGGTGCGCGGCGACGTCCTCGAAGAGCGCCCCGAGCGCCGCGCCGACACGGTCCTGCCAGGGGCCTTCTTCGCGCCGGTAGGCGCCCTCCACCCGCTCGACCGTGTGCGCCGTGGCGGCGTCGATCAGCGCCAGGAAGGCGGCCTCGCGGTCGGGGTAGTGCTTGTAGAAGGTCTTGTAGCCGACCCGGGCGCGGCGGACGATCTGCTCCATCGTCGTCTCCTGGTAGCCCTGCTCGGCGATCAGCTCCGCGGTCGCCTCGAGGATGCGCCGCCGCTGCTCCGCCGCGGCGGCGTCGCGACCGACCGGCTCGGGGCCGGGAGGCTGCCGGCTCTCTCTTCCGGGCAGGGCTCGCACAGAGCCAGGATAGCGCTAGTTCCCATTGGTACGAAACTGGTACTTGGGATGGGGAAAGTTCCCAAACATAAGCTATGGTGTCCGGAATGGAAGCACCGGGTCCGCTGCGAGCTGTGAGGTCATGGGAGGAGCTGGCCCCGGACCGCGGCGAGGACGACGCGGTGCTGGAGGCGATGCTGCTGACGGCGGGCGAGAAGGGCTACGCGAAGGCGACCGTGCGCGAGGTCGCCGCGCGGGCGGGGGTCGGCGAGGACCGCGTCCACCGGCGGCTCGGCGGCAAGGAGGAGTGCTTCGCGCGCGCCTACGAGCAGGCCGCGGGGCGGCTCGCCGAGCGGGTCGCCGCCGCCTGCGAGGAGGCGGGCTCCTGGCGCGGCGCCTTCCGCGCCGGCCTGGCCGAGCTGCTGCGCTCGGTCGCGGCGCAGCCGCTACAGGCGCGGGCGCTGCTGATCGAGGTGCGGGCGGCGCGCGGCCGCGCCTGGGAGGTGCACCAGGAGCTGGTCGGGCGGGCGGTCGCGGCGCTGGAGACCGCGAGCGCGCAGCCCGGCGCCCGCGCCGAGGCCAGCCCGATGACCGCCGGCTTCATCGCCGGCGCGATCGAGGAATCGATCGCGATCGAGCTCGCCGGCGACCGCGCCGCCCGGATCGAGCGGCTGCTCGGAGACCTCACCCACCTCGCCTTCCTGCAGCTCTTCGGCGAGGAGTAGGGCGGGGGCGCGTATAGGGTTGCGGCCATGGGCCGCCCCGACTCCTGCGCCGAGCTGCTGCGCGGGCATTTCGCGGCGGGGCGGCACCTGGTCGTCGGGCTGGACACCGACCCGGCGCGGATCCCGGCCTCGGTGGCGCCGGGCGCGCCGGCGGCGGAGCGGGTGGTCGAGTTCAACCGGGCGATCGTCGCCGCGACCGCCGACCTCGCCGCCGCCTACAAGCCGAACTCCGCCTTCTACGAGGCGCTCGGAGCCGACGGCCTGCGGGCGCTGGAGGAGACGTTCGCGGCGGTGCGCGAGGCGGCGCCGGGGGCGGCGACGATCCTCGACGCCAAGCGGGCCGACATCGGCTCGACCAACGCCGGCTACGTCGCCGCCGCCTTCGAGCGGCTCGGCGCCGACGCGGTCACCGTCCACCCCTACCTCGGCGGCGAGGCGCTGACGCCGTTCCTCGAGCGCGGCGAGAAGCTCGTCTTCGTCCTCGCCCGCACCTCCAACCCGGGGGCGGGGGAGCTGCAGGACCTCGTCGCCGGCGGCCTGCCCCTCTACCGCCACGTCGCCCGCGCCGTCGCCCGCGACTGGAACGGCGCCGGCAACTGCGGCCTCGTCGTCGGCGCCACCTACCCGGAGGAGCTGCGCGCCGTACGCGAGGACGTTCCGGCGACGATGCCGATCCTGATCCCCGGCGCCGGCGCCCAGGGCGGCGACGTCGCCGCGGTCGTCGCCGCCAACCGCGAGGCGGGCAGCGACGCCTATCTGGTCAACGCCTCGCGCTCGATCCTCTACGCGTCGGCGGGCGAGGACTTCGCCGAGGCCGCCCGCGCCGCGGCGCAGTCCCTCGACGAGGAGATCCGCACCGCGGTCGAGGTTTGAGTCGCATGGCGACCGAAACCTCTACCGCGCTCGGCGGGTGGGTGAAAGTACTTATGGCTGAATAACTTATTGTGTGATAAGTTATCGTGATGTCCGAGGGCTTCCTCAATCGCGCGGAAGAGCTGCGGATGCTGCGGCGGCGCTGGGAGAGCGGCGAGAGTCAGATCTTCCTCCTCTGGGGAAGGCGGCGCGTCGGCAAGACCGAGCTGCTGCTCGAGTTCGGGCGCGACCGCCCATGCCTCTACTTCGAGGCGACGAGCGGCACCCGCTCCGATCACCTGAGCGACTTCTCGGAGCGGCTCGCCGAGGTGACCGGCAGGGCCGGCCTCGCCGCCCGCGACTGGGCCAGCGCCCTCGACGCGGTCGCCGACTGGGCTGAGGAGGCGGGCCCCGTCCTGCTGGTCCTCGACGAGTTCCAGCACGTCGCGCGGCAGAGCCCGGAGGTGGGCACGACGATCAACGTCTGGTGGCGGGAGCGCGGCCGGGCAGCCCCCGTCTTCGTCGTCCTCTCCGGCAGCGAGATCGGGTTCTTCGAGCGCGAGGTCGTCAACTACTCGGCGAGCACCTACGGGCGTCGCGCGGGCCAGCTGCGGCTGGAGCCGTTCAAGGCCCGGGACGTGGGCCTCTTCCTGCCCGGGTGGTCCGCCGAGGACCGGATCCGCGCGTACGGCGTCTTCGGCAACATGCCCTATTACCTCGCACACGTCAGGAGCGGCGACGGCCTCGCGCGGAACATCCTCGATCTGATCCTGATGCGGGACGGCCTGCTGCACGAAGAGGCACGGCTGCTGCTCGACGTGGAGCTGCCGGACGCGAGCTCGTACTTCTCGGTCCTGCGGGCGATCGCGGCCGGGCAGACCCGCGTCAACCAGATCGACCAGCGCACCGGGATCGGCGACTCCTCGCGGATAAGCCAGATGCTCGACCGCCTGCAACGGCTGTGGCTCGTCCGCCGGGAGCTGCCGGCGACCGTTCGCAATCCCGAGCGCTCGCGAAAGAGCTTCTACCGGATCACCGACCCGTACCTGCGCTTCTGGTTTCGCTTCGTGCTGCCCGCGCAGGGGCGGCTCGCCGACGCCGACGGCGCCCGGCGCCACCTCGAGAAGAGGGTTCTCCCGCAGCTCGACGAGTTCGTCTCGGCGCCGGCCTTCGAGGAGGTGTGCCAGGACTGGTTGCGCGAGGAGACCGACGCGGCGGCCGTCGGCTGGTGGTGGGGGAAGGTGCGGGAGCGACGGGAGACCGGGGTGCGCGACGTCGACCGTGAGGTCGGTGCCGTCGCGGTCGACGACGACGGCGAGGCGATCGCCCTCGGCGCCTGCAAGTGGACGAAGGGGGAGATGTCGACCGGCGAGCGGGACAGGCTCGAAGCCGTCGCCGCGCACCTGCGCCCCGACGGGGAGCCGCCGGCGCTCTACCTCTTCTCCCGCGCCGGCTTCGCGGAGGCGCTGGAGCGGGAGGCCCGGAAGAGCCCGCGGCTCCACCTCGTGAGAGCCGACGAGCTGTAGGCCTACTTCTGTTTGGCGATCTTCGCCGCCTCGGCGCTGCCGAGGTAGGGCGTCAGCGTGAACTCGACCAGGTCGGGGAGCAGGTCCTGCAGCTCCTCGGTGCGGCCGGCGATGATGCGGCGGGAGATCAGCGAGACCATGCCGCCGACCAGCGCTTCCTCGGTGGTCGGCGAGAGGCGGTCGAGGACCTTCTTCGGCCGGCCCTCGCGGCCCTCGCGGAAGTAGGGGACGAAGCTCTGGATCGCGGCGTCGTAGCGCTCGACCACGGCCGGCCCGGCGACCAGCGCCTCGACCATGCAGAGGCGGGCGAGGTTCGGCTCGGCGGCGAGGAACTCGAGCATCGCCGCGATCCCGGCCCTGATCGCCTGCGCCCAGTCGTCGGATTCCTCGAAGGCGGCCGTGACCCGGCCCTGCAGCTCCTCCATCACCGTGTCGTAGGCGGCGACGAAGCACTGGTCCTTGCTTTCGAAGTGCTCGTAGAAGGTGCGGCGCGAGACCGCGGCGGCGCGGGTGATGTGGGCGATCGTCGTCGCCGAGTAGCCGTTCTCGGCGATCGCCTCGGCGAGCCCGGCGATCAGCCGCTCCCGCTGGTTATGCGTGACGAACTCGCGCGGCAGGCCGTGCCGCCCCGGGGGCAGCCGCGCCAGCTCCGGCGGGTACTCCGCGGGGTCGACCGGCGGCTTCGCCGTCTTGGCTTTCTTCTTGCGCGCCACAGGGCGAGCATATCCGTCCGGCGCGGCGGATTCCCGCCCCAGCTCCGCCATAGCCGCCTCGATACCCAAATACGGCAGCACCGCGGCGGACATCAGCTGCGGCACGAGGTCGGGCAGCTCCTCGACCCTGCCGCGCACCACGCGCGAGTAGATCTGGCCGTAGGCGGAGCCGGCGAGCGCCTCCGCGGTCGTGTGCGGCACCGCTTCGGGGTCCTCCATCTCCCGCCGGCCGGCGTCGATCAGCGAGGCGATCACCCGCATCGTCATGTCGCGCCGCGCCCGCGCGGCGTCGCCCGCCGCCAGGACCTCGATCCCGAAGTGGGCGCGGCTCGGGTCGCGGCTGAGCCCGGCGATCACCTCGCGGGCGACGGCGCGCAGCCGGTCGGTCCATTCCTCGCGGCTCTCGTAGGCGCGCACCATCGTCGCCAGGCACTCCTCGTTGAGCTCCTGCCAGGCGGAGAGGAAGCAGTCGTACTTGCCGCGGAAGTGGCGGTCGAACGCCGGCCGGTCGAGCCCGGCCCTCTCCAGCACCAGCTCGATCGATGTCTCCCCGTAGCCGCGCTCGGCGGCGATCTCGATCAGCGCCTCGACGATCTGGGCGCGCTCGGCGTCGCCGGTGCGGGGGCGGGCCTCGGTCTCGAGCACTAGCGCATGGGACCCCCGATCCCCGCCCTGGCTACTCGGCGCCGTCGGAAGGCTTGTCCGGCGGCCCTTCGGCCGCGGCGCGCCTGGCCGCCTCGGCGCCGACGTACGGCGTCAGCGAGAACTCGACCAGCTCCGGCAGCAGCTGCTCGATCTCCTCCACCTGGCCCATCACGATCCGCTGGTAGATGATCCAGAAGACCCCGCCGACGATCGTCTCCTCAAGTGTCGCCGGCAGGCTGTCGCCGTTCGGCGCGACCTTGCGGCCCATGCGGAAGAGCGGCACGAAGGCCTGGATCGAGCGTTCGTAGCGCTCGACCGCGGCCGGGCCGGCGGAGAGCGCCTCGACGATGCAGGTGCGGGCGAGCGCCGGCTCGCCGGCGACGTAGCCGAGGAAGGCGGCGAGGCCGGCGTTGACCCGCTGCGGCCATGCGTCCACCCTGCTGGCGGCGTCGACGACGCGGCGCAGCGCCTCCTTGACGGCGAACTCGGAGGCGGCGAGGAAGCAGTCTTCCTTGGAGGAGAAGTTCTCGTAGAAGGTGTTGCGGGCGATCCCCGCGCGGCCGACGATGTCGGCGACGGTGACCGAGCGGTAGCCCTGCTCCACCGTCTCCTCGGCGAGCGCCGCGATGATCCGGGCGCGCTGGTGGCGGGTGATGAACTCGCGCGGCAGCGGGTGCCGTCCCGGCGGCTTCCTCGTCGCGTGAGTAACCCGGTCAGCCACGGGATTCAAGTTACTCGCCGCGTCGAAAGATTCAAGCTGGACGGATCGGCCACATACCGCTACAGTACCGAGGCCTAGACAACCTGTTCCCTGGATCAGGAGGAGGGGAAAGCGAATGGGGAAGCAGGCCGCAACCAACGTCCAGGCAGGGGCCGAGGGGACCGGCGCGATCAGGGCAGTGGAATCACTCCCCCACTCCCCCATGCTCGAACTCGTGGACTCTCCCAAGCGCGAAAGAATTCTCGTGGGAATGCTCGAGGCGGTCGGCGCCGAGGGCTACGAGGCGACCTCCGTGCGCACCGTTCTCGATCGCACCGGGCTTTACCGGCAGGCCTTCTACGACGAGTTCGCCGACAAGGACGCCTGCTACCTGGCGGCGCTGGAGACGGGGATCGCGCGGCTGGAAGCGGTCGTCATCCGCGCGGCGGCCAGCCAGGAGACATGGAGGTCGAAGCTGCACGCCGGGCTGGCGGCGCTGCTCGACGCGCTCGACGCCGACCCCGACTGCGGCCGCGGGGTGGTCGTCGGGGTGCACGCGGCCGGCCCCGAGGCGCTGGCCGTCCGCGCCAAAGCGATGAAAAGGGCGGCCGAATTCATCGATCTGGCCAGGGGGGAGATGGACGAGTCCGAGTCGCCGCCGCGGATCGCCCCGGAGGGGATCGTCGCCGGGATCCACGCGATCGTCCATTCGCGGCTCTCCACCGGGGCTGACGAGGGCTTTCGCGAGCTGCTGCCGGAGTTCATGTACTTCGCCGTGCTGCCCTACTTCGGCGCCGAGGCGGCGAGCGAGGAGATGCGGGCGGCGCGTACCTGAAGGTTCTGTCCGCGGTTCCCGGTTGGACAGGGAGGCCCCGCTTCCCTACATTCCGTGTCGATGGAATCGCCTCAGCTGCCTCGTGCCTATGCGGTGCGCTCCGAGCGCGAGCGGGTGCTGGAGGCGATGGTGCGGATGGCCGCGGCGAAGGGCTACGAGGCGACCACGGTCGCCGACGTGACCGAGTTCGCCGGGGTCACGCCGGAGGGCTTCGAGGAGATGTTCGCGAGCAAGGAGGCCTGCTTCCTCGAGGCCTACGAGGCGGTCTTCGACGTGCTCGTCGCCCACGTCACCGCGGCCTTCGAAGCGGCGTCCGACGAGCCCTGGCCCGAGCAGATCGCCGCCGGGCTGGGGGCGCTGGTCGACCTGCTCTCGACCGAGGCCGACATCGCCCGGCTGGCGATGGTCGAGGTGACCGCGGCGGGCGACGACGCGCGCGAGCGCTACCGCACGATGCTGACCCGCTTCACGCCCTTCCTCGAGGAGGGCCGCCGCTACTCCGGCCAGGGCGAGGAACTGCCCGCCGACACCGCCCGCTTCGCGATCGGCGGCGCCACCTCGATGATCTTCGACGAGGTGCGGGCGGGACGCGGGCCGGAGCTGAAGCGGATCCTGCCCGACCTCGTCTTCGCCGTGCTGATGCCCTACCTGGGGCCGGAGGCGGCCGAAGACGAGATGCGGCGGGTTACGCGGGAGGGTTGAGCTAGACGCCGCTGCCGTGGCGGCCCTCGCCGGAGGCGAAGCGGGAGGCTCCTTCGACGGCTACGTGGAGGGTCTCGCGGCCGAGGCGATGCTCCAGCGCTATGCCGTCCTTGAGCGGCATGCCGAAGCCTTCTATTGCGGCTCTGCGGTCGGCGAGCATGGTCTCCTGGGGGAAGCTTGCGATTCGCTCGGCCAGCTCCAGGGCTCGGTCGAGGTGCCGGCCTTGCTCCACGACCTCGTTGACCAGGCCGATGCGGTGGGCCTCCTCGGCGCTCACCGGGCGGCCGGTGAGGATCAGCTCCAGGGCTCGGCCCATGCCGATCGTGCGGGGGAGGCGCTGAGTGCCGCCGTCGACCAGGGGGACGCCCCAGCGGCGCTCGAAGAGACCGAAGGTCGATTGCGGCGTGGCGACGCGGAGGTCGCACCACAGCGCCAGCTCGACCCCGCCGGCGAGGCACCAGCCGTCGACCGCGGCGATCGCCGGCTTGGCCGGGGTCAACCGGGTCGGGCCCATCGGCCCGTCGGGGTGGTCGACGTCGAGGTCCATCGCCTTCAGGTCGGCGCCGGCGCAGAAGGCCTCGCCGCCGGCCCCGGTGAGCACCAGCACCCGCGCCCCCTCGTCGGCCTCGAAGTCCCGCAGCCCGCGCCGGAACGCCTCCGCCGCCGCGGCGTCGATCGCGTTGCGCCGCGCCGGCCGGTCGATCGTCAGCACCGCCGCCGCCCCGACCCGCTCGTAGCGCAACTCGTCGCTCATCGGCGCCAAGGGTAGGGGGTGGGCGGGCCGGAAACGGCCTCCGCCCGCGCCCGCGGGCGAGTTCTCAATACCCTCAGCGTCATGCACATAGACAAGATCCTCGATGCCAAGCGGCCGGTCTTCTCGGTCGAGCTCTTCCCGCCCAAGACGGAGGAGGCGAAGGAGCAGCTCTACGCCACCGCGCGCTCGCTGCGCGAGCTGGAGCCCGACTTCGTCTCCGTCACCTACGGGGCGGGCGGCTCGACCCGCGACGGCACGGTCGAGATAACGCGGGCGCTGAAGGACGACCTGGGGCTGGAGACGATGGCCCACCTGAGCTGCGTCGGCGAGACCACCGAGGGCCTGTCGGAGACGCTCGACCGGATCGCCGAGGCGGGGATCGACAACGTCTTCGCCCTGCGCGGGGACCCGCCGCGCGGCCAGCCCGACTTCGTCCAGCCCGAGGGCGGGCTCGGCAGCGCCGCCGAGCTGGCCGAGTTCATCGTCGGCTCCGAGCGCTGGGACTTCACCGTCGGCGGCGCCTGCTTCCCCGAGGTGCACCCCGAGGCGCCCGACCTCGACACCGACCTCGACTACCTGAAGAGCAAGGTCGAGTCCGGGGCCTCGTTCCTGATCACGCAGCTGTTCTTCGACAACCAGGTGTACTTCGACTTCGTCGCCGCGGCGCGGGCGAAGGGGATCGAGGCGCCGGTGATCGCCGGCGTGATCCCGGTCGCCAGCTTCGCCCAGACGAAGCGGATCTGCGAGCTCTGCGACGCGACGATCCCGCCGCGGCTGGAGGCGGCGTTCGCGGCGGTCGACGGCGACGCGGACGCGGAGTTCGCGCTCGGCGTCGCCTACGCGGCCCAGCAGAGCGCCGAGCTGCTGGCCGGCGGGGCGCCCGGCATCCACTTCTACGCGCTCAACCGGGCGCCGGCGACGCGCGCCGTGCTCAGCGCGCTGAAGACCGGGAGGCCATGGGAGCGCTGACCCACAGGGGCCACCGGCTCGGCTTCGACGAGTACGGCGAGGGCGACCGCCCGATCGTCCTCGTGCACGGCCTGCTGATGAACCGCCACATGTTCGAGCGCCTCGGCCCGGCGCTGGCGCGGCGCGGCAACCGGGTGATCTGCCTCGACCTGCTCGGCCACGGCGGCTCCGACCAGCCCGCCGACCTGCGGGCCTACTCGATGCCGCTGTTCGCCGAGCAGGTGCTGGCGCTGCTCGACCACCTCGGGCTGGAGACGGCGGTCGTCGGCGGCACCTCGCTGGGCGCCAACGTCGGGCTCGAGCTGGCCGCGCGCCACCCGGAGCGGGTCGAGGCGCTGTTCGTCGAGATGCCGGTGCTCGACAACGCGCTCGCCGCCGTCGCCGCGATCTTCGCCCCGGTGCTGCTGGGGCTGCGAGTCGGCCGGCCGGCGGTCGAGCTCAGCTCGCGCCTCGCCTCGCTCGTCCCGCGCAGCAACTGGCTGGTCGACATCGGCCTCGACTGGGCGCGGCGGCGCCCGGCGCCGTCGATCGCCGTGCTCGAGGGGCTGCTGCTCGGCGAGACCGCGCCGGGGCGTGAGCAGCGGCGGCTGATCGGGTGCCCGGCCTTCGTCGTCGGCCACCCGCGCGACCCGCTGCACCCGTTCAGCGACTCCGGGATGCTGGCCGAGGAGATGCCGCGGGCGCGCCTGGTCGAGGCCAACTCGATCCTGGAGTGGCGGACCCGGCCGAAGCGGCTGAACGCGGAGCTGGCGGGCTTCCTCGACGAGGTCTGGAGCGAGGCCGGCGGGCGGGCCGCGGGGGACGACGGCGCCGCCACTGTGGCAGGATAGGAGCGGGACCATGGCCAATCGCCGGGAGGAAGAGAGGGAGCGGCTCCGCCAGGCCAGACAGGAAAAAGAATCCGGTCAGGCCAAATCGGGCAAACGCCGGCTGTACGCGGTCTACGGCGGCGCGGCCCTGGTCGGGCTGCTGGTCGTCGCCGGGATCGTCGCGATCGTCGCCTCCGGCGGCGGTGGAGGCGGGGGCGAATCCGACATCAACCAGGCGAGCGGCTCGACCAACGGCGTGCAGCCGGACACCCGCAAGGGGACGCCGGTGGCGGAAGTCAAGACGGCGAACCTGAAGCAGGCGGCGAAGCGGGCCGGCTGCGTGCTGAAGCTGAAGCTGAAGGACGAGGGGCACGAACACATCCCGCCCACCGCGCCGACCCCGGAATACGGGACCGACCCGCCAACCTCCGGCAACCACGTCGAATCGCCCTACCAGCAGGCCGACGGCGCCTACAGCGAAATGCCGGGCGAAATCTTCATCGTCCACTCGCTTGAGCACGGCCGGCTGCAGATCCAGTACAGCCCCGACCTGCCGGAAGAAGACCAGCTGGCGCTGAAGGGCCTCTACGAAACGATGTACGGCGGGGCGCTGCTCTTCCCCAACGACAGGATGGAATACGCGGTGGCGGCGACGGCGTGGACCAAACTGCTCGGCTGCCCGGAATACAAGGGACAGGCCACGCTCGACGCGATCCGCGACTTCGGCAGGGAAGAGTGGGGCAGGTACGGCGGCGAGCCCGTCAACGCCTTCAGCATCAAAGGCCCGACGCCGGTCAAGCCTGAAGCCCAGTAGCGATCAGGGGGCGCGGTAGGCGGGGAAGAAGCCGGCCGCCTCGCGGCCGCTGGAGAGGCGCACGTAGGCCTCGCGGTCGCAGACGATCTCCGAGACCCGCCAGGGCTGCTCGCGGTTGGCGAAGCCGCGCTTGAACTCCTCCAGCGCGTCGCCGCGCTCCAGGCCGCCGCCGAGGTTGAGCGGCAGGCCCAGCTCGGCGGAGAGCTCGATCAGCGCCGCGACGACGTTCTTCATCGGCGAGTCGCGCAGCCGCGCGTCGGCGCTGCCGCTGAGGTGGTAGTGGAGGAAGCCGTCGCTGCGCACGGTCAGCGAGGCGGCGGCGACCTCGCCGCCGGGGGCGCGGGCGAGCGCCAGCCAGACGCGGTCCGACTCGAGCACGCGGTCGAAGTAGGCGGCGCCGAAGAAGTAGCGCGCGGCGGCGCCCGTGCGGCGCATCGTCTGCTCGTAGGCTGCGAGGAAGCCGGCGCGCTGCGCGGGCGTCGTCGCCGGACCGGGGACGACCTCGACCTCGTAGCCGGCGCGGCGGTTCCTGTTGATCCGGTTGCGGTCGCTGCCGCGGCTCTTCGGGGGCAGCGCCGGGTCGGCGATCTGGACGACGTTGCGCTCGACGGCGCCGGCGAGCGGCGGCTCGCCGAGCGTGTGCCGGACGAAGATCGAGACGAGCCCGGTGGGCGACCAGTCGACCTCGGCCGGGTCGACATCTTGCTGCATTTTCCCCACCCCAGTGGGGACAATGCAGCAATCGACGGCGATACCCGGGTAGCCGTAGGGGGAGATCGCGTCGCGGGCGTCCGTGCCAGGGATCTGGCGGACGATCAGCGGCGCGAGGAGCTGGACGTCGCCGGCGTCGATACGGAGCGTGTGCGTTACGTCCTCGGCGTCGAGAAAGGGGCGCGAGCGGAAGAACTCCCCGCTCTCCGCCGCCGCGCCGCGGTCGGCAAGCAGCTCGACCCTGGCCCCGGTCACGGCAGGAGGTCCGCGGCGGCGGCGCGGAACTCGTCCGGCAGCACTCCCCAGACCTCGCAGTCGTCCGTGCCGTCGGGCCGTTTCAGGTGGCCGCGCATCGTCCCCTCGTGCTTCCAGCCCAGTCCCGTCACGGTCTTCTTCGCGACCTCGTTGCGGGCGGGGATGCGGCCGTAGACGCGGTGGGCGCCGAACTCGTCGAAGGCGCGGGCGATCGTCAGCGCCTCGGCCCGGCGGCCGACCCCCTTGCCGCGCACGTCGTCGCCGATCAGCGCCCCCAGCTCCGGCGCGGTCTGACGGAAGAGGCCGTAGAGCGCCGTGAAGCCGACCGGCTCGTCGTATCCCTCGACGACGATCGCGTACTTGCGGTCCTCGCCCGAGTCGTCCATCGCCCGCCCCACCCAGGCCTCGGCTTCCCCGAGCGAGAAGCCCTCGCGCTGCTCCATCAGCGTCTTCGTCGCCTCGGGGTTGTTGAACCAGCGGTGCACCGCCGCGGCGTCGCCGGGCTCGAACGGGCGCAGGGAGACTCTCGGCAGGGCAGCCACGCCGGAACCCTGACACACCTAGGAGCCGCCCGGCTAGGCGGTCGGCCCGCAATTGACGTGCCCGAGGGGGCGCGACTGGCCAAGCTGGGCGCCGTACGCCGACGAGCGAATGGCAGAGCCATTCGTGAGGAGGAGGGTGGCGATCCAGCGCAGTGCCAGACGCGTCATCCGCGGGTGCGGCAATCAGGGTCGCCCGCCTAGTCGGGCGCCAGGCCGTGGCCCGTCACCAGCAGCCAGGCGGTCCTGGCGAGGATCCGCAGGTCGAGCCGCAGGCTGCGGCGTTCGACGTAGGAGACGTCGAGCTCGATCCGCTCCTCCCAGGGGATGCCGGCGCGGCCCTGCACCTGGGCCCAGCCGGTGAGGCCCGGCCGCACCTCGTGGCGACGGCGCTGGAAGGGCGTGTAGTCCCTCACCTGGGCGGGGATCGTCGGGCGCGGGCCGACGATCGCCATCTCCCCGCGCAGCACGTTGACCAGGTTGGGGATCTCGTCGAGCGAGGTGCGGCGCAGGAAGCGCCCGGCGGCGGTGACCCGCGGGTCGTCGCGGGCGACGACCGTGCCGACGCCGACCGGGTCGGAGCCGAGCCGCATCGTGCGCAGCTTCAGCAGCTCGAACTCGCGACCGCCGCGGCCGACGCGCGTCTGCCGGTAGACCACCGGCCCGCGGCTGCCGAGCTTGATCGCGACCGCCGCGACCAGCAGCACCGGGGAAAGGACGACGAGCGCAGCGGCGGCGATCAGCAGGTCGAGGGCTCGGGGCATCAGCGCGTCCCCTCCGCCTTGTCCCAGGCGCCGGGCTCGCCGTGCCGTGCGCGGTCCCAGAGGCCGAGCGCGACCGAGGCGGTGGTCTCGACGTAGTAGCGGGCGAAGCGCAGCGGCGCCAGCGGCAGCGCCCGGCTCAGCAGCGCCGCCGCCAGCAGGCCGAGCTGCGCGGCCAGCGTGACGGCGTAGACGGTGCCCTGGCCCAGCAGGGCGACGTTCGCCCCGAGCGCCACCAGGTGCAGGAACGGGCTCGCGTAGCGCAGCAGCCGGTGCGAGGCGAGCTCGAACGCGTACAGCGGCGGGTAGCCGCCGGGCCGCAGCATGCCTTCGCCGACGACGATGTCCCAGAGGCCGACCATCATCCGCCGCTTGCGCGCCAGCTCGCCCTCCAGCGTCGGCGCCATCTTCTCCTCGGCGCGCGCCGAGGGGACGTAGAGCGAGCGCCTGCCGCGCTTCGCGAGCAGGAAGGGCAGCGAGAGGTCGTGGCTGCCGGCCGGCGGCAGCGGGACGTACTCGTCGCGGCGCACGGCGTAGATCGCGCCGTTGCCGGCGGTCACCCCGGCGAGGCCCGACTCCATCCGCCGCACCGCCATCTCGTAGCGCCAGTAGGCGCCCTCGAGGTTCTCACCACCCCCGTCCCCCGCACCCGCCGTAGAGGTTTCATCCGCCATGCGGGTCAAACCTCTACGGCGGTGGGGAGCCGGGGGGAGGAAGCGCACCTGGCCGCAGACGTAGCCGACCGCCGGGTCGGCGAAGGGCTCGACCAGCCGGCGCAGGGCGTCCGGCGCCCAGGCGCTGTTGGCGTCGGAGAAGGCGAGGACCTCTCCCGAGGCGCGCTCGGCGGCGGCGTTCTGGGCGGCGACCTTGCCGCCGCGCGGCAGTTCGAGCACGAGGTCGGCCCCGGCGGCGCGCGCCCGCTCGACCGTCGCGTCGGCCGAGCCGTCGGAGGCGACGATCAGCTCGAGCCGCTCGCGCGGGTACTCGAGCGCCAGCGCGTTCGCGACCTTGGCCGCGATCACCTCCTGCTCGTCGTAGGCGGCGACGACGAGGGAGACAACCGGCAGGTGCTCCGCTCCCGCCCGGTCGGAGAGAGTCAGAGACGGATCCGACCGGTCTCCCGCGTCCGCCCTGCCGCGCATGCGCCGCAACCGGGTCAGCGCCAGAAGGACCAAGGGGTAGCCGAGGTGGGTGTAGACGATCAGCCCGGCGCACGCCCAGAAGACGATCGCGACGGCGATCACCGCGCACCGTTCGCTGCTTGTTGCTGATGGCGATACAAGGAGCGAACGATTATCGGCTCCCGGCGAGGAGCTCGCGGTAGAGATCGAGGTGGCGGCGGGCGGCCTCGTCCCAGGAGTAGGCGCCGGCCGCGGCGCGGGCCGCCGCGGTGCCGAGCTCCGTCCGGGCGGCCTCGTCGCCGACCAGCTCGGCCAGCGCCGCCGCCAGCGCCGACGGGTCCTCGGGCGGGACGAGGCGGGCGGCGCCCCCCTCGGCGACCTCGGGGAAGCCGCCGACCGCGCTGAGCACGAGCGGCCTGCCGAAGGCGAGCGCGGAATACAGCACGCCGGAGTGCTCGACGTCGCGGTAGGGCAGGACGACGAGGTCGGCGCGGCGCATGATCGCCGGGATCTCGGCGTCCTCGACGAAGCGGGTGAGGAAGCGGACCCGGCCGGGCGCCGCGTCCGCGAGGCGGCGCAGCGGCTCGACCTCCATGCGCGGGTTGCCGGCGATCCACAGCTCCGCGCCCTCGACGCGCCGGAACGCCTGCAGCAGCGTGTCGATCCCCTTGTAGGGGCGCAGCAGGCCGAAGAAGAGGATCACCGGCTCCTCGGCGCCCTGCAGCTCGGGCGGCAGCGGTCGCTCCTCCGGCAGGCGGGTCAGGTAGTCGAAGGCGGCGTGGTGGATGACCCGGACGCGCTCGCCGGGCAGGCCGACCACCTCGCGCAGGCGCCGCGCGCCGTGCTCGGAGTGGGCGACGACCGCGTCCATCGCGCCGAAGGCGCGGCGGGCGCTCGAGAGCTGGCGGCGGCTCGGCCGCGGCGGCAGCACGTAGTGCGCGGTCATCACCCGGGGGCGGCGCGGGGGCAGCAGCGCCGCGTCGAGCCCCGGCAGCGTCAGCCACTGGTAGTGGACGACGTCGGCGCTCAGGATCGAGCGCAGCCGCAGCATGTCGGGGAGGTGCTCGGCGAGCTTGGCGACCCGCCGCGCCGGCGCGTCCAGCCCGCGGGCGGCGCTGCGCCGGTAGAAGCACTCGCGCACCCGGTAGCCCTCGGGCTCCGGGACGGGCCCGTAGAGGAAGCGGCTGGTCAGCAGCTCGACGTCCGCCCCCTGCCGGGCCAGCGCGGCGGCCAGCGCGCGGTCGTAGGGCGGCGTGAAGGCCGAGGCGTCGACCAGCTGGATGCTCGTTCCGTCCTGCATGGCGGGCGATTATCGTGGCCTGCGTGCCGCCCGCGCTCTCCTATTGCGTCGTGAACACGAACGGCCGCGACGACCTGCTCGCCTGCCTCGACGCGATCGAGCGCACCCACCCGGGGGGCGTCGAAGCGGAGATCCTCGTCCTCGACAACGGCTCCGCGGACGGCTCCGCGGAGGCCGCGCGCGGGTGGGAGCGGCGGCGCGAGTCGGCGGGCGCCGGGGCGCTGCGGCTGGTCGCGCTGGCGCGGCGCGAGGGCAAGGCCGCCAACGACTCGCGGCTGCTGCGCGAGGCGCGCGGCCGCTACTGCCTGCTGCTCAACGAGGACACGGAGCTGCAGCCCGGGGCGACGGAGGCCCTGGTCGGGGCGCTCGACGCGAGCCCGCGGGCGGGCGCGGGCGGGGCGCAGCTGCTCGACGCCGGCGGCAGGCCCACGCCCTGCGCCTGGCGGTTCCCCGGCGTCGGCACGGCGCTCGCCGGCGCCCTCTTCCTGCACCGGCTGCTCACCGTGCAGAGCAGGGGGAGCGAGACGCGCCCGGTCGACTGGGCGCAGTCGAGCGCGCTGATCGTGCGGCGCGAGGCCGCGCAACGGGTCGGCTACCTCGACCCCGCCTTTTTCGTCTACTACGACGAGTGCGACTTCTGCAAGCGGCTCGCCGAGGCCGGCTGGCGCACGCTCTTCGTCCCGTCCGCCCGCGCGATCCACCACGACCAGCTCGCCACCGACCTCGCTGCCGGCCTCCCCCGGATCGTCGAATTCCACCGCAACCGGGATCTGTACATGCGCAAGCATGGCGGGAGGGCAGCGGCTTTCTCAGTGCGCGTGCTGACCGCTTGGGCCTACGCGCTACGGGGCGTTGCGGCGGTGTTCACTCCGGGACGATCCGCCCGGGTCATGGGGACGCACGCGCGGCAAGCCCTGTTCCCTGCAAAGGGCGAAAGCCTCAGGGATCGGGCTTTGCGAGGAGGCGATCCCGGTAGGGCTTCCACTTAACCTTTCCGGTGGAGAGGGGTTGAGCTGTCGCCGCTTGCGCTCAACGAAAAGGTACAAGACGTTCCACCCCTACCGGGATCGCCTCCGACGAAACCGGGTCAAAGGCGCGCGTCCTCGTCGAGGATCTCGGCCTCGTATGACTCAGGGATGGAGCCGTCCACCGCTGCCGGGCGGGTGGCGGCGGAGCGGAAGCTTTCAACGAGCTCCCCGGGGTGGCGGAGGCGGGAGAGCCAGCCTTGCTCCTCGGGGGTGAAGAAGCCGCTGAGGAATAGGAGAGCTGGGTACAGCAGCCACAGAGCGATGCGGGGCAGGAGGCCGGCGGCGCCGCTGGTCGGCAGGAGTAGTTCGCCCACGAGGACGAGGGCGGCGGCGGTGAGCACTACGCGGGCCAGGCGGGGCCATTCGTAGGGGACCGGGAAGAGGCGCTGGGTGAAGACGTACATCAGGCCGACGACGACGACGTAGGAGGCGACGAGGGCGAGGCCGGCGCCGACGATGCCGAGCGGCGGGACGAGGACGAGGTTGAGGGCGACGTTGGCCAGCAGCGCGGCGATCGTCGCCGGGAAGTTGAGCTCGGTGCGGCCCGTCCTGCCGAGGATCACGAGCAGCACCATGTAGAGGGCGTAGAGGGTGACGCCGGTGGCGATCAGGCCGATCGCTTCGTAGGAGGCGAAGTATTCCGGCGCCGCGAGCAGGCGGGCGATCCAGCGCGAGAACAGCCACATCCCGGTGACGACGAAGGCGCAGCCGGCGACGAACCAGGTGACGATCGCCGCGTAGGCGCGACGCGCCTCGCCGTCGTCGCGGATCGAGTAGGCGAGCGGCGGCCAGGCGAGCTGGAAGCCGCGCACCAGCACGTTGACCGCCTGCGCGAACTTGACCGCGAGCGAGTAGAGGCCGGCCTCGGCGAGCCCGAGCGAGCGCACGATGACGATCCGGTCGACGAAGTTGAGCAGGTAGAGCGTGAGCTCGGCCGGCATCGTCGGCAGGCCGAAGCGGGTCATCCGCCGCAGCAGCGCCAGGTCGACCCGCAGCGATAGCCGCCGCCAGTTGACCGCGATCAGCGCCAGGGCGACGGCGGCGCCGCTGACATAGCTGCCGAGCAGCAGCCCGCGGGCGCCCTCGCCGCGGCCGACGACGAGCACGACGGTCAGCCCGATCGCCGCCAGCACGTTGACGATCGTGGTGACGAAGTAGGCGCGGGCGCGCTCCTCGAGCCGGAACAGGGTCAGCAGGTACTCGACCATCGTCAGCACCCAGAGGCCGCCGATCGCGATCCGCCCCAGTTCCGCGGGCGAGGCGACCTTGGCGGCTTCTTCGGCGGTCAGCAGCGCGTCGGCGATCGGCCCGGCGAACGGCAGCGCGATCAGCGCCGCGGCGCTGCTGACCCAGAAGAGCGCGGCGAACGAGGTCGCGACGACCTCGTCGGGCCGCTCGCCGCCCTTGTAGTAGAAGCGCAGCAGCGCCTCGATCAGGCCGAGGCGGACGACGATGCTGGCCGAGACGACGGCGGCGAACATCACCTCGGCGGCGCCGTAGTCGGAGGTGGAGAGGTAGCGCGTGTACAGCGGCAGCAGGGCGACCGCGATCAGCTTCGAGAGGATGCTCGCCGCGGTGTAGGCGGCGCCGGTCGTCGCGAGGCGGCGGAGGTAGCCCGACACGGCGCCGAGCCTAGCTGTGCGTTCGCTGTTTGTCGGCCACAGCTCGACAAGGAGCGAACGCATCCGGCGCCGCGGCGGCAAGCGTCGCGCCGGCGGCCAGCAGGACCCACGTGATCGGGTCCTCGTAGAACGCCGCGTAGGCGATCGTGTGGACGACGAGGGCTACGAAGGTCGCGAGGATCGCCGCACGGGCCGTCACGTATAGGCGGGCTGAATCTGACGAGGCGTCTCGGCGGGCGGGTCCTGTCGGGGTAGGGGACCCACCACCCCCTGCGGTAGCTGAAGCTTCCTCGGGGGTGGTCCCCCCTACCCCGCCACCCGCCCGAGAGGCCGCCCTGGCGAACAGGCCCGACCCCATGGTCCACAGGGACACGATGAGGAGGGCCGTGTACGCGGCCAGGCCGATGACACCCTGCTCCGCCGCGACGGTTATCGGCTCCGTGTGGGAAACGGAGACCGGCGCCTTCCTGGTGGCGACGTGGTCACGGTAGGCCTTGGGGAAGCTGCCGGCGCCGTAGCCCCAGATCGGGCGCTGGCCGAAGAGGGTCATGCCGCCGGAGGCGAGGTTCGTGCGGCCGCCGGTGTCGACGTTGAGGCGGTCCGGGCTGAGCTTGGAGACGCCGCCGGCGAAGAGGACGACGGCGACCGCCAGGACGGCGCCGGCGCCCACCGCCGCCAGCGTCCACCGCAGGCTCCAGCGAATCGCGGCAAGGACCGCCAGGCCCGCCAGCAGGGCGACGAAGCTCGACTGCGAGAAGGTCAGCGCAAGACCGAACCAGAGCACCGCCACCAGCCCGGTGAGCGAGGCGAGCGCCCTCCGTTCCCTCACCCACAGCAACGCCGACATCGCCACCACGATCACGAGCGCCAGGTACCGCCCATAGATGTTCGGGTCCCAGAAGATCGAGTTGACCCTGAAGTAGGTGTGGAACTCGTTGGAGCGGATCACCTTGTCGTTCCAGAGGAGATCGCGGCTTGCGTACTCGACGGTGCCTACGAGAACGAATGCCAAGGCCTCCAGGGCTATCACCCAGACAACGAGCGTCAGAAGCTTCTTGTCCCAACGCACGTCCCGCAGGAGCGCGTAGACCAACGAGAACGGCACGAAGAAAAAGCAGACGTCTTGGAGGCTCTTTGAGAAGTCCGGTGAGTACAGAGTCTGCAGCGCATAGAGCACAACCACTCCGGCCAGAACTATCGGGAGCCAGTACGCGCCCCTCGCGCGGGAGGCGGGGGGGAGGGGTCCCGGGGTGGGGCGGCGTCCTCTTTTCCGCCCCAACCACGTACTCGGACGGCCGGGGAACTCCGAGGCGGAAAACCCAGCCCCACCTTGGGACCCCTTCCCTCCGGCAGGACCCGCGCGCCGGGACGGCCAATCCCTTGACGCAACGGCCAGCACCCCGCTCGCGATCACCACATAGAGCGGGACGAGGAGGTTGGCGGTATCGCCTCCGGCATGGAGCGGAACGCGGAAGGGAAGCGTCGCGACAATGGCCAGCGGCAGCAGGATCCGCCAGCGCCTGAAGGCAATTGCCAGCGTAAGCGCGACCGCCAGACCGACGACACCCAGCGCGACCAGCCGCCCGACGTGGTTTCGCAGGTCGACGATCTGGGCCGAGTGCCACTGGTCGCCGAGGATCAGGACCGGGAAGAGGAGCAGTGCGAGCAGCATCGCCGCTGCGCGTAGGCGGCCCGCCGGCAGAAGGATCGAAGCGGCCGCCGCGGCCACGGCGACGAGAAGGCCTGCCGCCGCCAGGATCAACGCCCACCCTCCCTGGCCATTGGCGACTTGGTCGCACATAGAGCGACCAAGTCGCCACCCCGGGTCACTTGCACCTCCGCACCGGCCCGCCGGCGGGCCGGTGCAGCCGCATCGCGCCGCCGGAGACCAGCGTGCGGTCCTCGCCGTGCAGCCTGACCCGCAGCTTGTAGCGGCCGGGCGGGGCGATGCCGTCGTCGCGCATGCGGCCGTCCCAGTAGTAGGTGTGAAACGTGTAGCGCTTCAGGTAGGCGTCGCGGGCGAGGGTGAGGATCAGCCGCCCGCCCGGTTCGATCACCTGGACGTCGCCGGTGTCGGAGACGGTGGTGCGGAAGCGGATCCGGACGCGGTCGTAGCGGCAGTCGCCGTTCGGGGTGAAGGCGCGGACCGGCGGCGCGTCGGGGTGCAGGCGCGGGACCGGGCGCAGGCTGACCCGGTCGAGCACCAGCGGGTCGCGCTTCAGCCGCTGCGACCAGGCGAAGGCGGCGGCCGTGGCGAGGACGAGGAGGGCGAAGACGACCGCGGCCCAGCTAGCCCGTCGCCGAGGCATTGTCCTCGCCGACCACGACCGCGACGGAGGCGCCGGCCGCGAGCGAGGCGATTTCCGAGCTCATCGGCCGCACCCGCGAGATCTCCAGCACGTCGGCGACCCGGTGCGCGGCGCGCCCTTCCCCCTGTTCGAACATCACGACGCTTTCCGAGAAGCTCGCCTTGCTGTTGCCGACCGCGCCGAGCTGGAAGCCGTGCTGCTCGACCCTGTTGCCGTAGGTGCCGGCCAGCCCGTCGACGGCGGTGCCGTTGAGCACCGTGACCTCGATTTCGCCCGGCTTCAGCGTCGCGCGCTTGGCCTTCCCGGCCGCCTTGCGGCCGGGAGCGGCGTTCCCTTCTTCGCCGCCGCCGCGGCTGAGCGCGAAGGCGACGCCCCCGCCGATCAGGATCAGCACGACGAAGGCGCCGACCAGGTAGCGCGGGTCGCCCAGCCGCTCCCGCCAGGTGCGCTCCGGCAGGCCGGCCTCGCGCCGGCCGCGGCGCCGCTCGCGCTCCTCCTCGGCGCGGTGCTCGGCGGTGCGCGCCTCCTCCAGCTTGCGCATCTCCTCGGCCCGCTCGGCGGCCGCGGCCGAGGTCGACTCCTTGCGCTCCGCGTCGCGCTCCGGCGCCGAGCCCGCCCACTCGCGCAGCCGCCGCAGGTCGCGCCCCTGGGCGAACGACAGCAGGGCGAGGACCGCCAGACCCACGAACGCGACCAGGCCCGCGAAGGCCCCGATTTCCTTAATCAACTCCACTGCCGGCAGCAGGATATGGCCCGGGCCGGTCCGGCGAGTGTCTCGGCGGCGCTACCCGGCCGGCGGACGGTGCTCGACGGCGCCGGTGCCGGGCGCCGAGACGCCGTCGGTGATCAGCGTCACCACCCGCTGCGCCAGGTCGGCCTCGTCACCGGCCATCACCAGGTGCTCGAGCGAGTTCAGCGTCGCCTCGACCCACTCGCCGTCGAGCTCGGTCTCGCGCACCGCCCGGTGGATCCTCTTGGCGGCCGTCGGGCGCAGCTCCTCGCCGCGGCCGAAGAGCTCCTCGTGCAGCTTCTCCCCCGGCCGCGGCTGGGTGAACTCGATCGCGATCTCGGCCCCGGGCTCGTACCCCGCCAGCCGGATCATGTTGGTCGCCAGGTCGACGATCCTCACCGGCTCGCCCATGTCGAGCACGAAGACCTCGCCGCGGCCGGCGCCGATGTCGCCGGCGCGGATCACCAGCTGCACCGCCTCGGGGATCGTCATGAAGAAGCGCGTCATCTCCGGGTGGGTGACGGTGACCGGGCCGCCGCGCTCGATCTGGCCGCGGAAGATCGGCACGACGCTGCCCGAGGAGGCGAGCACGTTGCCGAAGCGGACGCTGGCGAAGCGCGTCCCCGGGTGCTTGCGCCCGGCGGCCTCGACGATCCACTCCGCCATCGCCTTCGAGGCCCCCATCACGGTCTTCGGGCTGACCGCCTTGTCGGTCGAGATCAGGACGAAGCGCTCGACTTCGGAGGCGGCCGCGGTCTCGGCGACGATCCGCGTCGCGATCGCGTTGTTGCGCACCGCCTCCAGCGGGTTGGCCTCCATCAGCGGCACGTGCTTGTAGGCGGCTGCGTGGAAGACGACGCTCGGCTTGAAGCGCTGCATCGTCTCCAGCATCCGGTGCGGCTCCTTGCAGTCTGCGAGCACCGCCTCGACGTTGGAGAAGTGGCGCTCGTCGAGCATCTCGCGCTCGATCTCGAACAGGTTGTCCTCGGCGTGGTCGAGCATCACCAGCAGGCGCGGGCCGACGCGGGCGATCTGGCGGCAGAGCTCGGAGCCGATCGAGCCGCCGGCGCCGGTGACGAGGACGATGCGGTCGCGCAGGTAGGCGCCGACGCGGTCGAGCTCGACCACGATCGGGTCGCGGCCGAGCACGTCCTCGACCTGCACCTCGCGCAGCTGCCGGTTGAGCTGCACGCCGCCGCGCAGCAGCTCGAACACGGTCGGCAGGGTGCGCACGCGGATCTCGCGCTCGCGGCAGGCGGCGACCACCTTGGCGCGCAGCGTGCCCGGCGCCGAGGGGATCGCGATCACGACCTCGTCGGGCTCGGTCTCGTCGAGGATCGTCTCGATCTCCTTCGTCGTCCCCAGCACCTTGAGGCCGAGCATCCGCATGCCGCGCTTGCGCGCGTCGTCGTCGACGAAGCCGATCGCGGTCGCGCCGAGGTTGGGGTTGAGGTGCATCTCGCGGACGACCATCTGGCCGCCCGAGCCGGCGCCGACCACCAGCACCTCGTGCTTGGGCAGGCGGTGGCCGTGGCTGGGACGCTCGACGATCAGCCGCACGGCGAGGCGGGCCCCGGCGACGAAGAAGAGCGTCAGCATGAAGTCCATCACCGCGACCGCGCGCGGCAGCGCGTGGTGGAACGGCTTGAGCACGGTGAAGAGGACGATCACGAGCAGGCTGGCGACGGCGACGGCGCGGGCGATCGTCAGGAAGTCGCGGCCGCTGACGTAGCGCCACCACTTCTGGTAGAGGCCGAAGGCGGCGAAGACCGCGATCTTGATCGCGACGACGAAGCCGACCGACTGGAGGAACAGCACCGTGTAGCGGTGCGGCACGCCTTCGTCGAGGAAACGCAGGCGGAAGGCGCAGTAGAAGGCGAGCGCGACCAGCAGCGCGTCGGCCGTCGCCTGCACGACCCTGTTGCGGTAGACCGGGTGGTTCAAGCGCCCCATGGGGAGCTGCCGAGTTTAGATGCTGCCGGGCGCGCTCCCTACAATCTCCGCTTCGCGCATGACGCTTCTCCTGCTCGCCAGCATCTCCGACAAGATCGTCGACCCGATCGTCAACGTCGCCACCGACTTCATCGGCTCGGCGGGGGTTGTCGGCGTGTTCGTGCTGATGACGCTCGAGTCGGCCTGCATCCCGGTGCCGAGCGAGGCGATCATGCTGTTCGCCGGCTTCAGCGTCTCGGAAGGGGACATGACCCTGTTCGGGATCGTCGCCGCCGGCGTGCTCGGCAACCTGGTCGGCTCGTGGATCGCCTACGCGGTCGGCTACTTCGCGCGGCTCGACCTGCTCGAACGCAACCGGCTGATCCACATCAGCCCCAAGCACCTCAAATGGGCCGACGACTGGTTCCAGCGCTACGGCGACGCGACCGTCTTCTTCACCCGCATGCTGCCGATCATCCGCACCTTCATCTCGCTGCCGGCGGGCGTGGCGAAGATGCCGTTCTGGCGCTTCAGCGCCTTCACCCTGGCCGGCTCGCTGCCCTGGGTGCTGATGCTGGCCCTAATCGGGCGCAGCGTCGGCGACAACTGGGAACAGTGGCGCCACAACCTCGGCTACCTCGACTACGTCGTGCTGGCGGCGGTCGTCGCCGGCGTCGTCTACCTGCTGATCCGCCGCCGTCGCGGCGGCGGCGACGACGCCGAGGAGACCGCGGCCGAGCCCGCCCGCTCGGGCGGCGGCGTTTGAGCGACGCGGCGGCGGACGGCGCGATCCCGGCGGCGCGCGCGCTGGCCCTGGGGATCGTCCAGGGCCCGGCCGAGCTGCTGCCCGTCTCCTCCTCGGCGCACATCGTGCTGATCCCCTGGCTGGCGGGCTGGGACTGGGAGCGCCTCGACCCGGAGGTGCGCAAGAGCTTCGAGGTCGCGGTGCACGGCGGCGCCGCGGCGGCGCTGCTGATCGGCCAGCGGCAGACGATCGCCGAGGAGCTGCGCTCCTTCGACGGCCGGCGGGCGCTGACGCTCGGTCTCTCCTTCCTGCCGGCGGCGGTGGTCGGCTACACGCTGGAGCGGCCGATCGAGCGGCGGCTCGGCGGGCCGCGGGCGACGGCGCTCGGCCTGCTCGCCGGCGCCGCCGCGATGCTGCTCGCCGACCGCCGCCCGCAGCAGCGCGGGCGCGGCGACGCCACCCCGCTCGACGGCCTGGCGCTCGGCGTCGCCCAGGCGGCGGCGCTGGCGCCGGGCGTCTCGCGCAACGGGGTCACCCTCGCGGCGGCCCGCTGGCGCCGCTTCTCCCGCGACCAGGCCAACCTGCTCTCGCGCACGATCGCGCTGCCGATCATCGTCGGCGCGACGGCGCTGAAGGGCGAGCGCCTGCGCCGCCGCGGCGTCCCGCCCCGCCTGCGCCGCTCGCTGGCGATCGGCGTCGCCGCCTCCTTCGCCTCCACCCTCGCCTCCCAGCGCCTGATCCGCCTGGTCGAGCGCGACCGCGCGCTGTGGCCCTACGCCGCGTACCGGGCGGGGCTCGCCACCGCGGTGCTGGCGAAACTGCGTCGCCCCCGGCCCTGACCAAGCCTCGCGCGCGCGACTCGGACGCCCGACCCCGACCGCCGTAGAGGTTTTGCCCGCCATGCGACCGAAACCTCTACCGCACCTGCCTGCCGACCCGCCTGAAAGAATCGCCGGCGTGAGCGAAGACGCCTACGCGCAGGCCGGGGTCGACCAGGGGGCGGCGGACTCGGCGGTGGCCGGGCTGGTGCGGGCGCTGGGGACGATCGAGCTGGGACGGCCCTCGCGCCAGGTGCCGCTGCCCGGCCACTACGCCAGCGTGATCCGGATCGACGAGCGGCTGGGGATCGCGCTCTCGACCGACGGCGTCGGCACCAAGCTGCTGGTCGCCGAGCAGCTCGGCCGCTTCGACACGGTCGGGGTCGACTGCGTGGCGATGAACGTCAACGACGTGATCTGCGTCGGCGCCGAGCCGCTGGCGATGCTCGACTACATCGCGATCGAGCGCGCCGATCCGGAGGTCTGCGAGCGGATCGGCGCCGGCCTGGCGCGCGGGGCGGAGCTGGCGGGGGTCGAGATCCCCGGCGGCGAGCTGGCCCAGCTCGGCGACATGGTGCGGGGCTTCGACGTCGCCGGCGCCTGCTTCGGCACGGTGGCGCTCGACGCGATCGTCGACGGCTCGGCGGTCGAGCCGGGCGACGCGGTGATCGGCCTGCCCTCCTCCGGCATCCACTCCAACGGCTACACGCTGGCGCGCCGGGCGCTCGACGGCCTGCCGCTCGACGAGGACCCCGAAGGGCGGCTCGGACGCCCGCTCGGCGAGGTCCTGCTGGAGCCGACCGAGATCTACGTCAAGCCGGTGCTGGAGCTGCTGCGCTCGGAGGTCGACGTGCGCGGCCTCGCCCACATCACCTCCGGCGGCCTGAAGAACCTCGACCGGCTCGCCGCCGACGTCGCCTACGAGATCGACGACCCGCTCCCCGTGCCGCCGATCTTCACCCTGATCCAGGAGCGCGGCGGCGTCTCCGACGAGGAGATGCACGAGGTCTTCAACATGGGCTGCGGCTTCTGCTGCGTGGTCGCCGACGGAGACGCCGACGCGGCGGTCGAGCTGCTGCGAGGGCACTACGCGACCGCGAAGCGAATCGGCCGGGCAACTGGGCGATAGCAAACTCTAGTTGACTAGACACTAGTTAAGTAGTGTCTAGTTTGGTAGTGTCTCGTTGTGGAGTTCGTCGGCCGCGAGAAAGAGATAGCGGCGCTGAAAGCCGAGTACGACCGCGTCAAGGCGGGCAGTCGGGGTGGCTTTGCCTGGCTGCGCGGCCGCAGGAGGGTGGGGAAGTCCCGCCTCGTTCAGGAATTCTGCGATCAAATCGGCGCTCCCTACGCCTTCTACCAAGCGCCCCGCCGGGGGATGCGCATGGCGATCGCGGCGTTCGTGGACGCCATCGCGCGGTCCTCGCTTGCCCCCGCTGCGGCGTTTGAGGGCGCTTCGTATGACTCCTGGCCCGCAGCAATACGCGCGGCGTCGCAGGGGATCGACCCTGCGCGCCCGGCGATCCTGGTGGTCGACGAGCTACCCTATCTGACCGCGCGCGACCCTGATTTCACGGCGGACCTCCAGTTGGCCTGGGATCGCATACTCGAGAAACTGCCGTTGCTTCTGATTTGCATCGGCTCAGACGTCAGGATGATGGAGAGCCTGCTGGCCGAGCGCTCGCCGCTGTATGGACGGCCGACCATGGAGCTCCGGGTTTCGCCGCTGGATCCGGCGGTGGTGGCCGGCCTCACCGATGCCCCTGACGCTGCCGCTGCGTTCGACCGCTATCTGATCGTCGGGGGCTTCCCTGAGCTGGCATCGTCGTGGCCAATTGGGATCGGTCTGAAGGCGTTCCTGAGAAGAGCGCTCGCCCACGATCGAACGCCACTTGTCTCGGCGGCAAACCAGATCCTGTTTTCCGAGTTCCCGCGCGAGCTGCAGATACGAAACGTCGTCGAGGCGATCGGGTGCGGCGAGAGTTCCTACAGTCGCATTCAGGCGCGCAGCGGTGTCAAGGGAAACACGCTCAACGAGGCGCTCGAGGTCCTCGTGGAGCAGAAGGGTCTGGTTGGTCGGGAACTCCCCTACGCGGTCCCGCCCGGCAAGAAGGCACCCCGCTACGTCGTGACCGACCCATACCTTCGCTTCTGGCTTCGCTTCGTGGGGCCTCACCTCGATGAGATCGCGCGCGGACGACCCGACTTCGTCATCGAACGGATCGAGCGTGACTGGTCGACATACCGCGGGCGAGCGATCGAGCCACTGGTGCGAACGGCGCTGGAGCGGCTCATGGACGATCCCGGGACCGCCGAGCACCTCGGCGGCTCGCGCTACGTCGGCGCCTGGTGGCGGCGGGATCACTCGATCGAGGTCGACCTCGTCGGCGGCGATCGCCCGGACCCGACCCGGATCGGATTCGTCGGCTCGATCAAGTGGCGCGAGCGGGGACGATTCTCGGCCGAGGACCTCGATCGCCTGGGGGCGAGCCGCGCGCAGGTTCCGGGCGCGGAGAGCGCCAAGCTCGTCGCCGTCAGCCGCCGCGGCTTCGAAAAGGGCCTCGACGCCGATGCAACGTTCGGCCCCGACGAGCTGCTGGCGGCGTGGTAGAGAACTGGCCATCGGCAGCGTGTTCGACAATGACCGGACCTAGATGAGCACCCGTCCCTCCAGCTCGATGATCGGAACCGTGCTCTCCGGCCGCTACCGGCTGGAGGCGAAGCTGGGCAGCGGCGGGATGTCGACCGTCTACCTGGCGCGCGACGACACGCTCGACCGGCCGGTCGCGGTGAAGGTGATGCACCGCGAGATGTCCGAGCAGGAGGACCAGCTGCAGCGCTTCCGCCAGGAGGCGCGGGCGGTCGCCAAGCTGACCCACCCCAACGTCGTCGCGGTGATCGACGCCGGCGAGGACGGCGGCCATCCGTACATCGTCTTCGAATACGTCAAGGGCGAGACGCTGAAGCAGCGGATCGGCCGGGTCGGGGCGCTCGACACCCAGGAGGCGATCGCCTACGCGATCGAGGTCGCGCGCGGGCTCAGCGTCGCCCACGCGCGCAGCATGGTGCACCGCGACATCAAGCCGCAGAACGTGCTGATCGACGAGGAGGGGCGGGCGAAGCTGACCGACTTCGGGATATCGCGCCAGCTCGAAGAGGACGGGGTGACGGCGACCGGCCGGGTGCTCGGGACGACCGACTACGTCGCGCCGGAGCAGGCGATGGGCAAGGGCGTGGACCCGCGCTCGGACATCTACTCGCTGGGGGTCGTGCTCTACGAGATGCTGGTCGGCCAGGTGCCCTTCCACGCCGACAGCCAGGTCGGGGTGGCGATGAAACACGTCAACGAGGAGCTGCCCGACGTGCAGCGGCGCCGGCCCGAGTGCTCGGCGGCGATCGCCCTGGTGGTCGAGCGGGCGACGGCGAAGAGCCCCGAGGAGCGCTACCAGAGCGTCGCCGAGATGATCGACGACCTGGAGACGGCGCTCGAGGTCGAGGCGGCACGGGCCGGCACGACCACCGGCGAGGCGACGAGCGTGCTGGAGACGGTGCCCGAGCCGCGGCGCAAGCTCTCCGGCCGGGCGCGCTGGTCGTGGGCGGCGATCGTGATCCTGCTGCTGGTCGGCGGCGGCGCGCTGGTCGCCGTGCAGCTGATCTCCAGCGGCGGGGTCGGCGGCGGCGGCGCGAACCAGGGCAAGGGCGGCGCCGTGACGATCACCGGCGCCACCGACTACGACCCGCAGGGGGACGGCGAAGAGATCGGCAGCAAGGTCGAACTGGCCGTCGACGGCGACCCGACCGGCACGGCGTGGGAAACCGAGCACTACGACTCGGACACCTTCGCCGGGACGAAGACCGGCCCCGACCCCGGCGTCGGCGTCTACGTCACGACGAGCGAACCGGCGACGCCCGGCAGGATGATCGTCCGCACCCCGACCCCCGGCTGGAACGCCCAGGTCTTCGCCGCCCCCGCCGGCCCCCCCTCCGACCTCTCCGGCTGGGACGAACCCGTGGGCGAAGTCGAGAACGCCGCCGCCACGCAGGAAATCCCCCTCCAGGTCCGCGAGCCCTCCACCTACTTCCTGCTCTGGTTCACCAAGGCCTCGGAAGCCCGCGACCAGGAAGGCCGCTACCAGGTCGAGATCAGCGACATCGAGCTGCTGGAGTGAGCAAGCAGCCGCAAGCTGTCGTCTCCACCGCGCTCAGCTCGCGGCCCCCTCGGGGATTCCCACCACAGCCAGGACGCCCTCGACACAGGCATCGCGGAGCCGCGCGGGTTCGAGCTCGAAGGTCCCGGCCAGGCCGGGGGCTGCCTCGCGCACACCGACGCCGGCGCGCGCCAGCTGGATCGTGCCGAGGATCTGCGCGCCGAGCAGGTTGGCCCTGAAGGCGGGGTCGGCGACCGCGAACGCCTCCCGCTCGGCCCCCGCGGCGAGAATCCGCTCCAGCCGCCCTACGCAGGCGGCCAGCGCTCCGCCGAGGCGAAGCCAGATCGGATCGGAGATCTGCTCGCGCAGCTCCTCGGTCGGCCGTCCCAGCAGCGAGAGGGAGTGGTCGACGAAGGCCGGATGCTCGAGGCAGAAGTCGACGTAGCGCAGACACGCTTCGCGAAGCGCCGCGATCGGATCCTCGGGCTCAGATGCCTCAGCGCTGCGTTCCTCGAGCTCGGCGAGGTAATCGACGAGCGTCAGGGCGAAGATCTCCTCCTTGGATTCGAAGCTGCGATAGACGTCGGGCTTGCTGAGGCCGGCGCTATGGGCGATCCTCTCGACCGAGGGGTCACGCCGGCCGTGCTCGTCAAGCAGCGTGCGCGTCGCCGTCACGATCGCCAGCTCGCGCTGGCGGCGCCGCTCGCGCCGGGTTCTCTTGCTCTGTCTCGGCATGCCTGTATCCAGATCGTACCAACGGTGTAAATCTTGGTAGAACTGTTGGTACAAATGGTAAAGGAGCAAGACGATGGCACAGGCAGATAAACCGGTTCAGCTCTCCGAAGAGGTGCTGGAGGAGATCAAGGAAGGCCAGGAGGCAGCGATCGGCGCGGTCCGCGGCTTCGTCAGCAGTCTCGACGAGACCTTGGCCGGATCGGCGAGCCCCTCGCAGGCCGAGCAGATCGTCGACTCGGCGCTGAAGATGGCCGACAAGCTGGTCGAGACCCAGTACGACTTCCTGAAGAAGGTCGTCCATAGCGCCGGCGAGGCGGTCGGGGGCGACAAGGAGGCCGAGGAGGCGTAGCGCGGCTACGCCTCCTCGCGACATTGGGAGAGACCTTCGATGCCACGAATCAACGGCAGCGCCAGCGCCGAGATCGGCGCGCCCGTGCAAGAGGTCTGGCTGGTGGTGGAAGACGTCCTCACCGCACCCGACTGGCAGGGCGGCCTGGTGGCGATGTCGGCGTTGGAGCGTGACGCGGAGGGGCGCCCGGCCCTGGTCGAGGCGAAGAACGACCTCAGGGTCAGGCATATCACCACGCGAGTGCGGTTCCGCTACGAGGGCCCCACGCGCCTTTCCTGGACGCAGGAGAAGGGTGACCTCAAGTCGCTCACCGGCTCCTGGAGCCTGGAGGACCTCGGCGATGGACAGACGCGAGCGACCTACTCCCTCGACGCCGATCCCGGACGAGTGCTCGGGATGCTGGTCCGCGGCCCCGCCGAGGCCGCCATTCTGGCGGGTCTCGTGAACGCTCGCCCGGGTGAGCTCAAGCTGCGGATCGAGAATGCCTGAACCGGCTGCCCGGGCCGGCGGCCGTGGAGTGCGTCCGTGATCTCGCTGGAGGCAATCCCGGTCCCGCCGATCCCGCGCCTTCCTCTGGTGCCCGACCCGTTGCGGCGCATTCGCGTGCCCCGCGACCTCGAGGCGGTCAGCACGCGCGCCGACGAGGCGGACGATGTCGAGGCGCTGGGCATGACGACCGCCGGCATCGAGCGGATCTGGGCCGGAGTGGAGCGCCTGTACCGCAGCGGCTTCTATCCGGCGATCGCCCTCTGCGTGCGTCGCCACGGCGAGGTCGTGCTCGACCGCGCGATCGGTCATGCGCGCGGCAACGGGCCGTCTGACAGCCAGGACGCGGCGCGCACGCTGGCCACGCCCGAGACGCCGTTCGTCATCTTCTCCGCGTCGAAGGCGATGACCGCCGTCGTCGCCCACCTGCTCGACGAGCGCGGGCTGCTGCATGTGGACGACCGTGTGTGCGAGTACATCCCCGAGTACGCCGCCCACGGCAAGGAGGCGATCACCATCGGGCAGGTGCTCTCCCACCGCGCGGGCGTGCCGAACCTGCCGGCCGAGGCGTTCGATCTGGACCGCTTCGGCGACCGCGAGTTCCGGCTGGAGACGTTGTGCGCGGCAAAACCCCGCTCGCGTCCCGGGAAGCTCCTCTCCTACCACGCGGTGTCGGGCGGCTTCATCATCGCTGAGATCGTCCAGCGGGTGACCGGCAGGGACATTCGCGCCGTGCTGGCGGAGGAGATCCTCGACCCGCTCGGCTTTCGCTGGGGAAACTACGGCGTCAGCCCGAAGGACGTCGACCGTGTCGCCGTGAGCTACCCCACCGGCCCGCCGGCGCTGCCGCCGCTGTCCACCGTGCTCGAGCGTGCGCTTGGCCTGCCGCCGGATGAGCTCACCGTCCGCTCCAACGACCCGCGCCTCCTCACCGGCATCGTCCCGTCCGGCAATGTCGTCACGACCGCCAACGAGCTCTCGCGCTTCTTCGAGCTGCTGGGCGCCGGCGGCGAGCTCGACGGCGTGCGCATCCTCGAACCGCGCACGATCCGCCGCGCCCTGTCCGAGCGCGCGTTTCGCGAGATCGACTTCTCCCTGGTGGCTCCCCTGCGCCACGCCAGCGGGTTCATGCTCGGCGCAAGGGCGGTCAGCCTGTACGGCCCCGACACCGAGGAGGCATTCGGCCACCTCGGCTTCACCAACGTGCTCGGCTGGGCCGACCCCGAGCGCGCGCTGTCGGTTGGCCTGATGACCAGCGGGAAGCCGACGGCCCACCCGGCTTTGGCGGACCTGTGGCTGCTCACGCGTGCGATCGGCCAGGAGGCGCCCAAGGTGGAGCGCACGGGGATCTGGTTCACGAAGACTTGAACCGCGGCCTCGCTCCGCTTGGCGGTATTGCTGAGTACGCGGACACCAGGCAGACCCCCAGCTCTCTCTCTTCGCGCAAAGCGGAACCCGGACTAGGACACGTAGGCCTCGCGCACCATGGCCGCCGTCCATCGTTTCGTTCCGTGAAACGCGGGGATCTTCTTGCGGTTCAGCGTGTCGGCGATGTCTTCCAGTGATTCGCCTGCAAGAAGCAGTGCCCCGATCTGCTTCCGCCGCGTGTGGTCACGCTGATTGCACTCGATATGGGACAACCGAACGTTGTCGGCACGCAGCGTTCCACCGGCCGATCGGAGGATCGGGTAGTGGTCGCGCGAGGGCGCCCACAACCTGCGCTCCGTCGCGAGCGATTCGAACTTGTCGCGTCCGTTGGGGTGATAGCACTGCGGCATCTCGCACTTCAGCTCAAGAATCTGTCCACGTTCGGCCATTTGCACGAGGATGCCCTTCACGCCGAATCCGCGGAGTCGGTCCGCGACCGATTCATCTGCCATGCGGCGATCTTGACACAAATGCTTTCGCGTGAGACGGGTGCTGCCGAACGCCAGTGGCCGGCGCGTCGTCTACGAGCCCAGCGCAATGGCCGCAGGTATGACAGGGGCCCGCCGACCGTGGACGATGTCGACGATCTCGCCACTGTCGATCCCTTGCAAGTAGACCGAGGTAATCCCGAGGTCGGCATGCCCGAGGGGTAACTGCGGCCCTTGTTCTGCGGGGTGCGACCGGTGTGGTAGCCAGGGAGCGTGGCTGGCGAGCGTCGACGGCCTGCGGCGTCGAGTTGAGTAACGGGGTCCATAGTCTCCTCCTCGGATTGGTTGAGCGGACGCTCAGACTCGTGCCTCGTCCCGGTAGAATGCTGTTATGACCGTCAAGGAACGCCTGCAGCAAGTCGTCTCCGAGATGAACGAGGAGGAGGCCGCCGACGCCCTCGCGCTGGTAGCTGGCGCGCGCGCCGGGGCCACTCCCTCGGACATCTACGGAACGGCCTGGGGGAAGGTGCTCGCCGACGTCGACCCCCAGGCGCTGTCTGTGACTGGCGCGCCCACGATCTCGGTCCCGGACGGCATTCCCGACGTTACTACTCCGGACACTAAATAGCCGTCATGCTGCTTTGGCATAGGCGACGTGCTCCTCGTCGAAGTAGCCGGCGACGATGTGAGGTCGGCGCTGCCTGGAGCGCAGATAGGAACGTGTGTCGTCGAT
>Ga0210110_1000069_pt1 | contig 36883 bp, 39 predicted proteins | sample China_Galinas_PW_2_FD_184865 | JGI IMG/M metagenome (GOLD analysis project Ga0210110, IMG submission 184865) | Wetland microbial communities from San Francisco Bay, California, USA, that impact long-term carbon sequestration - China_Galinas_PWB_D1... | ecosystem: Environmental > Aquatic > Marine... | reverse complement strand
ACTCCGGGGGCGGCTGTCCCACGAGACGGACCCGCTCGCCCGGCTCTCCATGACCGTCGGTCTGTTGCTGCACCGCCAGCCGCTCGATGGGCCCGCGATTGATCTGGCCTTGGCTGCGATTGCCGGCCGGCTGCCGGACCTACTCGCCGACTACAACCGGCTGCCGTGCTCACTCGGCGCTGCCACACTGTTCGCGCTGATCGCCGAGCAGCACCCCGAGGCTGCCCTCGCAAGGCTCCCCGAGCTGATCGCGGCAACCTCCGGCGAGTCCTACCTGGCCGAATACGAGGCCGCTGGCCTGCTGTATCTGGCTGCCGGCCCGAACGGCGATGGTTTCCCGCCTGGTGTGTTGACCCACGAACAGCGTCAGGCAGTCGAGGTTGTTGCCTGTGCCACCTGGTGTCGGAGCCCGTTCGAGCGGATCCGTGGTGGTAGGCCTGTTCCGCGATTGCAGCGGGTCTTGCGGGCGTTTGGGCTTCCGGACGATGTCAATGGGCTGCGCGGACGGCTCGGCTATCCGCCACGCCCGGATGCGTTTCCGTCGAGTGGACGGTAGCCTGCATAGGTCGGGGTGGAAAATAGAAAAGGGGCGAGGCTCAGTTGATTCGCCAACCATCGGACGATGCTGATGCTGTGTCTCATACCCGGCGCGCAGGGATTGTCGGTCGCGATGCACGCCTCTCGCACTCGATAGCGGCGCTGCGGCCAGGACGTCTGCCTTGACCTATTTATCGTAAATCATTATCGTGGGATTTATGGGCTGGTTGACTTTTCCGGAATTGCGCTTCACAGTCGCTACGGTGGTTGCAGTATCTGCCGGAGTGAGCCGATCTCGAGAAGTCGGTGCCAACTGCACCCGTCTCTGGTCCATGCATCCCGGCGCAACATTGGATTATACAAGACAGAGCAAAACGGCACGATCCGACTTGGAGCGGATCGGTAAGGGAGGTCGGCCATGCCGGCACAGCGTACGGTTAAGCGCATCTGGAGAGTCCTTTCCGGGCTCTTTTCAGCCGTTGTCTATTTGGGCATAGTCGTCGGGGGCAAAGCGCAGGCGGATACCGTTTCCGGCATCGCTTGGCTGAATGCCCGGCTCCAGCCCGACAGCAGCTATTCCAGCCCAGAGACTCTCACCGCCCCCTTCGCGGCCACTGTCGAGGCCATGCGGACCTTCCTGTATCAGTCCCGGTCCGGTCCCGCGCAATACCTTGCCACGTTGAGCTATCTCAACGGCGATTCCCATAAGAGCACCCAGTATCTTGCACAGCGCATTCTGGTCAACAACGCGTTCGGGGCCTCATCCGACGATCTTGTCGCCGCACTATTGGCCCACCTATCCCGCAGTGGCGGGTACGGAGCGCAAGTTCAATGGGGTCGGACCAAGCTAAGATATTGAATAAACGGTAAAAAGCGCTTAGAACTGGCCCGAAATCAGGCTTAGAAGACCCATTTGGGGGCCGAAAACATGGGTTTAAGGAGAAAAGGACTCCTTGGCACGAGCGTACCGCCACCACATTCCAGGGCAAATCTGGCAGAAAGGGTGGCAATTAAGTAATTTTGGACTGGCATCTATTGGATGCACGACGATCGGCGGAAGATCATTGGCAACGGCCCCTCGGTTGTCCTCACGCACCGCTCGGCCGGTCCAGCTGACGAGTTCCAGCGCCACCTTCCGAGCCCTAGTCACTATCGGAGTTGCCCCCAACATCCCAAAGGAAGAGGCTGGGCTATGTGCACGGATGCCCAAGGCAAGAAACGGCTCTTGCTTCTGGTGACCGTTGCATGTAGCCAGCACGAATGCTAGGTTGGATATACGTTTTTGTAGGAAATGAGCGTTCGATGCACACCACCCAGATATCCGCCAGCATCTCAGACGAAACCCGGGAGCGGCTGGAGCGCTATGTGCGCGCCCGCGGCGTCAAGAAAGGGTTCGTCATCGAGCAGGCCTTGCTCCATCACCTTCAGGCGCTCAGCGAGTTGCCCGAAGAGGTGATGGTGCCCGCGCGCTTGGTCGTCGACAGCGCCTCGGGGGCTCGCATTTTCGCCAGGCTGGATGCCGAAGAAGGGCCAAACGCCGCGATGGAGGAACTGTTCGCTGGTGGCGATTGAGATCCGCTCTCTGGCACCCGCGGACGAGCGCGAGCGCTTTCGCAGCGGCAACGAAGACCTGGACCGATTCTTTTACCGCTTTGCCGGCCAGAACCAGTTTCGCCACCATGTCAGCGGAAATGGGGGCACCCATTAGCCGACTCCGTGCAATAGAGCACAATGTCCCCTGACGATTTTTTCGTCATTTAAGGCTTGCCGGCGTCCTGCAACGCACCTGCGTTCTCTTTCGATGTGCTGTTTCTAACCGAAACGCACCATTCACCCATCAGGATCAAGGTCTAAGCGGCAGATGATCTTCGCTGCTCGACCCCTGGCGGACTTGCCGCCCCAGAAAACCCGCAGTTCCCACGCATGGCCAAGACGTGTGTTCAAAGCCAGGGCTACCCATCGGGTGCCAATCTCAAGAGGGCTCATGCGTGAGGCGCCTCAGTCAAACCGACGTTATGGGTGCCGTGGCAGCAGCAATAAGAGCCTGGGCTTTGCGCCAACCCCAATTCGGCTGTCCGCCACGGCAGAACCTTTTTAACGTTATGGCGTCGATCGGGGTGCAACCCGGGTCTTGCGCGTCGGGCACCGCGGCAAGCGGCATATAGACTCACTGTGTTTCTCATTCGGGCGGTGTCGATTCGTAAACCGATTCGCATCAGTCACCCTGTCATATCTGTCTGATTTTCGCGGTCCACTTCAGCGCCCCAGCCACCTTAAGAAATTGGGTGTCCAGCTGTCGTGAGCCTGCAGGCCCGACCGGCCAGCGACGCCGATGCCGAGGCTCTGGCCAGCTTCCTGCGCAGCGATCCCCCGGCCACGACCCTGAGCCTGGACCAGCTGGTGCGCGATCTGCCCGGCTACCTCATCCGGCTGCGCCTGCAGCTGCGCCTGGACGGCCAGCCCATCGCCGAGGCCGGGCCGCTCAGCCTCGGCCAGGCCCTGCGCGGCGAGCTGATCCACACCGCCCCTCAGCTGGGTGAGCATCGCTATCCCTGGCATCCCGTGGCCGGCGAGCAGCTGCAGCTGGGCTGGGACCTGCAAGGCGGTCTGGAGTCCGCGATGATGGATGCCGATGCCAGGCTTCAGGCCGCTGACTCCGCGCCACCCGAGCAGCTGCCCGCTGCCCTGCTGCAGGCCGGGCTGACCGGCTATCTCTATGCCAACGACCAGTACAACCGCCTCCAGGCGACCATCGCCCAGGCGGCACTCTACCGCACCCCCTCCTTTGCCGCCTGCGGCACGGTGCTCGAGACCGATCTCCTGTTCGGCCTGCCCCGGAGCGTCTATCTCGCCGGCCTCGGTCTGGATGTGGCCCATCTCGACGTGCAGGCCGCCGACAACGCGGGGGATCCCCAGCGCAGTGCCCGCCTGGTCCGCCAGACCGGCCAGCTGGGTGCCGAGCTGGCCCATGCCACCCTGGAGGGCCTGCTCGCCGGCCGGGAGCCGGGGGTGTCCGCCCCGCGCGCCCAGGCCGCCGCGCTGGACCAGGGTCTTCGCCTCTACACCCTGGAGGCCGACACCGTCGATTCGATCCTGTTCCTGCTCGACATCGATCCGGCCACTGCCGAGACGGCGCGCAACGCCGCGCTCGCCACAAACAAGCAGACACCCACCGTTTGAAGGGTAATACGGGCGCGGACCGGGCAGGCGGTGCGCGACGACAAGCGCGGCGCCATCGCCGAGGATCTGCCGCCGATCCTGGAGCGGATCGGCACCACCCGAGCGGCCTGGCTGCAGCTGGCCAAGGACTTCGAGACCCACTTCTGGAGCTGGCGGCCAAGCCGAGCATGTCGAGCGGGTTTGCGAGCGAGGGGGCCAGCGCTGGGTGCGCGGTATCTGCGCTTGCCGCCGGCTGTTTTCCAGCTGAGCGCTCTCAGCTCTCCCTGAAATTCCTTAACCGTACCCGATGGAGCATCGGGGGGGACGCCCGTGGCCGGCTTTCGATCCAATCCTCTCAATCTCGTCCACCGGCCGGATTTAACCGCCATTTCCCCGTGTTGGAGTCGCTCTGAGTCCCAGAAAGGGGTACAAGCGGTCACGCTCGGGCTCCCGCTTTCGGGGACTCCCAACAGGTGGATGTCCATTTCTTCATTCTTTAATTTCTTTAATTTTTACTCGACGAATAGGACGCGTGATACTCTCGGGTTCTTTCGGGGCGTCGACCTGACGGATCTCATTGCTCGCCGGAGGACCCCTATGCTACCCAGAAGGCGTCTGAGTCTCCTTACAAGCTGAAAGCCGGGTTGATCGGGCCATGCTGCTAGAGCCGGGAATCGCCTACCCCCACAGCCGTACCGCTCACGAAGTCGTAGAGCGTCTGAGCACCACGGGTCGGGGTCTGAGCAGCTCCGAGGCAAACCTGCGGGCCGAGCGCCTCGGGCCGAATCTGCTGCCCGAATCCAAGCCATCCGGTGTGCTGAAGGTCTTTTTCTCCCAGTTTCTGAATCCGCTCATCTACATCCTGTTGGTCGCCGCCGTGGTCTCCATAGCGATCGAAGAATACTCGGATGCGGTATTCATCTTCGGTGTACTGGTGCTCAACGCGGTGATCGGCACATTTCAAGAATACTCGGCCCAGAAGGCCGCAGCCGCCTTGCAGAATCTGGTCACCACCACCACCCGGGTGTTACGTGACGGAGAGGCGTTCGAGGTGGACGCCCAGGTGCTGGTGCCTGGTGATCTGGTATTTCTGGAGTCGGGGGACCGGGTACCGGCCGATCTTCGGCTGCTCAATGCCCATGACCTCCAGGCCGACGAGTCCCTGCTAACGGGCGAATTCCTTGCTGTCACCAAGAACGCCCAAGCGGTCCTGGCCGAGGACACACTGCTGGCCGATCGCCGCAACATGGCCTTTGCAGGTACCTTGGTAGCTCGGGGCCGGGCGGAGGGAGTGGTCACGGCCATTGGACTGGACACCGAGCTTGGCCATATCGCCGAGGCGGTGTTGGGACGCCCACCCGCCAAACCGCCGCTTATTCTGCGTATCGAGCGCTTCACTCTACGGGTGGCCCTCCTGGTGGGTATGGCGGTGGTCATCATGGCCGCAGTCTCCATCAACCGCGGCATGCCCGTCCAGGAGATCTTCCTGCTGGCCGTCGCGCTGGCGGTCTCGGCCATACCCGAGGGGCTTCCCGTGGCTATCACCGTCGCCCTCGCCATCGGGGTCAGACGAATGGCCAGGCGCAACGTCATCGTGCGGCGGCTGGTGGCGGTCGAGGCCCTGGGGTCGGCCACCTTCATTGCGTCTGACAAGACCGGCACCTTGACCGTGAACGTGATGACCGCGACCCGATTGGCCCTGCCTGGCGAGGAAGAGTGGAGCGTTGAGGGTCAAGGCATCTCGCCCGAAGGGGGGGTGGCCACCCCCAGGGGGGCACTGGACCCATCCGAGCGGGCTCGCTTGGAGCGCTTGTGCCTGACCGCAGTCATGGCCAACGACGGCTTCTTCGGGCGCCGTAACGGCGCCTGGGCCTACCATGGGGACTCGGTGGACGTCGCCCTGTTGGTGCTCGGCCACAAGGTCGGACTCAGTCGCCTGGAGCTGCTCAGCGAGTACCCGGAGGCGGACGTGATCCCCTTCGAATCGGACAACCGCTTCGCGGCCAGTCTGAATCTCGGTCCCGACGGTACCGTCGCCCACGTCAAGGGGGCCCTGGAGAGTGTCCTGCCCATGTGTACTGCCCAGGCCGAACCCCATGGCGATGCGCCTCTGGACGCTATAGGTATCGAGCGCCAGGCGCTGGAGCTGGCCGAGCGGGGGCACCGGGTGCTGGCCTTGGCTTTCGGGCCCATGAGTCTGCCCCAGGGTGCGAGCTTCTCCGCCGAGCACCTGGTCGACCTGACCTTTCTCGGCCTGGTCGGGATGATCGATCCCCTGCGCCCCGAGGCTCGGGAGGCGGTGGCGGCTTGCCGCTCAGCGGGTATAGAGGTGGCGATGGTGACAGGCGATCACCCCCTCACCGCCGGAACCATTGCCGCCGAGCTGGGCCTGATTCAGGACCGCATCCAGGTGATGACCGGTGCAGAGCTGCGCAAAATGCTCGAGCAGGAGCTGGCGGACGAGCGTTTCGCCCGTACCCGGGTGTTCGCCCGGGTAGAGCCCCAGGAAAAGCTGGCCATAGTCAACGCCCTGCAAGCCCAGGGGCATTTCGTGGCGGTGACTGGCGACGGGGCCAACGACGCCCCGGCCCTGAGGGCGGCCCACGTGGGCGTGGCCATGGGAAAGGCCGGTACGGACGTCGCTCGAGAGACCGCGGAGATGATCATCACCGATGACAACTTCGCCTCCATCGTCGCCGGGGTCGAGGAGGGACGCATCGCCTACGCCAATGTGCGTAAGGTAATCTTCCTGCTGATCTCCACCGGAGCAGCGGAAATCGTGCTCTTCACTCTTTCGCTCGTGGCGGGTCTGCCGTTGCCGCTGCTGGCGGTGCAGCTGCTCTGGCTTAATCTGGTCACCAACGGCGTTCAGGATGTGGCCCTGGCTTTCGAGCCCGGCGAGGGCGACGAGCTCAAACGCCCGCCCCGTGCGCCCAAAGAGTCCATATTCGACCGATTGATGATCGAGCGTACCCTGGTCTCCGCCCTCTACATCGGCGCGGTCGCCTTCTGCGTTTACCGATGGATGTTGTCGCTTGGGCTGACGCTGGACGAAGCCCGTAATATCACGCTGCTGCTCATGGTACTGTTCGAGAACGTGCACATTTTCAACAGTCGTTCCGAGACCCTCTCGGCGTTTCGTCACAATGCTCTGCGCAACAAGCTCCTGGTGGTGGGAACCGGCTTGGCCCAGCTGGTGCACATCGGTGCCATGTATACGCCTTGGCTCAAGGATGTTCTCGGTGTCCAGCCCGTGACCTTCACGGAATGGTTGCAGCTCTTGGGCTGCGCGCTCTCGGTGTTGGCAGTCATGGAGCTGCATAAGTGGATATGGGCGAGGCGCAGACGCCTCACGACTCTCTGAGTCCTCGCCAGCTACACTTCCAGTCTCGGCGAAGGCAAGGAAGGCCGCGTCTGCCCTTTGAGAAACACGCCGCGCGGTACTCTGATTCGAGTGGCAGGTGCTTGCTTCCAAACATTTTCGATTGCCTCTCGCAATAACGACACCATAAGCGGCGCCCGAATGAAAGAGCGCCAGCGCTTTCAGGCGAAGGTTGTGTCGAAATATACTGAGGGCTTCATTTCTTACTTCAAATCTTGCAGGATGGCCGGATTAAGTGTAGTTCACCGTCGCGCTTCTAGCCGAACATTGCATAGGGTCTCTCCTTCATCCGAGCTTGATTCCGTCCGATACTGCCTTGGTCCGATTCTAGAAGGCATCGCGCTCGGGTCAAGGAGGTTCGGTCCCTCCCGTCACCGGGCGGCCACCTAGTACTGCTGCGCGTAAGTATCGGCTGGTGATGCCGATACTTACGTGCAGCAGTACGAGCCTTTCTCGGCTTTCGGCGTCCGACGCCTTTCCTCCCTGATCGTGGTCGAGCTGGTTCGCCAACACTGCGCTCCGGTCTCTCCCGCCGAGAGCGCGCCGTCCAAACCCCGCTCGGGCGCGTACGGCCCGCATCGGGACCCAGCCCGAGCTACGGATCTTTCTCCCCCTCCTGGCCTCCCCCGCTCGCGGGGGAGGAACAGGTCGGCGGGCTCGGCGGATCTTCCGATAACGCTGAGACGTTGTGGGGGATCTTCCATTCTTCGAGCGCCTTGGCGATGTCGCCTTGGGCGGCGATGCGGTGCCAGAAGGTCGTGAAGTCGGTTGCTGCGCTCTCCAGGCGCACCTGGATCTGGCAGGGCTTGTTTTGCAGAAAAAGGGCTATGTTGGCCTCGACGGTATCGATGTAATCCATGGCGAGGGCCCGTGGAGAAGCGCCCGCGAAGCCCGGGAGACAGGCACGGTGGTCGTGGGGTCCTGAGAGGCCGTAGCGATAGTCGAAAGCGCGGGTTGCCGGGGCAAAGCCGAACAGCTCGGCCATAGCGTGGCAGGCCCCATCGTCGGCGGGGGTCCGGGGGACGCCGTGGAAGCTGCAGGGCGCATCTGGGTCCAACTGGGCGATCCGGGCCAGGAATCCGAGGACGTCTTCGAGCAGGTTGCCGGCCATCACCGCGAGCGATACCGGGGGATCGCCCACCACCTTGCCTGTGAGCACCAGGATGTCGCTGCGTCTGAAGATCCGATCCAGATGGTACGGCGACGAGAGCGCGGTCGGCTCGACCGTTGCTCAGGCTGACCACGAACGCCGGAGGAGCAGGATCGGCTGACGGTCGGCGAACGCGTTGGCGCTGCCCGTGACCAAGTTAGTGGCACCCGGGCTCGGCCCGACCTCACGAAGCGGCCCGCCGCTTCCCGGTCTTGCTGCTCGATCGTCGCGCCTGTCTTTCGGGCCGGTCCACCGCCAGGGCGTCGCGCTCAGGCTCCTCGGTGGTGAGCAAGGGAGCGGCGTCCAGATCCTGGGCCGACATCATGTGTGCCACCCTCTCCAGGGAAGAGATGATCAGGTGCTGCTCCCAGGCCTGGAGCCGGTTGAACTGCTCGATGAAGCTCTCCTGGATCGGCGTGGGGGCGCTGGCGAGCGCGGCATGCCCCGCCTCGGTCAGACTGACGAGGACCTTTCGCTTGTCGGCGTCGCCCTTCCTGCGATGGACATAGCCCCGGCGCTCCAGCCGATCCAAAATTGTGGTGACCGTAGCCTGACTGAGGCTCACCCCCCGCGCCACCTCGCCGCTGGTCGGCTGATCGCTCTGGGCGATGGTCCGCATGACCAGGAGCTGGGGTCCCGTAAGACCCGAGCACTGGGCGAGGTAGCGGGAATAGAGGTCGATTGCACGAATAATCCGGCGAATCGCGATGAGCACCTGATCGTGGGTCTGCATGGGGGCGTGCCGTGATGGTCAGCAGACGAACTGTGCGCGGATTTCCGCTGTTTCGCAACACAAACAAACGCGAATTTGGGTAAGCTAATCGCTAAGAGCATAATGGCCAACTGCTTTTTCTAGGTTTGTCCCAATACTGGTCAGCTTCCTCCCCACAAGAGACGCGCGGCCGGAGGTGATCGTCACTCGGCCGCGAGAGGCCAGGACCCGGGAGCTTGTCGCGGCGGCAAGCTCGAAGCCCGAAGGCTGAAGGCTGAAGTGGCAAGATTGAAGTGGGAAGTTTGAAGTTGGCTGGTTGACGGGCGGCGGGATGACCCGCTATTTGTTGTGACGCACTCTGGATTCACGCTTCGTGCGGGTGCGGTTGTTGGACCGGACGCCACGGACTCTCGTCGATTGAAGGTGCCATAACAGGCCGACTTAGAGGGTGGATGAAGCACAGCACATTCCCCAATGATCAATCGCTTGCCCGGTGTGAATCCCTTATTCCGGCTGCATTTCGACCCTCTTGCGACAACCTTGATCTGCCTGGAACTCTTGCCCATGATGCATGAAGACGGTCTTGTCGTTGCGTTACTGCTCGACGGTAAGGGTGGCGGGACAAGACTGGACTGGGCGGGCCTGCGCGCCTGGACCCCGGAGCAGGGCGCTCTCTGGGTACATCTCGACTTCGCCCACGAGCGGGCCGTGCAGTGGCTGGAACGCGAGAGCGGACTGGACCCGCTGGTGGCGGCGGCGCTGACTGCGGACGAGACCCGGCCGCGCTGCATAGCCGTCGATGACGGGCTTCTGATCAGCCTGCGCGGAGTGAACAGCAATCCGGGCGCCGATCCCGAAGACATGGTCGCCATCCGGCTGTTCTGCACGGCCCAGCGGATCGTCAGCACCCGGCGCAGGCGCCTGCTCACCGCCACGGATCTCGTCGAAGCCCTGGACAGAGGCAAGGGCGCAAAGACCACCGGGGCCCTGACCAGCATGCTGGCGGACCAGCTGACCGAGCGCATGAGGGACGTGATCACTGAGCTCGACGACCGCATCGACGACTTGGAAGAACGAATCATCGAAGGCGCCGGTCAGGAAATGCGCGCCGGCGTCCTCGACCTGCGTCGTGAGATCATCCAGCTGAGACGCTATCTCGCCCCCCAACGCGACGCCCTCGCGCGGCTGTACCAGGAGCGGCCACCTTGGATGACCAAGCACGATCGGCTCCAGGTGCTGGAGACCTCCGATCAGGTCACCCGCTACATCGAAGACCTCGACTCGGCGCGTGACCGCGCGAACGTCTCCTACGAAGAGCTGGCCAGCCGCGTCGGTGAGCAGATGAACTCCCGCATGTACGTCCTCTCGCTGATCGCCGGCCTGTTCCTGCCGCTGGGCTTTCTCACCGGCCTGCTGGGCATCAACGTCGGCGGCATCCCCCTGGCGGACAGTCCCTGGGGCTTCTTCGAGGTGGTGGCGATCATGGTCGTGCTGCTGATCGTGCAGATCTTCGTGTTCAGGCGTAAGAAATGGTTCTAAAGATTTCGAAGAATTCACACAAGTGCCCAATCCCTGGGAGCTGTAGCCGCCCGTCCGGTAGGTGTCAGACGCCGGTGGCGTACGCCTTTGCGCGGGCCGGCGGATCTCGACGCTGTGGAAAAGCGGAGCGAACCTGCCCGTACGGCTGTCGCGATTCGCTGGAACGCTACGCCACCAAGTCCCGGATCGGCCCGCTCAACATCTCGTCGATCTTTCGCTGAAGTGACGGGAGTCCATACGAGGTAGATGAACTTCTTGTCGACGTAGCGCCGCTCCGCGGTATGGGCGGTGTCCAGGTCCTTCAGGTGTCCCATGCTCGATCCTCGTCAATCGGCCGCTCAATCGTCCGGCCGGCCCAGACCTTGCTCGATAATCTCCCCGGACACGCCGATCTCTTCCAGAGCAACTTCCAGGGCTTCCCGCAGCCCCGGTTGGTCCTTCGGGCCGACCTGTCCGCCGGCAAACCGCTCCCGGTAGAGGAGTTCGTGGAAATCATGGCTCTCCCGCCAGCCCGTGCGGATCTCACGCAGACCCCGCCGGATATGGCGTTGCAGCAGCCGACGATACCCGGCCGGGTCCTGGAAGAGCCCTTGCTGGTGGTAGACGCTGAGCAGGGCGCAAATGGCATCGTCGTAATCGGCGCGCGGCTCTCCTTCGCCATGACTGAGCCCCTTCCCGGTCACCTGCTCCAGGTGATATTCACTGTGATTAACCCGAGTAGCGTCTCCTTCCGGGTTCTCCAGCGTGTATTCCCGTTAGACCCGAGGGAGAAGCTGGCGGTACTTCGCCTCGTCCAGCTCGGAATCCGTCGGGAGGATGATCACCTACTCGCCCGCAAAGGGGTAGTAATGCTTCAAGAGATTTTGCTGGTGCTCGCTGTCGATGCGCGCCAGGGGGGCATCGATGATCACGGGCAGCCGCTTGCCCGAGACCTCCTTGAGGGCCCAGAGCAATGAAGTGGTGATGAGCTGCTTCATTCCTTCGCTGCCTTACGCCTGCGGTACTTCTGCTGTTCTTCCGGCGTTAGAGAGGTCAGCTCGTCCAGGCGATCGAGGATCTCGGTCAAGCGGCGCTTGTTGGATCTGATCTCCCGCAGGTCGTGGCGCCGCTGCTCTCGCTCGGCTGCGGATTCCCCAAAGTAAGCCAACACCCGCCCGAGCACCCGGGCACGCTGGTGTTCGATGGCGATGAGGTGGTCGCCGAGCACTGGTGCTCCCCGTGTCGGCGGGCATGGGCATTGATGATGCTCATCCAAGCCTCTCCGAAACCTTCCACATACTGGCGAGGCTTCAGCTCCACGCCCTGCTGGACCGAGCGGCAGATGTCCGGATTCGGGCCGACGAACAGCAGCTTCACCGAATTGAGAAAGCTGGTCTTGCCATAGCCGTTGCGCCCCGAGATCAGCACCAGGTTGCGCTCTGGGTCCGCGCCTTCCAGGTCGAACAGGGCATGGCGGTAGGAGAAGAGGTTTCGAATCTCTATCTGGCGGAAGATCATTGGGCGGCCGCATCCCTGGCGGCAGCGACCTTCAGTCACTCCGCGATCTCCCGCTCCAGGGCGATCTTGTTGCCCCAGACCCGGAGATCCGCATGGTCGTGCACGACCAGCTGGAGCAGCTGGCCGACCAGCTCCGGGTCCGCCCCCCGGCTGGCGATCACCTCATCCAGCACCTGCTGCTCCATCGGAGGCAGTGGCGTCTCGTTCATGGCGTCTACCTCCCTGCCGAATTAAGCCGCCAGATTATGGACTGACTGTCCCAGATCAAATTCTTCGGCCCAGATTCTTTGAATATATGCGATCTCCGCATCGCTGATCAGCTGACGGCCGACAGTGAGCTCCAGCTCCAGCAGCTCGCGCAACAGCTGCTGGCGCCTCTCCGGGCGGAATGGACCCGGGCCTGTGCCCAGGTCTCTGCGATGGGGCATGCGCCAGGAGGGCTGCTCGCGATCCTGCTTCAACCGATCCCGAAACCGGTTAAGGGGAGCCATCCACTCTTTCCCTGTCCCTATGAAGCCCTGCATCGAGCGATCTTCTTTCATCACGGCGCAGGTCCAGCAGCCGAAACGGCTGCCGGCGCATGACGGGGTGCTCAGATCCAAGACCACGGGGCACTCCCCCCCAGCGGCCTGACGGTAGAGGTTCAACAGGAAATCGTGGCTGCCTCCCCAGGGCGGCGGATTGTGACTGTACAGATACTCCCAGACCTGGTCCGTGGTCCAATCCACGATCGGGGTGGACACCAGGGCATCAGGGATCTCGTGGTGTGGGTTCAGACCGCCGGCCGTGGATTCCCTGGCCTGGATGCGTTTGCCGCGGTCGCTGCTCTCGTCCCGCCGCGTGCCAAGCAGCAGGACCACGCTCCCGTCGCGCCGCGTGATGGCATCGATGGCCCGACGCGTGGGCCTGATCTTCATGTTGGTGGCGCACCATCGGAACTGCGGCGTCTGGGGGCATTGTGGTGCGGAGGCCTTAGACAAAACGCTTATTGTATAACCTGCCGAACGACCACGCGGAGTCGCCCGATCCGCTCGGGTCGGAAACTGCTTCCAAGGCAAAGTCCATATGAGTAGGCGCAAAGACATCCTTCGATTCGGTCCTGATCATCCCCTGGACAGGGGAAAATCCTTCAGTGGTAGTCTCTCAGCAGCCGCTCCAACGCTTCGGGGTCCTGCTGTTTCAGCGGGTCCAGGTTGGCTCTCAAACCCTGCTCGAGGCTATCCTGGTGCTTGCGCTTGACCTCTTCGATCTGGGCCTCCAGGCGTTTCAGCCGCTCTACGGCGTCTCCCGGCTCTCCCTGCGCGATCTCGAGGACGGCCTCGGACAGTGCGCCGAGCTGTTTGCCGTAGCTGGCAACCTGCGCCACCACCTCTGCCTCTATCTTGCGGTTGCCGGAGAAATTTAGCTCAAACTTAGGGGAAAGCCAGCGGGTGTCGGGCGCGATGTCCTGGGTGACATCGCCGCTCCAGGGGGCCTTGAGCAGGCCCCACCAAGGGAACAGCCATGGGATCATTCCTCACGCTCCTTCGGTCCGGGTCAACGGCGGCGCAAGGTGCAAGCTCCATGCAGCTCTTTGCCCCGGCGAATGAGCCGGGTCACCACCAGGGCCCGGATGATGTCGCGCACCCGCCAGATCTCCTGATCGCCGAGCACCGCTACGTAGTCGCCGCCGTGCTGGCCCGGGTCCCAGTAGTAGACGAAATACTGGCCGGGAGTGGACACCGTCTGCGAGAAGACCGGTCCGCTGAAGTAGGACTTGTTGCCGAAGGGCTCGAAGAAGGTCTCTCGTGGACCCGTGTCCTCCATCACGATGGCACCCATGCCCAGGGGCACGGTGAACGGCAGATCGGGCGGCGCAGTGGGCAGGCCTGGCCCCACCAGGGCGAACCAGGGTCGGAAGGTCTCGTACTCCACACACTCGGGCACCAGGACCTCCAGATAGACGTTCGTAGGCTGATCGATCGAGAAGGAATAGACGTCCACGTCGGTGCCGGGACTCGGCCCGGTGTCTTTGCTCCAGGCGTAGACGGCAATCGATTGCTCGATGCTGAGCGGCACCTCGAAGGGCCTGTGCTCGCTGTTGTCGAGCAGCTCCAGATAAGGGACATGGGCCCGCACGGAGCCAGCGACCAGCAACGAGCAGAAGGCGGCGGCACCCACCAGGCAAGACGTGGTTCGACGTTTCATTGCGGGCTCCGTGAGATTGAGGAGGCGAGTGCGGCCCTCCCGGCGGTCGCATTGACAGCTATGTTACTAGAATCGTTACGTCAGTTGGCGCGGAACGGATCAGCCGCTGGCGGAACCTCCTCGATCCAGTCGCCGGTAGCTGATCGCCTCGGCAACGTAGGAGGCCCGGATGGTCGGCTCGCCCGCGAGATCGGCGATGGTCCGGGCCATCTTGAGGATGCGGTGGAAGGCACGGGCGGACAGCCCGAGGGTCTCGGCGGCGCGGTGCAGCAGGGCCTTCCCCTGGTCATCGGGGCGGCAGTCCCGCTCCAGCTCGGCCGCGGAGAGCACAGCATTGGCCCGACCGGCCCGGTCGATCTGGATGGCCCGCGCCGCCTCCACCCGTCGGCGCACCTCCGCGCTGCCCGGCCCGTCGGCCCCCAGCCCGGGATCGAGCACCCCGAGAGCGACCCGCGCGACCTCTATCTGGAGGTCGATCCGGTCCAGCAGGGGCCCGGAGAGTCGTGCCCGGTAGCGCGAGATCTGCTCGAAGGTACAGCGACACACCTGGGGACGGCTATCGCCCAGGTGGCCGCAGGGGCAGGGGTTCATGGCAGCCACCAGCTGAAAGCGCGCCGGGAACTCGGCCTGGCGGGCGGCCCGGGAGATCTGCACGCGGCCGGACTCCATGGGCTCTCGCAGCACCTCCAGGACCCTGCGGTCGAACTCCGGAAGCTCATCGAGAAAGAGCACGCCGTTGTGGGCCAGAGAGATCTCTCCTGGGCGGGGATTGCTCCCGCCCCCCACCAGGGCCACCGCGGAGGCAGTGTGGTGGGGCGCGCGGAAGGGTCTCAGACCCCAGGCGGCCTCGTTCAGCTGGCCATCCACCGAATAGACGGCCGCGGTCTCCAGTGCCTCCTGCTCGGACAGCCGCGGCAACAGTCCCGGCAGCCGGGCCGCCAGCATGGACTTGCCCGTTCCGGGTGGCCCGATCATCAACAGACTATGCCCGCCCGCGGCGGCCACCTCCAGGGCTCGCTTGGCGTGGCCTTGACCACGCACCTCCGCCAGATCCGGCACCTGCTCCGGGCCGGGAGACGGGGACAACGGCGTTGCGGGGAAAGCGAGGGGCGCTTGACCGGACAAGTGGGCACTTACCTCCAGCAAGTGGTCGGCGGCAAAGACCTTCAGGTCACTCACCCGGCCCGCCTGCTCCGCATTGACACGCGGCACGATCAGCGCGCGGCCGGCGTCCCGGGCAGCCAGGGCCAGCGGGATGATTCCCCGTATCGGACGCAGCTCGCCGGACAGCGCCAGCTCCCCCGCCAGCTCGTACTGGTAGAGACTGTCTAGGGGCATTTGCCCGGACGCCGCAAGCACTCCCAGCGCGATGGGCAGATCGAAGCGCCCGCCTTCCTTCGGCAGGTCGGCCGGGGCGAGGTTGACGGTGATCCGCTGCAGCGGAAATTCATAGCGGCCGGTGAGCAGGGCGCCCCGCACCCGGTCCTTGCTCTCCTTCACTGCCGTTTCGGGAAGTCCGACGATCGAAAGGGATGGGAGACCGTTCGAGATATGCACCTCCACGGTGACCAGCGGGGCGGCAACCCCGGCGCTGGCGCGGCTGTAGAGAGTGGCGAGCGACACGGCGCGTCCCTGCAGTGGCCAATCGTTTACTCGGGACCGGCGCCGGGGGCCGGCGCGGCCAGGCGCTGCTCCAGCTCGGCGACGCGGCGCTCCAGCGCCTCGACTTTGGCGCGGGTGCGGGCGAGCACCCCGGACTGGATGTCCAGCTCCTCGCGCGTGACCAGCTCCAGGCGTTGAAACGCCGCCTCCAGTGCCGCTCGGAGATGGCGCTCCAGGTCGGTCTGCATCAGCTGCAGGCCCCGGGGTAGGTTATCGACCAGCTTGCGGGCAAGATCGTCGAGGATCCTGGGGTCACCGAAGGAGGAGCGATCTTGGTTCATGAGTCGGCCTGGTGGGTGGGAGCTGCCCCACACTGCCCCAGCCCTTTGGCGGCTGGCTGGCGTAGCGGGGCTTCCCTGCGTGAAACAGTCGATAGGTTAGCGCCTCAGCTCGTCGAACGCCAACGGCGGACACCCGGTTTCGGGTCTGGTGCACCGAGATTGGGCGCGCCCCAATTTGGTGCGTGCGCGCGCCCCAAATCGCCCGGAGATAGAGAGATTCCCCGGGCCGCTCATTCCTCAAGCAAAATTATCTTTGCAATTTAATGGGTTGATCATCCTGGCATACATGCTGCTTGACGGAGCCCGCAGGGCGGTTGTCGACAGGTCCCGCTCGAAAACTCAGAACCTACTGACAGGAAGAAGAGATGAAACTGATCACAGCAATCATCAAGCCGTTCAAGCTGGATGACGTGCGGGAAGCGCTCTCCGAGATCGGCGTTACCGGCATCACGGTGGTCGAGGTCAAGGGCTTTGGACGCCAGAAGGGCCACACCGAGCTATACCGCGGCGCGGAGTACGTCGTGGACTTTCTCCCCAAGATCAAGGTCGAGATCGCGCTCGACGATTCTTTGGTCGACCAGGCCATCGAGGCTATCACAGGGGCCGCCAAGACCGGCAAGATCGGCGACGGGAAGATCTTCGTCTACGAGCTGGCTCAGGCGATTCGCATCCGTACCGGCGAGTCCGGTCCGGACGCCCTGTAACCGAAGGCTCTTGGAGGTCGAAATAAGATGAAGAGCTTGAGCTTCCGTCGCTATCTCGCACCGGCCATCACCCTCCTGATCGGACTGGGGCCCACCCTCGCGCTGGCCGACGATACCCCCACCGTCGACTCTGGCGATACCGCCTGGATGCTGACTTCCACCGCGCTGGTGCTGATGATGACCATCCCGGGTCTGGCACTCTTCTACGCCGGCATGGTCCGCGTCAAGAACGTGCTGTCTGTGATGATGCAGTGTTTTGCCATCACCGCGCTCGTCACCGTCCTCTGGGCCCTGTTCGCCTATAGCATCGCCTTCGGCGACGGCAACGACTACTGGGGCGGCCTGGGCAAGGCGTTCATGAACGGCGTGGGCGTCGATGCCGTGAGCGGCAGCATCCCCGAGACGGTTTTCATGACCTTTCAGATGACCTTCGCCATCATCACCCCCGCGCTGATCGTCGGCGCCTTCGCCGAGCGCATGAAGTTCTCCGCCATGCTGTGGTTCATGGGCTTGTGGGTGGTCCTGGTCTACTCGCCGATCGCCCACTGGGTATGGGGCGGCGGCTGGCTCGGCGACTTGGGCGTCCTGGATTTCGCCGGCGGCACCGTGGTCCACATCAACGCGGGTATCGCCGGTCTGGTGGCGGCCCTGGTGCTGGGCAAGCGCAAGGGCTATCCGACCACCCCGATGATGCCGCACAACCTCGGCTACACCCTGGTCGGCGCCTCGCTGCTGTGGGTGGGCTGGTTCGGCTTCAACGCGGGCAGTGAGCTGGCCTCCGACGGCGCCGCCGGCATGGCCATGGCCGTGACCCAGATCGCCACCGCAGCCGCGGCGCTGGGCTGGATGTTCTCGGAGTGGATCTCCCACGGCAAGCCGAGCGTGCTGGGCATTGCTTCGGGTGCGGTAGCCGGTCTGGTAGCCATCACCCCGGCGTCCGGCTTCGTCGGCCCGATGGGGGCACTGCTGCTCGGCATCATCGCCGGCGTGATCTGCTTCCTCGCGGCCACCAAGATGAAGCGCACCTTCGGCTACGACGACTCGCTCGACGCCTTCGGTGTGCATGCCATCGGCGGTATCGTCGGCGCCTTGTTGACGGGCGTGTTCTGCGCGACTCTCGACGGCTTGAAGCCGGAGCTGAGTGTCGGCAGCCAGGTCCTCATCCAGGCCAAGGGCATAGTCGCCACCATCGTCTATGACGCAACCGTATCCTTCATCATCCTCAAGGTGCTGGATCTCGTCATAGGCCTGCGCGTCACCGAAGACGAAGAGACCGAGGGTCTGGACATCGCGCTGCACGACGAGCGCGGCTACAGCCTATAGCACCAGCAAGCCGGGCGTGGCGGTCGGGCTCGATCCGACCACCACGCCGCGTTGCTCACTTGCCCCCCGATTCCTCGGGGGGCCTCAGCTTCTGCCCCGAGGCTTGAGTCATGACCATCGATTCGGCCATTATCCAGGCTGGATCCATCGTCATCTCAAGGCCGACCATGAAGCTCGGAATCCGGGTAAGCCTGCTTGGACTCACGCTGTCCGTCGCGCTGGCCCACGCCCAGGTCTTCAAATGGACCGACCCGGAGGGGAAGGTGCACTTTGGCGACCACCCGCCCGCCACAGCGGACAAGGAAGAGGTCCACGTAAGGGCCGGGCCGACTGTCCCACCCGCGGCGCTTCCCAGTGAGCAGGAACGGGCCGAGCAACGCCGTCGCCTGCTGGACTACTACGAGGAGCGCCGCGCCGAAAAGCGCGCCGATAAAAAGCAGGCCCAAGCGCAGCGGAAGCTGAGGGAGGCCCGCTGTCTGAAGGCAAGAGAACAGCTCGCCCTGTACCGCAATACCAACTCCATCTACGAAGAGCTGCCCAACGGCGAGCGCCGATACTATAGTGAGGCGGAGCGCCAACAGCTCTTCGCCCGATACCAGAAAGACATCGACCAGTTTTGTGACTGATGCGCATCATCCGGTTCGTCGACAGTCGAGGCGAGACGCGCTACGGGAGCGCGCCCGTCGATGGGCATGCGCTGCTTGGCGGTTCAAATGGTCTTTCTAGGTTGACGGATTGGCGTCAGACGACCCGGTTTCGGGCTTGACCCTGAGAGAAGGCCCCAATGTTCAGCGCGATCTCCTCGATCAGCCTCTGCCGGGCGTCCCGGCTGGCCCAGGCGATGTGCGGGGTGAGAATCAAATTGGGAATGTCCGGGGCAAGCAGGGCGTTGCCGCTTTTCGGGGGCTCGACCGTCAGCACGTCAATCCCAGCACCGCCGATGACGCCATTTCGCAAGGCCTTCGCCAAAGCCACCTCGTCCACTATGCCGCCCCTGGCCGTGTTGACGAGCAGCGCATCAGGCTTCATCAATGCCAGCTCGCGCTCGCCGATGAGGTTGCGGGTGTTCTCCGCGAGAGGACAATGCAAGCTGACCACATCCGCCTCTGCCAACAATCGGTCCAGGGGGAGACGCCCCGGCTGGGCCAAGCCCCCAGGGCGTTGCGCCAGCAGCAGGTGCATGCCGAAGGCCTCCCCTACCCGCGCGACCGCCCGTCCCAACTCGCCGTAGCCCACTATGCCCAGGCGTAGACCGGCCAGCTCGCGGACCGGAAAGTCCAGCAGGCAAAACTGATGACTGCGCTGCCATTCCTCCTCCTCCACCGCTCGACGGTAATCGCCGAGCCGGGTGGTCAGGGCCAGAGCCAGGGCAAAGACATGCTGGACCACTGACGCAGTAGCGTAGCCGGTCACGTTCGTGACCGCGATACGGCGCTCGCGTGCTGCTTGCAGATCGATGTTGTTGGTCCCGGTCGCGGCCACGCAGACCAGCCGGAGCCGGGTCGCGGCGGCCAAGTGATCACGGGTCAGAACCACCTTGTTGGAGACCACCAAGGCGGCATCGGCGACCCGCTCGCGAACCTGCGCTCGGCGGGTGCTCCGATAAAGGGTCCAGTCCGGCCAGGCCCGGTGCAGAGAAGACAGATCGAGGTCGCCCCGATCGGTCGTATCCAGGTCCAGAAAGACCGCGGTGCCGATCATGGGTTTCTCGCGCAAATCTAAAGTCACATGGCTCTCGCAGAGGCGCAGGGCGCGCGGAGAAAAGATATAGCGGTTGGGTTAGCCGATCCAGCACTCAGCGATCGATTCGACCGTTCGTGACGGGTGTCGCTTCTGCAGATCGCAACGAACCGCTCTCGTCCTCGGCGTGCTCAGCGCCGCTGCGAGAGCAACAAAAGCTCACCACCGCCGGATCGCCCCATTATTTCGATCTAATCCGGCGGCGCGCCGTCGATTACAATGGGCCCGACCCTATCGGCCCCTTACCCGGGCCGTCTTCCCCCGGCCAAGACCCCGCATCATGAGCCCAGCCCTGCCCCATCGTATCCGCGAGATCCCTTACAACTACACCTCCTTCTCCGATCGGGAGATTGTCATCCGCTACCTGGGGGAGCCCCTGTGGCGGCTGCTGGAAGACCTCCGAGGCTCCCGCCGCACCGGCCGCTCGGCGCGTATGCTGTTCGAGGTGCTGGGGGACATGTGGGTCATAGACCGCAACCCCTACCTGCAGGACGACTTGCTGCACGACGCCGCCCGGCGCACCGCTCTGGTGGGCGCCCTGCGCCATCGTCTCGACCAGTTCGAGGCCCGCGCCGCGGGCAATCTCAAGGCCCTGGAGCTGCTGGCGGCGGCGCGCAGCGCGGTCGGTCAATTCGAGGCCTGGCTGGGCCGGCAGGTGGAGCTGCGCCGCCGGGTCGCCCGTCGGCTGGCCAAGGTCACTGCCCGGGACAACATCGACTTCGGCGGCCTGGCCCGGGTCTCCCACGCCACGGATGCGAGCGACTGGCGCGTGGAGATGCCCTTCGTGGTGATCACTCCGGACACCGAGGACGAGGTGGTCCGGGTGGTGCAGGCCTGCATCGACTGCGGCTTGACCATCATCCCCCGGGGCGGCGGCACCGGCTACACGGGCAGCGCCGTGCCCCTGGAGGCCGAGTCGGCGGTGATCAACACCGAGAAGCTGGAGTCACTCGGCGAGGTGGAGCAGATCCGGCTGCCCGGGGTCGAGGGCCAGGTGCCCACGGTCCGTACCGGGGCCGGAGTGGTGACCCGCCGGGTCTCGGAGCTCGCCGAAGCTTACGGCCTAGCCTTCGCCGTGGACCCCACGTCCCAGGACGCCTCGACCATCGGCGGCAACGTCGCCATGAACGCCGGCGGCAAGAAGGCGGTGCTCTGGGGCACCACGCTGGACAACCTGGCCTCCTGGCGCATGGTCACCCCCGATGCCCAATGGCTGGAGGTGGAGCGCCTGGGCCACAACCTGGGCAAGATCCACGAGCAGCCGACGGTGCGCTTTCGTATCAGCCGGCTCGCGGCGGACGGGCGCTCGCCCGTCCGCGAGCCCGAGATCCTGGCCATCCCGGGCCCTCTCTTTCGCAAAACCGGGCTGGGCAAGGACGTCACCGACAAGTTTCTCGCGGGCCTGCCCGGGGTGCAGAAGGAGGGGTGCGACGGGCTGGTCACCTCGGCCCGCTTCGTGCTGCACCGGATGCCCGGCGAGATGCGCACCGTCTGCCTGGAGTTCTTCGGCAGCGACCTGGGCCGGGCGGTGCCCGCCATCGTCGAGGTCAAGGACTATGTGGAGGGCCGGGGTGACGTGCTGCTCTCGGGCCTGGAGCACCTGGACGAGCGCTACCTGCGCGCCATCGACTACTCCACCAAGGCCTCGCGCCAGGAGCGCCCGAAGATGGTCCTGCTGGCCGACCTGGCCGGCGACGACGAGCGCGCGGTGGGCGAGGCCGCCTCCCAGGTGGTGCGCCTCGCCAACGCCCGCGGCGGCGAGGGCTTCGTGGCCGTCAGCCCCGAGGCACGCCGACGTTTCTGGCTGGACCGGAGCCGCACCGCCGCCATCTCCGCCCACACCAACGCCTTCAAGATCAACGAGGACGTGGTCATCCCGCTGGAGCGCCTGGCCGACTACAGCCGCGGCATCGAGGCCATCAACATCGTCCAGTCCATCCGCAACAAGCTGCGGGTGGCCGACGAGATACTGGATTGCCTGGCCGGCGATCTGGTGGCCGCCTGGCGCGGTCCGGACTACGAGGCCAGCGAGGAGAGCACCGCCATTCTGGAGGCCAAGCGCGAGGCCGCCCGCCAGGCGGTGACGCAGGCCCGGGGGCGCTGGGAGCTGATTCTGGAGCACCGCGAGACCCCCGCCGTCGAGCACGACCAGCTGCTCTCGGGCGACGAGAAGGCCCGCATCCGCCCCGGCGACCGGCTGCTGGACCTGCTGCTGCGCCGCGACCTGGTGATCTCCTACCGAGCCGAGATCCGCGACCGGCTGAACGACATCTTCCAGGGCCAGGACCTGGCCCCGCTGCGCGAGCGCCTGCGTGCCGTCCACGCCCGCATCCGCGATTCGCGCCTATTCGTCGCCCTGCACATGCACGCGGGCGACGGCAACGTGCACACCAATATCCCCGTGCACTCCCAGGACTACGTCATGCTGCGCGAGGCTGACCAGATGGTCGACGAGATCATGGCGCTGGCCTGCTCCCTGGGCGGGGTCATCTCGGGCGAGCACGGAATCGGCCTGACGAAGATCCGGTACCTGGACGAGGACAAGCTGGAGGCCTTCGTCGCCTACAAGGGCCGGATCGACCCCCAAGGCCGGTTCAACCGCGGCAAGCTAATGCCCGGCTCCGGGCTGCACAACGCCTACACCCCGTCGCTGCGGCTGGTGCAGCAGGAGGCCATCATCATGGAAGAGAGCGAGCTGGGCGCCCTCAACGACGACATCCGCCACTGCCTGCGCTGCGGCAAGTGCAAGCCCGTGTGCCAGACCCACGTCCCGCGCGCCAACCTGCTCTACTCTCCGCGCAACAAGATCCTCGGCACCGGCCTGATCATCGAGGCCTTCCTCTACGAGGAGCAGACCCGCCGCGGCCTGTCGCTGCGTCACTTCGAGGAGATGAACGACGTGGCCGATCACTGCACCGTCTGCCACAAGTGCGCCAATCCCTGCCCGGTCAATATCGACTTCGGCAAGGTCACCATGCGCATGCGCAAGATCCTGGTCGAGCGGGGCAAGAAGCGCTTCAACCCCGGCACCTGGGCCGCCATCGGCTTCCTCAACGTCACCGACCCGCGCCGTCTGCGCCTGATGCGCAAAGGCCTGGCCGAGTGGGGCTTCAAGGGCGTCAACCTGGCCCACGGCCTGGTCAAACGGACCGGCCTGCTGGGCCCCAAGGCCGCCGTGCCCGGTGCTACCACGGGCAAGCCCGGGGTCCAGGAGCAGGTCCTGGAGCTGGTGCGTCGCCCGATCCGCGCCCCGGTGCCCCGCTACACGCTCAGATCCGTCCTCAGCATCGAAGACCGCCAGACCGTGCCCATCCTGCGCGACCCCGAGCGTAGCGCCGAAGACGCCGAGGCGGTCTTCTACTTCCCGGGGTGCGGCTCCGAGCGCCTGTTCAGCGACGTGGGACTCGCCACCCTGGCTATGCTGTTCGAGACCGGCGCCCAGACCGTGCTGCCCCCGGGGTATCTGTGCTGCGGCTACCCCCAGACCTCGTCGGGCCAGGCCGACAAGGGCCGGCAGATCACCCTAGAGAACCGGGTGCTCTTCCACCGGGTCGCCAACACCCTCAACTACCTGGACATCAAGACCGTGCTCGTCTCCTGCGGCACCTGCATGGACCAGCTTCTGGAGTACGAGTTCGAGCAGATCTTCCCCGGCTGCCGCCTGCTCGACATCCACGAGTACCTGATGGAGAAGGGTATCGCCCTGGAGGACGTCGAGGGCGTGCAGTACCTCTACCACGACCCCTGCCACACCCCGATGAAGACCTACAACCCCACCCAGGTCGCCGCCAGCCTGCTGGGCCAGCGCGTTCTGCTCTCGGACCGCTGCTGCGGCGAGGCCGGGACCCTCGGCACTGCCCGCCCGGACATCGCCAACCAGGTCCGCTTCCGCAAGGCCGAGGAGCTGCACAAGGGGGTACGGCAGCTCACCGGGGAGGAGACCGCCAGCCTGGGGCAGGTCAAGCTGCTCACCTCCTGTCCAGCGTGCCAGCAAGGGCTATCTCGGTATGAGGATGAGACCGGGGTGGAAACGGATTACATCGTGGTCGAGGTGGCGCGGCATCGCCTGGGCAAGGGATGGAAAGAGGGGCTCCTGGAGCGGGTGAAGCGCGGGGGGGTCGAGCGGGTGTTGTTGTGACAGGCACCGTCTTCGCAACCGAACCGTGGCGAGCAGGACTCCGACACCTTATTCCTTTGCCCTGCAGCTTCCGGGAGCCTTGACGCCTATTCTAGTCCCCCATAGTCTCAGGTGCAGACATATCGCCTTGCTCAACGACTTTGCCATGCTGCAACGATTATACGTGCACAATTTCAGATGCTTAGAGAACTTTACCCTCGACCTCCGCAACATGCCCACCGCGCTGCTGATCGGCAAGAATGGCGCCGGGAAATCTACCCTGAGAGCCACTCTTGAGATTTTCCAAAACATTGGCCGAGGGATCAACAGGGTCGGCCACTTGGCCCGATTGACTGACTTTACTCATGGTAGGTCGAATCTACCGATCCGCTTCGAGTTCGAGGCCGTGCTCGACGGTAAAGTCTACTTGTACAAACTCGCTCTCGAACTTCCTGAGAAATTCAGGGAACTCAGGGTGGCGGAAGAGTCCCTGACCGTTCAAGGCGAGCCCATCTATTCCCGGGAGCAAGCGCAGGTTACCCTGTTTAGCTCTCCGCTCAACAGGGACGCTCAGTTTCTTGCCGATTGGCATCTGGTGGCCCTTCCGATTATCCAGGAGCAGTCGCCTACCGACCCGCTTCGCATTTTCAAGAGCTGGCTCGCCCGCATGATTCTGCTCAATCCGTTCCCACCCAAGATGAATGGAGAGTCCAGAGGTGACACCGTGGAACCCGAGCTCGACGGATCGAATATTGGGGATTGGCTAACGGGTCTGCTCGGGCAATACCCAGCGGCCTACACCGACATAGATAGCCAGCTTCGAAAGCTGATGCCGGATATCAGGGAGTTTCAAAACGAGATCATCGGTAAGAACGCTCGAGAACTGCGGGTCTGTTTTGAGCAAGACAGCGCTCAGTTCAACGTTGGCTTTCGGAATTTGTCCGCCGGAGAGAAATGTTTTTTTCTCGGCGCCGCAGTATTGGCGGCAAATCGTCGTCACGGACCCGTGGTTTGCTTTTGGGACGAGCCGGACAATTATCTGGCACCTTCCGAAGTCGGCCATTTCGTCATGGATCTTCGCCGTGCCTTCCGAGCTGGGGGCCAATTCTTGGCCACCTCCCACAATCAAGAGGCCATACGGCAGTTCTCGGACGAGAACACCTTTGTGCTCGGACGCCGAAGCCATCTCGAACCGACACTGATCAGGCCGTTACGAGAGATCCAGTTGGAAGGCGATCTAACCAGCGCACTACTCACAGGCGACGTAGAGGCGTGAGCGTTAACCGTTACCGACCCCATCTCTTGGTTATTCCAGAAGACGACGCCAACCGCCAAGTCGCGAACGGATTTGTTCAGGACGATCGCATCGACCCACGTGCCGCTCAAGTCTTGCCCCCAGCTGGCGGCTGGACCCATGTGATTGACGGCTTTTTGGGTCGTGCCAAAACGATGGCAAGATTTCCTGGGCAAAAAGTCGTCTTATTGATCGACTTCGACGAACAAAATCGCCTGTTGGAACGAATGGCGCATGATGTTAGGCCATTCCTATTCCCTTAGAACACCGCGCGGCGCCCTCCTCGTCAATACCGCGATGCGTGCCATGCCCTCGGAGGTTGCCGCGTTTTGCGCTCGTCGTTGCCGCCAAGGAAGCGAAAGCCGCTCGCTCTTAGCAACACTATGGCTTTAGCGCCTTTGGCTCCGACACACGACAGTTGCTCGCGCCTATCGATACGTTCCGGGCGCTGCTTTGATGTCATTCGGTTGCGTGGTGAAGGCCCCGCGATGGGAATGCGGATCCGGCGTCAAAGGGCTGCGACCCCTTTTTCCCTTTTTCCCTTTTTCCCTTTTTCCCTTTTTCCCTTTTTCCCTTTTTCCCTTTTTCCCTTTTTCCCTTTTTCCCTTTTTCCCTTTTTCCCTTTTTCCCTTTTTCCGAGTCATTTTCGGGCTTCGAAAATGAGATTGAACGGTGTTTCTGCCGCCCGGCGGAAACGAGTAAACCCCGCCTCGGTGAAGACCTCCCGTATCCTCGATTCCCCGGCCTGCGCCCCCAAGCCGAGACCGACCTCCTGAGACAGGGAGTTCGGAGTGCAGATGAACGTGGAGGCCGCGTAAAACATCCGACCGATCGGGTTCAAGTTCTCCTCGAGGCGATCGCCGGCAAATGGCTCCACCAGCAGGACCGCTCCGTCGGGCTTGAGAGCCCGATAGGCATGGCATGCCGCGCCTACCGGATCTCCCAAATCGTGGAGACAATCGAGAAAGCAGATCAGGTCGTAGTCGCGAGCCGCGTAGCTCTTGGCTGTCGCGACATCGAAGGTCACACGATCCGCGACCCCACCCTCGGCAGCCCGTTGTCTTGCCACCTCGACCGAGGGCCCATGATAGTCGGAGCCGAAGAATCGCGACGCCGGGTAGGCCTGAGCCATGATGACTGTCGAGGCGCCGTATCCGCAGCCAACATCCGCCACCGAGGCGCCGGCTTCGAGCTTCGGAACAACGCCCTCGAGTGCCGGGAGCCACTCGGGCACCAGACGCGCACGGTAACCTGGCCGGAAGAAGCGCTCGGTTCCGGCGAACAGACAGGGGTGGTGGTCGCCCCAGGCGAGCGCGCCGTCGCCGCGCATGGCGGCGACCAGTTTGTCCTTGTCCAGGAAAAAGCTTGCCGCCGCCACGGCTCCGCCCGCCACATAGACCGGCGAGTCTTCGATCGCGAGCGCAAGCGCTTGCTCCGGGGATAGACGAAACCGTCCGTCGACCAGCTCGACGTAGCCCGCCGCCGCCTGGGCGCTCAGCCACTCGCGGACCAGCCGCGCGTTGCACCCGGTCTTCGCCGCGACCTCTTCCGGCGTGACAGGGGCGCCATCGGCCATCGCGCGGTACAGGCCGAGCTCGTCTCCGACAATGATGCTCGCCATCATCGCGGCGCCACCCATGTCGGTGACCAGCTTGTCCATCAACTCGTGCAGTTTGACCTCATCCATCGCTTGCGCTCCGACAACGGCTACCTATCGCAATGCTTCTCGATTTGGCAAATTCTCCTCGGCGCCTCGCCAAGAAGTCCGACGGCCGACCAGGGAGAGGAATTTGCTCTCAGCGGCCCGATGCTGAGAGGAGCCCAGCGACCTAGAAGTGGCTCGCTGCTCCTGGCGGCCACGAGCTAGGGCGTACGAGACCATCCTCCTTCCCTCGTAACGAGGTCGTCCCTATCCGGGTACGGCCCGCCAGACGGCTCGGTGCGAAATTTCCTTTACGCTTGGCCAATTCTAGCCCAACCGACACTTGATACAAGTGGTCACCCATTAGCCGCCTCCTGACACCTGGCTACATGCCGCCCTGGGGCCTTTGGGTCCCGTGAGGGATAGGGATCTGCTTTCGGCCGCCCAGGGCAGAACGGAGAGGCCAGCGGCCCCGAAACAGCGCCCCGCCCCGGTCTGCAACCAAAGAGTGCCAAAGAGGACAAAGTGTAAAGTGTGGATAGGCACCTGTTGACGCTCTATCCCTTCGTGGGCGGCGTGCGCGACGGCATACCTGAGCGGGTTTGCCACCGACGGGGTCATCACGCCAATGGATGTTCGCATGGCCCGCATATCGGCGCTCATGGAGAGGTACATGCACAGGATGTGTGTGTCCATCTCGCTCATATCCCGCCGCATGGAAGCCATGTAGCTTTCGTGACGCCGTTTTTCAGGTGCCGCGTCGTCCGGAGAGGCCGTACCTGTCTTCCCGATGCTCTCTAGGAACTTGCTGCACGACTCGTGTATCGCTTCCATCTCGTCCCCGTGGGTCTGTGGAAGCTCCACACCCATCGCGTTTTTCTGTTGCGTGAGCTGCGCCTGTGCCTCCCGGTACGCCTCCACTTGATCGGGATCACCCGCCATGAGCAGCATGTAGACCCGCATGTCCGCCATGTCGTTGGACATGGTCTGCATATAGCCCCCGTCCGCCCCCATGTTCCGCATATAGCCCGCCATGGCGCGCATATCCGTTCCCATGGAGCCCATGTTGTCGTCCATGCTGGCCATGGCGTCTCCCATGGCTTGCATCGTCCCCTTCATCACCTACATGGAGTAGCCATCGCAGCAAAAAGTGCGCCTCCCAAGGCGACTCCGAGGACAATAAAAAGATTCTTCACTGACATCTTGCTTCCCTCCGCTGGTGGATTCATCGGTTGTCATGTCGCGCGGGACCAGGCGGGTACCGGCTGCGAGTTCCTGCAGAATGGGTGCCCAACGAGGACCCTACCATCATCCATGCGCTGCGACCACCTGTGCGCAACAGCTGGACGGCCATCAACGACCGGTTTCCGGTCCAACCTTCAACGATCTTGCCGATTCGCCTGCTTGGGCCGCCATTTTTCCTCCTTGGAATCGCTGAAAGTCCCAGATAGAAGCAATGGGGGCACGAGCACGAACGGGCGGCTTCTGCTTCGGGGAGGCTCTCAGAATGGGGAGGTCCAGTTGTTTTGTTGCTCGGTTGTTCGATCCGCCGCCGGGTCCTGGAGGTCAAGCCAGTGTCCCCGGCAGGGCGAGCTGGTCGAGCTGGGCGAGCAACAGCATCGGCCATTCTTGATGGGCTGGACCGGAAGCGCGATAATCCGATGAGCAGGCCCTTGACCCGCCTCCTGCGATCAGATCGCGACGGGAGCGAACCCATGGCCACATCCCGGGGCTTGGCCCCTGACCCGAAGATCGAGGCGGCCGTGCAATACGGCTACAGCTTTAACCTGGAAGGGCCATGGGAGACCAACGGACAAGGGCAATTCATCGTGAACCCACCCATTGGCCTTACCCACGCAAAGCGCGCTGACCGCCTCATTGGCGGGATCCACGCCCGACTCCCCGGCTGGCAGGTGAGGTCGGAGGTCGGCCTGCACACTTCCGACGGCCTGAAGGCGCCGGACCTCGCGGTGGCGGCACCTGGATTTGAAGAGGACACCGACTCCCACGGATTTCTGCTGCGGGCACCAGCAATCTGCGTGGAAATCATGTCTCCAGCCAACAGCTGGGAAGAGATGCGTCACAAGACTCAGCTCTGTTTGGCCGCCGGAGCCATGGAGGTGTGGATCTGTGACAAAGCCGGCCGTTTGAGCTTCTACACCGCGAACGGCGAGCAAACACACTCGGCCCTGGCCCCGGGCATGACTCTGGATGCCGACGAGAACCCCGGTTAACGACGCCAGGTGGAGCACTGAAAACAGGGAGAAGACGTGCCAATTTCCCGCTATCCGACAGCTTCTTGCTCCGCGGTAATCACGTGGCCCGGCCGTGGAATCCAGCCCATGCGGCGCGGGACGTGCTCAATAATGACACGGGCCAGGGCCCGTTTTATATTCACTAGCCGAAAGCTACGCGAAATTGTTCACCCCGGTAGAAGGCGCTGGAGCCGGTAAAGCGTTGCATCTGATGAAGCCGGACGCTCTTTTAAACAAGATAAGAGCAAAAGCGCCTATTGTCGCACTTGATGTTCGGACACCGGCTGAGGTGGGTGTTTTTACGGCAACATTGCCGGGCTCAATGACGATCCCACTGAATGAGTTGTTCACGGAAGCGAATCTGATTCGGATTCCTACTGACAAAACCGTGGTCGTCCTGTGCAAGAGCGGCACTAGAGCAACGGCGGCTGGAATCGCCCTGCGTCATATCGGTTTCGAGAATGTCTATATTCTCAACGGTGGGTTCAAGGCCCTGATCGATTATATGGGGCCGAAGGAAGCAAACACACCGGTTAAGGCGGAGCCAGTCGAGAGATAGGAACCGGCTCTGGGAGGGGACGGGGTCTTGCAATCACGCATGCGTGATTGCAAGACGTGAGAAGCGATAAGCGCCTCGCTGCCGAGGTAGATCTGATGACCCAACCTTGACCACAAGCGTGGCGAACCCAATTCAACCGCTCCACCACCTCCGCCACGGTGCTGAGGAAGATGTCACGGTCCTCATCGTCCTCGAAGATCCCCTCCCGGCGATCGCCCCGAGAAGTGACGTGGTAGAGAGCAGGGCACCAAAAAACTCAATCCGTAACGGTCTGGCCATGGGAAAATGTTACAGAATATTGCCGGATGTTAAAATGCGAGAGCTGACCCCGTTCCTCACGTCCAAATCCGCTCCCAGCGGATTTGTCTCTGTGTACGCTTACCTCACGTTTTGTTCGCAGTTACCTGCTCCGCAGTGAGATCAACGCTCGATACGGGTCGAAGGCTACCCCTTACCGGGCTGGGACTTTCGCCCAGCAAGATACACCGGGCTTCGCCCGGCGCGATAACGGCTGCGAGTTGAGCGGCCCGGCAAGGCTACCAACATCGAATTCGCGCCCGCGGGCCGGGTCCGCTCCAGCGAAATGTGACGTGGCTTCCAGGAGTCGTCATTCACCGACGAATCCGAATTCTCCGACAGTGATTTCCCTAGGATGACACCGTGGCGTATTGTCTTGAGATGATTTCACGAAGAACATCTGGATCGACGTCATCCAGTATATTGACATATAGGCACGCAACGGATTTCTTGTGCTTGCCCAGCCTGCCGTATAGGTCCTCTGCTCCCTCGAACTTGTCGTCGACATAGAAAGTCATATTTGCCTTGCGTGGCGAAAAGCTAGCGGCCGGCATATCGCCCTCGCGCCCTGATTCATGGACATAGTGATGCGATCCGAATCCGATGATCGCCGGCCCCCACATTACCGGGGAAAGCCCAGTCACTTCTTTGTAAATCGCTAACGCAGTCAGCGTGTCAGCACGGCGCCGCGGATTTTCGATGGCGGCGATGAAAGCATCGACCGATTCGGACGTCGGTTTAGTCTTGTTTTCAGCCATTGCTTTCTCCTTGCACTCAGTATCTTCAGTCAGCAATTTGCGAATTCGCTGTGCAAACAGAGGACGGTCGATATTGGACGGTCCTGTGACTCGAGATTGAGGGGCCACTCATTGAAAGTACATAAATGCTCCAGGTTTGGATGTCAGAACCAACTCCGTTTCCGAGCATTGCTTCACCCGGTCATGTTGACCAATTGCGGATTTAAGCGATCCACCTCACAAATAAGCATTTATACGCCGCGCACCCTGTTCCCGTAGGCAAAGCTCGGAGGCCCGGCGCGGCGTATAAATGTCTGTTGGACTAAGCCGCTTCCACACTCCCGAGCCCGACACCTTAATCTAAAGGGAAAAGTATCCCGGCCCCCGTCGTCGGGACGGCTTGAAGTCGGCCGAAACGGCCTGTGAAGGTGTGCTGCTGGCTGTCTGCGGCGTCATCTGCTTCCTTACTGGCCTCCATTTCGGTGCCGGTCTAGCCCGATTGTAGCCAAAAATTCGCCGTTTGCACGAGCGGGACCGCAGCGCCGCGTGGGCGCTGTGGGGCAACAGCTCGGCCCGGGCTCACTCAGTCGGAAGACTCAGAGAGCGCGGCGTCGGCGGCTCGTCAGCGATAGGGTGCGCAGCCCAGCGCCGCGCGACGCGGCGAAATCCTGCGCACTGGGCGCATGCGCCCACGCCGGCACATCGGACAGGGCCAGCCCGGCTCGGGCTCGTGGTCTTGCTCGGCCTCGGGCTCCGGCTCTGGCGCGGCAAGGGCCTTGCGTATGTGGGCCAGGCGCTGCGCCCGACAGCGATTGGCCAGCAGCCCGTCGTGGCGCACCCGCGTCAGCCCCTTGGGCAGCGCGTGCCGCAGGAAGCGGCGAATGAGTTCCCTGGCCTCCAGCGTCAGTGTCTTGTGCTGACCGTCGCGGTAGTCGCGATAGCTCAGGCTCACCTGATCAAGGCTCTGGATTTACCTCGACACGAGGATTTGAATGTTAGGGCTAGAATTAACTCGAGTCCGTCCCGTCAATTCGGTTTACACCCTGCTGAAATCTGCGCGCTAACTTGCAAGAAAAGACCGTGGGAGTCCCGTTAATAGCGGAGTCATAGACAATCACGAACTTGACGATGCCATCCTGTTCACCCAGAAAATGCACACCTTCTGGCTTGGCTCTGGGTTGCGCCTCCGGCGGAGGGATCAGGCATAGTCCTGTGACATTGAGTTTCGCGTCCAGTGTGTCTATTTCGGGGACAGTATCTTCTCCGTTCCAATGGTAAAGCATGTAGGGCGTAGGCTCGTCTCCGACCGGGCCTGCGAGAACCAGATATCCATCCTTTTTCTTAGTCATCGCGCTCATGCCGCGTATACCGCGTCCGCCCAAAGTTAGGTAGTAGGTGTCTTTTAGCTTTATTTCCAGGATTAGCCTACCGTCTTCCGCTTTTTCCTCCTTCGCTGATACCTCGAGAACAACAGCAAGAGGTCCCCTTAACGATGGACCTCGCAGCCCCATAAGAAGCTTGGTCTTTTTCGAACCGCTATTCGGTATCACTGCCAAGCCCTCGATGTCGATGCCGTTTTCCTTACTTGGGATATTTCGGAAACGGGCCAAGACCGGGTGATTGGCGAAGATGTCCCGCAGACTTCCACGCCTAATGGAGTTCTGCTTGGCAGAACCGCTATTCCCTATTTCTAGGCGATAGAGCCATTCACGGGTGGGCTCAACGGCCACTGTGGCGATGCGATCATGGTTGTAGTCCTCGCTGAGTTTGTCTCCCTTCTTTTCCTCTTTTCTCGCCTTTTCCTTCAGTTCCTCCGGACTCTGCATCGATTTGCGCTTCATGGAGTGAGAGCCAATGACCCACGTGAAGTCCTTGTCGCGGGCAATACCCTCGACGTCGAGTTCGGTTTCCCCTGACGCAAGTGGAATATTCCCCTCGTCGACCAACGCGAACTTCGTCTTGCCGGTCTTCTTCAGGACTTGAATGCGGGACCTCTCATCAGTGCCGACCACCAGCAAAGATTCATTCTTATTCAATGTAATGCCGCTAATATTCAGGTGTTCCTTACCATCCGTTGGCAGTGACTCCAATTGCCATTCCTCTATTTTTGTGGCTACTGGATCAGTATCGCCCAAGGTAAGTGATGGACGGATGAACAACATAGAAACTACTAGACAGCAAGTTAGAGCAGTTTTTGTGCCCTTGCTAAATGACAACATCACATTCTCCCGTCTTTTGATTACGCCGATGCGGCGCTATATTTCATGCCACATTTCTAATAAGCCATAACAAATAAGCATTTATACGCCGCGCACCCTGTTCCCGTGGGCAAAGCTCGGAGGCCCGGCGCAACGTATCGATGTCTGTTGGACTAAGCCGCTTCCACACTCCCGAGCCCGACACCTTAATTTAAAGGGAAAAGTATCCGAGCCCCCGGCGTCGGGACGGCTTGAAGTCGGCCGAAACGGCCTGTGAAGGGGTGCTGCTGGCTGTCTGCGGCGTCAACTGCTTCCTTCTAGCCTCCATTTCGGTGCCGGTCTAGCCCGAGTGTAGCCAAAAATCCGCCGTTTGCACGAGCGGGACCGCAGCGCCACGTGAGCGCTGTGGGGCAACGGGCCGGCCCGGGCTCACTCAGTGGGCAGACTCAGCGAGCGCGGCGTCGACGGAGCGTCAGCGATAGGGTGCGCAGCCCAGCGCCGCGCGACCCGCCGAAATCCTGCGCACAGGGCGCATGCGCGCACGTTGGCACACCGGACAGGGCCAGCCTGGCTCGGGCTCGTGGTCTTGCTCGGGCTCCGGCTCTGGCGGTGGGGCCGCCAGGAGCTTGCGGATCTGCGCCAGGCGCTGCACCCGACAGCGATTGGCCAGCAGCCCGTCGTGGCGCACCCGCACCAGCCCCTTGGGCAGCACGTGCAGCAGGAAGCAGCGGATGAGCTCCGGGGCGTCCAGCGTCAATGTTTTGTGCTCCCCGTCGCGGCAGTCGCGATATCTCAGGCTCACCTGATCGTCGTCCAGGCCCAGGATCCGTGCGTTGCTGATGGCGATGCGACGGGTGTAGCGGGCCAGATAGCCGATCACCGACTCGGTGTGGGCCCGGCAGGGCTTGGCGAAGACCACCCACTCCTCGGCCATCAGGGCATCGAGCAGGGTCGAGACCGCGCCCGGATCGAGGCCGGTAAGCTCACCGGCCTGGGCGGCACTGCGCAGGGCGTTGACGAAGCGAGCGCGAAAGTGGCGCGACAGCGCCCGCACCGGGAACAGGGAGCTGCCCCGGGCCGGGACCCAGGTGCCATCGTCGGCCAGCGCGCCGCCCGGCACCAGACAGTGCAGGTGCACGTGCTGGCACAGGCTCTGGCCCCAGGTGTGCAGCACGCCGGTCATGCCAAGCTGTCCACCCAGTCGCTTGGCGTCATGCCCAAACGCATCGAGCGTGCCCCAGGCGGTAGAGCAAGGCGCAGTAGATCACCTCGGGATGGGACTGCACCCAGGGGTTGAGCCGATGGGGCAGCGTGAACACCAGGTGGAAGCAAGGCACCGGCAGCTGGTTGGCGCGCTGGTGCTCACTCCAGGCCTCGGTGGCCCGGCCCTGGCACTGCGGGCAATGCCGATCCCCACAGCTGCGATAGCGCGGCTGCTCAGTTCCGCAGCGATCGCAGCGCCCCTCCAGGCCGCCCAGCGCCTCGGTGCGACAGCTCATTCAGGTGGCTGCATACCCGCTGCTGCTGGGCATCCAGGGCTTCCAAACGTTGGATGTCCATTTCTTTCCCCCCCTAACCCACGGTATCACGAGGGGCATGGTCCTCGCCGCCTCCGTGAACACCATTGACAGCTGGCCAACCACCTCATTGCTTACGCGAAGCAACGATGTCCGCTTTGGTTGAGTCGACGATCTTCAACAGCTCTTGGGTCTCCTTTGCCGGCACCTTGTTCTTGGTGAGCACCTCGTTGAAGAGGGTAACCATGCGATCCCACTCCTGCTCCGTTATATTCAGGTGAACGTGAGATTCCTTCATCCCCCGACCGTGATACTGGCACGGGCCGCCAGCGGCTTGGCACACCATGGCGGTCACGTGGTATTTCAGGTACGGGGGTGGCACGCGTTGCCTCGCGGCATTGATCGCAGGGTTCTTGTTGAGGACGGCGTCGAGCACTAGGGCATCTATGAACTCGCTGACGACGACCGAAATCGGCGCGACGCCACCCAGCCGGTCGTATAGGGACGCCTGCTTCTTCTCTGCACTGGCCTGGGCGAAGGCGGTGGGGGAGCCCAGGGCCATCAGAGCGACGACCGCAAGGGCGGCCGAGAATTTTAAGACGCGTGTTGTCATGACTTACCTCCTTCTGGTTGTGGGAAGGGCGTCGCCACCCCGTTGTTTCGTTGTTGCGCAGCCCCGACGCGGGCCAGCTCACGTTTTGGGTAAGTTGCGCCGCTTTATGGCGTCGCCTTAAGCCCCTGGTTAGCTGCTTTGTGGATACAGCGCATGATCTATGGTTCCTTACGTGCGCCGCGGACTGTCGTATCTTTTCCAAAACTGGACAACCTCTTTCAGCATAGGAATTGATTCAGCAATCAAGCCAGTACCACAATGGGGATTGTATCGTTCAACGTAATTCCTTGTGGCATGGTATGCATATGCCGCGGCAGTATCATTTTGTGATAGCATTGCCTGGAGTATAGTTTCCAGTGTTAACAAATCGCTATTTGTGATAATTCGGACTGTAGACCATTTTAGTTTTCTATATTCATTTTGAAACATTTTGAGTCGAAATAGAGTTTCCTGTGCGACGATTTCGCTATTGTCTGTTTCATTTGCGATATTAGAAATTGCAAGTCCTGCCTCTTGAGCTAGGTTGCATACATCTTCCGAATCTTTATCCTTCGCTGCCGTTTGTATATGTTCTGTCACTAATGATGCCAAATGCGTACAGTATGCCTTTCTACAGGCCTCGTCTCTGCAAAGACTTTTTATGCTCGTCAACTTTGTTATCGAAAAATACGCAGTTGTCCCCTCCTGAAGGTCTGACAATGCAGCTTCCAGTTTTTGTACCCTCCGAGAATTTTCTCGGGATAAACGCAAACTTCTTGGCATGTAACGACGTCTTGGTGCAGCTAACGTGTTTCTCAGCTGACGGTGTGGAGCGCCAGCGGAACACCGGTCAGGTGTAGAAAATGGTTGGGAAGTCAATCCTCCTCATCATTAGGCATATATTCCCACATTTCATTTTGGTGTAACCATATTGGATCTGCGTTTTTTCGGATGAATTCATCAGGGTCCATACCATCAATTGTTGGCGGACGTTTCACTCGCTTTTGCTTCCCATTAATAAATATGGTCATATATTCCTTTCGTCGGCGCTTTTTCTCAGCCTTTTCAGCAGCGGTGAGTTTTCGTTTTCGCTTTGACATGTTAAATCCGCTTTGTTTCTCTTTCTATCCAATCTTACCAGATGATCTCATTTTTCGATAATCCGCCAAAACCTAATTCCGGGTGCTCCTTTCGGGCACTCAAGGCGCTTTCTCTCATGCATATCAGCTCCATTTGTTCCATATACATAGCCGCAGTAAGTGCATTCAGTCTTGTAAGCGTACTGTCCATAATCGGTCCCCAGCACTCCACAATGACCGCAACATTGCTGGCCATTGGGATTGAGATACCCGATTTCGACGCTTTCGCCGTTTCCTTCCCGCCATTCAATGTGAGGAAAATCTACATTATCCGTGATTCCAACCTCTTCCCAACAGTGTGAATCAGTGGAAAAGTTTCCACGTACCAAATAAGCATTTATACGCCGCGCGCCTCGATCTTGCCGGAGAAGCTCCGAAGCCCAACGTGGCGTATAAATGTCTGTTGGACTAAGCCGCTTCTGCCCGGGAGTTCGACAGCCTATATAGAGGGAAAAGTATCGGGCGAGCCCGGCTGGGGCGCAGTGGGAAGCCGGTCTTTAAGGCCGGTGACAGGGTCCTGGGGGTATTCGTTGACGGCATGAGCATCCCTCTGGCGTCCGATTTCGGTGGTCGATAGGGCGATTTTAGCCAAAATCTCGGGCTTTGCACGAGCGGGCCCGCGGCGCCCGTGGGGCACCGTGTGAGGGCGCTGCTTGTCCGAGC
>Ga0210110_1000068_pt1 | contig 37484 bp, 35 predicted proteins | sample China_Galinas_PW_2_FD_184865 | JGI IMG/M metagenome (GOLD analysis project Ga0210110, IMG submission 184865) | Wetland microbial communities from San Francisco Bay, California, USA, that impact long-term carbon sequestration - China_Galinas_PWB_D1... | ecosystem: Environmental > Aquatic > Marine... | reverse complement strand
CCGCCCCGCCTTGCGGGCGGCGAGGACGCACTCGGTGTGAGCATGGCGGCGCTGCGAGCCGTCGCCTTCGGGGGCGATCAGGACGTGCTCGCTGAGGGCCGGCAGGTGGTTGCCGCAGAAGGGGCAGCGGTAGGTCGCCGGCTTGCGGTTCTGAGCGGGGCGCATCGCCCACCAGCGGACGGGATCGCTCTCGTTCGCAATGGAGCCGTCCATCGGCCCGCTCAGGGAGCGCCCGGGCGGAGCTGCGGCGTTGGGGTGCCGCCGCGCTGGCGCTCGGAGCGGGTGACGACATCGAAGAATGCGTCGTTGCGACCGCGGCGCATGGGGCGGGGGAAGACGTGCCGGACGCGCCGGTGTGCTGCCGCGATCGACCGGAACGCTCTCTCGTCGGTGCGATTCCAGCCGATGCCGAAGATGCGGCGAACCCGAGGCGGCAGCGTGCCCTTGATTATGTGGTTCTGAATCGCGAGGTTGCCGCGGGCGGGCAGCGGCACCGGCTGGCGGAAGGCGACCAGCGGCGCCATCTCTAGGGCGTGCTCCGTTGCGTGAAGATCGGGCGAGTTGAGCTTCGCGGCCCACCAGTCCTGGAACTCGAGGAAGCTGGCGGGGACCTCGCTGGAGGGCAGGCCGAACAGCTCGCCGAAGCGCACGTAGTCCTGCCAGAGATCCTCGCGCTCGGAGGCGCTCAGCGGCCGCACCAGGGTCTCGTACATCTCCCGTCCCGAGTCGGCGATTACCGCCATGGTCCAAAGCATCAGCTCCGGGTCGAATGCCGAGTAGGCGGCGCCGGCGGGATGGGAGCCGGCCGCCTCGGGAAGGGTTCCCTTGACGTGCTCGTGCAGCCGGCGAACCGTGGCGAGGGCCTCATCCGCCTCTTGCCGGCTGCCGAGGAAGATGGTCTCCTGGATCTTCGCGGTGCGGGCGAGGCGCTCGAAAGGACGGTCGCCGGAGCGGGTGCTCAGCATCGTGCCCGTGTAGGTGAGCGGTTCCAGCGCCCCGATCAGTAGGGCCCGCTGGCCGTAGAGAAGCCCGACCGAGCGCTCCCCGTGCACGCGGCGCGCCATCGAGCGGCCCGGCGGGAAGTGAAAGGCGTCGGTGCCTTGGCCGGTCACGGTTGACCGGAGATGCTACTCGGGCGAGGGGCCCTCCGAGGAGAGGAACACGGCCGGCTCGACCCCCCGGGAGGAGTCCGGTTCGTGCAGCTCGTGGGCGGCGAAGATCTCGTCGAGTTCCTCGCGGGTGAGCGTCTCGCGCTCCAGCGCGTTTGCTGCGAGGTCATCGAGGCAACCGCGGTTCGCGGCGAGCAGTGCCCGCGCCCGGCGGTACGCCTCGCGGGCCAGCGTCATCGCCGCAACGTCCACGTCGCGCCGGGTTCGGTCCGAGAGCGCGTAGTCGCCGGTGGGCAGCGCGATCGGTGGCGCCCCGTCCGCGTGAAGCGCAACGCCCATGCCGAACTCGGTGACCATCTGCTTGCAGACCATGTGCACCCGGGTGAGGTCGTCGACCGCTCCCGAGTAGGACGCGTGCATGACCTCCTCCTCGGCGGCGCGCCCGCCGAGCATCGTGACGAGCTCGTCCAGCAGTTCCTCGCGGGACTTCAGGTAGGTGTCCTCCTGGGGCGAGTGGCCGACGAATCCAAGCGCCGGCCCGCGCGGGACGATGCTGAGGATCTCCGGAGGGTCGAGGCCCAGCAGCCGCCGGCAGAGCGCGTGTCCCGCCTCGTGGTAGGCGACGATCCGCCGCTCCTTCGGAGTCAGCCGTCGGGCCTGCTGTGAGCCGACCGACTGGCGCAGCAGCGCCTCGTCGAGGTCTTCTCGCGCCATCGCCTTGCGACCGGCCCGCCCGGCGATGATCGCCGCCTCGTTGAGGGCGTTGGCGAGCTGGGCGCCGGTCATCCCGGTCGTCTTGCGCGCCACGTCGGTCAGGTCGAGGTCGGGGCCGAGCGGCTTGCCCTTCGAGTGGGCGCGCAGGATCGCGTCGCGCCCGTCGCGGTCCGGGGGTGCGACGAGCACCTGGCGGTCGAAGCGCCCCGGTCGCAGCAGCGCTTTGTCGAGCTTTTCGACGTGGTTGGAGGCGGCGATCACAATCACCGTCCCCGGGTCGCGCTCGAAGCCGTCCAGCTCGACCAGCAGCTGGTTCAGCGCCTGCTCGCGCTCGCTGGTGCCGCCGTCTCCACCGCTGCCGCTGCGGGCTCCCCCGACCGCATCGAGCTCGTCGATGAAGATCACCGCCCGCCCCGCCTTTCGTGCTTCCTTGAACAGGCGCCGGATCCGTGCGGCACCCCTCCCCACGAACATCTCGACGAAGCTTGAGCCCGACGCCGAGAAGAAGTCCACCCCTGCCTGCGCGGCGACCGCCCGCGCCAGCATCGTCTTGCCGGTCCCCGGCGGTCCGAACAGCAGCACGCCCCGCGGCGGCTGCGCCCCGAGCGTCGCGAAGCGGTCCGGGTCATGCAGCCACGCGGCGACATCCATCAGCTCGTCCTTTGCCGCGTCCACGCCCTGGACCTCCTCCCAGAGGACCGGCTTGGTCTTGCTCGCCTTTACGGTTTCCGGCTTTGTCGATCCAAGCGTGCTGCGCAGCAGCGTCACGAAGACGAGCAGCAGGCAGAACATGAAGACGACCCCGAAGACGGGGTACCAGTCGAAGAAGAAGTTGCGGATATCGCTCGTCTGCAGCGCCAGGATGAGATGCATCGGACCCGTTGTCCTTAATAGTGGGGAAGGGAGTGTCCGGGGAAACCCCCCGCACTCCAATCGCACATACGTCCAGGTTGAGCTTACGGCTAGAGCTCGCGCCTGCTGACCACACCGCTCTGCAGGGCGCGCTCGACCAAAGCGACTCGCTTGCGGTTCTGCGGCAGGTCCTCGACCCCGAGCTTCTCGAATAGGGCGCGCATATGGGTCTTGACGGCATCGACGCTCAGATGCAGCTCGTCGGCGATCGCCTGGTTGGTGGCCGGAGTGGCGAAGGGGGTTTCGTCTTTGAAGGGACGGCAGAGCGCGAGGAGGACGCGTCGCTGCCCGGGGGAGATCGCCGCCACCGCGGGCACTTCGCTTGCCACCGCGGTGGCTTCCGGAACCGCCTCGCCCGGTCGCCGGTAGAGGACCCTGGTGCGGCCGAACCGGAGCATGTCGCCGTCGCGCAGACGGCGACGGCCGTCGACGCGCTCCTCGCCGACGAAGGACCCGTTCCGGGAGAGCCCGTCGTCGAGCAGCGTGCACTCGTCGCGCACCACCTCGATCTGCGCGTGCAGCGCTGAGACCTCCTCGTCCCACTCCAGCCGCAGGTCCGACGAGTCGCCGCGGCCGACCCACAGCGCGCTCACCCCCGCCTCGACCACGACGATCTGCTGCTCGCCGGCGCCATCGCGGAAGACGAGGAACGGACGGCCACCGCGTTCAGCCTCGATCTGCGCCTTCAGCTCGGGTGCGCTGGTCGATTGGGGGTCGGAGCTCATCCGATGATCCTAAGCGCCGTCCCAGCACCACCTTGGGGTGAGGAGAACCACCCCTCCGGGTCCCGATCTCCACCCCTTGGGCCTCTGGGCGGGGCAGCCGCGCCGGACGAAGCTGTCCCCAGACACAAAGCACCCACACCGAGACCAAGGAGATTCCGATGAACCGCACAAGCACCGCCACCAAGAAGCTCGCCCGGCGCGCCGGCCTCGTTGCCGCCGCCGCCAGCCTCGCCCTGATGGTCGCCCCGGCGACCGGACTGGCCAAGGCCCCGGTCAAATTCGGCGCCAAGCTCAACCCGACCGTCCAGCCGTCCAACTCGCTGCCGGCGCATCCCTGCACCCAGGAAGCCGCAGGGCAGTACTGCACGATGATCGAGAACGACGCCTACGGACGCCCCGGCGTGGAGCGCGCCCCGAAGTCCGGTCGGATCCGCGTGATCCGCGTGATCGCCGGCGGCCCCGGCAGCTTCCGGCTGCAGATCGCCAAGGTCCGCCGGGCGGACAACCAGGCCAAGGTCCTTCGCACCGGCCCGAAGCTCAGCTACCTGGGCCAGGACGAAGCGAACTGGGAAAGCGACCGCTACAACGTGGAGAAGTTCAAGGTCAACATCCCGGTCCGCAAGGGACAGCAGTTGGCTCTGCTGGGCAACTACACCTCAATGGTCCGTTGCTCCTCGGGCGGCGACAACACGCTGATCTACCAGCCCTTCCTGCGCCCCCGCAACCCCTTCCAGCCGACCACCGACACGGATGGATGCTGGGTCCTGATGGAGGCGGTCATCCGCTAGTCACGCCTGGCACATCGCTTCCCGGGCACCGACGAGGCCCCGCTGCGGCGGGGCCTCGTTGCAGTGGGCGTCAGCCCCTAACAACCTGCGAGCCGCCGACGATTGCCTCCTCACCGGAGTCGCCGAAGACGATCCAGGCCTTGTTGCCACCGTCGTAATCGGGCGCCCAGAGCTTCAGCGTTGCGGGGCGGTCCCACACCGTGCACTCCTCAGCTCCGACCTGGTCGAGGTCGCGCCAGACGCGCACGAACGGGTTGCCCTCCCACTCCTCGCCGATCGTCGTCGGCTCGCGGTGCCCGGGGTGCACACGGGTGTCGGGCGGCAGCTCCATCAGGCGCATGACGGAGGACTTGAGATCGGCGAAGCCGCTCGCTCCCGGCGCCATGGTTCCCCCGACCGTTCCCTTGAAGAGCACATCGGCGGTGAACACGTCGCTGCCGTTGACCAGAAGCGCGAGATGGCCGGTGGCGTGCCCCGGCGTGGAGATCGCCTCGATCTCGAGCCCGCCGGTGGTCAGGGTCTGGCCGTCGTCCAGCGTCGTCTCGACGTCCTGGTCGAGCTCGGCAGCCGCATCTGGATGCGCAACGAACGGCGGGTTGCCGAGCCGCTCGCGCACCTCCGAAAGCCCGGCGACGTGGTCCAGGTGAGGGTGCGTGACCAGGATGTGGGTGATCTCAATCCCATCCCGCTCCGCGCGCTCCAAGAGCGGTTGGAGCTCGTCGTTGCCGTCGATCAGAACCCCCTTGCCGCCTGCTTCGTCGGCGACCAGGTAGGCGTTCGACAGCCACATTGGGTTCTCGGTCCTCTCCAGGATCACTGTCTCTCCCTTCCGGTTTGCGGTCCGCTCCGGGCGACTTCTAATGCCATCCGCGCCTGCCCACGCTCAACCGTATGGCCTGTAGACGAATCGATGTCCGAGCAGGCCGGAGACGGTGGCGAACCGGTAGCCCCGTGCGCGGAGCGTGTCGATGATCTGCGGCAGCGCCGCCAGGGTGCCGCTTCGATTGCCACCGCCATCGTGCATGAGGATGATCGAGCCGGGCTGCGCGGCGCTGACGACGCGGCTGTCGACGGCGGCGCTGCCCGGATTCGTCCAGTCGCCTGGGTCGACGTCCCAGAGGATCGTCTTCAGGCCGGCCGCCCCGGCCGCGGACACGACGGAGGAGTTGACCGCGCCGCCGGGAGGGCGGAAGAGACAGGGCTGGAAGTGCGTCGCCGAACGGATCAGTGCGTTGGTTTGGAGAAGGTCCCAGTAGTCGGGATAGAAACCGTGGTGGGTGGTGTGATTCCCGATCTCGTTGCCGTCGCGGAGGATGTGGCGCATCGTCTCCTCGCGTCCCGCTACCTCCTGCCCGACCTCGAAGAAGGTCCCGTTGACTCCCTTTTCGCGCAGGACCGAGAGGAAACTCTCCGTGTAGGAGCTGGGCCCGTCGTCGAAGGTCAGCGCGACGACCTTGCGGTTGCGCGGTCCGTTGCGGAACTCACCGGCGCGCCCCCCACCGCAGCCGACAGCCCGCACGGGTCGCAGGCGGAAGACGCGGCCGCCGCGCTGCGGGAGGCTCTCTTCACAGGCACCGAGCGGCGCCATTGCACAGCCGCGACGGCTCGCCAGCACCCGCCACCGGTAGCGGTGCGGCCCCAGGCTCGCGCTGTCGGGGCGGAGCACCAGGACCAGCTTGTGTGGGCTCGCCCGCTTTACGCGCGCCGCCAGCGTCGAGGTGTCGGTGGTCGCTCCGGCCGCATTGAGCAGCTCCAAGCCCACCCTTCCGTGGGCGCGTCGAGCGCCGCCAAGGCAGAGCCGGCGTTCCCCCGTTCGGCCGAGCCGTTTGAGCGCCAGGCACAGGTAGTGCGAGCCGGGGCGCAGCACGTTGGGCAGCCGATCGAGCTGGGCCAGGGGGACCGGAGCGGCGGTTCGGAGTGCGAAGATCAGCGAGCGCCCGGACTGGGAGAGCTGCGCTCGGCGCAGGTTGGTTGGCCCGTTCCCATCGGAAGTGCTTTCTGCACGGGCCGGGGCGGCCGCGATCCACGGCGAGACGGCGGCGAGAAGCGCGATGCACAGGATCTTGCGCGAACGCGATATCGCAGCTTCCCTGGCGACCGATTCGATCACCGCGTCCATACTAGCCACGTGCCAAACATGCGCATCCGAACTTGGTCCAGACATGGATTTGAGGCCTCTCGCGAGCCGGCGCATGCGGAGCTACCGTGTTGAGGGTCAATGCGAGGACCAGAAACGCCGCGACGCCAGGGAGATGCCTGGGTGTCCTTGCGATCCTCCTCGCGGCGGCGCTGATCGCCGGCACACCGGCCGCAGCACTGACCGGAGGGGCCGGGCAGGACATCGATCAGCCGCCCAATCCTGCCGCCACTCCGTTCGACCGCCACGGCATGTGGATCTGGTACGTCGAGCACTCCGACGGCGGCAACCTCTCCCGGATCGTCGCCCGCGCGAATCGATTCGGAATCGGCACCCTCTACATCAAGTCCGGTGATGCCGGGCACGTTTGGAGCCAGTTCACCAAAACGCTCGTGGCAGAGCTCCATCGGGGCGGACTCGACGTTTGCGCCTGGCAGTTCGTCTACGGCGAACATCCGGTGGCCGAGGCCAAGGTCGGCGCTTCCGCGGTCCGCCGGGGCGCCGACTGCTTGGTGATCGACGCAGAGGGGCAGTACGAGGGCCGCTATGCCGCAGCCGACCGGTACGTCCGCGCGCTGCGCGCTCGGATCGGCGCATCGTTCCCGCTCTCGCTCGCCGGCTTCCCCTACGTCGACTATCACCCGTCCTTTCCCTATTCGGTCTTCTTCGGCCGGGGCGGCGCCACCTACAACCAGCCGCAGATGTACTGGAAGGCGATCGGCACCTCGGTACGGGCGGTCTTCGAGCACACCTACCTCTTCAACCGCCTCTGGGGCCATCCGATCTATCCCCTCGGCCAGACCTACGACAGGCCGGGACGCAAATCGATCCTGCGCTTCCGCCGCTTCGCGGAGAACTACGGCGGCCTGCAGCCGAGCTGGTGGGACTGGCAGGAGACCAACGGCCGCGGATGGGGAGCACTCGGCGCGACGATCGCCGGCCCGGTCATCGGGTACCGGCCGGTCGTCTCGCATCCGGTGCTGAAGCGACGCAGCCGAGGCGATCTGGTCGTCTGGGCGCAGGAGCATCTGCGGGCCGCCGGCCAGGTCCAGCTGCCGGTGACGGGGATCTTCGGCAGGCTGACCAGTGCCGCTGTGCGTGCTTTTCAGACCGACCAGGGGCTCCCGGCCGACGGTGTGATCGGCATGACAACGTGGCGGGCGCTGCTCGCCTTCGATCCTGTGCGCCCGCGGTGGTCGGGCCGCCGTGGCAAGCGGCGACGGAAGGGTGCCACCGCAAGCCTCGCAATCCTGCCGAGCCGGCCACTCTCCGCCTCGCTGCCCGCCAGGGCATACGAGATAGATCCAGGGCCCGCTCCCTGAGCAGGGGCTCGGGGCGTCCGGTCGCACATCCAGCGACCCTGAGATAATCACCCCCCTGGGCATCTGCGCCCAGCGCTCGGGGGCGTAGCTCAGCTGGTTAGAGCGCCGGCCTGTCACGCCGGAGGTCGCGGGTTCGAGTCCCGTCGCTCCCGCTCACTGAAGTGCCTGCATCTGGGCTGTTTTCAGCCCCGTTCTCCGGCCCTGTCTCGTCCTTCTCGCGGAGCCCAAATCCGCGTTTCTGCCCGATGCCTCGGGAAGCCGGCTTGCGCTTGGTGCCATGCAGGATCGGTGGTTCGGCCCGCCTGGCGGGCGCCGCCGCTCTGGCTGGGGCGTTCTGGTACGCGCTGCACGCGGCTAACCACGCCTTCGACACCGGCGAGGCGATCGAGGCGGCTGCTGACGCGCCCTTCCGCGCACCGGCTACGATCGACGACATCTACCCGGGGCGACCGAGATGAGCACCGAGTACGCGAGCGCCAACCCGCTCCAGCGCGGAATCCGCCGCTTCGCCGCCAGCGGCCCCGGTTCCTGGCTCTTCGTCCGAATCCTGCATCACATCGACCGCCCCGTGTACCGGCTGAGCGGCGGCCGTCACACGTTTGCCAGCCTCCTCTCCGGCATCCCGGTGGCGATGCTGACCACGACCGGTGCCCGCAGCGGGAAGCCGCGCACCGTGCCCGTCCTCGGCCTGCCCAGCAGCGAGGGCCTCGTGGTGATCGCCTCCAACTTCGGCCAGGAGCGTCACCCCGCCTGGTACTACAACCTGCGCGCCGATCCCACCGGCGAGGTTGCCATCGACGGCGAGAAGCGCCGCTTCCGGGCGGTCGAGGCGCAGGGAGAGCAGCGCGAGCGGATCTGGCAGGAAGGCCTGCGCGTCTACCCCGGCTGGTCGCAGTACGAGAAGCGCGCTTCCAACCGCGACATCGCCGTCTTCGTCCTCGAGCTGGCCTGAACGCCACATCCAGGTTTCGAACCTGGCTCCGCCTTGCTGACCTGCCTTCCCGCGGCGAACCGATTCCACTCCTCGGCGATGACGCGACGCCGCTGTCAATCCGGTTTCAGCCCAGTGCGCTCAGCCCAGTCGATGATGAGAGGTCGGCCTTGGGTGCCCGGTTGGGCACCAAACCGGCGTCCCTGCTCACCCCAGCCGATTGCGGATCTCGTACAGGGCTCCGACCCGCGAGCGCACCAGGGCGCGGAGGTAGTCATCGCCTGTCTTGGGGCCTGTGTGGTCGATGGGCGCATCGTCCAGCCGCTTGCGCAGATCTGGGCGTTCGAGCTCCAGGACCGTAACCAGGGCGCTGAGGACGAATCCGCCGGCCTCTCGGTGCAGCTCACTGCCCGAAACCACGTCTGCGGTCTGACCCGCGATCGCCACGCCCTGATCGATCAGGGCACTGATCGCCTCCTCGGGCGAGCGCTCGCCTTCCGCCCGGCCGACCTGGAGCCAGCCGTCGAATATGGGCCGGTCACGGAGATCCGCTGACTCGACCTGCAGCTTCAGGGGGTAAGCGCCAGGCTCGTTGACCCGCACGAAGAAGTGGAAGAGGCGGTCGCTCCGGCCACCGATGCTCACGTTGTCGAGCGCCCAGCAATCGAGCGGCGGGTCACCCCCAGTCGCCGAGATGAGCCCCCCCTCGTCCAGGGGCCCTCCGTGCCGGTCGCAGATTGTCAACCCGTGGCTCGCTGGGAAGCGGAGGTTGAGCAGCGCGTGCTCGATGGCAGTCGGGCTGTGGTTGGCAACGCGGACCTCGAGAAGGACCGAGTGGGCCACCGCCCTGCACTCCTTGGGAGGCCTCGGAATTCGAATCTCGAGGTCGAGCGAGCCGTTCGCGGTGATGCCGACCGTGAGCTGCCCCCCGCCGATCGCCTGAGGTCCCCCCATGCGGCTCCATCCTGCCGGAACCTCGGAAGGCACGTCGGCGGCGCGCATCGGCTCGGCGGTCGATCGGCGTGTGAGGGTCAGACGGCTCGGCTCGAGTTGTTCGTTGCGTCGAAGAACAGCATCGGACCGGACAGCTGCGCGCTCGAGACGCGAAAGCCGGCGGCGCGAAGCCACTCGCGCACCTCGGGCTCGGTGCCGATCGGCCCGAAATCGCCGCTGTGCGGTCGGAGCAGGAGCCTCGCCCGGAGGTCGCCGGTCCCGCGCACGAAGCAACAGCCGACCAGGCGCCCGCTGCGCCTGAGGACCCGGCCGGCCTCGGTGAGGGCGGCGGCGGGATCGTCGAAGCAGTGCAGGCCGTTGTAGGAGAGGAAGAGGTCGGCGCTGCCGTCTGCGGCGGGGATGTGCGCAGCATCGGCTTCGATCAACTCGACGCTCGCGAGGCCGCGTGTGCGGGCGTTCCTCCGCGCGCGGCGCAGCATCGACGGGGACAGATCGGCGGCGAGGTAGCGGATGTGGGCGTCGGGACTGAGCGCCCTGAAGGCCGGGCCGGCGCCGCACGGACAGTCGACGATCGTCCCGCCCTCCGCCACCTCTTCGATGGCGGTCATGCTTTCGTAGAAGGGCCGCATGTCGATGCCCCAAAACAGGCGGCCGATTGCGCGGCTGAGGCGAGGCCGCTCCATATAGGCACTGAAAGCAGCGCCAAAGAGAGATGCGTAATGGTCCCGCGCCATCCTGCCAAGTCAGTCTAGGACGCAATGGTCGAACCCAACCCCGCAGCAGCGATCCGCGAGGCCGCCGAGGAGGACGCCGAGTCGATTGCCGACCTCTGGACCGAGGCGTACGTCACGCTGGGTGTGGGCGGGCGCTCGACGCCGTATACGGCCGGGGACTTCCGCGATTCCGCCGGCCGGGGACGGGTATTCGTCGTCGATCGAGCAGGCCGCGGGATTGCCGGGGTTGTGGTGCTTCTCGCGCCGGGCGCGCCGGGCCGCGTCGTCGCGGATCAGGATGAGGCGGAACTCTCGCGCCTTGCCGTCGCTTCGTCGGCCAGGGGAGTGGGTATCGGAAGAGCACTGACCCGCTTCTGCGAGGAGCGGGCGCGTGCGGCCGGCTGGAGTGCGATTGCGCTCTGGAGCCGGCCCCGCCAGGTGGAGGCACATCGCCTCTACGAGTCGCTCGGGTACCGTCGGGTGCCCCGGCGCGACTCGGTTGACGACACCGGTCACGGTCGATTCGTGTTTCGGTTGGCGCTTGACGGGTGAGGCGCCTAGCGCTCCGGTGGCTTCAGCAGGCGCTCCACGACGAGCACGTCACGCCAGGTCCCGTCGAGCCGGCCATGACGCAGATGCAGTCCCACCGAGGAGAAGCCGCAGCGCTCAACGAGACGGATACTGGCGACGTTGTCGGTGAAGAGCTTGCCGATCAGCTTGTGGAAGCCGCCCTCCCTGGCTGTGGAGGCAAGCGCCTCGGTCAGTGCCGTGCCGACTCCCCGTCCGCGCGCCTCGCTCGCCACATAGACGCTGCACTCGCCGATCCCCGCGTAGCAGGGGCGGTTGCTGTAGGGGGCGAGGCCGGCCCAGCCAATGGGGCCGTTGCCCAAGTCGCCGACAAGCAATGGGAACTGCGCGTCATCGATTCGCTCGCCAAACACGCCGGCCGATCGCGGCTCGGTCTCGAAGGTGGAACTCCGCTCCGCGATTGCCGCGTTGTAGATCGCGCAGATTGCCTCGGCATCTGCAGGGATTGCGGGACGGAGGGAGAGGTCCGCGGTTCGAGACATGGCCCTATTTTCGGCCTGATTCGGCGCTCGAACAATGGCCCTACGTCCAAAAGACGCGTGTCCAGATGCGCCATTTGCTCCGCTGCCTTTGCTGCTGGCACTGCTCAACCAGCTCGGCGGCCTCGGTTAGCCGGTCGCTGCCGATTGGAAAACGGCTCAGCCGCCGTTCGGGGTTGACTCGGGCGGCGGCGGATCGGTCATCCCCCTGATCCAGCCTCGCTGCTCCAGGTAGACGGCGGCCCGCGTCGGTACGACGTAAGGCCCATCCAGTTGAAGCAGTTCAGCTCCGATCAGGTCGCGCACGACACGCTCAACGGTTTGGTCCTCCGGGGTCCTGCTGAGCTCGTGGGCGAGCTCGTAGATCGTCAGTCGCGTGGTTGGGTGCAAGGAGAGGATCAGCGCCAGCACTGCGCGCCCCACCATCGCTCGCTCCTCATGGGCGTCGGCGGGTTTCTCTGGCTCCTCGCCGGGTGAGCCTGACTGGTCCTGCATGGGCGCTGGCACCTCCTGTGTTGAGGCCCCGGGGGTCGGTGCCGCGCCGCCCCCGGGGCGGCTTTGCGTGCACCTCCCTAAGCAGGGGGTCCAGGAAGTTCGCCCCCGTTCGGGGTTCGGCGTATCGGGCCGAGCGATCGGCGATCGCGTCAAACGGTGTGCCGTCGAATCCGGTGCAGCGCGCCCTGTACAAACGGGCGAGCGTGCCAGCCAGAACTTCGGACCGCTGTACAGAGACGGTGTGGCGGGCCGGCGCGACCATTTAGGCGATGAGGAACGTTCGGCAGATCGTCGCCTTCGGTGGTGGTGGATTCTCGATGGAGTCGGGGAACCTGATGCTTGACGACTATGTGCTGGGCCTCACCGGTTTGGCGCGGCCCAAGGTCTGCTTCCTGCCCTCGGCAAGCGGCGACGCCGACCACTACATCGTCCGCTTCTACCGTGCCTTTCCCGCCACCCGGTGCGAGGCCAGCCACATCTCCCTCTTCCGCCGCGAGCAGGGACCCGCCGACATTCGCGAGCATCTCCTCTCCCAGGACCTGATCTACGTCGGGGGCGGCAGCGTCGTCAGCATGCTGGGCGTCTGGCGCGCGCACGGGATCGATCGGATCCTGGGAGAGGCCTGGGAGCGGGGGGTGATCCTCTGCGGTCTCTCAGCCGGCTCGCTGTGCTGGTTCGCGGAGGCGGTGAGCGGGTTCCACGGGCCACCCCAGCGGGTTGAGGGGCTGGGCCTGCTCCCGTTCAGCAACTGCGTCCACTATGGGCCCAAGTCGAGCCGTCGCCGCGCCTACCACGACCTGCTCCGCGCCGGGATGCGACCCGGATACGCCGCCGACGACGGTGCCGCGCTGCACTTCACCGGCTCGGAGCTGAGCCGGGTGGTTGCCTCGCGGCCGACGGCTCGCGGCTACCGCCTGGACACCGTGGGAGATCGCATCGTCGAGATGCGGATCGCCACGCACTTCCTCGCCGACTCGTATGCGGTCCCCCTGCTCCCGTTGCCGGACGGCATGACGACCTCCCTGGCGGCCTGATGATCACCCGGGTCCTAGCCCTGGGGGGTCACGACTTCACCTCTCGCCCACCCGACCGCGCCGTTTGCGAGCTGATGCTGCGGCTGGCGACAACCCGGGCCGGAGGCCGGCCGCGGATCTGCATCCTGCCGACGGCCAGCGGCGACACGTCCGAGCAGATCGGCCGCTTCTACGCGGCCTTCGGCGAGCGGCCGTGCGAGCCCTCCGACCTTGCCCTGTTTCGCCTTGGCCGCCACCCCGTCGCCTTGCGAGAGCACCTCCTCTCCCAGGACCTGATCTACGTCGGTGGCGGCAGCCTTCTCAACCTGCTCGCCGTTTGGGAGGCGCATGAACTGGACGCGATCCTCAGCCTCGCCTGGCGGCAGGGGATAGTCCTTGCCGGCCAGAGCGCCGGCGCGATGTGCTGGTTCGAAGCCGGGATCACCAAGTCCGCCGGTCGGCCCGAACCCGGCGCCGGCCTCGGCCTACTGGACGGCAGCCTCTGCGTCCACTACAACAACGAACCGGACCGCCGTGCCGCCTACCTCGACGCGGTCGGCAACGGGATGCCAAGCGGTTACGGCCTTGACGATTACGCCGGGCTGATCTGGGAGGGACGCGGGGACCCCACAGCGGTAGCGGCGCGGCGCGGCGCCCGCGCCTACCGGATCAGCGCCACCGACTCCGGCGTGATCGAGTCCCCGCTCCCGACCCGTTTCCTGCCGGCGCCGGTTCCGGCAACGCTGCGCGATGACATCGCCGAGTTTCGTCGCGTCAGCAGGCTGCGCAGGGGGGCCGGATGGCTCGGTTGAGGGGCGCCCCTACTCTGCTATCCCGGCGGCCGGCGGCGCGGTTGGGTCGGAGCCCTCCTCGCCGGGTGCCTCGCGGGCGATGTAGTCCTCGGCAAGCAGGAGGTTGTCCTTCGAGCGTTCGACCACGTTCAGCAAATCGCCCATCAGCGCCACCTCCTCGACCTGCTCCTTGACGAACCACTGCATGAACTGCTCGGCGCGGTAGTCCTTGATCTCGCGTGCCAGCTCGAACAGGGCGAAGATCTCATCGCCAACCCGTTTCTCCTGCTCGAGCGCCTTCTTCACCGGCGTCATCCCGTCGGAGTAACTCGTCGCCTGTGCGTTGATGTCCGGAATCTGGACCTCCTCGCCGACGTCGAGCAGGTACTGGACCATCATCATCGCGTGCTCGCGCTCCTCGAGGGCCTGCCGGTAGAAGAAGTGGGCGAGGCGGGGCAGCGTTTCCGCGTCGTAGTAGACCGCCATTCCGACGTACTGCTGGGAGGCGGCGAACTCGTTCGCGATCTGCTCGTTCAGCGCGTCGGCAAAGCTCTTGTCGGCCATGTCACTCCTTGCTCGAGGATCGGGGTCCAGGGAACGTAGCCGAAACGCCGAATTCGGTTGGCCGAAGCGCCGCGGCTCAGCCTTCCCAGCGAAATCCCGTGGCGCTCAGCTGGGGCGCGAGCGGGCTGACGGGCAGGCCGGGTGGCGGATCGGCTTCGTTGTAGCCGCGCGGCGCCGTGTCGTTCGGGGTGTCCGGATGAAAGAGCGAAGCGAGGACCTGGATCTGCCCCCGGCCGACCCCCAGCTCCCACTGCCCGCCCCCATAGGCGCCGATCCCGTTCTCGGCACAGTAGTCGTAGGCGTCGCAGAGCTCGCGCAGGCCGCCGATTCGAGAGGGCTTGATGTTGACCATCTTCGGCGGCCAGGGCAGCGCTTCGATGTCGGCGATCGAGTGGATCGGCGCGTCCCAGGTGAGGCGGTCGCGTACGGGCTCGAGGACCGGGCGGGTCTCCTCGTTCACGTCGGGGTCCTCCAGCCATGCGTCGGGGAAGGCCTCGATCAGCTTCCCGTACAGCACCGGGTCCGTCTCGACGTCGACCACCGTGCCCTTGTAGTAGCCCTTCAGGTCGAGCGAGTCGACCGCTCCGGTCTCGACCAGTTCTGCGATCAGCTCGTCCGTCCAATCGTTGGTCGGGTCGAGCTTGAAGCGCAGGCCGGGATAGGGATCGAGCCGGCGCCGCAACGGCTCCATCGAAGAGGGCTTGCCCGAGTTAGGGGGCGAGAGCCGCATCGAGCAGACGAACTCGACGGGGCCGGCCTCGCGGCCGACAGCTGCGGCCACGCCGGTTTCCGCCTGGCGCAGCGCAAGGTCGAGTGCCGCCGACTCGAAGGCCCACCGCCTGTAGCGTCGCGAGACGTCGCGCTGCGGGTCGGCCGGGAAGGTGTCGACGCCTCCCATGAAGTCGCAGAACTCGCCGAGCGTCGAATGCCCCGTCAGGTCGAGCGTCGCCCCCGCGTCCTGCAGGGCGATGTGGTCCAGCGCGTCGTAGGTGACGTCTTCGCCGAGGCCCTCTTGGCCGCCGCCGCGCAGGTGGATGACGGTCGTCAGCCGTTCGAATCCGGGTATCTGGAGCTCCAGTGGCTCCAGCTCGTATCCGTCGATCGCCAGCGGCAGGTCCTCGAGTCGCTCAAATGTGCCCATAACGCTCAGTCTATGGGGGATGAGTGCCCGTCCTGCCAGACTCAGGACAGCCGATGAAACACACTCGCCATGGGTACTGGTTGGAGGAGGCGGGCGATGTCGAGCCGCTGCCGAGCCTCGACGGCGAGCGCAGTGCGGATTTCGTCGTGATCGGCGGCGGTTACACAGGGATGTGGGCGGCGTGGCATGTGAAGCAGCTGGAGCCCGAAGCGCGAGTCGTCTTGCTCGAGGCCGATGCCTGCGGGAGCGGTCCGAGCGGGCGCAACGGCGGCTTCTGCAACGTGATGTGGTTTTCGCTGCCGAACATGCGGGAGCGGTGGGGAGACGCCGCCGCGCTCGCCGTGGCTCGAGCCTCGCAGCAGGCGGTCGCCGGGATTGAGTCCTTCTGCGAGGAGCAGGCCCTCGACGCGTGGTTTTTGCGCGGCGGCTACCTGCAGGTCTCCACCGCACCAGCCCATGACGGCGCCTGGAGCGAGGCTTTGGCGGCGTGCCGGGAAGTTGACGGGAGCGAGCAGGTGCAGGAGCTCAGTCCCGCGGAGGTGGCCGCGCGCTGCTCCTCCCCTGCCTTTCGCGGAGGCGCCTTCTACCCGGATGCGGCCACTGTGCAGCCGGCGCGGCTTGCACGGGGCCTGCGTGAGCAGCTGCGATCCGCCGGAGTCGAGATCCATGAGCACTCGCCGGTGCGGCGGCTGCGCCGGGCCCCGGGAGGGCTCGAGGCCGAGACCGGACCGGGTTGCCTGGTCCGGGCTCGGGCAGCGGTCGTCGCGATCGGCGGCGCCGCGAAGGCTCCTCATGCGCCGCTTCGCAACTCCCTCACCGTCACCTCCTCTCACATTGTCCTCACCGAGCCCGTGCCCGATCTGCTGGAGGAGGTCGGCTGGACCGGCGGCGAGTGCATCACCGACAGCCGCTCTCTGATCGACTACTTTCGGACCACGCCGGACGGGCGGATCGCCTTCGGCTGGGGCGGCGGACGGATCGCCATGGGGGCGCGGCTGCACGGGCGCGCCGAGGTCGATGCCGAGGTGGTCGCCGCCGCGATGTCCCGGCTGCTGGACTACTTCCCGGGCTTGGCCGGGCGCCGCATCACGCATGCCTGGGGCGGTCCCATCGACGTCTCGCCGACGCATCTACCAACCGTCGTGCCGCTGCCGGGAGGCGACGCGTTCGCCGCCGCCGGCTATACCGGCAACGGTGTGGGGCCCTCACACATGGTGGGACGGGTCCTCGCGTCGCTGGTCCTCGATCGCCGCGACGAGCACGCGCGGCTCCCGATCGTCGAACCTTCCCCCCAACGGGTCCCGCCTGAGCCCTTCCACTGGCTCGGCGGCGAGGCCATCCGCACTGCGCTTGTGCGCAGGGAGGAGGCGGAGCTGTCGGACCGGCCCCCCGACCCAATCAGCGCCGTCGTGTCTCGAATCCCCGAGCTGATCGGCTTCCACATTGGCCGCTGACGCGCTCGAAAGCCCTGTGCTCAGGGGGGCCAACGAGCTTGTACGTGTAGTTCATGCACAACCTCGTTAGCTCCCCTCCAGCCAGCGGCTGGTGATCACCTTCTTGCGGGTGTAGAAGTCGACCGCGTCGGTGCCGTTGGCATGCAGGTCGCCGTCGCAGGAGTCCTTCCAGCCGGCGAACGGGAACCAGGCAACCGGCGCGGGGACTCCGATGTTGACGCCGAGCATTCCTGCTTCGGCCCCGTAGCGGTAGCGGCGCGCCGCCTCTCCCGAGCGGGTGAAGATCGCCCCCGCGTTGCCGTAGCGGGACCCGTTCAGGAAGTCGAGCGCGGCGTCGAGATCAGGGGCCTCGACCATCGAGAGCAGTGGCCCGAAGAGCTCCTCCCGAGCCAGCTCGGACTCCGGCTCGGCCACCGCGATGGTTGGCCCCAGCAGCGTTCCAGCGGCGCCGGCGTTGCCGCGCCCGTCGAGCAGGAGCTCTGCGCCATCTCTCTCCGCACTGGCAATTGCCTCGGCGATCCGCTCGCGGGCCGCCGCCGAGACCATCGGGCAGATATCGGTGGCTCGGTCGCTGCCCGGTCCCACCTTCAGCGCAGCGGCTGCCCTGACCAGCGCGTCGCGCACCGCTGCCTGGCGCGCGGGGTCTCCGACGGCAACGCAGACCGAGCCGGCCAGGCATCGCTGTCCGGCGGCCCCGAAGGCCGACCCCATGATTGCCGGCACCGCCTGGGAGAGGTCGGCGTCCGGCATCACGACAAGCGAGTTCTTCGCACCGCCCAGCGCCTGTACCCGCTTGCCGCTCGCCGCGGCGCCCTGCGCGACGATCCGCGCCGTCTCGGCGCGGCCGACGAAGGAGACGGCGTCGATCCCGGGGTCCTCGAGGATCGCGGTGACCGCCTCGCGACCGCCGTGCACGAGGTTGACGACGCCCGGCGGGATCTCCTCGATGCCGTGGACGATCTCAGCGATCAGCACCGCTGGCCGCGGGTCCTGCTCCGACGGCTTGAGGACGAAGGAGTTGCCGCAGGCGATCGCGTAGGGGAGGAACCAGAGCGGGATCATGGCCGGGAAGTTGAACGGCGTGATCGCCGCCACAACGCCGACCGGCTGGCGCACCAGCTCGACGTCAACCCCCGCCGCAACGCCCTCCAGCACCTCGCCCTTCAGCAGGTGGGGAATCGCCGCCGCTGACTCGACCGACTCGATTCCGCGGCCCACCTCGCCGTCGGCGTCGGCCAGCGTCTTGCCCATGTCGGCGGTGACGAGGGCCACCAGCTCCTCGCGGCGCGCCAGCAACCGCTCGCGCAGCGCCAGCAGTGCCCGCGCCCGGCGCTGGGGCGGCACCTCCCGCCAGCCCGGCTGCGCGCCCCGGGCTGCCCTGACCGCCTCCTGTACCTGCTGGCGGCCGGAGAGCGGGACCAGCGCCGCGACCTCACCGGAGGCGGGATCGATGTCGTCCAGCGTGTCGGCGCCGCCGGCCTCCAGCCATTCGCCGCCAACGTAGTTGCGCAGCAGCGTCATGCGGTCCCGGCGGCTCCCACCGGGACCGGCGCGGTCTCCTGCTCCGGGCGCACGGCGGCCATCCGCTCGGCCCGCCGCTGCTGCCAGACGGTGAAGCCCATTGCCGCCACGGTCACGCCGAAGAGAATCATCGCGATCACGTTCACCTCGACAGGGATACCACGCTGCGCTGCGCCGTAGATGTAGAGGGGGAATGTCACCGTCGTGCCCGAGTTGAAGTTGGAGATCACGAAGTCGTCGATCGAGAGCGCGAAGGCGAGCAGGGCGCCGCCGACGATCCCGGGCATGATGAGCGGCAGGGTGATCAGCCTGAACGTCTGCAGGGGGTTCGCCCCCAGGTCCTGTGCGGCCTCCTCCAGGTTTCGGTCGAAACCGATCAGCCTCGAGCGCACCACCACCACCACGAAGCTGATGCAGAACATGACGTGCGCGATCAGCAGCGTCTCGAACCCGAGCGAGGGGGCGTTGAGGATGAGGAAGAAGGAGAGCAGCGCAGCGCCCATCACGATCTCCGGCGTTGCCATCGGGATCACGATCAGGAAATTGGCCGCCCGGCGCCCGAAGAACTCGTGCCGGACCAGCGCCAGCGCCATCAGCGTTCCGATCGCGGTCGAGATGACCGTCGCCAGCACCGCGAGTTTCAGGCTTTCGAAGAGCGCGTCGTTGAGTTCGGGGATTCCGAACGCGTTGCCCCAGTGCTGGAGGGTGAAGCCAACCCAGGTGTAGTTGTACTTGCCCGCCGGATCGTTGAAGGAGAAGACAAAGATCACCGCGATCGGGATCAGCATGTAGGCGACGACAAGGCCCGCAACGATGTTCACCGCGTGCTCGCGCAGCCAGCGCCAGGTGCCGCTCATCGTGCCTCCTCGCCCATCAGCGCCTCGGAGCCGGCGAGGCGGATGTAGACGATTACGGCGACCATGATCAACGCCATCAGCACGAAGGAGAGCGCCGCCGCCGCCGGGTAGTCGAGCTGCGTCTTGTAGAGGGCCTGGATCACGTTGCCGATCATCTGGTTGCCGGTGCTGCCCAGGAACTGGGCGTTGATGTAGTCGCCCGAGGCGGGGATGAAGGTGAGCAGGGTGCCGGCGACGATCCCCGGCGCGGAGAGGGGCAGCGTCACCCGCCAGAAGGCGGCCCGGGAGGATGCGTAGAGGTCCTTCGCGGCCTCGATCAGCCGCTCGTCGATCCGCTCCAGGCTGGCGTAGATCGGCAGGATCATGAAGGGGAGGAAGTTGTAGGTGAGCCCGGCGATCACCGCGCCACCGGTTGCCAGCAGGCGGCCGTCGCCCGGGATGAGCCCAACCGACTGGAACACATCCACTACAGGGCTTTCGTCGAAGAGGATCGTCTGCCAGGCGAGGGTGCGGATCAGGTAGGTGGTGAAGAACGGCGCGACCACTGCGAACAGCAGGGCGTTGCGCCATTTGCCAGCCCGGAAGGCGATCGTGTACGCGAGCGGGTACGCGATGACCAGGGCGATCAGCGTCGCCGCGCCCGCGTAGAGGAAGGAACGCACGAACTGGGTGTCGTAGAGCGACAGCGCATCCGAGTAGTTGCTCCAGTTCCAGTTGAAGCTCAGGCTGCCGACCACGCCCGACTCGAGCGAGAGCCGCCCCATGTAGAAGAGCGGCACGACAAAGAAGAGGACGAGCCAGATCGCCCCCGGCGCAAGCAGGAAGTACGGGATCGCGCGGCGGCGGGCCGTCGTCATGGAGCCTTGCCCGCTCGACTTAGGTCCGCCGCCGCGCTCATCTCGGTCAGCCTGTCAGCACCGCGTTCCACGCCCGGGTCACGTTCTGCTCCACCTCGCCCGTGAGCTGGGCTTGGGTGAAGCAGTTCTTGGTGAACTTCGCACTGGGGAAGATCAGCTGGTTCTTGCCGATCTCGGGATCGCGTTCCAGCAGGATCGGCTTCACCCCTTCCACCGGGCTGACGTAGTTCACGTATTCGGTGATGTCGGCCTGGACCTCCGGCTCGTAGACGTAGTTCATCCACGCCTCGGCAGCGGTGGCGTTGGGCGCCCCGATCGGGATCACCATGTTGTCGGACCAGAGGCTGCAGCCCTCGGTCGGCATCCGCCATTCGATGTTCTCGTTGTCGGCCTGCAACTGCACCGCGTCGCCCGACCAGCCGATCACCGCGACGGCATCGCCGCTGGTCAGATCGCGGGCGTAGTCGTTGCCGGTAAAGCGCCGGATCTGGCCGGATTCGACTGCTCCCTTGATCTTGTCGATCGCGTTCATCCAGTCTTCTTCGCTGGCTTCTTCGGGGTTGACGCCCGTGCACTGCATCACCAGCGGGACCGTTTCGCGCAATTCGCTCAGGAAGTCGACCTTGCCCTTGTACTTCGGGTCGAAGAGGTCGCAGACGGAGCGCACTTCGGGCGCCAGGTCGGTGCGCACGATGACCCCGCCCATCCCGCTCTGCCACGGCACGCTGAATTCGCGGTTGGGATCGAAGCCCGGATGGCGCAGGGACGCGGCCAGGTTTGCCTCGACGTTGGGGATTCCTTCCTTGTCGAGGTTCTGCAGGTAGTTGAGGTCATACATCTTCTTGGCCATCCAGTCGGTGACCACGAACATGCTGCGGCCGCCCGATTCGCCGCGTTCGAGCAGCGGCTGCACCTTGCCGAAGAATTCGGCGTTGTCGTTGACGTCCTCGATGTATTTGACCTTGATCCCCGTCGCCTTTTCGAAGTTGGCGACCGTCCCGTTCTTGCCCGGATCGATGTACAGCGGCCAGTTGGAGATCGTCAGATTCCCCGACGGCTTCCCTTCCAGCTTCACCGTCTCGGTTTCGCCTCCGCCACCCCCGCCTCCGCAGGCGGCGAGCCCCAGCGCCAACGCGAAGGCCGCGACCACAGCGGCAATCACAAGGGGCATCTCTCCACTCGTCGGTTTCCGGCTGACCATCTGACTCACCCTCTCTGTGTGGTTTCCAGTTTCGGTGCACCGGTCAAGTCTTGCCCGTGACGCTCGCGTCTCTCCGGGCCCGCCGGGGACTCGCGCACCAGGTGCATGTGCTCGGGCTCCCAGCTGAGTGCTACCCGAACGCCGCCACCCGGCAGCTGCTGCCGCTCCTCCTCGTCCGCATTGGGGACGAGAACAGTCATCCGTACGTCCTCGCCGAGGACGACGACGATCTGGGTCGACGTCCCCAGATAAAGCGAGCTCTCAACCACTCCCTCGATCCTCGGCAGGCCGTTTGTAGAGGGCGCTCCGCCCGAGTCGAGCCGTTCGATCCGCAGCTTCTCGGGTCGCACCACGGCGTGGCAGCGCTCGTTGCGCGATAGGCCGTTGAGCGAGGCGCGAATGGTCGGGCCGTGCTCGAGCCGCACTTCGCCCGGGCCGGTCACCACGGCGGGCATCAGGTTGGAGACGCCGATGAAGCCGGCGACGAATGTGGTCGCCGGTCGCTCGTACACGTCCTCGGGCCCCCCGACCTGCTCGACGCGGCCACGGTTCATCACCGCGATCCGGTCGCTCATCGTCAACGCCTCCTCCTGGTCGTGGGTGACGTAGACGAATGTGATCCCGACGTCGCGCTGGATCCGCTTCAGCTCTATCTGGAGACCCTTGCGAAGCTTCAGGTCGAGCGCCCCGAGCGGCTCGTCGAGCAGCAGCACCTTCGGCAGGTTGACCAGAGCCCGCGCCAGAGCGACACGCTGCTGCTGGCCTCCCGAAAGCTGCGCAGGGCGCCGGTTTGCCTCCGCCGCAAGGCCCACCCGTTCCAGCTCCGCGGCCACTCGTTCCTTTACCTCTAACTTCGGCACGCCTTTGCGGCGAAGGCCGAAGGCGACGTTGGACTCGACGCTCATGTGCGGGAAGAGCGCGTAACTCTGGAAGACCGTGTTGGTGGGGCGGCGGTGTGGCGGGAGGCTCGCTACGTTGGTGCCCTCGATCCGGATCGAGCCGGTGCTGGGCCGCTCGAAGCCGGCGATCATCCGCAGCGTCGTGGTCTTGCCGCAGCCGCTCGGGCCGAGCAGTGTGAAGAACTCACCGCCGGCGAGGTCCAAACTCAGGTCGTCGACCGCGACCAGATCGTCGAAGCGTTTGGTGACGTCCTGAAGCTCAACGCTCGGAACCTTCGCTTCCATCCTCCTCCTCGACGTCGGGACGTGCCTCAGCGGAGCCGACACTCAAGAAGGTATGTCCAAGCCGGAGGCATTACAAGGGGCGTCGGCACCAAATCCCGGCGCAATGACTATACAATTTGTATAACGCACCCCCGAGTCATCGCCTGCATGACCATTGCGTAGTGGGGAGAGCCGCTCTAATTTTGTCCATAACGTCGCAGCGAGAGAGGAGAGACGGAATGGCCATCGCGTCGCAGAGAACCGGAGGAGTCGACACCAGCCTCCAGGAGCTGGCCAAGCGGCATCTCTGGATGCACTTCTCACGCATGGGGTCCTATCGGGGCGACAGCGAGATCCCGATCATCGTCCGCGGCGAGGGCTGCTACGTCTACGACGAGCACGGCAATCGCTACCTGGACGGCCTCTCCGCCCTCTTCTGCGTAAACGCCGGCCACGGTCGCACGGAGCTCGGCGAGGCGGCTGCACGGCAGGTCGAGGAGCTCGACTTCTACACGCTGTGGAGCTACGCGCATCCCCGCGCCATCGAGCTCGCCGCCCGAGTTGCCTCCCTCGCCCCGGCCGACCTCAACCGCGTCTTCTTCACCTCGGGAGGCTCTGAGGCCGTCGAGTCGGCCCTGAAGCTGGCCCGCAACTACCACCGGATGCATGGCAAAGGCCAGAAGCACAAGGTGATCGCCCGCGAGATCGCCTACCACGGCACGACACTGGGCGCCCTCTCCGCGACCGGCATCACCGAGTTGCGCTCGCAGTTCGAGCCGCTTGTTCCGGGCGGCTGCCATGTGCCGAACACCAACGTCTATCGCTGGCCGGCAGACCGCCACCCACTCTGGGCGGCGGCAGCGATCGAGGAGCGAATCCAGTTCGAGGGCCCGGAGACGGTGGCGGCCGTGATCCTCGAGCCGGTCCAGAACGCGGGTGGCTGCTTCGTGCCGCCCGACGGCTACTTCGAACACGTGCGTGAGATCTGCGATCGCTACGACGTGCTGATGATCTCCGATGAGGTGATCTGCGCCTGGGGGCGCCTCGGTCACTGGTTCGGCTGCGAACGCTTCGGCTACGTCCCCGACATCATCACCGTCGCGAAGGCGCTGACCTCGGCATACGCACCGATGGGGGCTGTGATCGCCGCGGACCGGATCGCCGAGCCGTTCATGGAGGGAGACGCCTCCTTCGCCCATGGGTTCACGTTCGCGGGCCATCCGGTTGCCTCAGCCATCGCGATGGCAAACCTGGACGTCCTCGAAGGCGAGGGCATCTGCGGCCATGTGCTCGCCAAGGAGGCCGAGTTCCGCGGCACGTTGGAGCGCCTGCACGACCTGCCCATTGTCGGCGACGTGCGCGGTGCGGGCTACTTCCAGGCAATCGAGCTTGTCAAGGACAAGGAGACGAAGGAGAGCTTCAGCGAAGAGGAGGCCGAGCGCCTGCTGCGGGGCTTCCTCTCAGGCGAGCTCTACCGGCGTGGCCTGATCTGCCGTGCCGACGATCGCGGCGATCCCGTGATCCAGCTGGCCCCGCCGCTGATCGCCGATACGGAGCAGTTCGAGGAGATTTACGACGTGCTCCACACCGTGCTCGCCGAAGCCTGGGAGCGGATCTGAGGAAACCATGTTGACCGTCCAAAGCCTGCTGGACGAGCTCGGTCTCGAGGTCGCGGCGGGTACCCACGCGGCGGACGCTCCAGTGAGGTGGGTCCACATCTCGGAGCTGGCGGACCCGACCCCGTGGCTCTCGGGCGGCGAGCTGATGCTCACCACGGGCATCCCGCTCGACAACGCCGCCAAACAACGCACCTACATACGCCTGCTCGCCGACCATAACCTCGCGGGCCTGGGGCTCGGCATCGGCTTCAGCCACAAAAAAATGCCGAAAGCGCTTGTCGACGAGGCGCGCAAGCGCGATTTCCCGCTATTCGAAGTCCCCTACTCGACGCCGTTCATCGCGATCACCGAGAAGGCGTTCGCGCGACTGGTGAACGAGCAGTACGAGGTGCTGCAGCGGGGCATCGCCGTCCAGCGGCGCCTGGAGCGGCTGGTGCTCGAAGAGCGCGGCCTCGAGGAGATCGTCGCCACGATCGCCTCCGCGGTTGGCGGCACAGTGGCGATTCTCAACGGCCGCGGCGAGCGGCTGGCGGGGCGGGGCTTTCGACGCCAGCTGTCCACCGAGGCGGTGAACGCGATTCGCGACGAAGCGCTCGCCCACACGAGCGATGGCCACCCCTTCGTCCCCACGCATGCGTCGATCGCGGGTCGAGCCCTGGCGCATCCGGTGATATCGCCGGGCGGTGGACCGCCGCAGGCCTGGGTCGTGATCGTGCGCGATTCCGGCGGCCTCGGCGATTTCGAGCGCCTCATCCTCCAGCAGGCCGTTGCCGTGGTCGCACTGGAGCTGATGCGGCGGCGGGTGGCGCGCGAGACCGAGCGCCGGCTTGCCGGCGACGTCCTAGCGGGCGCGCTCGGTGGCCGCCTCGAGCCATCCGAGCTCCGCCGCCGCCTCGAGCCCTTTGGGATCGGCGACGCCGCCGCCGTCCTCGTCTTCGACCTCGACGACCCGCCCGCCGCCGAGGCGGCCCTTGAGCGGGCGCTTGCCGCCGACGCATGCCCGGCGGTGGTTGCGCCACACGCCAGCGCGGGCCGTGAGCTGCTCTGCGCCGTCGTCGACGCCGCCGATCGCGACCCCGTCGATCTCGCCGCTGAGGCGCGCCGCGCCTTGATCAAAGAGCGAGGGGCGGTCAGGGCGGCCGCCAGCCGCCCGGCTCCACCCGAGGACCTGCGTCATTCCTTCCACGAGGCGCGTTGCGCGCTCGAGGCCACGGCGTTCGCGAACGGCAACGAGCCGGAGGTCGCTTCCTGGCGCGACCTCGGCGCCTTCACGCTGCTGCTCTCCCTTCAGGACGACGACGCGCTGAAGCTCTACTGCGACAGCGTGCTCGGCCCGATCGAGGAGGGTGACGAGGAGTACGGCGGAGAGCTGCTGCGCTCCCTGGAGGCCTTCATTGAGCAGAACGGCCAGTGGGAGCGCGCCGCCCGGCAGGTCTACTGCCACCGCCACACGCTGCGCTACCGGATGCGCAAGGTCGAAGAGCTGACCGGTCGCGACCTCTCGCGAGCGCACGACCGGATCGAGTTCTGGCTGGCGCTCCGCGCCCGGGAGCTGGTGGGCTGATGAAGGTGGGCATCCCCAGAGAGGTCAAGGACGACGAGTACCGCGTCGCGATGACCCCCGCCGGGGTCCGCGAAATGGTCGAACACGGCCACGAGGTGCTGGTCGAGGCAGGGGCAGGCGAGGGCAGCGCGATATCCGATTCCGACTACCGGACCCAGGGCGCCACGGTCGTCCCGGCGGCCGCCGAGGTGTTCGGCGAGGCGGAGATGATCGTCAAGGTCAAGGAGCCCCAGCCCACCGAGATCGAGATGCTGCGTTCCCGGCAGCTCCTCTTCACCTATCTCCACCTGGCGCCCGACCCCGAGCAGACCCGCGGTCTCTGCGGCTCGGGCGCCACCTGTATCGCCTACGAGACGGTCGAGGACTCGCGCGGGCGCCTGCCGCTGCTTGCTCCGATGAGCGAGATCGCCGGCAAGATCGCCTCCCAGGCCGGTGCCTTCATGCTCGAGAAGCCGCTGGGTGGGCGCGGCATCCTGCTCGGCGGGGTGCCCGGCGTCGCGGCGGCGAACGTGATGGTGATCGGCGGCGGTGTGGTCGGCATGAATGCCGCCTTCGTGGCGATCGGCATGGGGGCCGACGTCTTCGTCTACGACAGGTCCATCGATCGCCTGCGAGAGCTGGATGTCGCCTTCGCGGGAACCTGCTCGACCGTCTACTCGACCACATTGGCGATCGAGGAGATGCTGCCCCGCGCCGACCTCGTGATCGGCGCGGTTCTCGTACACGGCGCCCGCGCCCCGTTCGTCGTCCGGCGCGAGCAGCTGGCGCTGATGAAGCCCGCCGCGGTGCTGGTCGACGTGGCGATCGACCAGGGAGGCTGCTTTGAGACCTCCCGTCCGACGACCCACCGGGAACCGACCTTCGAGGTAGACGGGATCACTCATTACTGCGTCGCGAACATGCCCGGCGCGGTTCCGATCACCTCGACCCACGCCCTGACCAACGCGACGCTGCCCTACGTGATGGCGCTTGCCGATCACGGCGTTGCCGACGCGATCCGCAGCGACCCCGGCCTGCGGCTCGGGGTGAACGTGGCGGGTGGGCAGGTGACTCATCCAGCCGTCGCCGAGGGGGTCGGGAAGGGCTGCGTCCCGGTGGAGGAGGCCGTCGGTGTGGGTGCCGGATGCGCGCCGGGGAAGCAGCCATCGGACGCGCGCGCCAACAGAGTTTCCAGCGGTAGAGCGAACAGGGTCACCAGCGGCTAGTGCGGCCCTCGAGCGCAAAGAACTTCGACGGAGCTTCCAAGGAGGAGGTTGAGCGATGGCGACGGCAACCAGGACGAAGCTGAGGAACTTCATCGGCGGCAAGGCGGCCGACCCGGTCGAGGGCAGGACCGAGGAGGTCCTCAACCCGGCCACCGGGGAGCCGATTGCCGAGGCGCCGCTCTCGACCAAACCCGATGTCGACCGGGCGGTCGAGGCGGCGAAGCACGCGTTCGACGGCTGGGCCGCGACCCCACCGGGCGAACGCGCGAGGGCGCTGCTGCGGATGGCGGACCTGATCGAGGAGCGGGGTGAGGAGATCGCCGACCTCGAGGCGGCCGACGCGGGTAAGCCGCGCAGCGCCGTACTCGAGGACGAGGTGCCGGTGATGGCCGACAACCTGCGCTTTTTCGCCGGCGCCGCTCGCTGCATGGAGGGTCGCGCCGCCGGCGAGTACATGGAGGCCCACACCTCCTTCATCCGCCGTGAGCCGGTTGGTGTGGTCGGCCAGATCACCCCCTGGAACTATCCGTTGATGATGGCGGTTTGGAAGATCGGCCCGGCTTTGGCCGCGGGCAACACGGTGGTTCTGAAGCCGGCCGAGACAACGCCGCTGACGACGCTCCTCTTTGCCGAGTGGTGCGCCGACCTTCTGCCGCCGGGCGTCTTCAATGCGATTGGGGGCCACGGCGAGCCGACCGGCGTGGAGCTCGTCACCCATCCCGACGTCGAGATGGTTTCGCTGACCGGCTCGCCTCCGACCGGCAAGGGGATCGCCAAGGCCGCCGCCGACAGCCTGAAGCGCGTTCACCTCGAGCTGGGCGGCAAGGCGCCCGTAGTCGTCTTCGACGACGTCTCGATGGAGGCGGCGCTGGAGACAATCGCCGGCACCGGCTACTACAACGCCGGCCAGGACTGCACCGCCGCCTGCCGCGTGCTTGCCTCCAGCGCGGTCTACGACGACGTGGTCAACGGCCTCGCCTCAGAAGCGAAAGGGCTCGTCCTGGGGGACACGCTCTCCGCTGAGACGACGCTGGGGCCGCTCAACTCCGAGCGCCAGCGCGAGCGAGTCGAGGGCTTCCTGGAGCGCCGGCCGACAAATGCGGAGGTCATCACCGGAGGCGGCGAGCCGGATCTGCCCGGCTCCTTCCTCGAGCCAACCGTCATCGCCGGCCTCAAGCAGGACGACGAGATGGTCCAGAACGAGATCTTCGGTCCCGTGATCACCGTTCAGCCTTTCTCCGATGAGGCAAGGGCGATCGAGTGGGCGAACGGCACCCGTTACGGGCTCGCCGCGTCGGTCTGGACTCGCGATGTCGGCCGCGCGATGCGGGTCGCCAACGCGCTGCGCTTCGGCTGCGTCTGGATCAACGACCACATCCCGCTCGTCTCCGAGATGCCCCACGGCGGTTACAAGGAGTCCGGCTATGGCAAGGACCTCTCGATGTACGCGCTGGAGGACTACACGGAGATCAAGCACGTGATGGTCAACCTCGACTGACGCTCTGCGCCGCAAGAAGGAAGAAATACGGGAGCAAACCGAGCCTTCGGGGGGCTCGCGAGGTTGTCACTGAAATGCATGCACGACCTCACAGGCCCCCCAGGCAAGCACTCCGGAATGCCGCCTCGCGAGCAGCAGGGCTTCAGGATGCGTCCGGCGCCGTGATAACGATGCGCTCGTGAAGGGACGGGGCAGGGGATTCGCGACCGGTGGGCGCTTGCCCGCAACTGTGGGTGTGCTGGCCCTGCTCGTGCTGTCTTATGTGACGCAGGTTGGAGCGGCCGCGCCGGACCCCGAAGAAGAGGTGCCGCGCTGCCATGGCCGGCAGGCCAAGATCATCGGCACGGATGGCCCCGACGTGCTGCACGGGACCTCGAGCCGCGACGTCATCTGGGGCGGGCCGGGGGACGACGAAATCTTCGGCAGCCTCGGCAACGACCTGATCTGCGGCGGCCCGGGCGCCGACCTGGTTCACGGCGGCCGCGGCAATGACACAGTTGACGGGGGCGCAGGCGACGGAGACCGGGTGATCGGCGACCTAGGCGACGACACGGTGCTGGGGGGACCCGGCGAATTCGACGACGTGGCAGGAAGCCTTGGCATCGACATTTTGAGCGGTGGCCCTGGCGACTCCGATCTCGTCCATGGCGACTACGGCTACGACCGTATGGATGGCGGCTCGGGAAGCCGCGACATTGCCTCCTTCGCGACCTCGGTCGGGGCGCGGCGGAGCGGCACCGGTGGCGTCTGGGTCTCGCTGACGGCGCACAAGGCCCGCGGCGACGGCCACGACCGGCTCTTCCGCTTCGAGGGCATCGAAGGCTCCGCCTTCGACGACACCCTGATCGGCAACAAGGGCAACAACGTCATCGACGGCGGTGCGGGCGATGACGCGATCCGCGGTGGGGGCGGGCACGACCATCTGATCGGCGGCCAGGGGACCGATCGCTGCACGGGGGCGAAGGGGCGCACCCGCTCTTGCGGCCGCGAAGCGCCACCCAACGCGTCCGCCTATGTCGAGATCGATCGTACCCGCGGCGGAGGCGGCGGCCTGGAGATCGTTGGGGGCGACGGGAACGACGATCTGACCGTGTCCTTCGACGAGACGACGGGAAGCTTTGGCGTCGGCGCCGCCATGGGCATTGCGCTTGGCGAGGGGTGCACGCGGCCTTCCGCGGACGTCAAGAGCGCCACCTGCGACCCGGAGGGGCCGGCCCGCTGGCTGATGGCCGATCTTGGCCCCGGCAACGACCGGCTTCGCGTGGAAGGCTCGCTCGCCGGAGTGGGGAGCATTCGGATCGCCGGCGGCTATGGGAACGATGAGGTCCACGGCGGCCCCGAGCCCGACCTGATTGAGGCTGGGCCGGGAGCCGATCGCCTCTACGGAGGCGCGGGTGCCGATGGCCTTGTGGGCAACCTTCCGGGGCCGACCTTTCTCTATGGGGGCAAGAACGGCGACCTGCTGGCGGCGGGTGGTGGTTGTGCCGGAGGTCGCCTTGTCGGCGGCCCCGGCCGCGACGATGCGTCCTTCGCCGAGACGCAGGCCCATCCGGGCCTCCTGATCATCTCCTTTCCGCTCGGCAAAGCCTGGGTCAACACGATCCCGAACTGCAACCCCGTTCGCCTCGACAAGTCCAATGAGGACATGGAGGGCTCCTTCGACAACGACGTCCTGATCGGGGACGGCGGTGCCAACAACATGCTCGGCCAGCCCGGCGCCGACCGTTTCTACGGGCGCGGGGGCGACGACGTCATCGACGCCCGGGACGGCATGCGCGATCTGGTCATCCAGTGCGGCCGTCGCAACCAGCCCGCGGGCCGTGCACTTGCCGACCCGTTCGACCCGCTCGACTCGGAGTGCGCGGTGCGCAGGGAGGGCCAGCCGGTGCCGGGCCTCAACAACAGTGGATAGCGGCCTGACGCAGAGTTGGCGGCACGCGGATGACCTGCAATCCCCCCGACCCTCTAGCCAGAACGCACATCGGCGTCTAGGCTTGATCGCGATGGCTCCGAGCGCCACAGCTGAGGAGGCCGCCGCGATCGCGGCGGCGATCGCGCGGTTCGACTCGGAGACCGGCGCGGCCCCGGGCGCCGGTGATGCGGGAATTGGCCCGTGGCAGCGGGCGGCACTGATCGAGGGGGTTGGCGCGAAGGCAACGATTGAGGACCTGGAAGAAGGAGGAGCAAGGTGGCTGTCGTGAAGATCATCGAGCTGGTCGGCAGCTCAAAGACGTCAACCGATGACGCGGCGAGGCAGGCGCTCGCCCAGGCCCAGGGCACGCTGCGCAACGTGCGCGCCGTCGACATCGTTTCGACGGGTATCCGGGGCGAGAATTTGGATGAGTACCGCGCCCACGTGAGGGTTGCGTTCCTCGTCGAGGGAACCGACGTCGATTGAATCTGAACCCACCGGTATCGGTGGATTCAGGCTAGATTTCCCCAGGTGGACCCGATCTCCCCGGAGGAAGCGCGCGCGCTCGTCGCGGACGGAGCGCAGTTGATCGATGTGCGGACCGCACATGAGTGGGAGGCCGGGCGGATCGAGGGCGCAGGCCATATCGAGTTGGCGGAGCTGGACGCCCGCGCCTCGGAGATCGATTCCGAGCAACCGGTCGTCTTCTACTGCCGCGGCGACAACCGGTCTGACATGGCCGCCGCGGCGTTCGAGGGAAATGGCTACCGGGCGTCGGCGCTGGCCGGTGGGATCCAGGCCTGGGTCGATGCTGGGCTTCCGATCGAGCCAGAGGATGGCTACGTGGCCGACTCGGGCGAGGCTGCGTCAATTCTCGAAGCGCGCAAGCGGGCCCTTTCATAGCCGCCCGCAAAACCGCCGGCAACCCCGGTGAGGGTGTCGGGTGAGCCTGTCTCCCGAACTCGGGCGGATCTTGTTCTCGGGCGTTTGAGACCAGGCCCAGAGGGAAATACGAGTTAAATACCGTAATCCCTGTCAGGTTTTGCTATTTTTGACTGGGCTGACGGATCTGGCAACCCTCGAGCAACTGGACAGGAGGATCGCGCGCATGGAATCGGCTTCGGTTACGCCTCAGAGCAAGTCCGCCGCCGTCCTCGACGATCTCGAGGTCGACCGCTCCAAGGCCCAGCGCGGCAAGGGCAAAGCCGGTTCTCTCGAGAACCCGGAGGCCTACGAGAACGTGCCGGGGCACATCATCCCGATCCTCGAGCGCGAGTTCGACGATTTCGACACCGAGGCGGGGCGCTTCCTCGCCGGCGAGAAACCCGAAGACGAGTTCATCGGATTCCGCCTCAAGCAGGGCGTCTACGGGCAGCGTCAGCCGGACGTGCAGATGCTCCGGGTGAAGCTGCCGTTCGGTGGTGTCACTCCCGAGCAGATGGAGGCATTCGCAAGCGTGGTCGAGCGCTACGCGCCGCTGGGCAAAGGCCACATCACGACCCGCCAGAACATCCAGATCCACCACGTGCCGCTGCCCGACGCCGCCACGGCGATCCGCGAGCTCTCCGATGCCGGGCTCTCCTCACGCGAGGGCTGCGGCAACACGATCCGCAACGTCACGGGCGACCCCTGGGCGGGCGTCGCGACCGATGAGGTCTTCGACCCAACCCCCTACGCCGGCGCCTACGTCCGCTACTTCGTCCGTCACCCCACGACGCAGCTGATGCCGCGAAAGATCAAGACCGCCTTTACCGGCTCCGACGAGGACCGGGCGATCACCGGGATTCACGACATCGCCTTCCTCAGCCGCGAACGGGACGGCGTCAAGGGCTTCGAGATGCGGGTCGGGGGCGGCACCTCGATCATGGCCCGCGTCGCGCCGACGCTCTATGAGTTCGTCGAGGTCGACAACGGGGACTACCTCAAGGTCTCCGAGGCGGTGTTGCGGATCTTCGATCGCCAGGAGTGGCTGCGGGCCAACCGCGCCCGGGCACGCATCAAGGTCCTGATCGACAAAATCGGAATCGATGCCTTTCGCGATCTGGTCGAGGAGGAGTTGCAGGGCGACTGGGTCGATGAGCGCGACTTCGATGTTGAGCGGCTGCGCTTCGACGACGACGAGGAGGGAAACGCGCCCGAGGTGCCGGCGACCCCCGACTCGCCCAACGGCGATCGCTCCGCCTTCGATCGCTTCATCGAAGGCAACGTGCAGGCCCAGCGCCAGCCGGGCTTCTCGACGATTGAGCTGAAGATCGAGCGCGGCGACCTGACGCCCGAGCAGTTCCGCGGGCTTGCCGCAATCATGCGCGAGTTCACCGGCGGCTACGCGCGGAGCACGGTTCAGCAGAACCTGGTTTTGCGCTGGGTCCGCGACGAGGCGCTGTACGAGGTGTGGCAACGGCTGGTCGGGCTGGGGCTCGGCGAGGCCGGCGCTCGCGAGATCACGGACGTCGTCAGCTGCCCGGGCACCGACAGCTGCAAACTCGGGATCACCAGCTCGATGGGCCTCAACCGCGCGATCAAAGAGCGCGTCTCCGAGATGGAGATCTCCGACGAGCTGACCAGGCGCATCCACATCAAAATGAGCGGTTGCCCCAACGGCTGCAGCCAGCATCACATTGCCAACATCGGCTTCTACGGCGCCTCGTTGAAGGTCGGCGATCGTCAGGTTCCCGCCTACATTCCGCACATCGGCGGCAACTTCGAGGGCGGCGAGGTGATCTTCGGCAAGCGACTCAAATCGCGCCTGCCGGCGAAGCGCGTCCCCGAGGCGGTCGAGCGCTGGCTGCGCCTCTACGAGGCCGAGCGGGCCGGCGAGGGCGAGGAGTTCAACGCCTTCGCGGAGCGGATCGGCGCCGAGCGTTTCGAAGGCGAGGTAAAGGACCTGACCATGCCTGCCGAGTTCAGCCTCGAGACCATGCAGCAGTTCATCGACTGGAATCGCTCCAGCCCCTACAAAGTCGAGCGCGGCGAGGGGGAGTGCGCGGTATGAAACGAGCAAGAGCCGCCAGCCATCCAAAATGAAGCCTCCGCCTGCGACACTTTCCGGCTCCATGCCGGCGACGACCAACATCGATCAGGAGGCGGTCGCGGCCGACCTCGAGCAACGCACGGCGCACGAGGCGCTCGAGTGGATGTTCGAAACCTTTGGCGAGAGCCACTACATCGCCTGCTCGTTCCAGAAAACGAGCTCGGTGACCGCCCATCTGGCGACGCAGGTCAATCCGGAGGCGCGCTTCTTCTACCTGGACACGGATGTCCTTTTCCCGGAGACCTACGAAACGCGCGACCAGCTCGCCGAGTACCTCGGCATCGAGTTCGATCGCTTCCACAACCTGAGCCTCGAGGAGCAGGCCGAGCGGTTCGGCGACGAGCTGTGGACGCGCGATCCCGACTCCTGCTGCGGGCTGCGCAAGGTCGAGCCGATGCGGCGCGCCCTTTCTTCCGTAGACTGCTGGCTCGCTGGCGTCCGCCGTGAGGACTCCGCTAATCGCGCCAAGACTCCCAAGTTCGGCTGGGACAAGCGATTTGGCCTCTGGAAGCTGAACCCCCTCGCGGACTGGAGCGAGCGCGACGTCTGGAACTACATCCGTGAGCACCATCTCCCGTACAACCCGCTCCACGATCGCGGCTACCCGTCGATCGGCTGCACGCACTGCACGAAGCCGGTGGGGCCGGGCGGCTCGCCGCGCGATGGGCGCTGGGCCGGCCTCGCGAAGAACGAGTGCGGGATCAACTAGATGGTTGATTCCAAATTCCCGCACGCCACGGATGACGCGCCTGGCACGGCGCTGGTCCGCACCCACGGCCTTGCGCGTAGCGTTGCTACGCGCTTCGGCTCGCGTGCGCCGACCAGCTTGGTCAGGTCGCGCCCCCGCGGGCACGTCAATTTCGAATCAACCATCTAGCGGCGCTGGGAAGCTTCCTCCGGCCCGGCCCTCCTTAGAAAGACTTCCCTGTACCTACCGTTGGTGAGGAGCCCATGAGCGACACGATTACCGAGCTTTCCCTGACCCTGTCCGAGCGCCACACGGCCGACTTCGAGATGATCGCCAACGGCGGCTTCGCGCCGCTTACCGGCTTCCAGGGTGCGGCCGACTGGGAGCGCGTCTGTGCGGAGATGCGCACCGTGGACGGCGAGTACTGGCCGATCCCGATCACCCTGGCCTCCGACCTCGACTGCGCCGAGGGCGACGTCGTCTCGCTGCTGAGCGACGAGGGCAAGCCGCTCGGCCGCCTCACGGTCGAGGAGATCTTCGAGCGCGACACGAAGCGAGAGGCCGAGCAGGTATACGGCACCGCCGACGAGGCCCACCCCGGCGTCGCGGCGATCTTCGAGGAGGGCTCGCGCTGCATCGCGGGGCCGATCGAGGCCGACGCGCTGCCCGACCACGAGGACGCCTTCATGCGCCGCTACCTGACGCCCGAGGAGTCCCGCAAGGCGTTCGCCGAGCGCGGCTGGAAGCGTGTCGTCGCCTTCCAGACCCGTAACCCGATCCACCGCGCCCACGAGTACCTGACCAAGGCGGCGCTGGAGACCACCGACGGGCTCTTCATTCACCCGCTGATCGGCAAGACCAAGGCCGGCGACATCCCCGCCGACGTGCGGATGCGCTGCTACGAGGTGCTGATGGAGAACTACTACCCGCAGGACCGCGTGATCCTCGGCGTCTTCCCCTCGAAGATGCACTACGCGGGGCCGCGGGAGGCGATCCTGCACGCCATCGCGCGCCGCAACTACGGCGCCACGCATTTCATCGTCGGCCGTGACCACGCCGGTGTCGGCGACTACTACGGCACCTACGACGCGCAGAAGATCTTCGACGAGGTCGACACGGAGGAGCTGGGGATCGAACCGCTCTTCTTCGAGCACAGCTTCTGGTGCAACGCGTGCGAGGGGATGGCGTCGGGCAAGACCTGCCCGCACGACTCCGACGCGCACGTTTTCCTCAGTGGCACGAAGGTGCGAGAGATGCTCGGCAACGGCGAGAGGCCACCGCAGGAGTTCTCACGCAACGAGGTGGCCGACATCCTGATCGACGCTTACAAGGAGGACTAGTACAAGCATGGCTGGCGATAACGGATTCACCCTCTGGTTCACCGGGCTCTCGGGGGCCGGGAAGACGACGATCTCGAGGCTGCTGGAGGGGCACCTGCGCGAGCGCGGCTCGAAGCTGGAGATCCTCGACGGCGACATCGTCCGCGAAAACCTCTCCAAGGGGCTCGGCTTCTCCAAAGAGGACCGCGACACGAACATCCGGCGGATCGCCTTCGTCGCCGACCTGCTCTCCCGCAACGGCGTGCCGGTAATCACGGCGGCAATCTCCCCCTACGCGGAGATCCGCGCCGAGGCGCGCGAGACGATGGGCGATCGCTTCATCGAGGTCTACGTGAAGGCCTCGGTCGACACCTGCGCCGAGCGCGATGTCAAGGGGCTCTACAAGAAAGCCTTCGCGGGCGAGATCAAGGAATTCACCGGCGTGTCCGACCCCTACGAGGCGCCGGACAACCCCGAGGTGATCTGCGACACCGAAGCCGAAACGGCCGAGGAGTCAGCGCAGAAGCTGCTCGAGTACCTCGAGTCGCGCGAGTTGATCTCGGCCGCCGCGACGGCAGCCGCCTAGCGCGCACCAGCCGGCGGATCAGGGCTGTTCGGGCGGGCCGATCAGGGGCGTCTTGATCGGCGCTGCGATGCCGAGGTAGGCGACCAGCTGGTAGCCGCCGGGATTGGTCTGGATGGCCTTCGGCTTCCAGTTGTTGGCCAGCCAGACGTTGCCCGAAGGATCGACCTGGACACCGGTGTTGCGGGTCAGGCCGTTGAAGGCGTATCCGCGGCCGCTGGGGGAGATCGCCTTGCCGATTTCGCGTTTGCCCGGCGGACACAGCGTCGGCTGCGCGCCGCAGACCTGCGAGAGCCGCTGACCGGTGAAGTTGGCGACCCAGACGGTGTCCTTGCCGTCGACCGCGATGCCCCACGGCGTCTCCAAGCCGGCGCCTCTGAAGGGGAGTTTCCTGAACGGCTCGCCGTTCGGCTTGATCAGGACGACCGAGCCCTTTTCGGCGCCTTCCTGGAGTGGGAAGGCTTCGGGGCAGAACCCCAGGACCACCTTCGCCGAGTTGGACACCCACATGTAGCCGCGGCTGTCGGTGGCTATCCCCATCGGCCGGTGCAGGCCGTGGCCGGTGACCGGCGAGTTGGCGGTCGGTTTGCCGTCGGCGCCGAGGATCGCGACGCTGTCGCTGCCGTTGCCGGTGACGAACGCGGTGCCTTTGGCGTTGACGGCGATGTCGAACGGCGCTTCCAGGCCGGTCAGGCCCGAGCCGATGTTCGTCGCCACTTCGGGTTCGCCGCCCACGTAGCGGGTGACGCTGCTGTCGCCGCAGTTCGCGATCCAGATGTTCCCTTCGCGATCGGAGACAACCCCCTGGGGCTGGTCGATCCCACCCTGTTCGAAACCGCCTTTGGTCACTTCCACGGTTTTGCCTTTGATTTCCACGCTGGACCTCTGAAGGTCGGGCGAGAGCGCTTCGCCCTTCGCGTTGAAGAGGGAGACGCTGTTCTTCGGCGAGGGCGTCGTGCAGCCTTTGGCTGCGAAGCCGAAGTTGCCGACCCAGAGCCTGCCTTTGGGATCGAAGCTGACGCCGAAGCCGGCACCGTTGATGCCGCCGCCTTCGTATGGAGAGCCGGGGTAGCCGCGCCCGGTGGGCGTGAAGCGGAGCAGCTGTTCGCCGGCGCACGGGTTGCCGAGCGGATTGCGCGTGTATTCGTAGTTGTTGATCACCCAGAGGCTTCCGCGGGCGTCCACCGCGATGTTGCCGGGGCCGTTCATCGTTTTCGGCACGCCTTCGAAGCGCAGCGCCAGCGTCCAGGCCGGCGGCCGCTGCTTGCGGGTCAGCGCCGGCTGATACCGCGGCTGCACCTGGTGGGAGAGGCGCATCAGGCCCCGCACGTCGTGCCACGGATTGCGCGCGATCGAGACCAACGTGCGCAGGGTGTTTGGCGCCGGGATCCTGGAGCCCGGCGCGGCCCCGTAGTGCAAGAGCCGTGCGCAGCGCCAGTCGGGCACCCGGCAGGCGGCCGTAATGTTGGCGAGCGAGTTAAACGTCCTCAGGGTGGTGGTGGAGCCGCCGTTGGGAAACCTGCTCAGGACGCGGGACAGGCCGCCGCTCCGAGGACCGGCCAGGTTCCTCGTCATCGCGGCCGCGTTGCGCAGCCCCGGGTTCTTACCGGCGATCTTGCCACCGTGAAAGAACTGT
>Ga0210110_1000067_pt1 | contig 37803 bp, 38 predicted proteins | sample China_Galinas_PW_2_FD_184865 | JGI IMG/M metagenome (GOLD analysis project Ga0210110, IMG submission 184865) | Wetland microbial communities from San Francisco Bay, California, USA, that impact long-term carbon sequestration - China_Galinas_PWB_D1... | ecosystem: Environmental > Aquatic > Marine... | reverse complement strand
CCGTCCCCGCCGACGGCGAGGCGGTCCGTGAGCGGCTCATCGAGATCCTCGCCGAGGTCGCCTCGGCGGGACGTGCCCCGATCGACCTGAGCGGCGAGCCGGCGGTGCTGCTGATGGTCGGCGTCAACGGCACCGGCAAGACCACCACGATCGGCAAGGTCGCCTGGCACCTCACCAACGAGATGGGCCTCTCGGTCGTTCTCGCCGCCGCCGACACCTACCGGGCCGCCGCCACCGAGCAGCTCGCAACCTGGGCCGAGCGGGCGGGGGCGGAACTCGTTCGCGCGGCCCCCGGGGGCGATCCCGGCGCGGTGGCGTTCGACGCCGTCGCGGCCGCTCGCGCCCGTGGCGCCGACGTCGTCATCGTCGACACCGCCGGGCGCCTTCACACCCAGGGCAACCTGATGGACGAGCTTGCCAAGGTGCGCCGGGTGATCGCCAAGCAGCTCCCCGGGGCGCCCCACGAGACGCTGATCTCGATCGACGCCACAACCGGCCAGAACGGGTTGCGCCAGGCCCAGGTGTTCTCCGACGCGGTCGAGGTCGATGGCGTGGTCCTCACCAAGCTGGATGGGACTGCCAAGGGAGGGATCGTGCTGGCGATCGCCGGCGAGCTCGGCATCCCGGTGAAGCTGATCGGGACGGGGGAGGGGCTGGAGGATCTGCGCCCCTTCGACCCGCGCGATTTTGCCCGCGCCCTGCTCTCCGAGTAGCGGGCTCCGCGGCTCACAGTCACTAAGCTCCGCTGAGGTGTTCGATCAGCTCTCAGACCGCCTTCAGGCGACGCTCTCCGATGTGCGTTCCCGCGGCAAGCTCAACGAGGGGGACGTCGATGCCGCGATGCGTGAGATCCGCCTCGCCCTGCTCGAGGCCGACGTCAACTTCAAGGTCGTCAAAGGGTTCACCGCGACGCTGAAGGAGCGCTGCCTCGGCTCGGAGGTGCTGGAGAGCCTCAACCCGGGTCAGCAGGTGGTGAAGATCGTCAACGAGGAGCTGACCGACCTGATGGGCGGCGCTGGGCGCGACCTGGCATTTGCCTCGAGCGGTCCCACCGTGATCCTGATGGCCGGCCTGCAGGGATCGGGCAAGACGACCGCCTGCGCCAAGCTGGCGCATCGGCTTGGGGAGTCGAACAAGAAGGTTGCCCTTGCTGCCTGCGACGTCTATCGCCCCGCCGCGATCGACCAGTTGGTCACGCTCGGCAAGCGCGTGAACGCGAAGGTCTACGAGCAGGGCAGTGACGCCGATCCGGTCGATATCGCCTCCTGGGCCCTCGACCGCGCTCGTGAGGACGAATGCGACGCCCTGATCGTCGATACCGCCGGCCGCCTCCACATCGATGAGGAGCTGATGGCCGAGCTGGCAAAGATCCGCAAGCGGACCAAGCCGCACAACGTGCTTCTCGTCGTCGATGCGATGACCGGCCAGGACGCGGTCGGCGTTGCCGAATCGTTCGCCGAGGCAGCTGAGTTCGACGGCCTGGTGATGACGAAGCTGGACGGCGACGCGCGCGGAGGCGCCGCCCTCTCGGTGAAGGCGGTTACCGGCAAACCGATCGTCTTTGCGTCGACCGGCGAGAAGCTGGACGCCTTTGAGCGCTTCCACCCCGACCGGATGGCCTCGCGGATCCTTGGCATGGGCGACGTGCTGAGCTTCATCGAGAAGGCGGAGAAACAGGTCGGCGAAGACGAGGCTCTCGCCCTGCAGCAGAAGATGCAGCGCGACCAGTTCACCCTCGAGGACTTCCTCAAGCAGATGCGGCAGGTGCGCAAGATGGGACCACTCGGCAGCCTGATGAAAATGCTGCCGGGGATGGGCGGGCTGAAGCAGCTCGAGGGCTCCGATTTAGACGAGGGCGAGCTCGACCGCGTCGAGGCGATCATCCTCTCGATGACGCCGGCCGAGCGCGCCAACCCGGCGCTCATCAACGGCTCGCGGCGCAAGCGGATAGCCACGGGCTCGGGGACGAAAGTCCAGCACGTAAACCAGCTCGTCAAGCAATTCGACCAGATGCGCAAGCTGATGCGCCAGATGATGTCCGGAAAGATGCCCGATCCGCAGCAGCTGGCCCAGATGAGCGGTGGAGCACCGCGCCCCAAGGTCCGTAGGCGCTAACCTCTCGCGGCTCATGGCTGTGCGAATAAGACTCCGGCGGATCGGTTCCAAGAAGAACCCTGTGTGGCGGATCGTCGTCGCCGACAAACGCTCGCCCCGCGACGGGCGGACGATCGAGACGATCGGCCGGTACAACCCGCAGACCGAGCCATCGACAATCGAGGTCGACGAGGAGCGCGCTCGCCACTGGCTCGAGCAGGGCGCCCAACCCTCGGAGACGGTGGCAACTCTGCTGCGGACCAAGGGCATCGCTGCCTCCGGAAGCTGAGCCGCTGTGACCGAGCTACTCGAGTTCCTCGTCAGGGCGCTGGTCGAGGACCCGGAGGCGGTCAAGGTCGAGGAGCTCGAAGAGGATGGCGACCTGGTCTACGAGATCACCGTGGCCGAAGATGACCTCGGGCGGGTGATCGGCCGCAACGGCCGGGTGGCAAACGCGATCCGGACCATTGCCAAGGCAGCCGCCGTCCGCCTCGATCGACGCGTGATGGTTGACATCCTCGACTAGATGGTCGATCCCAAATCTCTGTGGCGGCGGGCGAAATGAAGCTCGACGTCTTCACGCTCTTCCCGGAGGCGTTCGACTGGTTCCAGTCGCAGCGCTCGGTCCAGAACGCCCTCAGCCACGGGAACGAGCTGCGGTTCTTCAACTACCGCGACACGACGCCGCTCGGCGCGGGGCAGGTCGATGACGCGCCCTACGGCGGCGGGGCCGGGATGGTGCTGCGGGTCGACGTGGTCGACGCCGCGCTTCAGGCTGCGTACCCCAACGGAGAGAGCCCTCGCGTCGTGTTGCTGTCGCCGACCGGCAGGCTGCTGGACGACGAGCTCGCCGACGAGCTGACGAGTGAGCATCACGTGGCGCTGCTCTGCGGGCGCTACGAGGGGTTCGACGAGCGGGTCCACGAGCACCTCGCCCACGACGAGGTCTCGATCGGCCGCTACGTTTTGGCCGGGGGCGAGCTGCCCGCGATGGTCGTTGCCGACGTGGTGATGCGCAAGCTTCCCGGCGCGCTGGGGCACGAGAGGAGCGCCGTCGAGGAGTCCTTCAGCCAGGTGCTCGAGGGAGCGCCCGAGTACCCGCACTACACGCGGCCGGCCACCCACAGAGGCTGGACGGTGCCCGACGTGCTGGTCTCCGGCGACCACGAGCAGGTGCACCGCTGGCGGCACGAGCAGAGCCGGATGCGTGCCGAGCGGTTCGAACAGGGCGCTGAGTAGGTACGATTCCGCAACCGCGCGGCGCCGAAGCAGGCTCCGGCGGTTTTTTCTCGCCAATGAGCAGCGTTATCGACAGCATCGAGCGTCGCCAGCAGAGGGACGGCCTGCCGGCCTTCGGGCCGGGCGATCGCGTGCGCGTCCACTTCCAGGTCGTCGAGGGCAGCCGGCGCCGGACCCAGGTCTTCGAGGGCATCGTCCTGCGGCGGCAGGGCTCCGGCTCGCGCGAGACGTTCACGGTCCGCAAGCAGTCCTTTGGCGTCGGCGTCGAGCGAACGTTCCCACTTCACTCGCCGAAGATCGAGAAGCTGGAGATAGCGGCCCGCGGCGACGTGCGCCGCGCAAAGCTCTATTACCTGCGGGGGCGGATCGGCAAGGCGGCTCGCGTCGCCGAGCGGCGCTGGGGGATCGACGAGGAGATGATCTCGGCTCCCACGGCCAGCGAGGAGCCGGCGGCGGTCGACGCCGAGGGCGCGACAATCGAGGAGGCCGAGGCCGAAAAGGCGCCGCAGGCGGAGACCGAGGAGGCGACGGAGTCTGGGGAGGCCGGAGCTGCCGACGAGTCGGCGCAGGCCGAGGCCGAGTCTGCGCCGGCGGAGAAGGAGCCCTCACCGGCTGAGGATGCACCGGACGCCGGCGAGGCCGGCGAGCAGGTTTCAGAGGAGGCCCCCGCGGACGGGGGTGAGCCAGGTGCCGAGGAGGCGCCAGCGGAGGAGGCTGCTGCCGCTGGGGCGGAGGCAGAGGGCGAGACGGGTACGGACGCTGAGGCGCCCGAGGACACCGCCGCGGCGCAGGATGCCGAGGACGAGTCGCCGGAAGGCTCTGGCGACTCCGGCGAGGACTCGGCCTGACCCCGGTCATTCCCAAGCCGCAGAGCCGCGCCGGGGGCTTGGTCGAGTTGGTGGTGATCGTCGTGATGGCGCTCGGCCTGGCGCTGGGTATCCAAGCCTGGCTGGTCAAGCCCTACCAAATCCCGTCCGGATCGATGGAACCGACCCTCGATGTCGGGCAGCGCGTCCTGGTCAACCGCTTCCTCTACCACTTCACCGACCCTTCGATCGGTGACATCGTGGTCTTCCATCCGCCCGTCGGGGCTGACAAAGGCACCGAATGCGGCGTCCCGCATGCGCCGCGCGAGTCCTGCCCACGGCCCACCTCAGCCGAGTCGGACCAGAACTTCATCAAGCGGATCGTTGCCGGCCCCGGCGACACGCTCAGCGTCCGCGAAGGTCATCCGGTCGTCAACGGCGTCGAGAAGACGGATGAGTCCTACATCAACCCCTGTGGGAGCAGCGGTTCCTGCAATTTGCCCAAACCGATCATCATTCCTCCCGACTATTACTTCATGATGGGCGACAACCGTGGGGCGAGCGACGACAGCCGGTTCTGGGGCCCCGTCCCTCGCGAGTGGATCATCGGAAAGGCGTTTGCCACCTACTGGCCGCCGGACCGAGTCGGCGTCCTCTAACGGAAGCCCGAAAGCGCGCAGGCGCGCCCTGGCGCGGACCCAGCGCCTCTTCGATTTCGACCGAGGCCTCGGCGAGCGCCTCGTGGCCGGTGCGGACGAGGCGGGCAGGGGAAGCCTTGCCGGCCCGTTGGTCGCGGCGGCGGTGCTGATCGACTACGGAACGCTGCCGCGCGCCGACCGGCGCGCCCTCGGCGGCCTCCACGACTCCAAGCAGATGAAGCCCGAGCAGCGCGAGGAGCTCTTCCCCGCCGTGCTGCGCGCCGCCTCCCGGGTTGGCGTAGTGGTGCGCAGCGCGCGCGGCATAGACGATCGCGGCCTCCATGTGACCAACATCGAGGCGCTCGGCAGTGCCCTGGAACTGCTGGCGCCTGGGGCGGACACAACCTGCCTGGTCGACGGATTCGCCCTGCACGACTGCACCGTCCCCCATCGGGCTGTGGTGGAAGGCGACGGGACAAGCGCCGCCATCGCCGCCGCATCCGTCGTCGCCAAGGTCACCAGGGACCGCTACATGCAGAGGGCCGCCGACAATCACCCGGGGTGGGGATTCGAGGACCATGTCGGCTACTCGACGCCCGAGCACCGGGCGGCGATCGAACGGATGGGGATCTCCCCTTTGCACCGGCGCTCTTTCGAGTCCGTCGCATACAGCCAGCTGGAGCTTTGATCGGCCTCAGAATGCCGCGCGCAGGTGCTCCCACCCCACGGCGCGCCCGCCGCGGTCGAAGGTGACGCCGATCGCATCGAAGCGGACCTGGGCGTAGCGCACCGCGCCGCGCCGCTCGGCCATCCAGGCGATTGCGAGGCGGCGAACGCGGTGCTGCTTGTTCGCGTCGACGGCGAGAATCGGTCGCTCGGGGCCAAGCCGCGAACCCCTGCGCCCTGCTTTCACCTCGACGAAGACGAGGTCGCGGCCGTCGAGAGCGACGATGTCGAGCTCGCCATAGCGCGTGCGAGCATTGCGCTCGACGAGTTCCCAGCCCGCTGCGGCGAGTCGCGCGGCCGCCAAATCCTCCGCTGCCTGGCCTAGTCGCCGTCTGGCGGTCATATGCCCCACGCTAGGGGGCCAGGGCGCGCGTGTGGCGCGCACAGATTGACGAATCTGCGACCCCGGACGTGTCCCTCGGGCCCATGCGCCTTTCGTCGCAGAGTTGGTGCAGACAATTCCCGATCGGCGCACCACAGGTGTGTCCGCGACCGGCAGCGTTGCCCGCATGCTGGCCACGGCGCGAACATTCACCCTCGACGGCATCGTCGCCCGGCCCGTCCGGGTTGAGGTCGACGTTCACCCCGGCCTTCCGGCCTTCTCGGTGGTGGGGCTTCCCGATACGGCGGTCAGGGAGGCGCGCGAGCGGGTGCGCGCGGCTGTTTCCAACTGCGGCTTCGAATTCCCGCTGCGGAGGATTACGGTGAACCTGGCACCCGCCAACCTGCGCAAGGCGGGCCCGGGCCTGGACCTGCCGATCGCCGTCGCGCTGCTTGCCGCGTCCGGGCAGCTGGGGTGGGAACCGACCAGCCTGGCGATGGTCGGTGAGCTGGCGCTCGACGGGGCCATCCGCCCCGTTCGCGGCGTCCTGGCGATCTCCGAGGCAGCGCGTAGGAGTGGACTGAAGGAGATCGCCGTGCCGGAGGAGAACGGGCCGGAGGCGGCGCTGATCGGCGGCCTCGACGTTCTCCCGCTCGCCAGCCTTCGGCAGCTGAGGGGGCTGGCCGCGGGAGGGTGGACGCCCGAGCGGCCCAAGCCGCTGTCCCTGGCGCTGACCTCGCGCCCCGGCATGCCCGACCTGGCCGACCTGCGCGGCCAGGCGCATCTCCGGTACGCGCTCGAGGTTGCCGCAGCCGGCGGCCACAGCCTCTTGATGATCGGACCACCGGGCGCCGGGAAGTCGCTCGCCGCCGCGCGACTGCCGTCGATCCTGCCGCCCCTGGCGCCCCGGGAGGCGCTGGACGTGGCGCGGATCGCGAGCGCTTGCGGGCGTCTCGGCAACCGGCCGAACGGCGGCCGGCCGTTCCGCGCCCCTCATCACACGATCACTCCGGCGGGGCTGATCGGCGGCGGCAACCCGCCGCGCCCCGGCGAGGCAACCCTGGCGCACCGCGGGGTGCTCTTCCTCGACGAGCTGTGCGAGTTCCAGCGTGAGTCCCTGGAGGCGCTGCGCGGCCCCATGGAGAGCGGCTGGGTGACTATCTCCCGTACCGGCGGCAACCGTCGTTTGCCCTGCCGCTTCATGCTGGTCGCGGCATCCAACCCATGCCCGTGCGGGCGCGGCGAGGCCAATCCCGAGTGCAGCTGCCCGCCCCAGGCAGTGCGTCGCTACCAGGGACGCCTCAGCGGCGCACTGGCCGACCGGCTCGACCTGCTGGTGGCCATCGCCCAGCCGGGCGCGGATCAGATCGACGGCCCGCCCGGAGAGACGTCCGTCGCGGTTCGCGAGCGGGTCGGCGAGGCGCGCCGCAGGCAGGAAGGGCGCCTCGGCCCGGGGCGCTGCAACGCGGAGATGACCCTCGGCGAGACGAGGGAATGCGTGCTCGAAACCGGGGCAGCGGCGCTTCTCACCGAGTGCTACTCGCGCCGCCGGCTGAGCGGGCGGGCCCACGACCGCGTTCTCCGCCTGGCGCGGACGATCGCCGACCTCGCCGGCACGGAGGCGATTGGGAGGGATCAGATGGCGCAGGCTCTGCAACTGAGAAGGAGGGACCGTGACTGAGCCACACGCCTGCCCGGACTGCCTGCGCCGCTCGCGGCTGCTCGCGCACCTCGCCCCCTACATCGAGAGGATCGCCACGGGCTCCCGCGGTGCGCGCTCGCCGGAATTGCTGCGACTCTCGGACGAGGACCTGGTCGCGGTTGCCGCCCCGAACGTGGCCGAGCAGGTGCTGGAGCAGGTTCGCGCAGTTCCCGAGCGCGTCCTGCAGGACGCGCTGGTGGAAGCTGAGTGCTGGGGCTGCTGCCTGCATGACCCGCTCTACCCGGCCGGCCTTCGCGACGCCTCCGATGCCCCGCGGGCTCTGGTCGGCAGGGGAGACCCGGCCCTGCTGCAGGACCTGGAGCCCGAGGGCACCGTGACTCTCGTCGGCGCCCGCCGGGCCACCTCCTACGGCCGCCAGCTGGCGCGTGAGCTCGGCCGGGAGCTCGCCGCGGCCGGATTGACGGTGGTCAGCGGGCTCGCATTCGGCATCGATTCCTGCGCACACCGGGGCGCGCTGGAGGGCGGGCTCACCATCGCCGTGCTCGGCTGCGGCGCCGACGTCGCCTACCCGGCCGCGCATCGCTCGCTCTGGCGCCAAATCTGCGAGAGCGGAGTCGTTCTCTCCGAGCTGCCGCCCGGCACCGGCGCCTGGCGCTGGACCTTTCCGGCACGCAACCGGATCATGGCGGCGATGGCGGGGATGACGGTCGTGGTAGAGGCGGCCGAGCGCTCGGGCTCACTGATCACCGCTGACCTGGCCGCCGACCTTGGACGCGACCTTGGGGCCGTGCCAGGATCGGTGACGTCCCGCATGTCGGCCGGGCCGAACAATCTGCTTGCCGGCGGCGCCTGCGTGGTCCGCGAGGCCCAGGACGTCCTCGACGCGATGCTGGGGCCGGGCGCCCGCACCGCCAAGCGTGTCGGACCGCGGCTCGAGGCGACACAGCATTCTGTCCTGGCGGCAATCGAGGGCGGCTCCGTCACCTGCGATGCGATCGCCGCGGACCTCGACCTCTCCGGTGGCGAGGTGGCCGCGGCTCTGGCCGGGCTCGAGGCCCTTGGCTATGTCTCCTGCTCGATGGTCGGCGTCTACTGCCGCACGCTGCTGCGGCCGCCCTCCGCGGATGGCATCAGGAACTAATCTGCAGCGCGTGAGCTCGCGAATTCCCGCGGTCCTCTCGATCGCCGGCTCGGATTCCGGTGGCGGGGCGGGCATCCAGGCAGACCTGAAGGCGTTTGCCCGCTGCGGGGTGCACGGGATGACCGCGATCACCGCGATCACGGCACAGAGCACGGTGGGCGTTGGCGCCGTCGAGGCGGTCTCCCCGGAGACGATCGTCGCCCAGGTGCGCGCCGTTGCCGAGGACATTGGAGTGGACGCCGTCAAGGTGGGCATGCTCGGCACCGCGGAGGCCGTCGACGCGGTTGTCGATGCCCTCGGTCTCGTCGGCGGAGCTCCCGTTGTGGTCGACCCGGTGATGGTGGCCGAGAGCGGCGCCGTTCTGCTTGACACCGATGCGAGGCAGGCACTGGTGGAGCGCCTGCTGCCGCTGGCAACGGTGGTCACGCCGAACATCCCCGAGGCGAAGGCGCTGACGGGCGCGGGCGAGGGGGACTCGCAGGAGGAGCTCGCCCGCGGAATCGTCGCGCTGGGCCCCAAGGCCGCCGTCGTCACGGGCGGGCACTGCGAGGAGGTCGTCGATCTCTTCTTCGACGGATCGCAGGCGGTGACGATCGAGGGCGAGCGGCACGCCGACGGTGCCTCTCATGGCTCCGGATGCACGCACTCTTCGGCCCTGGCGGCCCACCTCGCGCTCGGCGCGGCGCCGCTCGAGGCCGCGCGCCGGGCGCGCGAGGTTGCCTCCGCCGCGGTTGCCGCCGGGCTGCGGGAGATCGGCGAGGGAGCCGGTCCGGTCGACGTGTTCGACCTCTCGTCGGGCCGACACCGAGGCGCCTCGCTGAAATAGATTCAGCAGATGAGCTCCAACGGCAGCACCGCGACCAGCTTCCCACGGCCCCGCTCGAGTGCCGTCTTCGACGGCGCCGATCGCGCCGCCGCACGCGCCTACATGAAGGGCATCGGCTTCGACGACGACGCGCTCAGCCGCCCGACGATCGGCATCGCCAACACCTGGATCGAGGCGATGCCCTGCAACTTCCACCTGCGCGGCCTTGCCGAGCACATCAAAGCCGGTGTGCGGGCCGCCGGGGGCACCCCGCTGGAGTTCAACACGATCGCGATCTCCGACGGGATCACGATGGGCACCCAGGGAATGAAGACCTCGCTCGTCAGCCGCGAGGTGATCGCCGACTCGATCGAGCTGACCGCCCGCGGCTACCAGTTCGACGCGGTCGTGGCGCTCTCCGCGTGCGACAAGACGATCCCAGGCTGTGTGATGGCGCTCTCCCGCCTCGACATCCCCTCGCTGATGCTCTACGGAGGCTCGATCGCCCCGGGCCACTGGCACGGTCACGACGTGACGATCCTCGACGTGTTCGAGGCGGTCGGCGCTCACGCCGCCGGCGATATGAGCGACGAGGAACTGCACGAGCTGGAGGGCGTGGCCAGCCCCGGCGCGGGCGCTTGCGGCGGCCAGTTCACCGCCAACACCATGGCCTGCGCCTTCGAGGCGTTGGGGATCAGCCCCGGTGGCTCGGCGATGGTGCCCGCGGAAGACGACGAGAAGGGGACCGTCGCCGAGAAGATCGGCGAGCTGGTGATGAAGCTGCTGGCCGAGGACCTCCGACCGAGCAGTGTCATCACGCGCGAATCGCTGGAGAACGCAATCGCCTGCGCCTGCGCCTCGGGTGGCTCAACCAACGTGGTCCTGCACCTGCTGGCGGTCGCCCGGGAGGCGGGGGTCGACCTCAGCATTGACGACTTCGAGCAGATCTCCCGCCGCACGCCGCTGCTCGCCGACCTAAAGCCGGGCGGCCGCTTCGTCGCCACCGACCTCTACCGGGCCGGAGGCGTGCCGTTGGTCCTCAAGCGGCTCGCGGAGGCCGGCATCCTGCACGGCGACGCGATGACGGTCACCGGCCGGACGATCGGCGAGGAGGCGGAGGCAGCCACGGAGGCCGAGGGACAGGAAGTTGTGCGGCCGCTGTCCGATCCCCTCAAGTCCGAAGGCGGTCTGGCGATCATGCGTGGCAACCTCGCCCCGGAGGGCGCTGTGGTGAAGCTCGCGGGCACGGAGCGAAAGAAGCAGGTGGGCCCGGCCCGGGTCTTCGAGTCCGAGGAGGAATGCTTCCGCGCGGTTAAGGAGCAGCAGATCAAGCCGGGGGACATCGTGGTGATCCGCAACGAGGGACCGGCGGGGGGCCCCGGGATGCGCGAGATGCTGCAGGTGACGGCGGCCATCGTCGGCGAGGGCCTGGGCGAGGAGGTCGCGCTTCTGACCGACGGTCGCTTCTCGGGCGCCACCCGCGGCCTGATGGCCGGGCACGTCGCTCCCGAGGCGGTCAAGGGCGGGCCGATCGCTGCAGTCCGCGAGGGGGATGAGATCACCTTCGATGTCGACGCACGGCGCCTTGACGTCGCCCTCTCCGATGAGGAGATCGCCGCTCGCGTCGCTGCCTACGAGGCGCCGGAGCCTGCCTACCGCAGGGGTGTGATGGCGAAGTACGCCGCCACGGTCTCCTCGGCGGCGCAGGGCGCGATCACCGAATAGGTGCTCAGGCGAGAAAGTCGTCGAGCAGCGCGTTGAAGCGCGCCGGCCGCTCAAACTGGAGCATGTGGCCGGTTCGCTCGAAGATGTCCATCTGTGCGCTCGGGAGTTCGTCGTGGTAGCGGCGGGCGTCCGTGACCGGAACGATCTGATCGCCCCGCCCCCAGACGATGAGAGTCGGAACGGTGATCTGCGCCGTCCGGCCCTGGCCGTTGTAGGCGGCGATCGCGCGGATCGCCGGTGCAAAGCCGGGGGCGCGCAGGCTTGGCTCAATCGTCTCCCAGAGCAACTCGGGTCGCAGGCGGTTCGGGGCGCGGACGAGGGCGCCGAATGCGAGCTGGCGCCCGCGCGGGCGAGCGAGCCAGGTGGCAAACGGTCGCGCCAGAGGACGAACCGTCGCTTCGAACAGGTACAGGCCGCTGTGAGCCCGGACGCTCTGGCGGCGGGCAAAGGTGAGCCCCGCTGCCGCAGCCAGTACGAGACGCTCGAACCGCGAGGGCTGTTCGAGCACGGCCTCGGTGGAGATGAGGCCGCCCATCGAATGGCCGACCAGCGCCGCCAGGCGACCGATCCCGAGCTTCTCGCAGAAATCGTGGATGAGGCGGCCGTACGCGGGCATGTCGATTTGCCAGCTCGGCATCGGGCTGTGGCCGAATCCCGGCAGGTCGATCGCAATCACCCGGTGGGAGCGGGCGAGGTGCGGGAGGTTCTCCAGCCAGTTGCGCCAGCAGCCGCCGATCCCATGGACGAGGAGGATCGGCGGCCCCTCGCCGATCTCGGCATAGTTGACCTCGGCTCCCGGCAGCGCGACCCGGTGCAGGTGCTTTCGCCAGTCGATCCCCAGCCACTCGGGATCGGGGTTCCCGTAGTCCGACGCCGGAAGCCTCGCGGCGCCGTCCGCGAGCGTTTCAGGCATCGCCAAGCTGGCCGGGATCAGGCATAGCCCATGCGTTCGAGGATCGGGATTTCGCGGATCTGGGGTGGCTGCAGGTGGTCCCAGAGGATTCCGCGCGGCCGCTCGTACTGGCGCTCCACGTCGATCACCGCACGTGGCGTGGCGATCAGGTCGACCGGGAGGTCGTGCGAGGTCATCATCAGGTGCTGACGCAGAATCTGGGTGGGGTGGACGGTGGTCGCGACCGTCGTGTGGTCGTCGATCTTGCCGGCGTCGATCAGCACGCCGTACTCGAGGTCGGAGTAGCCGCCCCCCTTGCCGATCCGCGCGCCGCTGAGGTTCGCCGCAACCGATCCGCAGAGCACGAAATCGATCTCCGGCAGATCGTCGAGCGCAACAACGCGGCCGTGCTTGAGCGCCCCCTTGATCGTTGCCGCCTCCTTGATGGCCGTTTTTGAAAGCCGCTTCGGGTCGAGGACGCGGAAGGGGTGCGGATCGCGCAGGCGCGGCACCGCCATGATCATTGTCTTGCCCGATTCCAGGGCCATGCGCCGGGCGTGCGTCTGGGGCGAGTCGGGGTTGGCCTTGATCGCCTGGGCCCGCTTCCACAGCCTGTGGCCCGCCAGCTTCTCGGCCGCCAGCCGCGCCCCGGCAAAGTTTGGGATGCGTCCCTCGGCACCGGGGAACCGGGACACGCCCTCGCGGTCCATCGCTTTCCAGACTTCGCTGCGGACCTTGTCCTTGGAGCGCACGGGCGAAAGATATCCGCCGAGAGGCTTGGCGGGCGGCGCGAATTTTGCAGGTGGTTGGCCCGGCCGGCCGAAAGATTCGCCTGCCTACACTTTTAAAGATCGATTCGTCGCCCGCCGATTGACGAGTTCGGGGACAGTGTGATGGGGCGCAAGACAAAAATCGCAATCGCGACCATGGTGGCGGTCCTCGCGCTCGGCGCGATCGGCGCCTACGCCTACGACGACTCGCAGAAGGACACGATTGCCGACGGGGTGACGATCGGCGGCGTCGACGTTGGAGGGCTGACCGCCCGCGAGGCAAAGCGCGCGGTGCGCCGCCAGCTTCTGGTGCCGCTTCGCCACTCGCTTCGCGTCAGCTTCGACGGCCAGAGCTGGATGCTGCCGGGCAAGCGCCTCAAGGTCCACGCCGATCTCAATCGTGCCGTCGACGACGCCCTTGCCGTCAGCCGGGAGGGGGGGCTGTTCGGTCGCCTCCTCCGCTACGTGCGCGGCGAGTCGGTCGACGAGCGCGTTGCCGCCGACGTCACCTACGCCCAGCCGGCGGTGAACCGATTTGTCCGCCAGATCGCCGACGAGGTCAACCGCGACCCCCGCGACGCGACGGTCGAACCGAGCGGGGACTCGCTCGGCGTGGCGAGGGCACAGAACGGCCGCAAGCTTCGCGACAACCTGCTGACCCGGCAGCTCAATGCGGCGGTCCTCAATGCGGACGCGGACCACACGATCGTCGCCCGTGTGCACGCGATCGAGCCCGATGTCACCGCTGAGGAGGTTGCATCCGAGTACCCGACGTTCCTCACCCTCGACCGCGGCAGCTACACCCTGCGGTTCTGGAGGAACCTGAAGATGGTCAAGAGCTACACCGTTGCGGTCGGGCAGGTCGGCCTCGAAACGCCCGAAGGCCTCTACCACCTGCAGGACAAGCAGGTCGAACCGACCTGGCACGTTCCCAATTCGGACTGGGCCGGAGACCTTGCCGGGCAGTCGATCCCGCCCGGCCCCTCCAACCCCCTGAAGGCGCGCTGGATGGGGATCTTCGGAGGCGCGGGGATCCACGGCACCGAAGAGACCTCCTCGCTAGGCCAGGCTGTGTCCCACGGTTGCGTGCGAATGTCCGTGCCCGACGTGGTCGATCTCTACGACCGGGTCGAAGTCGGGACGCCGATCTACATCGGCTAGCCGTATTGCACGTTTTTCCGGGCGCAGGCTTTGGCGCCCGCACGGCGAAACGTTCGGACATGAGCTGGGACGAGGCCCTGGCGGGCTATGACCGCGACCTGCACGCGCGGGGCGCCGCGGAGCACACCAGGCACGCCTACGGCGTGGACCTCGGGCAGTTCGTCGAGTGGGCCAGGGAAAGGGGGCTCTCACCGGGTGAAATGCGCCATCGCGACGTCCGTCGCCATGGGGCCAAGCTCTCCGCGGATGGAGCGGCGCCGGCGACCGTCGCCCGCAAGCTCGCCGCGCTTCGAGGGCTCTTTGCCTATCTCGTCCGCACAGAGCAGATCGGGCAGAACCCGGCCGACCTCGTCTCAACTCCCAAAAAGGACCAGAAGCTGCCCAGCGTGCTCAGCACCGAGGAGGTGCGATCGCTGCTCGAGAGGATTCCGGCCCGCACACCGCTGGAGCTGCGCGACCGGGCGATGCTGGAGCTGACCTACTCCTGCGGCCTGCGCTGCGGTGAGCTCATCGACCTCGATGTCGGCGCGCTCGACTTCGACGCTGAGCAGCTGCGGGTCATGGGCAAGGGGGGGAAGGAGCGGATCGTCCCGGTCGGCGAGCCGGCGCAGCGGGCCGTGCGCCGCTACATGGAGCGGGGCCGCCATGCGCTTGTCGTCGAGCGCTCCGAGCAGGCACTGTTCCTCTCCAAGAGCGGCCGCCGTCTCTCCAGCTCGGACGTGACCAGGCGGCTCGGCCTATGGGTGACCGAGGCTTCGCTTGCCGGCGGTGTCTCGCCCCACTCGCTGCGGCACAGCTTCGCGACCCACCTGCTGGAAGGCGGGGCGGACCTGCGCACGATCCAGGAACTGCTTGGCCATGCATCGATCTCCACGACGCAGGTCTACACGCGGGTCGATGCCGCCCGCCTCCGCGACGTGTACGCCGGCACACATCCGCGTGCGTAGGCGCCTTGTGATGCGCCTGCGATCCCCCAAAATGAGCCGCTTTTGGGCAACGACAGGTTGGCGACCGTAGAATCGTGCGAGGTTCATGGAAGCCGGAGTAAAAGAGGTTGAGCTGCGCGACTTGTGGCGCCGCTACAAGGATGCTGGCGACACGGGCGCCCGCGAGCGGCTGGTCGTCGCCTATTCGCCGCTGGTCAAGTTCGTCGCCGGCCGGCTTGGCGCGGGGCTGCCGTCCCATGTCGAAGACGCCGATCTGATCTCCTACGGGCTGATGGGCCTGATCGGCGCCATCGAGCGGTTCGAGCCAGAGCGCGGCATCAAATTCGAGACCTTCGCGATGACGAGGATTCGGGGCGCGATCATCGACGAGCTGCGCTCGCTCGACTGGGTGCCCCGCTCCGTGCGATCCAGGGCCCGCGCAATCGAAGCCGCCCAGTCGAAGCTCGAGCACGAGCTACAGCGCGCCCCAAGCGAGGCGGAGCTGGCCTCCCAGCTGGACCTCAGCGAGGAGGAACTGCAGGCTTCCCTGCTCGAGATCGCCAACTCCTCCGTCTACGCCCTCGATGAGCTGTGGACGATCTCCGACTCCTCGGGCGACCAGGTGTCGCTCCTGGACACCATCTCAGACCCACGTGCCGAGGATCCGCAGGAGTCTCTGGCGAGCAGCGAGGTGAAGGACCGCCTCACGGAGGCTGTTGCGTCGCTGCCCGAGCGAGAGCAGCTCGTCGTCGCCCTCTACTACTACGAGAACCTCACCCTGCGGGAGATCGGCGAGGTTCTGGGGGTTACCGAGTCGCGCGTCTCGCAGCTGCACACCAAGGCGGTCATGCGGCTCAAGTCCGCGTTGCAAGTCGTGTAGTAGCTTCCCCGTGTGCCGCATAAGGCCGCTGATCGGATTCGCAATGTCGCCCTGATCGGTCACCGGGGTTGCGGCAAGACGAGTCTGCACGAGGCGATGCTGTTCAAGGCCGGCGCCGTCAGCCGGTTGGGGACCGTGGCAGACGGCACGACCGTCTCCGACCACGAGCCCGACGAGCAAGAGCGGGAGATGTCGATCGAAGCCTCGGTTGCGAGCTTCGAGCACGACGGGCGCAAGATCAACCTGATCGACACCCCTGGCGAGCCCAGTTTCCTGGCTGACGCCGCAGCCGCCCTTCACGTTGCCGACGCCGCGGTCGTCGTTGTCAACGGGGTGACCGGGGTGGAGGTCCAGACCGAGCGGCTCTGGCGGCGGGCCGATGCCGAAGGGCTCGCGCGCCTCGTCTTCGTCAACATGCTCGACCGCGAGCGGGGCGACTTCTTCGCCGCGCTGGAATCGCTCAAGTCCGCGTTCGGCCCTCACGTGGTCGCCACCGAGATTCCGATCGGCACCGAGCAGGACATCCGCGGCGTCATCGACCTGATCGACCTCAAGGCGTTCGTCTACGAGGGATCGGGTCGGGACAACGCCGAAGAGATCGAGATCCCCGAGGAGCTGCGCGCCCAGGCCGAGGAATACCGCGAGAAGCTGATGGACGAGGTCGCGGAGAACTCCGACGAGCTGATGGAGCGCTATCTCGAGGGCGAGGAGATAGACCACGGCGAGATCGTCACCGTCCTCAAGCAGGGCGTCACCGCGGGGCGCATCTTCCCCGTCACCTGTGGGGTGGCGACGAAGAACCTCGGCACGGGCCGCCTGCTCAGCGCTCTGGTCGAGGACCTGCCCTCGCCGGCGATGCGCGGCGCCATGAGCGCAACGGGCGCCGACGACGAGACGCTCGAGATCGGGCCCGACGAGGACGGCCCGCTTGTCGCCCACGTCTTCAAGACGCTTGCCGATCCCTACACCGGGCGAATCAACCTCTTCCGGGTCTACCGCGGCACGCTGCGCTCCGACTCCCAGGTGGTCAATGTCACCAGGCACCACAAGGAGCGTGTCGGACAGCTGGGCCAGCCGATTGGCAAGGAGCTGACGCCGGTCACCGAGCTGGGCGCCGGAGACATCGGCGCGATCGCGAAGCTGAAGGAGACGCAGGCGGGGGACGTGCTGTGTGAGCACCAGGAGGAGATCTCCTTCCCGCCGCTCGACCTGCCGGCTCCGGTGATGGCTTTCGCCTATGAGCCGAAGTCCAAGGGCGACGAGGAGAAGGCCGCGTCGGCCGTGCGGCGCCTCAGCGAGGAGGACCCGACGCTCGACGTTCACCGCGATCCGCAGACCGGAGACCAGATCATCGCCGGCCTCACCCAGGTGCACGTGGAAGTGATCGTCGCTCGGATGAAGCGGCGCTTTGGCGTGGAGATCGAGCTCCACCCGCCACGCGTCCCCTACCAGGAGACGATCCGCAAGCCGTCCAAGGCGCACGCCCGCTACAAGAAGCAGACCGGCGGTCGCGGGCAGTTCGCCGACTGCCAGATCGAGGTCGAGCCAGTCGAGGACGGCACCGGTTTCGAGTTCGTCAACAAAATCAAGGGGGCGGCGATACCGGGCAGCTTCATCCCGGCGGTTGAGAAAGGCATCGCGGAGGCGATGGAGCGGGGGACCGTCGCGGGCTATCCGGTCAAGGGCGTTCGCGTCCGGCTGGTCGACGGCAAACACCACGACGTCGACTCCTCTGAGATGGCCTTCAAAGTGGCGGGCTCGATGGCCTTCAAGCAGGCGATGGAAGAGGCGGACCCGGTCCTCCTCGAGCCCATCGTTCGCCTCCTGGTCAGCTGCCCCGAGGATGTCGTCGGCGACGTGATCGGCGATCTCAACTCCCGCCGCGGCCAGCCGCTTGGCATGGAGCCGAAGGGGTCGCTGACCGAGGTCAGGGCGGAGGTGCCGATGGCGGAAGTGCTCGACTACGCACCGGACCTGCGCTCGATCAGCGGCGGCCGCGCCGACTTCGCGATGGAGTTCGATCGCTATGAAGAGGTCCCTGCGCATCTGGCTGACAGGGTCGTTGCATCCGCGCGCGAGGGCGCCGAGGTGAGCGCTTAGCGACCATGCGCCGCTGGTAGGTTGGCGGGAGTGAGCCTTGACGAGACCTGCGCGGTCTGCGGTCGCACGATCCTGGCCGGAGAGCGCACACGCACCTACATCAGCCCGAAGAATGGCCCCCGGCTGGTCTGCGACCTCTGCCGCACCCGGGCTGAGCGACTTGGCTGGGTCGATCCTGCCGCACCGGGGGCGAACGTCGGCCGGCGCCCGCCATCCGATGCCGGCGAGTCGCCCCTGGGCCGCCTCGAGCGTGCGGTGGCCCGCTTCAACGCGAGCGAGGCGGCCCGCATCGTCGTGGGGCTGATCCGCACCCTCGGAGAGCCCCGGGTCTCGATCGGTTCGGCTGCGGGGTCGCCCAGGGAGGTCCGGATCACGGTCGCTTGGGACCTCGGTTGGTACCAGTGGGGGGTCGACCTCGGGGATGACATGCGGCCCGTCTTCCAGATCAACAAGGGCGACGAGCTGCGCGAACTCGACGGCTCGGCCCGCCAGTGGAACGCAACGGTGAGCACCGACGGCCGGCTCGAGTTGGGGGACTCCACCAGCACCCGAGCGCCGGACGGCGAGCCGGCCCTCTGAGCGACGTGGACAAGCTCGTGGTCAACGTCGACGGTGGTTCCAGGGGCAATCCCGGCCCCGGGGCCGTGGCGGCCGTCGTCCAGGACTCGGGGGGCCATGTGCTCGAAGAGCATGGTGAGCGGATCGGCAATGCGACCAACAACATTGCCGAGTACCGCGCCCTGCTGCTGGGCATCGAGCGGGCAGCGGCGATGGGGGCCGACGAGCTCGAGCTGGTCAGTGACTCCGAGCTGGTCGTGCGGCAGGTCAAGGGCGAATACAAGGTCAGGGACGCGTTCCTGCGCGACCTCCATGCGCAGGTCACCGTCGCTCTGCGGCCATTCGCCAGCTGGTCGATCCGGCACGTGCGGCGCGAGGAAAACGAGAGCGCGGACCGCATCGTCAACGACGTGCTGGACGGCGCCTGATCCCCACCCGACTCGCCGCAGCCCGTTGCAGCTACCCTGCCTGCGACGGGGGATAGGGGGGAGGCCCATGCGGCAGCCGAAGACCAGGTACGCGAAGAACGGCGATGTCAACATCGCCTATCAGGTGGTGGGGGATGGGCCCTTCGATCTCGTTTTCGTGCCGGGATACATCTCACACCTCGACCTGATGTGGTCGCTCCCGGAAGTGCCCACCTTCCTGCAGCGCCTGGCGTCGTTCTCGCGCCTCATCCAGTTCGACAAGCGGGGGACCGGCCTCTCGGACCCGGTGCCGGGTGTGCCGACCCTGGAGGAGCGAATGGAGGACCTGCACTCGGTGCTGGACGCCGTGGGCTCCGAGCATGCCGCCCTGCTCGGCGTGTCGGAGGGAGGCCCGGCGAGCATTCTCTTTGCTGCTACCTACCCCGAGCGCACCAAGGCGATGGTCCTCTACGGGTCGACGCCGAAATTTGCCGCAGGCGATGACTTCCCACCCGTCGAGGGCGATGTCGCCGCCCGCCTCTGGGGGCAAATCGATTCGATCGCCGGCGACTGGGGCGAGGGCCGCTCGGTTGAGGTCTTCGCCCCCAGCTTTGCGGATGACGACGCGGTGAAGCGAAGCTTTGGGCTCTTCGAGCGCGCATCCGCGAGCCCGGCGATGTTCGCATCGCTCATGGGCGCCCTCAAGGAGATCGACGTCACCGGCGTCCTTCCGGTGATCGGCGTGCCGACGCTGGTCCTGCATCGCGTTGGCGATCCCGTGGTGCCCGTCGCAGCCGCCCGCTACATGGCAGAGAACATTCCGGGGGCCCGCTTCGTCGAGCTGGCAGGCGACGATCACATTCCTTGGCTCGGAGACGCCGACAGGGTCGTCGATGAGGTGGAGCAGTTTCTCACCGGAGCCCGGCAGAGCCGCGAGCCCGACCGTGTTCTCGCCTCTGTCCTATTCACCGACATCGTTGCGTCCACGCAAACGGCTTCGGAGCTAGGAGATCGCCGCTGGCGCGAGCTGCTGGAGGCCCACGACGATGATGTCCACCGCCAGGTGGGGACTCACGGCGGCCGAGTGGTGAAGAGCCTCGGAGACGGCTACCTTGCGACGTTCGACGGCCCGGCACGCGCCATCCGGTGTGGCCGGGCCCTGGTCGAGGACGCTGGCCCCCTGGGCATCGAGCTGCGGGCCGGTGTCCACACCGGCGAGTGCGAGTTGCTTGGCGAGGACGTCGGAGGGATGGCGGTTCACATCGGCGCCCGTGTGGCCGCAAAGGCCGAGCCCGGGGAGGTGCTCGTCTCCAGCGCCGTCCGGGACCTCGTCGTCGGTTCGGGCATCGAGTTCCAGAGCCGCGGGACCCACACCCTCAAGGGTGTGCCCGGTGATTGGTCTCTGCTGGCCGTTCGGGACGGGGGCAAATCCCGCCAGCCGGCAGAGGAGCCGGACCGGCTGGCACCAAACCTCACGACCCCGAAGCGCGGCGACAGGCTCGCCCTGCGGATTGCCCGCTCCGCCCCATCGCTTGCGCGGCTGAGGTCTGACTTCACGATGCGTCGGGCCAGGCGACGGACGGCGGAGGCCATGGACGCCGAGCGCGAAGAGCCGTCGGAGTAGGTCCAACCATCTAGGGTCGTGGCGTGGAGCCAACGAGCGATCCGATCGACTCCCGCGTCGACATCGGTCATGTCCATCTGAAGGTCGCCGATCTCGACCGGGCGCTCGATTTCTACTGCGGCGTCCTCGGCTTCGAGCTGCAGCAGCGAATCGGCGATGAGGCCGCCTTTGTCTCGGCCGGCGGATACCACCACCACATCGGCCTCAACACCTGGTACTCGAAGGGGGCCCCGCCTCCGCCGCCGCGCAGCACCGGTCTCTTCCATGCGGCAATTCGATACCCGGACCGCCGATCCCTCGCCGACGCTCTGCGGCGTCTCACCGAGGCCGGCGTCAGCCTCGCCGGCGCCTCTGACCATGGCGTCAGCGAGGCTCTCTACCTAGACGACCCAGACGGCAACGGACTCGAGCTCTACCGCGACCGCCCGCGCGAGGAGTGGCCGCGCCTGTCCGGCGACGGAGGGATAGCGATGGTCACCGAGCCGCTCGACCTGCGCGCTCTGCTCACGGAGCTGGATCGCCCAACCTAGGCCGAGGCCGCCGGAGAACCCAGCTGGCCTATCGGAAAACAAGCCAGTGTCCACGGCGGCCTCGAAGGTCGCGGAGCCCCCGTCCCGGCGGCTCTTGCCCTCATGCTTATCAACGGGCGACAGGCGAAAACGTCAGGAACGGGTGCCGCAGGGCCGTTAGGGCGGCCGGTTCGCGCCCCCTTCAGGTCGCAGCGGAAGAGCACCGGTGGTGTCCGAGGGATGGCGGAAGCCCGTCGTTGGGAATCTCCTCTCGCCAAATCGCCGATCCAGCACACCCCTCAGACTCAGGTGGGCGATTATGAGGCGGCGTCGAGCCCGAGGTCCGTGGCCTCGTCCGCTCGCATGAGGCAACGACGTGGGCGGAGCTGCGCCCCGCAATCGCATCGAAGCTAGAATCCGCATCCGCGCGGCTGTAGCTCAGCTGGCTAGAGCGTCTGCTTGCCATGCAGAAGGTCGTGGGTTCGAATCCCATCAGCCGCTTTTTCGAAATCCCCGCTGGCGCGGGGATTTTTCGGACGGCAACGGCCGCATTGGCCGACTGCTGATCGTCCTCCAGCTCGTGCAGGACCGGGTTCTGCGGGACCCGCTGCTCGTCGTCTCGCCATGGTTCGAGGCCCGCCGCCGTGAATACCAGGACCGGCTGCTGTCCCTGAGCCAGATCGGGGACTTCGACGCGTGGGTCTCGTTTTTCTGCGCGGGGATTCGCTCACAGGCGCTGAACACGCTGGAGCGGGTGGAAAGGCTGCCCTCCTACCAACAGGAGGTTCGAGAGCTCTGCCAGGGGACGAGGGTACGGGGCGTCGCCGCTTCGCATCGCGGAGGAGCTGAGCGGCAACCCGATGCTCCAGCCGACGCGGACATGTCGCCGCTACGACGTCTCCCACCAGGCCGCCAACAAGGCGATCGCCAGGCTCGTTGAGCTTGGCCTGCTGGAGGAGATGACCGGCCGCCGCTACGGGCGGACCTATCGCGCCCCGGGGGTCTTGGCGATCCTCGACTAGGACCGGCTCACCATCGCCCGGGGGAGCGCGTTGCCCGCTCGTAGCGCAATTCGGTTGGCCCCAGATAGCGATCGGTCGGGCCGATGCCAAAAGTGACGACGGAAAAGCCAGCCAAGCGTCCAGGAAGGGGGGTGTCATTTGAGCTTGCCCGATCCTGTCCGTTGTCTTCTTAAGCGAATTGTGGATCGACCAAGATGAGCGTTGAAGACATCAATCGGGTAACTCTCGCTGGCGGCCTCACTCGCGATCCCAAGTTTCGTCGCAGGTGCTTCTTGAATGAGAATCTTCTCGGTTCAGATTCATCACACGTTTCTGCGGGTGGGTTCCCTATCTCTGCGGGCGGAGCAGTTGACCAAACGATTGGAGGAGGAGGAGGGCCAGGTGTTCTCGGACGCGGAATTGCTTCTTGGCTTGACGGGATGGGCCGATCGCCCGACCCGCTTGCGCAACGTCGCTCCGACGGTTCGCTGGTGCGAGCCGAGCTACACCTGCAACCTGATGGCTTCCTGACTTGGCTCAAGCCGCACGGGACTCTGGCTGTGCGTCTGGGGTGACCCTCGAGCCCGAGCGCTGGGTCTGCTCGGGCTCGAGGTCGCCTCGACACCTTCATCGCTTCGACCACGCTGCGGGGCTAGCTGCGCTGGACTGCCGAGCGGAACGTCGGTCTTCGCCCTGAAACCGGTTCTCAGTCGACATCGGATCTCGTCATGGACAAAGCCGATCGCGGGATGGTCCATGCGCTCCTTGAGCCTGACGCGGACAAGCTGCGCCCCGATACCCTTCGTCAGTCCTCGGCGCCTTGGCGGAGTGGCTACGCAGCGGCCTGCAAAGCCGTTTACACCGGTTCGATTCCGGTAGGCGCCTCTACTGGGTTTGCTCTGTTGTGCCGCGCGGAGCCCCGCAGGGCGAATCATGTTCTCCGCGAAGGCGCGGAATCAAGTCGGAGGCCATCGAAAGGGCGCGGTCAGCGTGGAAGGCCCGACCGAGCCCCGCGGGCCCTGCGATCGGAGAGCCGACCTCTGTCTCGTCTCAATCCACGATTTGGAGGTAGACGACCCAACGAAGAAGTACATCGCAGCACTTGGCGCGGTAGTTGCGCTGGCCGTGCCGTCCGTGGCGCTGGCCGAAAGCCCGGCAAGCTGGGCGTCCGAAGCGTCGCAGGGCGCGGCTAAAGCCATCGAAGCCGCAGGAGCGCAGTGCGGCCGAACCCGCGACTTCGGGTTATGAGCCCGACGAGCTACCTGGCTGCTCCACCCCGCGACGTGGGAAAAAGTCGAGCGCGGTGGGGCGGGGTTTTTTGAAGGGGGTCACCGAATCACATCGGGGACGTAGGGCGCCGTGATGGGGCTTGCCTTGAGAGGTGTCGGCTCGTCGCGGCTGGTCATCAGGCCGTCGATCACATAGGTGAGGAGGCGCTCCCAGGAGTCGGGGGAGACATCCGCGGTGACCTCCATCACCTCCGCGAGCATCATGTGGATCTGGGGGACGTCGAGCGTCGCCATGTCGGGCCGCAGCTTGCCCTGCTCCTGGGCCGCGGCGACGAGCTTCGCAACCTTCGGGCCCACGATGCCGCGCATCCGATCGACCCACTCGCGCTCGCCCGGCGGGCTGAATGCCAGCTCCCTGATGGCCCTGTTGCGCCCGTGGAACACCGTCCCTTCGCGCAGGACCCCGACGAGCCCCTCCCACGGATCGGGGTTCTGCTCGCCGCGCTCCGCGATCTCGATCAGCTCCTCGAGGCGTTCCTCGTACACAGCCCTGACGAGAGCCTCGCGATCCGGGAAGCGCCGGTAGACCGTGCCGACTCCCACCCCGGCGCGCTCGGCAACCTCGTCGAGTGTCGCGTGCAGGCCCCGTTCCCCGAATACCTCGTGCGCGGCCTCCAGGATCCGCAGCCGGTTGCGCTCGGCGTCGGCGCGCAGGGGCTTGTCGGGCGTTTGGGGACTCGTCATGGACCGATCATATCTAAACGGAGAGCAAGTCTCCGTTTATGTGCTACTGTCTCCGTAAGTTGAGCTCTATCCTCCACTTAGCGGAAAGGCAAGGCCATGGCACAAGCGACCCACACAGATCCACACCATGAACGTAGGTGGCGAATTCTCGGCATCATCGCTCTGGCGCAGCTCATGGTCGTCCTCGACGTGACGATCGTCAACATCGCGCTGCCGTCGGCCCAGGAGGACCTCGGCTTCGGCACCGACTCCCGGCAGTGGGTCATCACGGCTTACGCGCTGGCGTTCGGGTCGCTGCTCCTCCTCGGGGGGAAGATCAGCGACATCGTGGGCCGCAAGTGGATCTTCATCGTCGGGTTGGGTGGCTTCGCGGGCGCATCGGTCCTTGGCGGCGCCGCGCCGTCGTTCGCCGTCCTCGTGGGCGCTCGCGCGTTGCAGGGTGGCTTCGCCGCGCTGCTGGCGCCGGCAGCTCTGTCGATCGTCACCACGACGTTCACCGACCCGGAGGAGCGCGGCAAGGCGTTCGGTGTCTACGGCGCTCTCGCGACCGCAGGCGCCGCACTGGGCCTTCTGCTCGGAGGGTTCCTGACGGAGCTCCTGACCTGGCGCTGGACGATGTACGTGAACATGGCGTTCGCGATCCCCGCCGCCCTCGGGGCCGCCCGCCTGCTGGTGAACATGCGGCCCGCCAAGCGGCCCAAGATCGACGTGCCTGGGGTGCTGACGGCGAGCTCGGGGCTCTTCGCCCTCGTCTACGGGTTCTCGAATGCGGAGATGGACAGCTGGACCGCTCCGCTCACGGTCGGCCTGCTGGCCTACGGCCTCGTCGCGGCGGCGGCCTTCATCGCCGTCGAGCGGAAGGTGCCTCAGCCGCTGCTGCCGCTGCGGGTGGTCAGTGACCGCAACCGCGGCGCGGCGTTCCTGGCCGTCTCGGTGGCCGGAGTCGCGATGTTCGCGACGTTCCTGTTCTTGACCTATTACATGCAGCAAGGCCTGGGCTTCTCGCCGATCGAGTGCGGCCTGGCGTTCCTGCCGATGGTGGTTGCGATCCTCGCGACGGCGCCCGCGGCGGCGACGAAGCTGCTTCCGCGCGTCGGCCCGCGCCCGCTCGTCCCCACGGGGATGGCGATCGCGGCGGCCGGGCTTGTGTACCTGACCGGCATCGACCTCGACGCGTCCTATGCGAGAGCGGTCCTGCCGGGGATCATCATCATGGGCGTCGGCTTCGGGCTGATTATGGCCCCCTCGTTCGAGACCGCAACACACGGGGTGGTCGCGGCCGATGCGGGTGTTGCATCAGCGATGGTCAATACCTCCCAGCAAGTTGGCGGGTCGCTCGGAGTGGCCTTGCTTTCAACAGTGTTCGCCGATGCCGCCACCGGCTACGCGGCGGCGAGCGGAACTCCGCTGGCGCTGGCCCAAGCGGAGGCGGCTGTGCACGGCTACGCGACCGCGTTCTGGTGGGCGGCGGCGATCCTGGCTGCCGGGGCGATGGCGACCGCGCTGCTGTTCGAACGCCGTCACAAGCCGGCGACGGCTTCCGTCCCCGCGGTCACCGCCGCCTGAGTTCTGCTTTGCGGTTTGTTGCCGGCTCCGCCGGTGCTGACCCGGAAGGCCGTCTCGCAAAAACTGCTGGGATAACTGCTGACGCTCGGGGTCGGACGGAGCTCAGACATACGAAAGGGCCCGGGGTTTCCGGAGCCTTTCTCAAATTGAGGCGTCCAAATTGTTTTTGGCTTGCCCATGGGGATCGTCGCCTCCTTTGGGCGGCGATTTCTTCCTCAGCCTGTCCACATAGCCACCCATCTGGTGCTGGCTAAGCACCGGCTCTAGCCAATAGGCGACTTTTGTGCTCAGAGCCCGACCTACGAGCCGTCTGTCTCCAGCGATGCCAGCTCGGCATCGACCGCGGTACGCAGGGCGCCAAGCGCCTCCTTGCGAACACGCTGCTTGGTCGCCGCGTGTGCCTCCATGTTGAGACCAGCGAGCTCTCCCGCGGTGGCCAGGCTCGCCTCGTGTAGCTCCTCGGAAGCCACGACTCGGTCAAGCAGCCCCGCATGGACTGCATCGGCCGGGGTGTAGGTGGCCGCCGTTATCAGGGCGCGGTTGTAGTCGCGCGGGGTAAGGCGATGCCGGGCCAGCTCGACGACGTAGAGAGGCACCGTGAGGCCGATCTTTACCTCGTTGAGGCCGAGTTTGAATGGGCCGTCGGCGCCGATTCGCACATCCGCAGCGAGCAGGGGAAACGTGCCGGCTGCGATCGCGTGGCCGTTGCATGCGACCAGCGTCGGCGTCGGGAAGGCGAGGATCCGTTCTGCGAGGCGAGCGCCGAGGGTTAGCATCTCGACGACGTCCCCGGGGCGCTCGGAGAAGACCTTCAGATCGAAGCCGGCTGAGAGGTATTCCGCGCGGCCGGTGAGGAGGACCACGGCTCCATCCTGCTCGGCGCGGTCAAGGGCCTCGAGCACTGACGTCAGCATCTCAGGCGACAGAGCGTTGACCTTGCCGTCGTCCAACGTGATCGTTCCGATCCCGTCATTGAGTTCATAGGTCGCGAGCTCCGTCATTGCGTCGTCCTCCTAGCCGCCCTGGATCTCCAAACATACGCGAGGTCAACGAAGCGGGGCAATTCCTTTCAGGCTTCACCTTGCGCCATGACGACTCGGGTCCTCGGCGTCAAGCTACGCCTCAGCAGTTCGGCGCCTTGGCGGAGTGGCTACGCAGCGGCCTGCAAAGCCGTTTACACCGGTTCGATTCCGGTAGGCGCCTCTACTGGGTTTGCGAGGACATTGTTGGGGGGGTAGAACGTGCGTTCGATTGAGACCCCGATCCTGAAGCCCGATATCGCCGCGATCATGTCGTCGAGAGTGGTCCTCCCGGCGTAGATCTCGGTAGTTCGCCCGTCCGCGTGACCCATCATCGCCTGGGTTTGCCTCATGCCCGCGTGGCGCACCATCTGCTCGCCGAAGGCGTGGCGCATCTGGTGGGGATAGATGCGACCGGGGATCCCGGCTCGCTTGGCTACGTCCTGCATCAGTTTGCGAAGCGCCTGGCTGGAACTTGGCCGCTTCGGATCGTCTGCCTTCTGCGTGCAGACTCCGGGGTCTGCCCAGTACTGGTGGGGCAGGACGTAGTCGTCCGGATCGAGCGCGGCGCGAATCCGGGCAACGATGGGCTCAAGCTCGGGGGCAACTGGGATCGGACGGCCCTTCTTGCCCTTCGCAATCTCGGGGGAGACTTCAATAACGCCGGTACGGGCGAAATGTCTTCCTTGAAGTCCTCGCAACTCGGCATTTCGCAGACCCGCGAAGACGCCGAGGAACAGCGCGCGCCGCTCACGCTCGGTTGTCGCTGCGTTGAGTAGCCGGACTACCTCGTCCCGTGTCAAGCGGCGGGTGTCCGGCGGTCGCTGCTTGGTCGGACGGGTCTGCTCGACTGGGTTGTCTTTGCGCATGCCCTCTTGGACCGTCCAGGCATAGAACGCCTTCAGGATTGAGCGGTTCTTGCGCCGCGAATTCGGATGGCGCCAGCGCAGGAGTGTCGCCTTGACGTCATCGCGATTCGTGTAACGGGGGTCCCGGTTGCAGATGTCCCCGGCGTGGGCGCAGAGGGTGAGGCGGTAGTTGCGCTCAGTGCTGGCCGAGTTGAAGCGCCCCTCCGCCCACTGATCCTCGATGTACTTCTCTATTGCGATATCGAATCGCATGGCCACAACTATAGGACAATCGTCGGATCAATGTCAAGAGTCGGCGTCAGGGTCAGGCATGGGAGGGCCGAGATCGAGCGACGGAACATCCGGGAATGGCCGCCCGACCCGTTTTGCGTATTCCCTCAGGTCAACGACCGGGATGTAGACCCACTTCGGCCCATGGACCACCCCCAGCCGCCCCTTGTCGTCCTCCGCGCTGCGATAGACGCGAATCTTGCCCTGTTCCCCGAGCGTGTGGATCGTCTTTCGAGAGAGACCGAGCAGAGCAGCAGCACCGCCCGGAGAAACCATCTGGGCGTTGAACTTCTCAAAGAGTTCGCGGAGTACGGGATCGCCCTCGGTGTGCGTCGGTTTTGCCATTTCTCTGTTTCACTGCCCAATCGTGAGGTGCGACCCGGAGATCATGTCGAAGGTGCTTCTTCCTTCGTTGTGTTTCACGGATTGAACCCGCACATTGCCTCTGATGTCGGCGTTCTGAATCGCCACGAAACGATGGCGGTCCGTACCGATATACCAGGTGCCCGAGTCCGTGGCGATGAGGTCTCCGGAGACGCGCTTCCCGTCTTGGGTGCGCAGGGAAGCCTTCGGGAGTGGATTTGGACTCAAGTAGCTGTAGGACAACGTGAATAGCCCAAGAAGAAGAATCAGAAAGATGGCACTCCGTGCCCTCGACAGGTGCGGCAGCAAAAAGCGCTGCGCGACCAACTGCAATATGAGCAGGAATCCCCACGGTGGTGCGAAGAAGAAGAGGAACAACGAGAACAACGGCAGGAAAACCAGCCAGAGAATTTGGTCGATCCGATCCGCCGTGGCCCTTGATCTTGGCGATGAGGCTCTATTGCGTTTCGCTGGAAGCGTGCCGCGGGCCTCAAGGGCCTCTAAAGCCAGGTAACCGGCAATTCCGAACACGACAATCGCACCGAGTGGCAGAACCCTCGAAATGCCCGCCACCAGGAGCTGCTGCAGTGGGACAAGCGGCAACGTATTTGTCACGTCTTGATTGGCGCCGTGCAATTCCGTCGCCTTCTCGAGCGCGCCGTAGCCGTAGACGAACCCTAGCCCACAGGCTGCTAGCCCGCCAAGTCCGGCGAGAAACGAAAGTGGCTGGGCGCTATTTTCTGTTGTCTCCATACAAGTAGCGTGAATCCGGGTCCGGCGGATAAGTTTGCAGGTACTGTCCGGGACCGATAACGGCGTGGTTTACAAGGTCAAGTCGGGCGCGGGCACTCGTCTGCCCGATGCGCCGCTGGGCGGGTGTCGGCGGGCGGCCGCGCGACGCGTGCTCGCCCCGCTGCGCACGCGTCCGCGCGTTCGTCCGTCCGCCTACGAACCGCGGCTACGCGGGGCGACCGGCAGCTTGCGCCGACGAGGTCCCCGATATCCTCGCCCGCGCATGGCAGTCCCAGATTTCCAAACGCTTATGCGGCCCGTGCTCGTAGCCCTCGAGGACGGGACACCTCATAGCACCAAAGCCATCCGGGACGTGCTCGCTGAAGAGTTCGAGCTGACCCCAGAGGATCTCGCGGAGAAAATCCCAAGCGGCCGCGCCAAGACATTCCAGAACCGCGTCGGATGGGCCTTGACCTACATGTTGAGGGCGGGTTTGCTAAGTCGCCCGAAACGCTCGACGTACCAGCTCACCGACCGCGGCCGGGACGTCATGGATGACAACCCTGCGTCAGTAGGCGTGACAGTGCTGAAGCAGTTCGAGGAGTTCCGCGAATTCCACAAAGCGAAAACGCCAGAACAGGGGCAGCCTCCCACCCCAACGCCAACCACCAGCGATGAGTCCGCTACGCCCGAAGAGCGGATGGAAGGCGCTTACTCTGAACTCGAGGCTGCCCTGATCGCAGAGATTCTCGACCGCGTAATGGAAAGAGACCCCGAATTCTTCGAGCAGCTCGTCCTAGACGTCTTGAGAAGAATCGGCTACGGCGGACGGGTTGGAAGCCCGATCAGCCATTTAGGCCAAACCGGGGATGAAGGCGTAGACGGCGTTATCCAAGAGGATGAGCTTGGCCTCGATCTCATCTACGTCCAGGCAAAGCGCTGGAGCAACCCGGTTGGCCGCCCCGAGATTCAGAAGTTCTTTGGCGCGCTCCATGGCCAGCACGCCAACAAAGGAGTCTTCATCACGACTTCGACTTTTTCCTCCGAGGCCCAGTCCTTTGCTGAGAACGCGACACCGCGCATCGTCCTTGTCGATGGTCACAGTCTCGCGCAGCTGATGATCGACCACGACGTCGGCACGACCGAGACCGACCGCTACGTCGTAAAGCGAGTTGATCTCGATTACTTCGCACCAGAGGACGAAGAAGCTACACCGGCTTCCGCTACGTCTAAAGGCCAGCCCTAGCTGCCACGACCGGCGACTTCACGCAAGAACTGCGTGTTGTCGGCCGCTACCGAGGATCGGTAGACGAAAGAGGATTGAGTTGTTTACCTGCGCGGGCAACCCACTATTCGGGTGAGGTTGCCCGCTCCGCCATCAGTGAGTGATCAGAGGTAGGCGCTGACGATTTCGGTCCATGACAATCCTTCTCGGAGGCCGTAATGGATCTCGTTCACGTCGAGGCAAGTTGCGAGGAGGAGGGAACTCGGCAAGCTTCGCCAAAGCTTCCACGCGTAGCGACGCAGGCGCAGCGTACGCATGGTCACGCCGCTTCTTTGGGTCAGAACAACCGACGTATGGATAATCGAGCGAGGCATCGCTTCCGACCGAACCGACTCCTCAAGGCTGGCCTTCGAACCCTTGCCGTTGACGAAGTAAGACGAGAGGTAGGCGGCCGCCGCCCGAGGCTCGCGAACCCGACGCTTACGCTCGACGTAGCCAAATCCCCAGCGGTGGCGCAGTTCATCCAAGTGCTCGACGTAGCGGTCGGCTGCCACCTTCTCGGAAAGCGTCGAGTAGGCAAAGACGGGATGCGCGTGCAGGAGGCCGCGCTTCTGCATCTCCCACACCCGGACGAGCATCCAAGGCCTCAGTCCTTCGCGCCGGCACCGCTGATAGGCAGCCCGATGCATACTGCGCCAGCGCGCAGCGGCGCTCTCATTCCAGCGCGCCGCAACGTGCGGGAGGGCGCGGCAACCCAGCCTTCCCGAATGGCTGTGCGCACCGAGGTTGCGACAGCGCGCCGCATCCCAGCCGATGCCACTATCGATTCCGGGTGCGGTTACGGCGGTCACGAGCACCCGAGGCGATCTGACGCCACCCGGCACCTGATCGGCGTAAGCATTCAGATTGGCGAAAAGCTTCTGTCGCTGATCGCCGGCCCAAAGTCGCGCGTAGCCCGGGCACGTCCGCCGGCGGCATCGCTTGTGTGCGTGGGGAATCAGACCGCCGCAGTGCGGGCAGGGCCGGAAGTCGGCATTCGGGTCCCGCGGGAGCCGCCTACTAGGAGCTGTCGCCGCCGCCAAGCGCCCGGAAGTGCTCGACGTAGAGGCGGATTTTTGGCTCTAGAGAACCAAGCAGCTCCTCCACCGGTTCGATTCCGGTAGGCGCCTTCGGTGCGTGCCTGGCCGAAAGATGCGGCTGTGACCGGTGCCAGGTGACAGCCCTGATGCAGAGGGGATATCGGGCAACAGGGTCAGCCGGGTAATAGGGTCCGGGGGCGTGCCAGTCGGCAGCCAGGAAACCTGCCCGTTGCCAGAGCATCCGCTGCTGGCCGAAATGGCGGAGGCCTTAAATCGAGTCGGTGCGTGGGCCCTCATCGTCGACCACGATTACCACCTCGTCTACATGACCGACGAATTTCGGTTGACCAATGGCGGCCTGGTGGAGATGGTGCCGGTGCCACTCGGCGCGGACGCCTTCGGGACCGAGTACATCGACACGCTGCTTGGCTGGTCAGGCGGCTTTTGGGACGTCGACGCAAGCCGCGACACCTTTGCCGCAGTGGGCCCATGGGCGCTCGCGGATGCGCCGGGAGGCCGTGAGGAATTGCGCGAGCGCGTCGACCCACGGTTGCGCGACATCGTCGATGACCTCTCACCGGCGGAAGGCTCGACGGCGATCACGTACGTCGTGTCCGGCTCGAGCATCGGGGCCCCGTTCAACACCCAGATAGTGGCGCTGCGCATCCACGACCAAAGCGGGCAATTTGCTGGGATCGTCACCGTGCCGATGACGGCGGTTGGGATGGCGACGATCGGGGCGCTGGCCACGATCGGGGACCTGAACCACTTCGAGCGGATGATGAGCGTCTCAAGGGCAGGGCGGCGCCCGGCGGCGATCCTCTTCGCCGACCTGGAAGGCTCTTCGTCCCTTGCGCGCCGCCTCTCCACGGCCAGCTACTTCAGGCTCGTCCGTCGCCTCGCGAGAGCGGCGGATCAGTGTGTGATCGACGCGGGGGGATTGGTGGGCAGACACGTCGGCGATGGGGTGGTGGCGTTCTTCCTGGCCGAGACAGCTGGGTCGGAGTCCGCCGCCGCTCGAGGCTGCATCGAGGCGTGCCGCGCTCTCAGGGAGGCAATCAAAGAGGTCGCCGTTCGCAGCGAGTTGCAGCCCGAGGACCTGGTCCTGCGCTTCGGCCTGCACTGGGGCTCGAACCTCTACGTCGGCAACATTGCCACCGCTGGGCGTTCGGAGGTCACCGCGCTCGGCGACGAAGTCAACGACGCGGCGCGGGTCGAAGCCTGCGCCAGTGGTGGCCAGGCGCTCGCCTCCAAGGATCTGATCGAACGACTCGACACCCAAGACGCAGCAGCGCTCGACCTTGACCCCGATCACATCACGTACACGCCGCTCGGAGAGCTCACCTCGGCCACCGAGAAGGCCCGCCGCGACGCTCCGACGATTCCCGTCTGCGACATCTAGCAGGTCTCGATGGCGGGCCGCCCGACCTGATTCCGGTAGGCGCAGTGCGATCTAAGCCCACTCAAGGCTGCGCCGCCTCAGGCGTTCATGGCGTCTTTGGGCGTGACGGCTAGAGGCGCTCGGCCGTCCTCAGCTCCCAGATATCGCTGTCGCCGAGAGCGACATTTCCTTCCAGTCGATATCTTCCCGCAAACGTCGGCTGGGGGCATTCGAGCCTTCGGAGTGCGTTGTCCTGGCGTTCGAGTCGGCATCCGAGTGCGCCAGGTTGAGCTCTGAGGCAGGCCGGAGGCCCAACCACGGAAAAGGGCCCCGTGCGGGGCCCCTTGTTTCCGAAGGACGTACCACCAGATAGATCAAGTCGCTGGCTCGTCAGTCCTCAAGCTTAGAAGTCTTAGATACATAAATAAACACGGTGTAAGCGTGAAAGTTTCATGTGTTGCATCGGACCTTGCAGCTCGAGGCTTGAATCGGTGCATCGAATCGGTCGCCCCGTCCACAGACGTTCTAGGGGAGATGCGGGATGGCGAAGCAACCAGGCCTCCCTGTCGCGCTGCTAAATTCAGATTCAGAATCCCGGGCGCATAGCTCAGTTGGGAGAGCGCCGCCTCGACAAGGCGGAGGTCACTGGTTCGAGCCCAGTTGTGCCCATCGTTATCGGCGGCATCGAGTTACGGCGAGCTTCGCCTTGGCGCTGCCGCCCTTGCCACGGACCACGACCTTCAGCCGGCAGACTTCGCGCCGGCTCCTGGCGCGACTGCGGGCCGTAAACGTGCAGTCGATGCGATGGCGGGAACGGCGTCGGCAACCACCGAAGCGGACGCTTGCGAGCCGGCGGTGAGAACGCACGAATCGCCTTGCTCTGCGCTTCGCTGCGCTGCGGGCCGCGCCCTTGTCCAGTTTGGGGGGCGGAGGTGGTGTGCTGCCTTCGCTGGGGGGCGCAGGTGGGCCGGCTTCGCCTCCACTGCTCGTGGAGCAGGGGCAGGGAAGGTCCTCGCAGGCAATGCCGTCGTTGTCGCCGTCGAGCCTGTAGGGGTCGCCGGGCAGGAGATGTTCCTGGGCTTCGCGCTGATTGGAGAAATCAGCGCAGTCAAGGTCGTACGCCAAGGCCTCCGATGGTGCCGAGGCCCACAGGGCACCTGCTCCAAGCGTCACCAGTAGCGCGATCTTCCAGGGTCGCATCGGTCCTCCTCTGTCCTTGCCGGCACGCGCACACGTGACGTTATCGCGAGTGTCTCGATGCGACCGCTGCTCTAGGCTCGCCGCCTTGTGATCGGGACATACGCAGCCGTGGTGGCGGTGTGCGCGGCGTCGCTGGCAATCGGACAGGCGGCGATCGCTCTGTGCGGGGTGCGGCGCTGGTCCTGGCTCTCCCCGGCAGTCGGCCTGGCGCTGCTCTGCGCACTCTGCTGGGGGACCGTGAGGCTGCCGGGAGGCGGAGCGACCTCGGCCGTCGCGGTCCTGGTCTTGGCGATCGCAGCGGTGCTGTTTCTCCGCGGGCGGGTCGAGGGGGTGGGGGAGGCGCTGAGAGTCGGGGCGCCGGTGGCGCTCCTGGCGCTTGCTGCGACCTCGCTTCCCTTTGCTGTCGAAGGCCACTTCGGCATTCTCGGAACGGGGTTCAACCCGGATATGTCCCAGCACCTGCTGGCTGGCGACCGGCTCGCGCACGACGCCGGTTCGGAGCTGCTGCGCGACGGCTATCCGCTGGGCCCGCACGCGATCGCCGTAGCGCTCAACAAGGGCCTCGGCATTGGCCTGGTCTACGGCTTCAGCGGCCTGACGATGGCCGTCGCGATCCTGGCGTCACTGACCGCATTGGCGGCGCTCGGTGCCCTGGCGCCGCTTCGCCGCATCGGCGGCGCCCTGCTGGTCGGGCTGCCATACCTCGTCGCCTCCTACCTAGCGCAGGGCGCTTTCAAGGAGACCACCCAAGCGCTCCTCGTCCTCGCCTTCGTGCTGGCACTGAGAGAGGCATCGCGCGAGGAGGCCTGGCGATCAATGCCGCTTCGCTTCGTCCCCGCGGCGATCCTCGCCGTCGGCAGCGTCTACATCTACAGTTTCCCCGGCCTGCTCTGGCTCGCCGCGACCGCTGTCGTCTGGGTCGCCATGACAGCCGCCTTCGACCGGCGGGTCGGGGAGGAACCATCCGCCGGCCGTTCGGCTCTTCTGGCCATTGCCGTCTTCCTCGTCGGCGCGCTGCCCGAGCTGGGTCGGATGATCGACTTCGGGAGCTTCGAGACGTTTGACCCGAATGGCCCGGGCTTGGGGAACCTGTTCGGTCAGATCTCGCCATTCGAGGCACTGGGGATCTGGCCTTCCGGCGACTTCCGGGTTGCGCCGGGGGGCGGGGCGGTGCCCGCGCTCGCCTTCTACCTCGGTGCCGCCTTTGCCTCTGGGTTGATGCTCTACGGACTTCTCTGGTGCTGGAGGCACCGGGAGAGGACATTGGTCGCCGGGCTGTTCGCAGCGGCGGCGGTCTACGCGGCGACGCGCATTGGCGGCACCCCCTACACGGCCGCCAAGGCACTGGAGGTCGGGGCGCCCGTCGCGACCCTGGCCATCCTGCTGCCGTGCGCGGCCGGGGCCTCTAGGCGGTTCCGCGGAACCGCCTTGGGACCACGCCAGACGGGGCGGTTCCGCGGAACCGCCTTGGCGGCGCTTTTGGGATCCGTCTATCTGCTGGCGGCGGGAGGCTGCTCGCTGCTCGCGCTCGTCAACGCGCCGGTCGGGCCGGCCTCCTACTCGCCGGCCCTAGCCGAACTGAGGCCGCTCCTCAGGGACGGCTCGACCCTCGTCCTGGCGCCCGCGGAGCTTCTCGACGAGCGACACGGTGCCCGCTACATCGCCTGGGAGCTGCGTGGCGATCGCGTCTGCATCGAGCCGGAAGCGGCAGCGGGCGGCAAGCCACCGCCAGGCATCCGGTTCGTTCTGGCGCCGCTCGGGGAGGGCGCGGCCGCCGAGTTGAGGGAGGGCATCTGGAATGCGGACACCTGGATCGCCTCCGCGCCCTATCGCGGTTTTCGCTCGCGGCGTGCTGTCGTGCCCTACATGCTGTGGGAACGGATCGGACCGGTTCGCGGGCGGAGCAAGTGCCCGCTGATCGCCGTTCGCCAGGCACGCCAGGGCCGCGGGTAGCATGGGCCGCATCGAGGCGACGACGAAAATCACGGTCACCCTGCCGGACGGCTCCCCGCTGGAGCTGCCCGACGGCGCCACCGGCGCTGACGCCGCCGCTGCTATCGGCCCCGGCCTGGCCAAGGCTGCGCTGGCGATCCGCGTCGACGGGGAGCTGCGCGATCTGGGCGCGGCCCTGGCCGACGGCGCGGAGATCTCGATCCTCACCGATCGCGACCCCGAGGCCCTCGATCTGATCCGCCACGACGCTGCGCACGTCATGGCGGAGGCGGTGATGGAGCTCTATCCGGGGACGAAGGTGACGATCGGCCCCGCAATCGAGAGGGGCTTCTACTACGACTTCGAGTTCCCCGAGGACGTCAAGGTCACCGACGCCGATCTCGAGCAGATCGAGGCGGCGATGCGCTCCCACATCAAAGCCGACGAGCCGTTCGAGCGCCGCGACGTCACCCCGGACGAGGCGATCCAGGTCTTTCGCGACCAGGGCCAGGATTTCAAGGTGGAGCTGATCGAGGACCTGGTTCGCGACGAAGGCGTGGAGACCGTCTCCCTCTACCGCAACGGCCCCTTCGAAGACCTCTGCCGCGGCCCGCACGGGCCGTCGACCGGCCGCATCAAGGCGGTCAAGCTCGACTCGGTCGCCGGGGCCTACTGGCGTGGCGATGAGGCCCGCGAGATGCTGACCCGGATCTACGGCACGGCGTTCTTCTCCAAGAAGGACCTCGAGCAGCACCTGGAGCGAATCGAGCAGGCCAAGGCACGCGACCACCGCCGTCTCGGTCCCCAGCTGGGGCTCTTCATGCTGCGCGAAGAGGCGCCCGGGATGCCCTTCTGGCTGCCCAACGGCACAACGCTGCTGCGGCTGATCGAGGCCGAGGTGCAGGAGCAGCTGCGCAAGCGCGGCTACAGCGAGATCAAGACCCCGCACGTGATGGACGTCGAGCTCTGGCACCGCTCCGGCCACTGGGACAACTACCGCGAGAACATGTACTTCACGAAGTCCGGCGAGCGCGAGTACGCGGTGCGGCCGATGAACTGCCCCGGCGCCTGCCTCGTCTTCGGCTCCGGGCAGCACTCCTACCGCGATCTGCCACTCCGGCTCGCAGAGTTCGGGCAGGTCTCGCGGGCCGAGCGCGCCGGGGTCCTGCACGGGCTGCTGCGCGTCCGCGCCTTCACCCAGGACGACGCCCACGTCTACTGCACCGAGGAGCAGATCGCCGACGAGGTGTCCGACATCTGCCAGGCAATCGACGAGCTCTATGCGCGCTTCGGCTTCGAGGACGTGCGGGTCGAGCTATCGACCCGGCCCGAGAAATCGATCGGGACCGACGAGCAGTGGGCGGCAGCGGAGGCGGCCCTGACCGAGGCGCTCGACCGCCAGGGGCGCGAGTACGAGCTGAACCCGGGCGACGGCGCCTTCTACGGGCCGAAGATCGACTTCCACGTCACCGATGCCCTTGGCCGCTCCTGGCAGTGCGGGACCTGCCAGCTCGACTTCTTCATGCCGGAACGGTTTGACCTCAGCTACACCGACCCCGATGACGAGCGGCGCCGCCCGGTGATGATCCACCGCGCACTGCTGGGCTCGATGGAGCGCTTCGCGGGAATCCTGATCGAGCACTACGCGGGCCGCTTCCCCGTCTGGTTGGCGCCGGTTCAGGCGGCGATCCTGCCCGTCTCAGACCGCCACAGCGAGTACGCGGCACGCGTCGCGGCCGAGCTGCGGGACACCGGCGTCCGGGTTGCGACCGACACGCGCTCGGAGTCGGTCGGCAAGAAGATCCGCGACGCGGAGCTGGGCCGCTATCCCTACATGCTTGTCGTCGGCGATCGCGAGGAGGAGGCCGGCGCGGTGGCGGTGCGCTCTCATACGGAGGGCGAGCTGGACGCGATGTCCGTCGCCGAGTTCGCTGCCCGAGTCCGCCAGGAGGGATCGGTCTGATCAGCCGCTTGGACGTACGTTCCTCGCGGATTTGGTGCTGTCTCTATACTGCGCCCCACTTGACTGCAGGCACGCCAAACACTCCACGCCGCTGAGCGTCCCGTGGCCGCGTCCCCATCTCTCGTCCTCTTGAAGCCCCCTGCCGCCCTTAGATAGTGCCGGTCCCGCGTAGGTTCGATCGGCGCCCACCAGAGCGCGACACGACGAGGGTCAATGAGCGGATCCGCGTCCCCAAGGTCCGGCT
>Ga0210110_1000066_pt1 | contig 38451 bp, 36 predicted proteins | sample China_Galinas_PW_2_FD_184865 | JGI IMG/M metagenome (GOLD analysis project Ga0210110, IMG submission 184865) | Wetland microbial communities from San Francisco Bay, California, USA, that impact long-term carbon sequestration - China_Galinas_PWB_D1... | ecosystem: Environmental > Aquatic > Marine... | reverse complement strand
TCGCCAGTCCCGCCGAGAGCGCCAGCGGGCCGACGGCGAGCGGATAGGACGTGTTCGGGAAGCCGACCGTCGCCGAGTACTCCTCGGCGACGAGGCGGCCGACCCCGATGGTCATGGCGACTGCCACCAGGCCGCCCGCCAGGGCGAGCATGGCGGCGGGCAGGATGACTGTGGCGACGACCGTCCGGGGCCTGTAGCCGAGGGCGAGCAGTGCTCCGAGCTCCCGCCGTTGCGAGTTGACCAGGCGACGCAGGCTGAGCACGATCAGCAGCAGCCCGACCAGCGCGAAGATGCCGCCCATGACGGGCGCGAAGATCGAGAAGGCGTGGATGTCGGCGTCGGTGAGGCGCAGGCTGTACTGCTGCGCGCGCGGCGTCACCTGTGCGACCGGCAGCCCCGCGGTGAGTTCCTCGCTGCGGCGCGCGACTCGCCCGCCCGGGAGGTCGACGGCAAGGTCGTTGACTCGATTCCCGATGCCGGTCAGGCGCTGCAGCTCGGCGCGGGGCAGGAAGACGACCGCCAGCGAGCCGGGCTCGGGGACGAGGTAGTCGGGGTTCGCGGTGGCGAGCAGGTACTCGGGGTTGCGCGCCAGGCCCCGGATGCGCAGGTCGATCCTCCGTCCCTCGAGCTGCAGGCGAAGACGGTCGCCGGTATGCAGGTCAAATCGCGAGGCGAAGTCGGGGTCCAGCAACGCTCCGCGTGGGGCGCCCGCGCTGAGGCGCCGGCCGTCGATCACGGCAAGCCCGTTGAGTGTGGCGGCAGGGCTCATCCCGACCACTTCCGCCGCCGGCTGCGCTCCGCGCAGAAGCGCCGCCCCCGAGAGGACCAGGCGCGTCTCGGCCGGGTGCGCATCCACCCGGTGCGCGCGTTCGAGCAGCGGCCCCGGTGCCAGCGGGCGGAGCAGCCGCACATCGAGGTCGGCCAGCCGGTGCTTGGCGTAGAAGTTGTCGCGGGTGCGTTCGACGTCGTGGAGCGCCAGCGAGATCCCGGCGCCTGTCCCTGTTCCGGCCCCGATCACGACGACGATGAGGAGGGCTCGCGTCCCCATGGCGCGCAGGTCCCGTATCGCCTTGCGCACGAGCATCAGGTCGGTGAGAGCTCGGCCAGCCCGCCGTGTGAGAGGCGAACGACCCGCTTTCCCTCCTCGGCGAGCATCGGGTTGTGGCTGACCACGACGAAGGTCGTCCCGGTCACCCGGTTGAGCTCTTGCATGAGGTCGAGGACGCCGGCTGCCGTCTCCTCGTCAAGATTGCCGGTTGGCTCGTCGGCGAGCAGCAGCGGAGGTTTCTTGGCCAGCGCTCGCGCGATGGCGACCCGCTGCTGCTCTCCGCCGGAGAGCTGCGACGGGAAGCGGTCGCCCATCGAGCCGAGGCCGACCTGCGCCAGCAGCGACCGGGCCGACTCGCGGGCCGACTCGCGGTCGACGCCGGCCACTCGCACTCCCGCCTCCACGTTCTCCTGCGCCGTCAGGGTGGGGAGCAGGTTGTAGAACTGAAATACGAAGCCGACCGATTGCGCCCGGTAGGCGGTCAGCTCGGGCCGGCTGGCGCCGGTGAGGTCGACGCCGCAGGCCTGCACGCGGCCGGAGTCGGCTGTATCCAGCCCGCCGATCAGGTTCAGCAGCGTCGTCTTGCCGCAGCCGGACGGGCCAAGCACGACTACGAACTCGCCGGCCTCCATCTCCAGCGAGAGGTCGTCGAGGACGAGCTGCCGGGCGGCCCCGCCGCCGTAGGACTTGCTGACGCTCTCGAGAATGACGAGCGGCTCAGGCACCGTCTGCCCGATCTTTCTGGTGCCGGGGGGCGACGCCGTCCAGGAAGAGCCCCGTCATCAACTCCGGGATCTGCTCGAGAGCAGGCCAGGCCCCATCGGAGCCCCAGTGCTGGATCAAAGCCAGATCGCCGAAGCCGACAAAAACCAGCGCCAGCTCGTCGACTGAGACATCCGCCCGCACTTCCCCACGCTCGACACCGTCGACAAGGATTCCCCGAATGCGTGCGATGAACGGTGCCGCCGCTTCCAGCACGCGCGGGTAGAAGCGCGGGTTGGGAGTCAGCACCTCGCGCACCAGCACCCGTGCAAAGGCCTCGTGCGCGCTCGCCCACTGGACATCTGACGCCAGGGCGGCACGCAGTCGCTCGTGTGTTGACGCCTCGGCGGAGACGTCCCTGGCGCCGTCCGCGGCCAGCTGGCAGGCCTCCTCGACCACGGCCAGGAAGAGCGCCTCCTTGGAGGGGAAGTGGTTGTACACGGTGCCCTTCGCAAAGCCGGCCGCCAGTGAGATCTCGTTGATGTTCGCGTCATCGAGGCCGCTGCGGGCGAACTCGGCAGCGGCGGCATCCAGAAGGCGGCTGCGGTTCTCGCTTTTGCTCTGCTCGGTAAGGCGCGGCGTCAATGGCGTGGGCTAAAGGTAATGTGGGTGACTGCCCACCCACATTACCAGGCCACGCCTGAATCCGCCGATCTCGGCGAGACTTTCCGCTTTGCAGGCCGAGTTAGGGGCGATTCCCGCTCACCCAGGTTGTGGTGCTACCTGGGTGGAGGGAATTGACTCCCGGCGAAGGGATGTGGGATGGAGGGGCCGGTGAGATCGGTGGATTCAGGCGTGGCCATGGCCGGCCGGCGCGACGAGCTGCCTGCGAGCGACACCGCCGCTCCCGCAACCAGCACCCATAGAAGGGTTCCGACCGCCAGGTGCGCCACGACCAGGGCGCTGTATTCGCCAAGCCAGACATTGGCGGCACCCAGCAGGAGCTGAACTGCCAGCACCACCGCAATCGCGATCGGCAGGCGGCCGAGCGCGCGACGCCGCAAGAGCAGCAGCGCCAGGGCCGCGATTGCCGCCACGGCGAGGAGCATTGCCATTCGGTGGATCAGCTGTATGTCGACCATTTCCCCGTCTCCGAAGGGCAGTAGGGATCCGTTGCAGGTTGGGAACTCCTTGCCGCAGGCGAGGTGTGCGCCCTCCTCCGGCTTCCCGCCCGGGGCTCCGTGGCCCTGCGTGCCGGCGACCACTCCGCCGGTGACGATCGCCGTCAGCAGTAGGACGCATGCGATGACGGCGGTGACGAGAAGCTGGTCCGCATCGACTGCGGGTGGGGGGACCGGGCGGCGAGAGCCTGTCGCCGCGAAGAGCATCAGCAGGACGCCGAGCAGCAGCATCGCCATGCCGAGGTGCGCCGCCACCAGCGCCGTGTCCAGGCCGTGCTCGACGGTGAGGCCGCCCAGCACGGCCTGCGCGGTGACGAGCAGTATCGCCGCGACGCCGCCGGCAACGAGCAAACGCGCGTCCCGCAGGTGGCGCAGCGCCTCCCAGAGGATTGCAGCGAGAAGGACGACCACGAGGGCCGCCAGGAAGCGATGCGTGTACTCGAGCACCGTGTGCACCTGGCCGGTCGGGACGAGCCTGCCGCCGCATAGCGGCCACCCCTGCAGGCCGGCGCCTGCCGGGCCGCACCCCAGTCCCGCATCCTGCACGCGAACGACGGTGCCGACGACGATCAGCAGGAACGTCGCAACGATGGCAACGCCGACGAGCCGTCGGAACGTCCTGAGGGCACCGTTAGGCGCCAAGGCATCCAGTCTCTGTCATGGAGGCAGAAACCTAGGCACCGCCCACGGTTCGGAAATCCGGTCAAGTCCCGGGCTGGGCTCGGGGCCACCCCGCCGAGAAAGGTGGGCAACCCCGACGGACAGTCCGCAGTTTCCCTGGATAGCGGGACTGGCGGCCTAGGGCTTGAAGACCATCAGCGCGAGGATCGCCAGCACCACGGCCGCGGACAGGTAGTTCGCGGCCAGCGAGAGGCGGTCGTCGAGCAGTCCACGCAGCTCGTCGCTTGTCGCCTCGCCGTCCTGCGCCAGCTGCGTCGCGAGTCGGCGGGCCTGTTTCGGGCGCTGTCCCCCTATTCCGCCGAGGACCACGGAGAGCGCGAAGAGCACGAGGGCCCATGTGATCCAGCCGGTCCCGTAGTCGAACCCGAAGAGGTCGATGAGCCAGATGCCGCATCCGAGCACCAGCAGGCCGCCGGCGACGACGAGCAGCACGCCCACCCGCGTCAGGCCGAGCAGCAGCGCGATCTCGGCGGGTAGCTTCCGCCGCCGGGCTGCCTCGAAGGCAACCCCGGCGACGACGATCCCCGCGACGAACAGCAGGGCGCCGAGCAGGTGGAGGAAGAGCGCTATTTCGTACGTCTGGAGCACGGTCGGCGAGTCTATTTCTGTCCGTTGCCCTCCAGCTGCAGGGCAACGGCGTCGGGTGGAGGCCAGCCGGGGGCGCCGTGGAGGGCGAGGAGGCGGCCGAGTCGCCGGCCAGCGATCTTCGTGGGTGCCAGGCCACTCGCCTCGAGCTGGGCCGAGGAGCGGGTCGCCGGGCTGCGCAGGATCTCCGCTCGCAGGTAGCGGGGAGCGCGTCCTGCCAGTAGCAGCCCGCGCAGGACGGGTTTGAACGGCTCGGGCTCGGGGCCGTGGCCGAGGTCAGCGGCGATCGCCTCTGCGGCGGCGTCGGCCTGCTGGGTGGCAAGGCCTCCCTGCTTGAGCGGAAGCTCGGTGATGTCGCCGGCCGCGTAGACGCCGGGGCAGCCGGCGACCCGGCAATGCGCGTCCACCGGTATGAAGCCGAGCTCGCCGGCCGGCAGGCCCTCCAGCCTGGTCGGGAGGACCTGCGGTAGGGCGAGCACGGCGTCCGCGGCGATCGGCTCACCGCCCTCGACGATCAGCCGTCCCGCCTCGGCGCTCACCGGGACGGCGCTGTGGAACGCGATGCGACGAAGGCGCAGTATCTCCTCGACGGCCTCGCTGGCGCGCCGGCCAAAGGCGCTTACGGGTCGCTGCTCCGGCGTGACCACGGTCACCTCGATCTCGACCTCGCGCTCTTCCAGGTGAGCACTTGCCATCAGGGCAAGCTCGTAGGCCGGCAGCTCCCAGACCACGCCGGATGGCACCGCGATGACGAGCCGCCTCACCCTGCCGGCCTCGGCGTCTTGCAGAACGCGCCGGACGTCCTCGGATGCCCTTGAGCCGGAGAACGTAATCGCACCGGCCAGGGCGTCGCGCCGCGTTGCGCCGATCGCGATCAGGAGCGCGTCGTACTCATGGGTTCGGCCCCCAGCGGTGCGCACCTCGTGCCGCTCGGCGTCGACGGCCTCGAGCGCATCGACGATCGTCTCGACACGGTGCTCGCGCAGCAGGTCCGGGAGCTCGAAGAGATGCGCCCGGCCCAGCCCGAAGGGCTCGGCCACCGACAGGGGGCGGTATTCGAAGCGGGTGCTCGGCGCCATCAGCGCCAGGTCCAGACTTCCTTCTGCGATCTCCTCCAGCGAGAGAACTGCCTCCAGGGCGGCGACGCCCCCGCCGGCTATCAGGACCCGGGGCCGCTCAGCCATGCGCTCCGGCTGTCTCTAGGCGACGCCTCTCAGCTGGGAGCACCGATCGTCTCCCGGCCCTGGCTGACCGGGGGTGACTCGGCACTCGTCCCCGGTGTCTCGACCGCCGTGTCCTCCGCCTTCCCAGCCCTCATCGACAGGGCGAGCCCTGCGGACATCCAGGCGAAGGCGACGAGGAAGACAAAGGCCATGGTGAATGTGCCTGTGGCGTCCTTGACGATACCCAGCACCAGGGGAGGGAAGAATCCACCGAGGCCGCCTGCGGCCCCGACGATGCCGGTGACGGAGCCGGTCGAGTGGGGGAACTGTTCAGGAACGAGCTTGAACACGGCGCCGTTGCCCATGCCGAGGAAGCCGGCCATGCTGAGGCAGAACAGCGTCACAGGAAGGATTGCGGGGTCGGTCGCCTGCCAGGAGAGCCCGACGGCGTCGAAGCCGATCCCGACGAAGGAGATGGTCAGGACGGTGGAGGCTTGGAGCCGGTCGGACAGCCAGCCACCGAGCGGCCGCGCCAGCGTCGCGAGCACGGTGAATCCGGCGGCGCGCAGGCCGGCGTCGGTGAGCGAGAGGTCGAACCAATCGTGGAGCAGCTTTGGCAGGAAGATCGCCATCGCGACGAAGCCGCCGAAGGTGACGAAGTAGAAGAAGGAGAGCTGCCACAGGGGCCAGCCGGAGCGGAGCACCTGGCGGTATTCGGGCCGCGAGTGCCGTACGACCGGGGCGTTGCGGGCAGCCGAGAGCCAGATCAATGTGAAGGCACCGATCACAACCCCAAACGCGACGCCCGCCGAGAACTGCCCGAATTGGGTGTAGAGGAATGGGATCGAGAAGGCGGCGACCGCCGTGCCGATGTTCCCGGCCCCGTATACCCCCAGCGCGAAGCCCTGGCGCTTCTGGGGGTACCAGTCGGCGACGAACGGGATTCCCACCGCGAACGAGGCGCCGGCGACGCCCAGCAGGAAGCCGGCGACGAGCAACGCCACGTAGCTGGTCGTGAAGCCGACCAGCAACGCCGCCCCGGCAGAGTAGGCGAGCATCACGGTGAAGACCGCGCGCCCTCCCAGCTTGTCGGTTGCCCAGCCGAGCGGGATCCGCAGCACCGACCCGAGCACCACCGGGATGGCGATCATGATCGCGGTCTCGGTGTTGGAGAGGTCGAGCTTGTCCTGGACCTTGGGAGCCAGCGGGGCGAGCATTCCCCAGGCCGAGAAGCAGACGGCGAACGCCGCCGTGGCAAGGGCGAGGTTGCGCCCGGCGCCCGCCGTCTCTGGCGTGCCCGGCTGCGCGGCGGTCTGGTGCGAGCTCATGTGACGATCTCCTTTGGTTTCGATCGGGTTGATCCATTCGCCCTGCGAGACGGCGTCGCGACCAGCGACATGCCCTCGGGTTGGAGGCCTGTCGGGCCCGTCCTCGAGCGATAGAGGATCGGACTGCGCCTCAGGTAGGTGACCGGCGCCGACCACGCGTGGACGAGACGGCTGAACGGCCACAGTGCGAAGAGCAGGAAGGCTGAAAGCGCGTGCAGTTGGTAGATCAAGGGCGCGCCGGTCATCAGCTCCGGGTCCGGGCCGAGCAGGAAGAGGCTGCGGAACCAGGGCCCGACGGTCTCGCGGTAGTCGTAGCCCCCGCCGAGCAGGTTGACGGCGACGGTTGCCCACATCCCGGTGAGGACAACCAGGCCCAGCAGCAAGTAGGTGGCTCGGTCCACGCCGGTCGTGGTGCGGCGCACGCGGCGCACGGTGAGGCGACGGTAGAGGAGGACCGCGAGGCCGAGCGTCATCGCCACGCCGGCGGCGGTTCCAGCCCCGACGGACACGACGTGGTAGGAGTGCTCGGAGACGCCGGCAGCCTCGGTTGCCGCCTTCGGGACCAGGATGCCGAGCACGTGGCCGCCGATCACCGCCAGCATGCCAAGATGGAAGAGCGGGCTTCCGATGCGCAGCAACCGCCGCTCCAGGAGCTGCGTCGAGCGGGTTGTCCAGGTGAGCATTCCGGATTTCGCCCGCCAGACGTGCCCGACGACGAAAATCGCCAGGCAGGCGTATGGCACGGCCACCCACAGCATCAGGGTGCCACTGCTCATCGGACCGCCTCTCCTTCCCGTCGGTGGACCTTGAGCATCGGCATGCCGGCCCCGCCGGCGGCGGGAGCCCGCTCGCCGCCACACGGGATCGGCATCACCTCGGGGGGCGCAAACGGCTCGAGGCCGACGGCCTCGGTGGGCGGGCCGGCGGCTGCAATTCGGTGGGCGTCCTCCAACTCCGTCTCGGAGGGGGCGGGGAGGAGATCGCAGATCGTGTCGAGGAGTTGGGCATAGGCGCTTTCGTCCTCGTGCAGCGCGGAGCGGACCACCTCGAGGGCCGGCCGGAAGCCCCGCAGCACCTCGACCCCGTCCTCGGGAGCGTGATGGGTGAACTCGAGAATCGCGGGCAGGTGGTCTGGCAGCGCGCTCCCGGAGAGCTCCAGACCGCCGTCTCGATAGTGGCGTTTCAGCTTCAGCATCGCCATGCCCCGCTCGCGACGGTCGCCGTAGGTGTGGAAGCTCAGGTAGAGGGTCCCGCGCTTTGCGAAATCGAAGGTTTCGACGTACTCCCGCTGGGCCGCTTCGGCGCTTTGCGTCTCGCGGTGGTCCAGGAAGGCGAGGATCGCGTCGCGTGCCGGTGAGGGGGGCAGCGACAGCGCCGTCTCACGCAGCTCTGCGGAGCAGGCGAGCAGCTCGGCGTCGGGATAGTCGAAGAGCAGGGAGAGGAGCCGCCACGGGGTCATGCCTTCGCCTCCGGCTTCTTCGCCCTGCCGTTGGCGCGGCGCTTGCGGAACGCGTCGATCCGCGGGCTGACCTTCGCCATCGTCAGCTCTCCGTTGCCGCCGCCGTCGGGCTCGCAGTTCCCCGGTCCGCCGGGGAAGTCGAGGCCGCAGGCACCCTGTTCGGTGGCCAGGTGGCCGGCGAGCTCGCGGTGCGCAGGCGGCACGACGAAGCGGTCCTCGTAGTCGGCGATCGCCAGTAGCCGGAACATCTCCTCCAGCTCTCGCGGCTCCATCCCAACGGCTGCCGCGAGCTGGGGATCGCCCTCGCCGGCGATCGTCCGCTCGCGCATGTAGGAGCGCATCGCGGCGAGCCGCTTGAGGACCGTGCGGATCACCGTCTCATCGCCGGCGGAAAGCAGGTTGGCGAGGTAGCGGACCGGGATGCGCAGCGCGTCGATTGCGGGGAAGACGGTGTCAGGATCGCTCACGGCCCCCTCGCCCTCGACCGCCGAGGTGACCGGCGAGAGCGGCGGCACGTACCAGACCATCGGCAGCGTCCGGTACTCGGGATGCAGTGGCAGGGCGATGCGGTGCTTCATCGCCAGCGCCCAGACGGGCGAGCGCCGGGCCGCGTCGAGCCAGTCCTCGGGGATGCCGTCGCGCCGCGCTGCAGCCAGGACCTCGGGGTCGTGGGGGTCGAGGAAGACATCGAGCTGGGCATCCAGCAGGCCCTGCTCCTCGGGCGTTGAGGCGGCCTCCTCGACGCGGTCGGCGTCATAGAGGACGAGGCCCAGGTAGCGGATCCGGCCGACGCACGTCTCCGAGCAGATGGTTGGCAGCCCCGCCTCGATTCGCGGGTAGCAGAGCGTGCACTTCTCGGCCTTGCCCGTCGAGTGGTTGAAGTAGACCTTCTTGTAGGGGCAGCCGCTGACGCACATGCGCCAACCGCGGCAGGCCTCCTGGTCGACGAGGACGATCCCGTCCTCGTCGCGCTTGTACATCGCGCCGGACGGGCACGAGGCGACGCAGGCGGGGTTGAGGCAGTGCTCGCAGATGCGCGGCAGGTACATCATGAATACCTGCTCGTACTCGGCTTGCACGGACTCCTCGACCCCCTTGCGTAGCGGGTCGCCGGGAAGCTGGTCGGGGCCGCCCGCCAGGTCGTCCTCCCAGTTGGGGCCCCACTTCAGGTCCAGCGGCGCCCCGCTCAGCTGCGATACCGGACGGGCCACCGGCTGGTGCTTGGAGGGCCCGGACTTGGTCAGCGACTCGTAGTCATAGGTCCACGGCTCGTAGTAGTCCTCGATCTCGGGAAGATCGGGGTTGTAGAAGATGCTTGCCAGCTTGCGGACGGCTCCGCCGGCCTTCAGCCGCAGCCGGCCGGCCCGATCGAGCTCCCAGCCGCCCTGCCACTCCTCCTGGTCCTCCCAGCGTTTCGGGTAGCCGCCGCCGGGCTTGGTTTCGACGTTGTTGAACCACATGTACTCGGCGCCGTCGCGGTTCGTCCAGACGTTCTTGCACGTCACCGAGCAGGTGTGGCAGCCGATGCACTTGTCGAGGTTCATCACCATCGCGACCTGTGCCTTGACGCGCATCAGTACTCAACCTCCGTGCGGCGCTTGCGGATCACGGTCACCTCGTCGCGCTGGGACCCGGTCGGCCCGTAGTAGTTGAAGCCGTACGCCAGCTGCGCGTAGCCGCCGATCATGTGGGACGGCTTCATCTGGATGCGGGTGACCGAGTTGTGGGTGCCGCCCCGCGTCCCGGTGGTCTCGGAGATCGGCACGTTCACGTGGCGGTCCTGGGCGTGGTACATCAGCACGGTGCCCTCCGGGATCCGGTGGGAGACGGCGGCGCGCGCCGCCACGGCGCCATGGGCGTTGGTCATCTCGATCCAGTCGTTGTCGCCCACGCCGACCCGTTCGGCGTCCTCGCGGCTCATCCAGACGACCGGGCCGCCACGGAACAGGGTCAGCATGTGGAGGTTGTCCTGATAGGTCGAGTGGATCGACCATTTGGAGTGGGGGGTCAGGTAGCGAACCGCAACCGCGGTGCCCTCCTCGCCGCCGCCGATCTCCAGGATCGGCGGCTTGTAGGTGGCAAACCCTTCGCCGTCGGCCAGCAGCCAGGAGTGGTCCTGGTAGAGCTGCTGGCGACCGGTCAGGGTGCGCCACGGGATCTCGCGGTCGACGTTGAGGGTGAATGGCGAGTAGCGGCGGCCGCGCGACTCGATTCCCGACCACTCTGCGGAGGTCAGTGTCTTACGCGGCTGGATGCCGACGTCGCGGAAGCCGATGCGCTCGTCCGCGTGCTCCTCGGCGAGGTCCGTGAGGGCGACGCCGCTGCGTCCCTCCAGCGCCCGCATGCTCTCCACCGCAAGGCGGCCGTTGCTGGTGCCCGAGAGGGCCAAGATCGCCTCGCACACCTGATCGGCGCGCTGCAGCGAGGGCCGGCCCGCGGCGGCCCCGGACTCGACGATCCCGTTGGTGGCCCGCAGCGCCTCGACCTCCTCGTCGGGGACCCAGGAGAGGCCCTTCCAGGGCGTTCCCAGCTCCTCGACAAGCGGCCCGAGGGCAGTCATCTTCTCGGCGATTGCTCCGTAATCGCGCTCGACGACGACCAGTTTGGGCATCGTCTGGCCGGGGATGGGCTCGCACTCGCCCGCCTTCCAATCGCGGACCTCGCCCAGCGGCTGCGCCAGCTCATCGGGGGTGTCGTGGAGCAGCGGCGCCGCTACGAGATCGCGCTTCGTGCCGAGGCGGCTGCTGGCCAGCCGCGAGAACTCGGTGGCGATCGAGCGGAAGGTGTCCCAGTCGCTGCGCGCCTCCCATGGGGGTGCGATCGCCGGGTTGAAGGCGTGTACGAACGGGTGCAGGTCCGTCGTCGAGATGTCGTGCTTCTCGTACCAGGTGGCGGCGGGCAGGACGACGTCGGAGTGCAGGCAGGTGCCGTTCATCCGGAAGTCGAGCGTCACCAGCAGGTCGAGCTTGCCGGCCGGTGCGTCCTCTCGCCAGCGCACGTCGTCGGGTCGGTCCTCGGGCCGCGCCTCCTCGTTGGCGACCGCGTTGGAATCGACGCCGAGCAGGTGCTTGAGGAAGTACTCGTGGCCCTTGCTCGAGGAGCCGAGCAGGTTGGAGCGCCAGACGGTAAGCAGCCGTGGGTAGTTCTCGGGCGCGTCAGGGTCCTCGCAGGCGAAGCGCAACCGCTCGGCCTTCAGCTCGCGGACAACGTAGTCGGCGACCGGAATGCCCTCGCCCTCGGCCGCCTCGACGATCTCCAGCGGGTTGCGGTCGAAGGTCGGGTAGGAGGGCAGCCAGCCGAGTCGGGCCGCGAGTGCGTTTGCGTCGGCAGGATGCATGTTCTCGCCGCCGGCCGCCCCACCGTCGTCGTAGCGCCACTGGTCGGTGGCCAGGTACCAGAAGGGGGTTGCCGCCTGGTGGCGCGGGGGGCGCGACCAGTCGAGCCCGAAGCCGAGCGTCGAGAAGCCGGTGATCGTGCGCACCTTCTCCTGGCCGACGTAGTGGGCCCAGCCCCCGCCGTTGACGCCCTGGCAGCCGCAGAGCAGAACGAGGTTCAGCATCGCGCGGTAGATCAGATCGGAGTGGAACCAGTGGTTGGTCCCGGCCCCCATCACGATCATCGAGCGGCCCTCGGTGCGCTCGGCGTTGCGGGCGAACTCGCGGGCGATCCGGGTGACCAGCGCGGCGTCGACCCCGGTGATCGGCTCCTGCCAGGCCGGGGTGTAGGGCTGGGAGGCGTCGTCGTAATCCAGTGGCCACTCCCCGGGCAGCTCGTCGCGCTGAACACCGAGTTGCGCGCAGAGGAGGTCGAAGACTGTCGTCACGGGCACGTCGCCGATCCGTCGCACCGGGACACCCCGCCTGAGCGCCGGGGCATCGGCATCGTCGAAGCGGGGGATTCGCACCTCGACCAGCTCTTCGTGGTCTCCGAGGAGTGTCAGCGCGGGGTCCAGCCCGTTGAGGCGGAGGTTCCAGCGGCCCTCGCCGGCCTCGCCCCAGCGATCGCCGATCGTGCCCTGTGGCGCCACCGGCCGCGCCGACGCCGCGTCGAACACGGTCGGCTTCCACTCGGCGTTCTCCTCGCCGGAGCCCAGGTCCGAGGCGCGCAGGTAGCGGCCGGGCACGAGCTCCCCATCGCGGGTGTCCAGCCGAACCAGGAAGGGAAGGTCGGTGAAGCGAGTGACGTAGTCCTCGAAATAGGGGGTGCGCCGCTCGACGTGGAACTCGCGCAGGATCACATGGGTCATCGCCATTGCCAGGGCGGCGTCGGTACCGGGTTGGGCCGGCAGCCAGTGATCCGCGAACTTGGTGTGGTCCGAGTAGTCCGGCGAGACGACGACGGTCTTCTGACCGCGGTAGCGGGCCTCGGTCATGAAGTGCGCATCGGGCGTGCGCGTCATCGGGATGTTCGAGCCCCACATCATCAGGTAGCCGGCGTCCCACCAGTCGGCGGACTCCGGCACGTCGGTCTGATCGCCCCAGATCTGAGGCGAGGCGGGCGGCAGGTCCGCGTACCAGTCGTAGAAGGAGAGGCAGACCCCGCCCAGCAGCGAGAGGAACCGCGCACCGCCGGCGTAGGAGGCCATCGACATCGCCGGGATCGGCGAGAAGCCGGCGATCCGATCCGGGCCGTGGCGCTCGATCGTGTGCACGTGAGCGGCCGCGATCAGCTCCGTGATCTCCTCCCAGGAGGCGCGCACAAAACCACCTTTGCCGCGCTGCGCCGTGTAGGCGGGATCGCCGGCGATGCTCGCCCAGGCGTCGACGGGGTCGGCGTGCTTGGCGCGGGCCGACCGCCAGAGGTCGAGGAGACTTCCCCTTGCATACGGGTACTTGACCCGCAGCGGAGAGTAGGTGTACCAAGAGAACGACGCGCCTCGGGGGCAGCCCCGGGGCTCGTAGTCGGGCGTCTCGGCGCCATTTGAGGGGTAATCGGTCTGCTGCGTCTCCCAGGTGATGATCCCGTCCTTGACGTGGACCTTCCAGGAGCAGGAGCCCGTGCAGTTGACGCCGTGGGTCGAGCGGACCACCTTGTCGTGCTGCCAGCGGTCGCGGTAGGCATGCTCCCAACTGCGTGAGCGGCGGCTTTGCGCGCTCCAGGGCAGGTCGGCGCTGTCGGAGCCGACCGACCGAAAGTGGCGCAGGCGCTCGAGGGGAGACGGTTTCTTGCTGCTCACAGGGCGATCTTGCCCGTGAAAACCGCACCCTTCATCAGCGGTTCGCCCGTCGGCTCGGCGGGCCGAACCCGAATCAGCCCCCGAGCGCCTCCGCGATCATCTCGTACGCGATCCATGCCGGCTCGGGCCAGAGCTGGAGCGACTTTGCGTCCCGCATCAGCTTCTCGATACCGGTCTCGTGCATGTAGCCGGTGCCACCGAAGACTTGGACGGCGTCGGTGGCTGTCGCCAGCGCCGCCTCGGTGGCCGCGACCCTGGTTGTGAGCGCTGCGGCCGGGTCGATCTCCGCTCCGTGCTGCGCCGGCGTTGCTGACTCCCTCACCTTCATCGCGGCGAGCATCTCGCGCACGGCGTCGTGCTCGATGATCGGCACACCCCCCTGGTAGCGGTTCTCGGCGTACTCGATCGCCATCTCTTGCGCCCGGCGGGCGACCCCGCGGGCGATCGCCGCGCTGCCGGCGCGCAGCAGCGCCAGCGATGCGTCCACGGTGGCGGGCGCCCCGCCGGCCGGCGGTACCGCCACGGCCACGGCGGAGGAAAGTGAGATCCGGGCTGGGGCGGCCGATCTCAACCCCAGCAGGGGCTCGCAGGCATCGATCTGCAGTCCGGGGGTGCCGGCGGCCAGTGCGTGAGCCCTGGGCTCGACGTCCCCGCAGACCACAACGACGCCATCCGCGCCGAGTGCTCCGAGGGCGGGGGAGAGCGTTCCCGTGAGCGCCGGATCGCCGTCGCCCCTCGCGGCGATGGCGGCGCTGGTGGCAAGCCCCTCCGGGGCCGCCGGCACGAGTGCCCAGCGCTCGGTCTCGGCGATTGCGGCCGCCTGCTCGGGCGGAAGCGCTGCCAGTGCCGCGTTGGAGAGTAGAACCAGCAGCGCCACGCCGGCATCGCCCACGGCGATCTCCTCAAGGCAGAGGAGCAGCGAGCCGGCGTCGAGCCCGACGCCCCCGTCGTCGACGGCGAGCAATGCGCGGTCGAAGCCGACCTCTGCCACCCTCGACCAGGCCAGCTGGAGAGCATCGGAGAGGCCGTCGTCCAATGCGAGTGCGTGCGGAGCAAGCTCGCGCCGGCCGAGCTCGCCGGCCAATGCGACGATCTCGTGGCGCTCGGCAGAGGCCTCGCCGGCCGCTGCCACAGCGCTCATATGACCGCCCCCGCGTTGTCGACCCGCCGCCTTCTCGGTGGCAGCGCAGGCATCGTCTCTCTCGCGACCAGTGCCCGGAAGACCTCGAGCCTGTTGAGCTGGTTCGTGCCCTCGTAGATCTGGCAGAGCTTGGCGTCGCGCCACAGCTTTTGGAGCTCGGCGCGGACCGGCGCGTCGGTGAGCCCGGCGATCTCGAGCGCGGCGCCGGTGACGCCCATCGCCACGTCGCCCCCACGGGCCTTGGCGAGCGAGGAGAGACCGAGGGAGCGCGTGATCGCCTCATTGCTGGTCGCTCGGTTGAGGAAGCCGGCGAGCGCGTCACGGGTCGCCGGAGCGCTCATTAGGCGTCGCACCCGGCGCCGCCGATGCACCCCGGTGGGCACCAGACCGAGGCCCTTCAGCAACGGGCTTCCCGTGGCGCCGCCGAGCGCCGCCACGTCGAACTCCACCGCGGCGTCCATATACGCCTGGCGGGAAAGGTGTATCTGCTCAGCCATACCGGCAAGCCGCAGCTGCACACTCTGGCGCTCGAGCAGTCCCCGCGCATCGGGGTCCTCGCGCAGCCAGCCGAGCAGCCGTTCGTAGGCGCCGCGGGCGATGCCGGTGGCGATCGCCCCGACCGGCGGGCGCGAGGCGGCGAGAACGATCAGGGTGGCGCCCGCTCCGTCGCCGACCCGTGCCACGAGGCGGTCGTCGGGCACGAACACCTCGTCGAAGACGAGTTCGGACGCGGGGCAGGCGCGCTGGCCCATTTTGTGCTCGTTGCGGGCGACCCAGAACCCCTTGCTCTTTGCGTCGACCAGGAAGCATGTCCACGTCTCTGCCGGCCGCCGCGGGTCGACCGGCATCATGACGGTCAGCCAGCGGGCGACGCCGCCATTGGAGATGAAGCGCTTCGTGCCGCTCAGCGAGTAGCCGCCCGGGACGCGCCGGGCGTGGCTCGTGATTCTGGCGCGCTCCAGGAGGTCCACATCCTCGACGTCCGTGCCGGCGTCGGGCTCGGTGAGCGCGCAGGCCATCAGCATTGGCTCGCCACGCTGAGCTGCCGCGGCGACCTCGCTCATCACGTCCCAGTGGACCGGTCCGTCGAGCAGCAGCGGCGAGATGCCCAGGCCGTGCGCGCCGAAGATCAGGGCCAGGCCGGGACAGCCCGCGCAGAGCTCCTCCATGACGACGGCACACTCGATGGTGAAGCAGCCGCCGCCACCGACCTGCGCCGGCAGCAGGAAGTCGAGCATCCCCTGGCGGCCGCCGGTTCGAATCAGCTCCCAGTCGAAGTAGGAGGGATCCTCATCGGCGCGACGGTCGACATCGAGCGCGATTCCCCGCAGGTGGGCGTCGGCAAATTGCCGCGCCTCCAGCTGGCGCCTCTCGAGCCGGCGAACGAGGCCGCGGTCGTGCTTCTCTAGCTGGCGCAGCCGGGGAAAGGCCTCCTGCAGCGACGGAGCCGTGCCCCCAACCGCGACGTGCATGGTTATCGAACGGCGGGCTCGCCGGCGTCGGTCATCGCCAGCGCCTTGTGGATCAGCGGCAACGAGAAATGCTCCGGGCCGTAGAGGATGCCCTCGAAGGGGGCCATCAGCTCGTAGTAGATCGAGCGCCGCGACACGAGGACGTCCGCGAGCTCGCGTGCAATCGGGTGCCGTTCGCCCAGATCCAGTGCGGCGGCACCGGCGCGCAGGGAGCGACCAGACGCAACGATGTTGAGCTTGAACTCGGATTCCTGCGGCTGGCGGTCCATCCAGAGATGGCTGAAGAGCTGCAGCTCACCGGAGCGGGGGGTGTCGATCAACGGGCCGTCGAGGGTGAGGATGTGCTCGTCGCCCTCACCAAGCCGGCAGGTGCGCCGCCCGGCGCGCTCCTCGTAGTCGATTGAGCCAACGAACTTCGGATAGTTGTAGAGCTCAACGCCGCCGGCCCGGGCGATCTCGGTGGTCACCGGCAGGTGATGGACCCAGGCGTGGAGTTGCTTGTTGCGCAGTCCGGCGAGCAGCGCGCGGCCGGGCAGGTTGGACGCGAAGGGTGGATTGTTGAGGACGATCGTGATCGCCAGCTCGTTGTACGGGCCGATATCGGTGTCGCGGTACTCGAAGCAGGTGACCGCGACGGCACCGAGTCCGGGCGCCAGGCGGGCCGGCACGAAGCGCGGGTCCGGCAGCAGCCCGCGCAGGGCTCCCAGGCGGGCCGGGAAGACGGCCGTCTGGGCGGTCCCGTCGTAGTAGAAGATCGGCAGCTTTGCTGCCTCGCCGGCCAGCGTCGCACCGACCTGCGGCACCCCCTCGAAGAACCCCGACTGACGGGACATGGCGGAAGCGTGTCGTTACACCAGTCGATGTACATCCGTATATATCCCGTTCGATCGGGCGGGGTGGACCCCCACCCGCTGCCAATAGGCCGCACGCTCGCCTCCGTGAATAGCCGCAGCGACCTTCAGATCAGTTGCTGATCGAGCGCGTACCGGACCAGTTCGGGCCGGCTCGTGATGCCGAGCTTTTGCTGGATGTGCTTTCGGTGGCTCTCGATGGTCCGGACGCTGAGCGAGAGGTCGGCGGCAATCTCCCCGCTTGTGTGTCCGAGCGCGATCAAGCGCAGAATTTCGGTCTCGCGTGAGGTAAGTCCCCCCGGGGGGGCGTCGTCGTCCGGCTTCGCCAGTGCCACCGCCACCGCCTGGCTGACGTGGCGGTTCCCGCAGGCGACTGCGCGGATTGCGACCACCAGCTCGTCGTCAACGGCGTCCTTGAGCACGTAACCGGATGCCCCGAGCTCCAACGCGCGGCGGGCGAATGCAGGGTCTCGCTCCATGGTCAGCACCACGACCGCGGCGCCGAGCGTTCCCCCGGCTGCCTCCGTGAGTGCATCCAGCGGCGGCTTGCCTGGCATGTTCAGGTCGAGGACCAGGATGTCCGTCGCCTCGGCCGCCGCGACCTCGAACGCAGTGCCGGCCTCGCCAGCTTCCCCGACCACGCTGATGTCAGGCACGCTGTCGAGCAGCATCCGCAGACCGTGCCGGACGACGATGTGGTCGTCGGCGAGCACGACCCGGATCGGTCGATCGTCCCCCATGGGCACGACCCTACTTGCCGGGGGCGCTCCAACGGTGCGTGCGAGTGCGGTTCGCCCGCCGGGCGGTTGCGGGATCGCCCGCACCGATACGGGGAGGACCACGGATGACGTGGTCCTCGCGGGCGGGCAGCATGTGCCAATGACCCGCAAGACCCGAAACGAGGACGTCGCTGAGTCTAGCCTTCGGTCCGTGGCTTCGGAGAAGAACAAACCCGCGAACTCGGATAAGCGTCAGGACGAGGATGGCCCGGTCACGATCGTCGTGGCCGATGACCATGGCGTCGTCCGCGCGGGACTGAGATTGCTGCTCGAGGCTGAAAGCGGTTTCGAGGTGGTGGCCGAGGCCGAGGATGTGCCAAGCACTCACCGGCTGGTTCGGTCTCGCCACCCACGCGTTCTCGTCCTCGATCTCAACATGCCGGGTGGGTCGAGCCTGGAGGCGATCCCGACCCTGCGCGAGGAGGCACCGGAGACCCAGATCGTCGTGCTGACGATGCAGGACGACCCGGCCTTTGCGCGAGAGGCACTCAATGCGGGCGCCGTCGGCTTCATCCTCAAGCGCTCGGCCGAGGACGAGTTGATCCAGGCGGTCCGCCTCGCGTCGCGCGGTGAGCCCTACATCAACCCCCAGCTCGGCGTTCGCCTCGCGGTGGAGCCCCCGCCCGGCCCCCCCGACGGGCTGAGCGAGGAGGAGATCGAGATTCTCCGGCTGGTGGCGCTGGGCCACACCAATGCGGAGATCGGAGAGCGCCTCTTCCTCAGCGGGAGGACCGTCGAGACGCACCGCATCAGGCTCCAGCGAAAGCTCGAGCTCAACACGCGCGCCGAGCTGGTTCGCTACGTGCTGGACCGTGGGCTGCTCGAGCGCTGAGAGCTGCCCGGAGGACGCAGGGGGATGGTCGCGGAGACGATGGTTCCGCGCCCCGGCCCCGCGTCTATCTCGAGCTCGCCGCCGGCGAGCATCACGCGCTCCCGCATGCCGGTCAAGCCGAAGCCGCCGTTGGCGGTGGCGGGGTCGAAGCCGCACCCGTCGTCGCGGATGGTGACCTCGACGATGTCGTCACTCCACTCGACCAGCGCCTCTGCGCGCGAGGCGCCCGCGTGCTTGGCGACGTTGTTCAGCGCCTCCTGCACCAGCCTGTAGAGCGTGTTCTCCGTTTCGCTTGGAAGCCGCGCGTCGTCCCCGTCCCGCAGGCGCACGAGAACGTCGATCTCCAGATCGCCCTCGCGGCTCTTGCGTTCCGCCAGGGTGCGGAGCGCCGGCGCAAGGCCGATCTCGTCAAGCGCCGCCGGGCGCAGCTCGGCGATCAGTGCCGAGAGGTTGTCGATCTCGACGTCGATCAACTTGGTTGCCTCGTCAAGCACGCTGCGAAGCTCGGTGCCACTGGCGTCTGCCCGCAGCGCGGCCGAGTGGAGCATGCGCAATCCGCCGAGCGCCTGCAGGGTCTCGTCGTGAAGCTCTCGCGCCCAGCGCTTGCGCTCGTTCTCGGCGGCTTCGAGGCTGTGGCGCAGGCGCTCGGCCTCGACCGACTGCGCGGTCGCGACAGCCGTCGCGGCACTTGCCGCGAAGGAGCGCAGCAGGCGTTCGTCCTCGGGGCCGAATCCAGGCCCGTCGACGACCCGGTCGAGGGCCGCGAGCACCCCGGAGGAGGCGCCGCGGAAGGTGAGCGGCACCAGCATCGAGGCATCGGCCGAGACGCCGAGCTCGTTCAGCTCGCCCCCAACGCTGCTCACCCCGGCGAGGCGCTCGGCGCGCCCGGTCGCCAGGACGCGCCCGGGAAGGGTTCCCTCGATGGGTATGCGCGCCCCGTGGAGTTCGGAATCGAGCTCCCCGGCCGTGGTGGCCACGACGAGCTCGTCGCCGTCGGCGAGCAGGATCAGCAGGGCGCGGGCGTCGACGAGCGCCCGCCCGCGGTTGACGATCAGCTCGAGGATCCGGTCGATGTTCGTCTCGCCGCCCACCGAGCGCGCGATGTCCGTCATCACGGCGAGCGCCCGCACCGAGCGCGTCGCGGCATCGCGCTGCCGCTCCACCTCGTCGCGTCGCCGGGCGAGACCCTCGTAGAGCCTGGCGTTCTCGATCGCAACCGCCGCCCACTCACCAAGGACCACCGCGGCCGCCTCGTCGCTCTCGTTGAAGTCCTCTCCGCCCTCTTTCTCCGTCAGGTAGAGGTTTCCCCATGCCTCGCCCCGGATCAGGATCGGCACGCCCAGGAACGACTTCATCGGCGGATGGCCGGCGGGGAAGCCGTGGGAGTCGGAATGTGCCGAGACATCGGCAAGGCGCAGCGGCTCGGCGCGCTCGATCAGCTTGCCCAGCACTCCGTGACCGCGCGGCAGGTCACCGATCGCCGCATGCGTAGCGTCGTCGACACCCAGGGTGAGGAAGCGCTCCAATTCGCTCTTGCGCTCGTCGAGGATGCCGAGCGCCGCATAGCGGGCCCCTGTCAGATCACGGGCCGCTTCCAGCACGAGATCGAGGACGCCCTCGAGATCGAGCCTGGAGACGAGCGATCGCCCGACCTCGATCAGGCGGTTGAGCCTGTGATTGTCGAGCGCCGCCGGTTTCATCCGGCCAACCGTAGCGTCCGCCACGAGCAACTGGCAGGCTGTGGGTAGATGGGAATGGATCTGCTGCACGACGGGCATGGACGCCGGATCAGCGATCTGCGGGTCTCGGTGACCGATCGCTGCAACTTCCGCTGCCAGTACTGCATGCCGGCTGCCGGCCTCCCCTGGCTGGAGCGCGAGGAGATCCTCAGCTTCGAGGAGGTCGCCCGCATCGTGGGGCTGCTCGTCGCAATGGGTGTCGAGGATGTTCGCCTCACCGGGGGCGAGCCCCTGGTGCGCCGCCAGCTGCCGCGCCTTGTGCGAATGCTGAGCGAGCTGGATGGGCTGCGCGATCTCTCGCTGACGACAAACGGATACCTGCTCGAGGAGCAGGCGGAGGACTTGGTGGGCGCGGGCATCGCGCGGGTCAACGTCTCGATCGACTCGCTGCAGCGCGACCGCTTCTTTCAGATCACTCGCCGCGACGCTCTGCCCCAGGTCCTTCGGGGCCTTGACGCGATCGCCGCTCATCCCGAGGTGCGGCCGGTCAAGGTCAACGCGGTCGCGGTCCGCGATTTCACCGAGGAGGAGGTTGGGCGCTTCTGCGAGTTCGCTCGCCTCAGGGCCTTTCAGGTCCGCTTCATCGAGTTCATGCCGCTCGACGGAGATCGGGCGTGGACCCCGGACTCGGTGCTCCGCGGTGAGGAGCTGCGCCGGCTTGTGGAGGCGATCCACCCGCTCGAGGAACTGCCCCGGGAGCCCTCGGCGACCGCCCGCGTCTTCCGCTTCGCGGACGGTGTGGGAGAGATCGGCTTCGTCAACCCGGTGTCGGAACCGTTTTGCGCCGACTGCAACCGCCTGCGGCTGACCGCGGAGGGCAAGCTGCGGACCTGTCTCTTCTCCCTTCACGAGACGGACCTGCGGGGCCCGCTGCGCGATGGGGCCGGCGATGAGGAGCTGGCTTCGATGATTCGCGAGGCCGTGTGGCGCAAGGAGTTGAAACACAGGGTGAACGAGCCGGGTTTCCGCCAGCCGCCCCGGACGATGAGCGCGATCGGGGGCTGAGGGATGGCAGGCGAGCGGCGAGGCGTGGCGCGGGGAGCGCTCGGCGAGCTGGCCGGCGGGCTTGGCGACACCGGCCTCTTCATCCCGATCGCGGTTGCGATGATCGCGCTCAACGGCCTCAACGCAACTGCGGTCTTCGTCATCACGGGGCTGGTCTATGCCGGGACCGCTCTCTATTTCAGGGTGCCGGTCCCCGTGCAGCCCCTGAAGGCCTTTGCCGCCGCAGCGATCGCCCTGCATCTCTCGGCGGAGACGCTTGCCGCCGGTGCCCTGCTGATGGCCGCGGCGATGGCGGTGCTCGCGGCCGCCGGACTGGCCAACTGGCTCGCGGAGCGCTTCCCCACGGTCCTGGTTCGGGGTATCCAGGCCAGCGTCGCCCTTCTTCTCGCCAAGGCGGCGGTGAACCTCGCCGAGCAGGGGAACTGGCCGGGCCTACCGGCTCTCTCCCCGACCGTCGGCATCGCGATGGCGATTGCCGCCTGCGGTGCGCTCTTCATCTGCAGGTGGCTGTCGCTGCCCGGCAGCCTGTTCGTGCTCGCCGCCGGTGTCGCCGTGGGGTTGGGGGTTGGAGGCGTGCCGGAGCTGCACGCCGGGCCTCAGGCCGTCTCGCTCTCGATACCAAGTGGCGATGTCTTTGCCGCCGCCCTCACCTCGCTGGTCCTCGCGCAGCTGCCGCTCACCTTCGGCAACGCGGTGGTCGCAACCACGGACGCCGAGCGGACCTATTACGGCGCCCGCGCGCGCCGCGTGCGCCCGGCGAGGCTGGCCGCATCGATCGGGATCGCAAACACGCTTACCGGTCTCTTCGGCGGGCTTCCCCTCTGCCATGGAGCGGGCGGCGTGACCGCCCACTACAAGCTTGGAGCTCGCACCGCGGCGTCGACCTTCGCCGTCGGCGCGATCTTCGTGGCGCTCGGCATCGGCCTGGGAGCCTCGTTGCCGGCGTTGTTGGAGGTTCTCGCACCGGGTGCTCTCGCCGGGATGCTTGCCTTTGTCGCCATCCAGCACGGAGTGCTTGCCGGACAGCTCGATCGAGTGGATGACCGGTTGATCGCCGCCGGGGTCGGCGTCATCACCCTGCTCAGCGGGAACCTGGCGATAGGGTTCGCCGCCGGCGTGGCCGTGGTGTTGGGCCGGGCTGCATGGAGGCGCTCACCCTGGGCCTCGAAGTCGCTGGCCCGCGCCTGAGCCGGACCGCGCCGAGCCCGCAATTTCGACAGGAGGTAGTCCATGACCGCCGAGCAATGGGTGGAGCAGTTCGCGAAGGAGGTTGGAGCCGACAGTCCAAGCAGCGGCGAGTTCGACGAGGTCCTCAAACTGGCGGCCGAGGCCGCCCATTCCTCAGAGCGCACGGCCGCGCCGCTCGCCTGCTGGATCGCCGGGAAGACCGGGAAGCCCCTCGCCGAGCTGATCTCCACGGCGGAGCGGGTCGGCGATCGTTGAAAGCGCCGGCGCCGAGCGAATCAATCGCCGGCGGGCTCCAGTAGCCGCAGCGCCTCCTCGAGGTCTGCGGGTGTGTTGACGTTGAAGCACAGTCGCTGAGGGTTGCCGAACTGAGCCAGCTCGGCCTCGGCAACCACCCGTGGCCGCAGCGACTCGACGGTGCGCTGCATCGCCTCTTCATTGGCCAGTGCTGTCTCGAGGGCGGGCGTCAACTCGTCTCCATAGCGAGCCAGGAGCGGTTGCAGCCGGTTGTCCACCGAGGGGACGACAAGCCGCTCGGGGGCGGATCCGAGCCAGGCCAGTAGGCGGGCGCTCGCAAAGGGCATGTCGCAGCCGACGACTACGACCGGTCGCGCCATGGCGTGCCGCAGGGCGGCGAGGACGCCGCACAGGGGATGCCGGGGCCGGTCGGGCTCGCGTATCACCGGGCAGTCGAGTGGTGGCAGCTGCGAGTCTCGCTTCGCCACGACCACCGGTTCCAGGCCGGCCTCGGCGACGGCCTCGAGGGGGTAGGAGATGAGGGGGCGGGCGGCAAGCTCGAGCGTTGCCTTGGCCCCACCGATGCGACGGCCCGCTCCACCCGCCAAGACCGCGCCAACCGCGACGGGCCTCTCGGTCTTGGTCGTCGCCCCCAGGCTCACCGCTGGCAGTCTGGCACCTGGTCGACGAGGTTCGCTTCCGACCGCACGCGGGCTCGGTGCGTAGTCTCGGGCGGGTGAAGCGGTCCCAGGCGGATCTGATCGAGCTTGAGCGAGCGCGAGACATCGTCCTCGAGAGCGCCGCAGCCCTTGCCGTCGAGCGGGTGCCCCTGCGCGATGCGCTCGGCAGGCACCTGGCAACCGACGTCGAGAGCGCCGAGCCGGTGCCGGCCTTCGACAACTCGGCCATGGACGGCTTTGCGGTGCGCGCCGCGGACACCCGAGGGGCTCGTTCCGGCGCACCCGCTTCGCTGGCCGTTGTCGGCGAGTCGCGCGCCGGGCTCCCCGCGTCTGTCGCAGTCGGTGCCGGTGAGGCGATCGGGATATCGACGGGCGCCGTCCTGCCGGCGGGGGCCGATGCCGTGGTCCGGGTCGAGGAGACGCGCGCCGAGGACTCGCGCGTGGAGGTTCGGATCGAGGTGGAGCCCGGCCACGACATCCGCCGTGCCGGCGAGGACATCGAACCGGGGGACACCGTGCTCGTGGCGGGCGCCCGGATCGGCCCCGCAGAGGTCGGCGTTCTGGCTTCGGTCGGTGCGGCCGAGGTCGCCTGCCATCGCCGGCCGCGGGTCGCGATCCTCACCAGCGGGGATGAGCTGCTCGATCCGGGGGAGGCGATGCGGCCCGGCGGCGTGCGCAACTCGAACTCCTTCTCGATCCCCGCTCTCGCCGAGGCGGCGGGCGCGGACGCGACCCTCGTGGGCTCGGCAGCCGATGACCTCGAGGCAACCCGTACCGCAATTGCACCCGCGCTCGACCGCGACGTTGCCGTGCTCTGCGGCGGGGTGTCGGTGGGCAGGCACGACCATGTCAAGCAAGCACTCACCGACCTGGGAGTCGAGGAGCGCTTTTGGGGCATTGCGCTCAAACCGGGCAAGCCAACGTGGTTCGGCGTGCGAGGCGACACCCTCGTCTTCGGCCTCCCGGGCAATCCCGTGTCGGCGATGGTGGTGTTCGCGCTTCTGGTTCGGCCCGCGCTGCAGGCGCTCGCCGGCGGCAGGCCAAAGCTCCGTCGCACCACTGCGAGGCTTGCGAGCGACTGCGAGAAGCAGCCGGGCCGTACCCACGCGGTTCGCTGTCGCCTCGAGCTGTGCGAGGAGGGCTGGCGCGCGCATCCCTTTGAGCGTCAGGGGTCGCATGTTCTCACCTCGATGCTCGGTGCGGACTGTCTCGCGATCGTTCCCACCGGCAGCGGCCCCCTGCGGGCCGGCGAGGATGTCGAGGTCGAACTGCTCGGCGTCTAGCATGAGGGCGGTGACCGTGCGCGTGCGTCTCTTCGCCATCCTGCGGGAACGGGCAGGAAGCGAGTCCATTGAGGTTGAGCTGTCCGACGGGGCCACCGTCGCCACCGCTCTTGCGGCTCTCTCCGAGCACCCGGCGCTGTCCGCGGTGCTGGCCCGGATGCCCGTGCGGATGGCGGTCAATCGCGTATACGCCTCCCCCGAGACCCCGCTGGGCCCCGATGACGAGCTGGCGCTGATTCCCCCGGTCAGCGGCGGGGCGGGTGTGCACGCGCGGGTCACCGGGGACCCGCTCTCGCTGGGGACGCTGGCCGAGAGGGTCGGAAGCGCCCGCACCGGCGCAGTCGTTGCGTTCCAGGGAGTGACGCGCGAGGTGGAGCGGCTTGAGTACGAGGCCTACGGCGAGATGGCAGAGGAACGGATCCTGGAGATCCTGAGCGATTGCGCCAAGCGGCACGGCCTGGAGGGCGCCGCCGCCGAGCACCGGACCGGTGTCGTCGCGCTTGGAGAGCCCTCGGTGATCGTTGCTGTCTCCGCCCCGCACCGCGCCGAAGCGTTCGAGGGCGCCCGCGAAGCCATCGACCGGATCAAGGCTGAGGTCCCGGTCTGGAAGCGAGAGGTCGAACATGACGGAGCCCAGCGCTGGGCGGAGGGGGAGCAGCCGCCGCTCGACCGTCAGGAAGAGCCTGCGCTGTGAGGGCGGCGTTTCCCCACCGCTTGCCCCCAGACCACCCGTGGCGGGTTGGAGCGGCTCGATGAGCGAGTCTCCGCTGAGCCATCTGGACGATGAGGGGACGGCGCGAATGGTCGACGTCGGCGCCAAGGAGCCCACGGAGCGGCGTGCACGCGCCCGGGCCAGGATTCGTATGTCACCGGCGACGGCGCGCGCGGTCGAGGCGGGGGACGCTCCCAAGGGAGAGGTCCTCAACGTGGCACGGCTGGCCGGTGTGCAGGCAGCCAAGCAGACGGGGGTGCTGATCCCCCTGGCCCACCCGCTTCCCCTGACCTTTGTCGACGTCACTGCTGCGGTCGACGCCGATCGCGGCCTGGTCGAGCTCGAGTCCGAAGCCCGCACGGTGGCCCGCACCGGTGTGGAGATGGAGGCGATGACCGCCTGCGCGGTCGCGGCGCTGACCGTCTACGACATGGTTAAGGGCATGGAGCGCGGAGTGGAGATAGAGCAGATCTCGCTGCTCCAGAAGAGCGGTGGGCGCCATGACTGGCGTCGCGAAGAGAGTTGAGCGTGCGGGCGGCGATTCTCACGGTCAGCAGCTCGCGGTCTCGCGACGGCGGCGCCGACGAGAGCGGCGACCGGCTTGCGGGTCTGGCCGAGAAGATCGGCGCGGAGGTCGCCGACCGAGATCTGGTGGCCGATGACCGCGAGGCGATCGAGGAGCGGCTCCGCCGCTGGGCGGACACCGATCGCTACGAGCTGGTGCTGACGACCGGCGGCACCGGCTTCGCCCCTTCGGACGTGACCCCGGAGGCGACGCGGGCGGTCCTCGAGCGCGACGCCCCCGGGCTCTCGGAGGCGATGCGCCTGGCCTCCCGGGAGCACAGCCGCCATTGGATGCTCTCCCGGGGCGTCGCCGGCATTCGCGGATCGACCCTGATCGTCAATTTCCCGGGCAGCCCAAACAGCATCTCTCAGGCCGGAGACGCCATCGCCTCCGCTCTGCCGCATGCGCTCGAGTTGCTCGCCGGTCGCCACGCGGCCCACTAGACGCCGCGTCGCTCCCGCGGCAGCGAGTATCCCCGGACGGGCGCTCGTCCCTCCTACACTTGATCGATGGCTTCCGACGCCAAGCGCGATTCAACCTTCACGCTTTACCGGCGCGGGATCGAGCTGCTCGCCGACGAGAACTTCGAGCAGGCGGCGGTACCGCTGGAGGCGGCCGCCAAGCGGGCGCCCGAGAAGTCCTCGGTGCGAGAGGCGCTGGGGCGCGCCTACTTCCGCTCGGGCCGGTTCGCCGCAGCTGCGATCGAGTTCGAGGCGGTGGTCGACACGCACCAGGTGAACGACTTCGCCCACTTCTGCCTCGGCCGGGCGCTGGCCAAGACGGGGCAGAGGGAGCGCGCCCGCCATCACCTGGCGCTTGCCTCCAACCTGCGGCCCGACCGCCGCGACTATCGCTTCTACCGCGATCTGCTCAGCGCCTGAGCGCCTCTACAGGCCGGCGACGAGCTGGCCCACGTTGCGCTGGCTGAAGTAGGGGCCGAAGGTGTGGACGCGGTCCCTGAACTTGCCATAGCTGGTCAGGCCGTCGATTGCGGTCCCTTCTTCGGTTAGCCAGCCGCCGCCGCTCGCTCCGGGAGACCAGTGACAGCGGATCGCGATGGTCGGCGGGCCGGGGAGCCTGTAGGTGCGGCTGTCGTCGCCGACGTAGGGGGAGTCGCAGCCCTGCATCCAGGTTCTCTTGCCGGGATAGCCAAAGGTTTGGAATTCCTGCTGGCGGGCGCGATCCATGACGATTGCAGCACCGCCCCCCACGGCGTCAGCGACATAGGTGCCGTCGGCGTTTGGAGCAGCCAGGATCGCGCCAACGTCGAAGTTGGGGTTGCCCCTTTTCACCCACTGGCGGGGAGCGAAGACAGCTTTGCGGTGGGCGACGAAGGCACCGAACGGCGCGACTCCGTTGCTGTAGGCGGGCACGAACTCGGCGTAGTGCGACCAGGCGCTCGTGTGCCTGCGGCCGCGGGGGCCGGAGTTGATGCAGTGCCCGGCGGTGAGGATCAGACGCCGCGTCGGGCTGTTGATTGCCGTTGCCGAGCAGTAGCCCCGCTTATTCCCCTGTTTGATGAAGAGCCGGCCATTCACGGAGTAGGGGGACACTGTCGGTTCGGTGACCGGCGCAAAGCTGACGGTTGCCATTCTGGCCGGCCAGCCTGCCGCGTCGAGCGGCGCCGTGCTCCGCATCCGAGCCGGTGTCCAGTAGCGGGCGACACGCGCCAGCTCGCCGCTCGCGGCCGCCTTGGCTGGATGGACCCGCATCGAGGAGGCGGTCGCCGCTGAATTCGGGGTCGCGGCGATCGCTCCGGCCGTTCCGGGTCCTGTCAGGCAAAGCGCCGCAAGTGCGCCCCCAGCCAATCGCCTCATGCCTTGCGAGTAAAGCCGCATCGAGCTTGAGGATAGAGAGCGGGTTCCCCTGCCCCAAGGCGGGCGCCGATGGCGCCCCGCACCGCAGCTAGCTGACAAGCGGCATCACACAGCGGTACTGCCTTTCCAGGCTGCTCAGCTTGTAGTCCAAGACAGCAGCTGCCGAAACGGTGATTACTGCGTAGCTGTTGGGCCCAGACACATTTGTGATGTCGCTTGACCACTCGTCCCCTGCCGCGAGGTTCACGTTTGGCTCGTTGGCGAAGGCGGCGAGCTGGAGCGCCTCGGGCAGCGCTCCACCCCGGGAGGCGCAGCTGGCTGCCGCGTCGGGGGCAGTTGCTTTGTTGCGCTCTTCGGTCTCCCAGCAGGCGCCTGCAAAGGACACGGTGCCTATCTGGCAGCCCGCGCTGTGGCCGTTGACGGTGTCGGCATTGATCGCGTTTACGGCGTTGACCGCGGTTTGGGCATCGACGGCGCTCTGGGCCGCGTCTGCAGTTTCGGCGTGCGTTGCGCTGGGAACCTGGCCGAGCGTCAGCTCGTTGATATCAGCACCGGTCAGCGGGCCCTTGAGCTGCATGCCACGCAGGACGTTGGGCTTCAGCCTGTTGGACGGGATGGAATGAAGCTTGACCCGGTTACCCGGCAGGGACTTCACCCTGATCGCCTTGCCGTTCATCCTCTTCTTGTGCTTGGCCCCGTAGACCGTGCCGCCAAACGCCGCGAACAGGGCGATCAGCGAAATGATCAGTGCGGGCGACTGCAGGCGTATTCCCTGCCTCATGGTCTCTCCAGACGTTCGATTGCGTGCCTCTTGCTCGAGACTAGCCCGGGATCACACAACAATCCAAGATCGGTGGACGAACGTTCAGCAAACCCTTCATTTCTCACCATCGACTAGACTCGCCTTGTACATACGGTCGGTGGTCAAGGGAAGTCCGGTGAAAGACCGGCGCGGTCCCGCCACTGTGACCGGGAAAGGAAGCCGCAGGCGCTGATTGCGCCAGCCACTGGGGGCGACACCGAGTCCCTGGGAAGGCGCGGCCGACCACCCCGGAAGCCAGGAGACCTGTCCCCGGCCAGCCATGACAACCCTCGAGGAAAGGGTGGCTTAAATGCCAAGACTCATTCCATTCCGGCTGGCGGCGGCGTGCGCGCTGGCTCTTTCATTCGCGGTCCTGACCACGGCCACCGCCACGGCGAAGGGGATCCCCGCGCAGTTGCGGGTGATCGCCGGCCAAAAGGTGTTGGCGGACAAGAACCTGCGAACGGGGACGACCGCCGTTCCCACCAGCCGCGCTGCCACGTGCTTCGGCAATGACAAAGGCGGCAGCGGCAAGCATGTGAGGGTCCCCGGGCCGACGGCTCTCGGTCTGCTCGCCCAGGGCGCTCGCTCGACCCGGTCCCTGCGGCCGTTGCTGATCACCGACGCCTTCTCCTTCGGGCTCGGGCTCTGTGCGATCGGCGGAATCGAAGCCGACGAAGGCTTCTGGCAACTGCGGGTCAATCACAAGACCTCCGAAGTCGGGGGCGACTCGGTCAAGCTGAAGGCGGGAGACGGCGTTCTCTGGTACCTGACGCCCAGCTTCGAAGCCTCCACCGAAGAGCTGTGGTTGAAGGCGCCGAAGCGAGCCAGGTCGGGGAAGCGGTTCGCCGTTCGCGTCTTTGCCTACGACGAAAAGGGCAAGCGCAAGCCGGTGGCGGGCGTCAGCGTCTCGGGCGCGAAACAGCGCACGAACAAAGGCGGGCGGACGACGGTCACGCTGCGGCGTCCGGCCCGGCTGATCGCACGCCAGGGCAAGTACATCCCATCCAACCGGGCAGCCGTTTGCGTCGGCGGGAAGTGCCCGCGGAGCTAGTGACCTAGGGAGCACCATCACGTTCTGGCGAGCGAAACGGGTCATCGCCAGCCGTGGCACGGCGGTCGCGGTCGCGCTGCTCGGTGCGGCGCTCGCGGCCGCCGGCTGTGGCCTTGGGCCGGGCGGGGACGCGGGGGAGGTCTCGCTGACCGTGACCCGAGACTTCGGCGCCGAGCCGCTGGCCGGCTCGACCCGTGATCGCATCGCGGAGTCCGACACCGTGATGCGCGTCCTCGATCGCAATGCCGAGATCTCAACCCGCTACGGGGGAGCCTTCGTGCAGTCGATCGACGGGCTCGAGGGGGCGCGCCACGACGGGCGGCCCTACGACTGGTTCTTCTACGTGAACGGCCTCTGGTCCTCGGTGGGGGCGGCCGAGTACCCACTGCACGGCGGCGAGGCGATCTGGTGGGACTACCGCGACTGGTCGGCGTCGGAACGGGTCTCGGCCCTGGTCGGCTCGTGGCCCCAGCCCTTCGCCGACGGCTATGAAGGCCGGCGGCACCCGACGTCGGTCGAGTGCCACGACGCCGGCACCGCCTGCGCGGTGGTGCGGCAGCGCCTCAGCCGTGCCGGGGCCACCCTGGCACGGGCGGGCACCGGGGAGGCGATCCGTGTGCTGGTGGGCCCCTGGCAGCGAATCCGCGCAGACGGAACGGCGGTGGAGATCGAGTCTGGGCCTGGCGTGAGTGGCGTTTACGCCGACTTCGCCGACGTGCGGGGCGGCTTCGCGCTGGTTGGCCTCGATGAGCGCGGCGAGCCGGCGCGGCGCTTCGGTCGTGACGCAGGCCTGGTGGCCGCCACTCGCAGCGGCAGCGCGCCGCCCCTTTGGGTTGTCACGGGAGCGAGCGTTGCCGGGACCCTGGCAGCCGCCCGGTTGCTGGACGGCGAGGCGCTGCGCGACCGCTTCGCGGTGGCGTCTGCCGGCGGGGAGGAGGTCCCGCTTCCGGTCGGGGTGGGATGAGGATGAGATCGCCGTTCGCCTATATGCCAAGGCCGGGGCTTCTCCAGGAGGCCTCACCCGGTCCTGCGGTCGCCTATCTGGGATCGCTGGTCGCGGTCGCCTTCCTCTTCTCGAACCCGCTGGTCCTGATCGCGGTTGGGACCGCGACCGTGCTCGCCGGATCGCTTGCCGGCGCCGGAACTGCGGTTCGCGCCGGGTTGCGGATGGGCTTGATGCTGGGCGCTCTGATCGTTGTCGTCAACGCGCTCGTCGTGAGCCGCGGCGAGACGGTGCTGGCGCGGCTCGGCGAGTGGCCCCTGCTCGGCCGGGTCGACGTCACCGCGGAGTCGCTCGCCGCGGGCGCGGTCATCGGCCTGCGCGCCGCCGTGGTGATGGTCGCGTTTGCCGTCTACTCGGCCTGCGTTGACCCCGATCGTGTGCTGCGGGCGCTGCGCCCGATTGCGGGGCGCTCGGCGCTGACCGCTGCTCTCATCTCGCGTCTTGCCCCGGTGGCCGCCGCAGATGCGGCCCGCATCCGCGACGCGGGCGGGCTGCGGGGGCCCGGGGCGGCGCCGGTCGGTCGTGGGGCCTTGGCGCGGCGGGTCCTCGCGGGCTCACTCGATCGCGCCGTTGACGTGGCGGCAACGCTCGAGCTTCGTGGCTATGGCCTCGACGCCCCAAGGCCAGAGCGGGCCCGCTCCCGGTCGCGACATGACGCTCGCTTCCTAGTAATTGGGGTGGTCGTGCTGGCCGCGGCGGTCATCGCCAGGGCACTTGGCGTGGGTGGCTTCGACGCCTACCCAACGGTCGAGCTCGACCTCGATGCCGCCACGGTTGCCCTGTCGGCGCTCATCGTGGTTGCCGGCCTGGCTCCGCTGAGGCGAGGACCGGGCCGCATCCGGCGCTCGCCGCGAGCGGCCACCGCTGCTTCGCTGGAGGAGGCCGCCGGTGCCTGACCTTGCGACGCCGGCCCGCGCCGTGCCTGCCCTTTCGATCGAGGGCCTCACCTACTGCTATCCGAACATGGCGAGCCCGGCGCTGAACGATGTCTCGATGCGACTCGCGGCCGGGGAGTTCGTGCTCCTCGCCGGTCGCTCGACCAGCGGCAAGTCGACCCTTCTGCGGGCGGCCTGCGGGCTCGTTCCCCACTTTCACGGGGGCGAGCTCACCGGCAGCGTTGACGTCTGCGGGCTGGATGCGCTTGCCAGGGGGCCTGGCGAGCTGGCGGCCGCCGTCGGGTACGTCGCTCAGGACCCCGAGACGCAGGTCGTCTCGACCACGGTTGCAGCGGAGATCGAGCTGCCGCTCGAGATGCGTGGGGAGCCACCGGCCTCGCGAGCCCGGGCCGTGGAGGAGGTCGCCCTCTCGCTTGCGATTCCGCACCTACTCGACCGGACGGTCGACACGCTCTCCGGCGGCGAGTTGCAGCGTGTGGCCCTCGCCGCCGCGCTTGTGACCCGCCCGAGCCTGGTGCTTCTCGACGAGCCCACTTCGCAGCTCGACCCGGTTGCCGGGGACGAGCTGATCTGGCTCCTGCGGCGGCTCAACGCGGAGTGGGGAGTTGCGATCCTGCTCGCCGAGCACCGTTTGGAGCGCTGCCTCGCCGCTGCGGACCGGGTGATTGCGATGGCCGCGGGCGGCGTCTCCTTCGACGGTGCCCCGCGCGAGTTCCTGGCCTGGGCGCAGGACACGGACACGGCCCTGGAGACGCCCGGTGCACACCTTTTCTCTCTGGCTGGAATAGAGCCGCTTCCCGTTGGAGTCCGCGATGCCCGGCAGCTCCTCGACTCGGCGGGGAGTGCCGGGGGGCCCGGCTGGGGGCGGCGTCCCCTTTTTCGCACCGGCAGCTTGGCGAGAGACGCCTTCTTAGAGGCGAAAAACCCAGCCCCGAGCCGGGCGCCCCGGAACTCCCCGGCTCTCGAGGTCACCGATCTCTGGGTCGAGCTGGACCCTGGGGATGGGCCCCGCGACGTCCTGCGCGGCATCGAACTGCGGGTTGACCGCGGTGAGCGGGTCGCTCTGATGGGGCGGAACGGCGCCGGGAAGAGCACACTGCTCCGGACAGCGGCCGGCCTCGCCGAGGCCGTGAGGGGAAGCGCGGGGGCCCCGGGTGGGATCGCGCTGCTGACGCAGAGCCCTGCCGATTACCTGGTTCGCGAGCGGGTTGGGGATGAGCTGCCGGGTGAGCAGGGAGTGGCGGCGCTGCGGGCGCTGGGCCTGCAGGACGCGGTTGACGCCGACCCTCGCGACCTCTCGGGGGGGGAGAGGCAGAGGCTGGCGCTGGCGATCGCGCTGGCGGGGCAGATGGACGGTGAGCGGCTGCCGGGGCTGATCGCGCTCGACGAGCCGACTCGGGGAATGGACCGGGCGCGAAGGAATGACCTGGTCGAGCTGATTGACGGCTTCGCCGGTCACGGGGCGGGGGTTGTCGTCGCAACCCACGACGTTGAGTTTGCCGCCGCCTTCGCGGATCGGGTGATTCTGCTCGGCGATGGCATCGCGATCGCCGCGGGGCCTGCGGCCGAGGTGCTCTCGGGCGGCTGGTATTTCGCCACCGAAATAGCCCGGGTGCTGGACGTGTCCGGGGTGATCACGCCCGAACAGGGCGCGGCTCATCTCCTTGCGGAGCGGGCAGCGGCGGACGATGACCCGCGGGGGAGAGGGGCGGCGGACTGATGTCCTGGGAGGCAACCAGCTTCCTGCTGCTCGGGCTGGTCCTGCTCGGAGGCTTCGCCTGGTATGAGCGCGCCCGCCCCAGCTCGCAGGTTGTGGCACTGGTCGCGGCGCTGGCGGCGCTTGCCGTCGCCGGTCGCATTGCCGTCGCGGCGCTCCCCAATGTGGTCGCCACGACCGACATCGTGATCTTCGCCGGCTACGCCCTCGGCCCCGCGCCGGGCTTCGCGGTCGGGGCGCTCGCGGGGCTCGTCTCGAACTTCTGGTTGGGGCAGGGACCGTGGACGCCATGGCAGATGGTGGGGTGGGGAATGTGCGGTGTGCTCGGGGCGGCGCTGGCGCTCGGCAGTCGCAACGCCGGCCGCTTCACGCTGGCCGCGGTATGTGGTCTCGCTGGACTCGCGTACGGCGCTCTGATGAACTTCTCTCTGATGGCTACCTACGGAGGCGACCTCTCGCTGCAGCGGTTCCTGGCTCTGGAGTCGCGGGCCATTCCCTTCGATGCCGTCCACGCGATCGGCAACGTGACCCTCGCACTGGTTGCAGGTCCGGCGATGGTCCGAATGCTGGTTCGCTTTCGTGAGCGGTTCCAGTGGCGCGTCCCGACGGCGGCTGCGGTGCTGCTCGTGGCTCTGGCTGCGCTCTCGGCGCTGCCGGCAGGTGCGCAGGCATCGGGCGTGGACCAGGCCGCCCGCTGGCTGGTCTCGGTCCAGAACACGGATGGGGGGTGGGGCGCCTCGCCCGAGCGGGATTCGAGCCCCGAGATCACCGGCTGGGTGATGCTCGGGTTGGAGGCCGCCGGCCGCAACCCGCTGGATGTGACCCGCCGCGGTCACAGCCCGGTTGGCTTCCTCCGCAGCCACGTCAAGGAGTTGAGCAGCAGCGGCGATTTCGCCCGCACGATCCTCGCGTTGCAGGGGGCGGGGGTCGACCCCCGTTCGTTTGGAGACCGCAATCTCGTCGGGGCGCTTGTAAAGCGCCGCCGCAGCGACGGCTCATTCGAGGGCTGGCCCGCATCGACCGCGTTTGCCGTGATTGCCCTGCGCGCGGCGGAGACGACGGGTGGCCTCAATCGCTCCCTGTCCTGGCTTGGGAAGGTGCAGAACGACGGCGGCGGTTGGGGTGACCTGCCGGGATCGCAGAGCACTGCCGACGGGACCGGGGCCGTCATGCAGGCGCTGCCGAACGCGACCGCCGCCCGCCGCGGCCTCGGCTACCTGCGTAAGGCACAGCGCCAGAGCGGGGGCTTCGCACTGGGTGGGTCCGGCGAGGTCAACTCGCAGTCCACGGCCTGGGCGGTTCAGGGCATGGTCGCGGTTGGGGCAAACCCGGCCAAGAAGGGCTCGGGAGGAAAGAGCGCTCTCGACTACCTCGACGCCCGGCAGGCGGGGGACGGCCATTACCGCTACTCCGCATCCAGCGACCAGACCCCGGTTTGGGTAACCGGCCAGGTCCTTGCCGCGACGGCCGGCGACTCGTTTCCGATCGCGCCGGTGCCGCGCAAGGCGAACCCGTCGGCAGACACATTTCCGGCGTTCAAGCCCAACTCCTCGCAGGCGCCGGCTCCCAGCGCCACGCCGCCCGCGGCCACGGCTGAGATCCTGAAATCGCTGCGCGAAAGCAGCTCGGTCGGTAGCTCCGGCGACGAAACCTCGAGCAGCTCGCCTTCGACTGCGCCGTCCTCGCCGGGGAAATCCTCGAAGAACGGCAGTTCGGCCGTTCCGGGCACGCTGGCGGTTCCGGGCACCGAGGGAGAGGCGAATCCCGATGCCGCGCCGGCGGCGGAGCGCTCACCGCTGCTTGAGCCCTTCACCTCCGGAGACGGTCCCGGCCCGAACCCATGGGCCCCGCTGGCGGTTGGCCTGCTCGCCGCTGGTCTAGCGCTTGGCAGCGTGCTCTTCCTCGGGCGTCGCTTCGGCTGGTAGCCGCCGCCGGCCCGGTGGCCTATACGCTCGGGGGCGTGGACGTCGAGACGGCAATCCGGACCCGCCGCACGCACAAGGCGTTCGGCTCGGAGGGGCTGGGGCGTCGGGAGATAGAGGAGCTGCTGGACCTCGCACGCTGGGCGCCCAACCATCACCTCACCGCGCCGTGGCGCTTCCGTGTATTGGGGCCCGAGGCGCTGGGGCGCCTCAAAGAGGCGGCCGGACCGGAGGGTGCCGCCAAGCTCGACCGGGCGCCGACGCTGATCGTCGTCTCGTGCGTGTCGGTGGACGACCACGTGCAGGCCGAGGAGGACCTGCACGCGACCGCGGTCGCCTCCTACATCGTCCTGCTGGCCGCCCACGCGAGGGGGCTGGCGGGCTACTGGCGCACGCCGGCCGTGCTGCGCGAAGAGGGGGGGCGCCAGGCCATTGGGCTGCCGGCGGACGAGCGGTTCGTTGGCCTCCTGCACCTCGGCGAGCCGCGCCAGGAACGGGAGCCGCCGCCGCGCCCGCCGGTCGAGCAGACGACGGTCTTCCTCCGATGAGCGGGTTCGGTCGCCAGAGAGGGCGGTTTGCATGCTGAGTCGCACCGCGGCGCTCGAGGCGATTGCCGGGCGGCATTTCGAGGTGGTCGTGATCGGCGGCGGGATCACCGGCGCCGGCGTCGCCCTCGACGCCGCCGCGCGCGGCTACTCCGTTGCGCTGCTGGAGCGCGGCGACTATGCGGAGGGCACCTCCAGCCGCTCCTCGAAGATGGTCCACGGCGGCCTCCGCTACCTGCAGAACCTCGATTTGGGCCTCGTCAGGGAGGCGCTCCTGGAGCGCCAGCTGATGGTCCAGCTAGCGCCGCATTTGGTCTATCCGACGCCCTTCCTGGTCCCGGCGCTGGGTGAGGACCGTCTCGACCGCCGTGTTGGAATCGGGCTCAACATGTACGACGTGATGGCAACCACCAGGGTCGGCCGGGGCCGTCGCGCGATGCGCGCCGCCGCCGAGGAGGACGAGGAGCTCCAGTGGTCGCCGGACCGGCATCGCACGATCGATCGCGACGAGTTGCTTGAGATGGTGCCGACGCTGGCCCCGCGGGACCCCAAGGACGCCTATCTGTTCTACGACTGCCAGACCGACGACGTCAGGCTCGTGCTCACCATCCTCGGCGAGGCGGAGCGCTTCGGAGCCGTGATGCTGAACGGCGCCAAGGTCACCGAGGTGCTATCCGGCGAGTCCGGCGCCAGCGGTGTCGCCTTCGTGGAGGCGGAGTCGGGCGAGCGCATCGAGGTCGGCGCGGACAACGTCGTCAACGCGACCGGTGTGTGGGCAGACCGGATACGCCCCCAGGAGGTGCTCGACGAGGAGGACGTGCCGCGGATCTCACCCAGCCGCGGGACGCACGTCCTCCTCGATCGCCAGGACCTCTCCACCGGCAGCGCCGCCTGCATCGTCCCCGCCGGCGAGGGCCGTGCGATCTTCGCCCTCCCCTGGTACGGCCGCACGCTGATCGGCACCACCGACAACGACTTCAACGGCGACATCGATTGCCCGCAGCCGGGCGGCGAGGAAATGGCCTATCTGCTCGACGCCGTCAATGCCTTTTTCGGTGTCTCGCTGGGGCAGTCGGACCTGGTTGGCGCCTACGCCGGGGTGCGCCCCCTGATCTCCGCGGCCGACCCGAAGAAGTCGGTGGACATATCGCGCAAAGCCGAGCTGTATGAGACGTCGTCGGGGATGTTGACGATCACCGGCGGCAAGCTGACCACCTGGCGCCCGATGGCCGAACAGACGGTCGACCGGCTGGTCGAGCGAGAGGGGCGCGAGGCGCCGTGCCGCACGACTGAGATTCCTCTTGGGATGGAGGCGCGGCCCGAGGACCTCGAGGCCCCGGAGGGGGTGAGCGAGGAGTCGGTCTCTCAGCTCGCCTTCCGCTACGGCCACGCCGCGCGGGCGGTGCTGGACATCGCCTGGAAGGACCCCCGGCTGGCGGCGCCGATCGTCGACGGCCGCCCCGATCTGCTTGCCGAGGCGGTCATCGCGGCCCGCCTCGAGCAGGCACGCAGCGTTGCCGACGTGTTGCTGCGCCGCACGCGCCTGGGGATCCTCGCCGCACCGCAGCTGCGCACAGCCGAGTCGGTTCGCGTGGTGGCCGAGGCGATGGGCGCCGAGCTGGGTTGGTCCAAGCGCCGCGTTAGGAGCGAGGCGGAGGCCTGGCCCGCCGCCGCGGCCGAGGCCGGCGTCGATCCTGCTGCCACTCCCGCCTGAGCCTCCATTACCCTTGGCTCCATGAGACTTTTCATCGATACCGGAAGCGTCGCCGAGGTTGAGGAGATCGCCGCCTGGGGCGTCCTCTCCGGCGCCACCACCAACCCCTCGCTGCTCGCCAAGGAGGAGGGCGATCCCGGAGAGATCGTTCAGCGCATCTGCGATCTGGTTGGGGGGCCGGTCTCCGCGGAGGTCGTCTCCCAGGAGGCCAAGGGAATGGTCGACGAGGGACGGGCGCTGCGTGAGCTGCACCGGCACGTCACCGTCAAGGTGCCGTTCTGCGAGGAGGGCCTGGCGGCGACCCGGGAGCTCACCGGCGACGGCATCCCCGTCAACATGACGCTTGTCTTCTCTCCCACGCAGGCGCTGCTCGCCGCTTCGGCGGGCGCGACCTACGTGTCCTGCTTCATGGGCCGGCTCGACGACATCTCGGTCGACTCGACCCTGGTGCTGGAAGAGATCGCCGATTCGCTGCGGGCCGGCCGCTGACCGAGGCCGGTGCCGAGAAGTTCCGCCAGGACTGGCAGTCGCGTCCGGAGTTCGGCGAATGGCTCAGCGAGCTGACACGCAAGCGGCTCGCCGCGGCCGGTTGAAATAACCTGCCGCATCGATGACGAAAGCCGAGCTCGAGTCCAAGCACCTTTCCGAGCTGCACACGCTCGCGGCCGATGCCGGCATCGCCGGCTACCGGATGCTTCCGCGCGAAGAGCTGATCAAGAAGCTGCTTGATAAGCAGTCCGCCGCAGAGCAGAAGCCGCGGGGCCGGGGGCGCCCCGAGTCCGGGCGGCGGCCGCGCGGTCGCGGTCGTCAGCGCGACCAGCGCCGGGATCGCGAGGAGCCCAAGCCCGCGCAGCGCCGGGACCGCGAGGAGCCCAAGCCCGCGCAGCGCCGGGACCGCGAGGAGCCCAAGCCCGCGCAGCCATCCAAGGAGTCCGGCGCGCCCGCCCGGCCGAAGCGCAAACGCCGCCGCCGCCGTTGGGGCCGGCGCAAGCGGGTGAGGGTGCACGACCTGCTCCTCTCCGCAGCGGCGGGGGGCCGCACGCTCGTCTATTCGGAGACCCGCGAGGGCTGCACGGTCCTGCTTCGAGAGATCGGGGCGGAGCTCTCGGGCGGCAAGGGCCCCGACCCGATCGCCCTGCTCGTCGACCCCAGTCCCGAGGAGCTGGCTGACTGGAAG
>Ga0210110_1000065_pt1 | contig 38623 bp, 32 predicted proteins | sample China_Galinas_PW_2_FD_184865 | JGI IMG/M metagenome (GOLD analysis project Ga0210110, IMG submission 184865) | Wetland microbial communities from San Francisco Bay, California, USA, that impact long-term carbon sequestration - China_Galinas_PWB_D1... | ecosystem: Environmental > Aquatic > Marine... | reverse complement strand
CACGCCGCAGTTCGTCCCGCGGCGTGACCCTGCTCGAGGTCACGATCGTCGCCGTGGTCCTCGCGATCATGGCCGGCAGCGTCGTGCCCGCGCTGGAGCAGGTGGACGAGGCGCGTCGTTCGGCCGCCGCCGACGAGGTCGCTCGCCTCGTGGGCTTCGCCCGCGACTGCGCGACCGCCAGCGGCGAGCCCACCGGGGCCGAGATCGACGCCGAGGCCGACTCGGTCACGCTCCGGCGGATCGACCACGCGAGCGGAGACGTCGTCGCCGCGCAGGACTTCGGCGGGCAGGACCGCGGCGCCGTGCTCGTCGCCGAGAGGTTCCCCGGCGTCGGGATCGACGCGTTCGTCAACGGCGACGGCGCGGGCGGCGGGACCGTCTGGTTCGCCTTCGACGGCACCCCGCAGACCCGCGACACCGACGGCGGGTCGCCCGCGGACTTCACGCAGGACGCGACGGTGACGCTGACCGGCGCGCGCGTGGTCACCGTCGTGCGCCTGTCGGGGGTTGTGGAATGAGGCGCGGGTTCACGCTGATCGAGGCGGTGGTCGTGGTCGTGCTGCTGGGCATCGCGATCCCGCCGACGCTGATGCTGATGGAGGACGCGGCGGCCGATCGCGCCGACGAGGTCAACATCGCACGGGCGACCACGTTCGCGACGGGCGTGCTCGAGCAGGTGATCGCCGACGCCTACAGCAGGGACGCGTTGCTCGGGTTCGCGGCCCTGAGCGACCCGGGGACGTACCTCTCGGCCCCGGGGTCCGGGCTGAACGATCGGATCGCGGACATCCGCGACGGGTACGAGCCGCTCGGATTCAGCTACGCGGTGTCGATCGGCGGGCTGGTCGGGCCGGAGGGCGTGGCGACCGGCGACGCCGAGTCGGACGTCTTCCGGCTCGTGACCGTCACGGTGACGGCGCCATCGGCGCGGGAGGGTTCGGTAGATCTGTCGGTCTCGACGATGGTGGGGGAGCTGTGATGCGCCACGCCCACACCCTGATCGAGATGGTCATGGCGATGGTGGTGATCTCGATCATCGCGGCGTCGTTCGCGCCGATCGCCAACGCCGTCGCCGACGGGTACGCCTCCAGCTCTTCGGCACGCGAGGCGACCGAGCGCACCGCCTACGCGATCGACCGCGTTGTGCGCCTGCTCCGCGAAACACCGGAGGGCGCGACCGCCGGCGTCCCCGACATCACCCGCGCCGAGACCGACGCGGTCGAGTTCGGCGACGGGCGCGCCGTGGCGCTGGTCGCGGGCAACCTCGAGCTCACCTCGGGTTCCGGCGTCACCGCCGTCCTCTGCCGCGACGTCGATGTGTTCCGGATCGACTACCTCGGCGACGACGGCATCACCGACACCTCGTCGAATCCCGAGGACACGCGCCGGTACATGGTCCGCCTCGGCACCGGCGGGCTTGAGCTGCGTTCCAGCGCCTACGTACGGATCGCGATGGTGACCCCATGAGCCGGCGGCGCGGGGCGGTGGTCGCCGCGGCCGTCGCGGTCCTGGCGCTGACCAACCTGCTGGTCATCGCAGGGATCTCGTCGGTCGCGGACGGGGCGCAGGTGGCGGCGTTGCGGGTGGAGACGGCGCGGGCGTTCTACGCCGCAGAGGCGGGCGCGGTCGTCGGCGTCAAGAGCGTCACGTCGGGTTGGGAACTCCCCTCCGAGGGCTCGTCGTTCGCTGTGGGTGCGTCGGCTTCGGTCGAGTTCACGGACCTACCCGGGGCGGACGGCGTGGGGACGCTGGGGGTCGAGGGACGGTCGGGGTTTGGGCGGCGTCGCCTGAGCCTCGAACTGCAGTGAATGCCCTGAAGTAAGGGGGCCGCTGGGCCGATAGCGCGGGGGCGGGCCCAAGGTCCGTCCCGCGACGCCGGAGCCCAGACGTGCCGATCGCTCCCCGAGTCCACATCTCGCTGACGCCGACGATGCTCGAGGTGGCGGTGATCTCGTCGATGGGCGTGTCGGCCTCGGCGGGCGCGCCGCTGGACCCCGATCAGTGGGACTCGTCGTGGCAGAACTGGCTGACCCCGCTCGACGACACGCTGCGCGAGCTGCTCAACCGCGTCGGGGCGCGGGGGCGGTTCCGCACACGCGTGTTCTACACCAGCCCCGACGCGTTCGCCGAGGTGCACACGGTCCCCGGGACGGGCGACACGGCCCTCCACGCCGCCGAGCTGGCGCTGCGCGACCGCGTGCCCTTCGACGCCGACGAGAACCCGCTGTCGGTCTGCCCGATCGCGCGTGACGGCGCGGGGCACGGGCGTTCGCACGCGCTGCTGGTGGCCGATACGGACGAGCACTGCGAGTCGGTGGTGTCGTGGGTCGAGCGTTGCGGCGGCAAGGTCATCCAGCTCGCGCCGATCTCGGCGCTCGTGCTCAATGCGCTGGTGCGCGAGGCGTGCTCGGACAGGGACGAGGCGCCGCGCGTCCGCGCGTTCGTTGGCGAGCACGAGTTTACGCTCGTCGGATCGGAGGGCGGGCACGTCCTCTTCGTGCGGACCGCGAGTATCGGGTACGGGCTCCTCGGCGAAGCGTTCTGCCGCGGCGCTACCACGCAGACCGCACGCGAGATCGACCGCACCGAGGCCATGATCGCTCTGTTCGATTGCGGGCTGCCCGAGTCGCCTTCGGAGGTCATCCCGCTGGGCAGCGGCGTCGGCGGGTCGTCGATCCTCCCGCACATCCAGCCCGTCCTGCAACGCTTCTACGTCGAGCTGCGCCAGACGCTGCGCTTCGGGTTCGGCGAGACCAACCTCCAGCGCGTGCGCGTCGAACTGAAGGGCCCGGGGGCGCTGATCCCGAGCTTCATCACCAACCTCGGCGAGCAGCTCGGCATCGAGATCACCGGGCTGCCGGCGACCGAGCGGTTCGACCCGACCATGGCCTGCGGGACGCACGGCACGCTCCACCTCGCCACCTGCGTCTCGCCGACCGAGGTCAGCCTTATCCCCACCGCGGTGCTGGACCGCAGACGGCGCAGCCGGCTCGGCGCTTCGCTGAGGCTCGGGGCGGCCGCGGCGCTGGTCATCGTGGCCGGCGACACCGCCTACACCTGGAAACAGACGACCGACATCCGCGCGGCGATGGACGACAACCACGCCCGGATCGCCCATGTCGAGCTCGAACAGGCACGCTGGGAGGAGGCGGTCGGGCTCAGCACAGAGCTCGTCGCGACCAAGCAGGCGCTGGTCGATGCCCTCGGCGAACGCGCCGACTGGTTCGCGGTGCTCCAGGAGATCGGGCGCCAGACGACCTACCCGGTCAGGCTGACCGAGATCCAGGCGCGCATCGACCAGGGCGACGTCGTGATCACGATCAAGGGCTTCGCGTTCGACACCGACGGGCGCTCCGGGTCGGACGTGCTCGGCGGGTACATCGACCGCCTGACCCAGTCACCGGTCACCTCCCTGGTCTCGATCGGCTCGACCCAGCGTGCCGAGATCGACGCGAAGCCCGGAGTGAAGTTCGCGCTCGACGCGGCCGTCGTGTGCGTCCCGCTCGCGGCGGCCGACCTGGAGGCGACGCCATGAACGCGGCAGCCCTCCGCGTCTACGCGGCCCAGATCATCTTCCTGTGCGCGTTGATCGCCGCGTGCTGGGCGCTGCTGCTGCGCCCGATGAAGGAGCGCCTCGTCGTCCTACGCGCCGAGTTCGAGACCCAGACCGCACAGATCGCCGAATTCGAACGCGCCGAGGCCGCACGCCCGGAGTCCGGATCGCAGGCACTCGAACGCATCGCCGCCGAGCACGACGCCATGGTCGAGCGCCTCAACGTCTCGTCCAGCACCTCGCTGATCTACGACGCGCTGCGCGACCTTGCCCGCGAGCACGGCGTCGAGATCGAACGCATCGAGCCCGCCCGCACGATGGGCACGCGGGGACAGGCGGCCGCCGCGCAGATCTCCGCAAGCGGGCACTCGATCAAGTTCAGCGGCACCTACCCCGACGTCGCCGAGTTCATCCAAACCGTCCAGGAACAGGTCGGGATCACCAAAGTCACGTCGCTGCGGCTGCTGCCCTCGACCGAGCCGTCCGATCCCCCGCGCGTCGATGCACGCATCGACGCGACCCACTACGGGCTGATCGAACGCGCCAGCGCGAAAGGGCTTCCATGAACTCGCGCAGGCTCAAGCAACTCCGCCACGAGGCGGCGATGCTCGGCGGCGCCGCCCCCGTCGTCGCCCTCATCGTCGTGCGTGCCTTCGCGCCCGTGCAGGGACCCGCCGGCGCGCTGGCGAGCACCACCCCCGACGAGCCGGCGCTCACCGCGCGGTTCGACCCGCCCGAACTGACCTCGCGTCAGCGCACCATGCTGGCGTACGCCGATTCGATCCGCGACGAGACGAGCGAGTCACCGTTCCTCGCCGCCACCGAACGCGTCGAACTCCAGATCGACCAGGCGATGCCCGAGTCCGAGTCGCTGCGATTTGCACAGGCCCTGCGTCTGACTTCGGTGGTCGGCGGGGCGACACCGGTCGCGATCATCGACGGCAAGCCCAGGCGGGTCAACGACCCCCTCGAGTTCGGGTGGTGGGTCTCGTCGATCGACGCCTCGACCTCTACCGTCACCCTCTCGCACAAGCTGTACGACGACACCGTGCTGAAGATCGAGCCGAAGCTCCCCTAGCGGGCTGGTTCGCCCTCGCCCGGGCCTCATCCTCACCCCCCCGTCGGACTCTCACGACGACCCGCTCCGTTTTTCCGCACCCCACACCCGACGGTGGACTTCCCGCACCGTCAGGCGATACGCTCGCCCCGGCAAGCACATCACGGGCGCATAGCTCAGTTGGCTAGAGCGCTGCCGTCACATGGCAGAGGTCACTGGTTCGAGTCCAGTTGCGCCCATTGGATCGACGCCCGGTACCCCTCGGTGCCGTTCCCTGCCTCTTGGCCCCGGTTCTTGTTGCTCCGTGCTGCTCCCTGCGCCCGGGTGCTGCACCGGTCTGTGCACGGCCGCCCGCAGGAAGTCGTCCTCAGTCACGGCGTCCATGACTACCGCCCGGATCCGTGCCGCGCTTGTGCTCTGCCCCCCCCTTGGCAGACGCCGGGCCGGAGTTTCCTACCGCGGGGCGGATCTGTGTCGGCAGCACAGCCACCAGAACTGGAACATGTTTCAGTCCATATCCACATTGCCCAATGGACACTATCCCAGAAGCCTGAAGAAGTGCCAAAAAACAGCGGATAGTGGAGTTGACGTCGGATGGAACATCTGTACGATGAGTGGAACGTCATTCGGGACGACGAGGTACAAATGTCCTCGATCAGACAAGTGGCGATGCTCGCGAACGTCTCCCCGGCAACCGCGTCGCGCGCTCTGAATCACTCGGGTCCGGTGAGCCCGGCCGCGCGGAGCCGAGTCCTCATGGCCGCCCAGAGGGTCGGGTATCGGGGGCTCGGGCGTGTGACCGCGGGGGTGAGCCGGATCGGGGTGGCCTACCCGCACCTGCCGGTCCTCGCCGAGTTCGGCGGATTCGATGCGGCGCTGCTCAGCGGGATCGCGCGGGGCGCCGCGGAAGAACGCTGCGACCTCGCCCTCGTCGATATCGCCGCCACCAAGCAACGCGCCGAATCGTACACGCACTACTTTGAACGGCACGGGCTCCAGGGTGTGGTCGTCCGCGCCCACGGCGAATCTCGCCATGTCTGCGAGACGATTGCGGAAGAGGGCTTCCCGTCGGTTGTCGTCGCCGACCGCTTCGAGAACCCCGACGTCAACTTCGTCTGCTACAACTCCGAGGAGGACAGCCGGCGGGCGATCGAGCACCTGATCTCGCTCGGGCACCGGCGGATCGGGCTGTGCGTGCACATGGTGCGCGACTCGGACCACGACGACCGCCGCCGCGCCTACGAATCGACGCTCCGGGCGCACGGCATCGAGATCGACCCGGAGCTGATCGTTGAGGTAATCGCGAACGCCGAAGGCGGCGAATCGGCGTTCAACCGCCTGCTCGGACTGCCCCGTCCGCCGACCGCGATTTTCTTTACCGACCCGCTTGCGACCGTTGGCGGGATTCGGCGGGCGTTGGAAACGGGTGTTCGCGTACCCGAGGAGTTGTCGATCGTCGGCTTCGATGACAGCGACCTCCGGAAGATCACCCACCCGATGTTCACCGCGGTCTGCCAGGACGCCATCCGCATGGGACGCATCGCGGGCAAGTGGATCGCCTCGCGCATCCACGAGGAGACGACCGAGTCGCTGCGCCTGCGGAGCAACGCATACTTCGAGATCAACCGGACGAGCGGCGTCGCGCCACCCCAGCCGGTTCGTCTCTCGCCGCAGGGCGAACGGCTCGAGGTCCACGAACGGACCGGAACGGACGGAGGGCATGCGTAGCCGAGCTCCGCAACGCGCTTTCTTCCGAACCCGTGGCGGGTTCACGCTCATCGAGCTGCTCGTCGTGATCGCGATCATCGCGCTGCTGATCGGGATCTTGCTGCCGGCGCTGTCCGAGGCCCGCGCCGCGGGCGACACGGTGCGGTGCCAGTCGAACGTGCGTCAGACGATCACCGCGATCATGCACTACATCGACGACAACGACGAGCACTTCCCGATCGCGCGCACGCAGTGGCACGAGACGCCGGAACTCCGCGACAGAGCGACGCCGCCGTGGAACACCCGCGCGGCGCTCTACGCGTACAGCCGGGCGCAGGGACGTGGCGAGTTCTGGCCGCCCTACCTCCAGGACGTGCTGATCCCGATCGTCGGCGGTGTCGAGGGCGAGGGACGCTTCAGCAGGATCATGAAGTGCCCGGCGATCGAACGCGGGCGCCTGCTCGAGACCGACGAAGACTGGCTCATGGATCCCGAGGCGAACCACTACCGGTACAACGCCGTCAGCGCGATCGGGCAGACTCGCCGTGAGTTCTTCGCGAACCGGATCACGGTCGTGCACGCGCCGGCCCGGGCCGTCCTGCTCTACGACACCATCTTCCCCGACTGGGGAGTCAAATACATGCACGTGAGCCGTGTGGCGCCGCACGGCGGAGGCAGGGGCTCGATCAACGCGGGGTTCGTGGACGTACACGTCGAGTCGGTGACGGCCGAGGACTATTTCGAGCGGAGCGATGACGACGAGATGAACAGCCCGTTCCTGACCGAGGGCTGGGACTGATGCGCAGCGCGTTCTTCACACTGGCGGGGGGTGCTCTGGTGGCGACGCTGATCGCCGTTTCGTTGCCGGCGCGGGCGTCGCAGCTCTCGTTCCTGCGGGTCGAGGACGGACGGCTCGTGGACGAGCAGGGGCAGACCGTCGTCCTGCGCGGGTGCAACCTCGGCAACTGGCTGCTGATCGAGCCGTGGATGCTGGGCATCGACTCCGGTCAGATCCCCGACCAGCAGACGCTGTTCGACATTCTTCGTTCGCGTTTCGGCGACGCCGAGGGCGAGCGGCTGATGGACGTCTACCGCGCCAGTTTCATTACGCAGCGCGACTTCGACCTGATCAAGACCTTCGGGTTCAACGCGGTTCGCATCCCCTTCGACCACGAGCTGGTCGAGAACCTCTCCGATGACTTTGCGCTGCGTGACGACGCGTTCGAGTGGCTCGACGCGGCGATGGCGATGGCCGAACAGGCCGGGCTCTACATCATCTGGGACATGCACGGTGCGCCCGGCGGGCAGAGCCTCGACCAGCCCAGCGGCGACCGCACCCAGAACGAGCTCTGGTCCGACGACAACGCCCAGGAGCGCATGGCCTGGATCTGGCAGCACATCGCACGCCGGTACAAGAACCGCCCCGCCTTCGCCGCTTACGACGTGCTCAACGAGCCGTTCGGCGACTTCTCCGCCGACCTCCGCGACGACATCGTGAGCGTCGTCGATCGCTCGTACGACGCGATCCGCGAGATCGACCCCGAGCGCCCCATCTTCATGCCCGCCGCCCTCCAAGGGGTGTCGTTCTATGGCGATCCGGGCTCGCACGGCTGGACGGGCGTGGGGTACACCGAGCACTTCTACCCCGGCATCTTCGATTCCAAGCCCCCGACGCTCCAGACGCACAGCGAGTTCCTCGATGGCGTGCTCGCCGGACGCGACGCGTTCCTCACCGACGTTGGGGCGCCGTACCTCATCGGCGAGTTCAACCCGATCTGGGAGCACGTTGGCGGGGCGGCGATGACGCGGCGCTACTTCGACACCGCCGAGTCGCTCGGCTTCTCGGCCACACTGTGGTCGTACAAGATCCTCAAAGGGCAGGCCGGCGCGTTCGACAACAACTGGTACATGGTCTCGAACGGGCAGCCGTTCACGCTGAATCCGCGGACCGACTCGAAGGCGCAGATCGAGGCGAAGTTCGCGAGCCTGGCGACGATGCCGCTCGCGGTCGACAACGAGCTGCTCGGCGCGCTGACCTCGATCCCCGCTCCGGCGCTCAACCTGCCCGACATCGATGCGCCGCTCGCCGCCCCGCTCGCCGACGACCCGCTCGCGGGGTGGACGATGACGAATCTCGGCGACGCGCCGCCCGGGGCGCTCTCCGTCACGAGCCCGAGCGAGTTCACGCTCTACGCCTCCGGCAGCGACCTGTTCAGCACATCAGACTCCGCGCAGCTGCTCACCCAGCCCTGGAACGGCAACGTGTTCGTCCGCGCGGTGATCGAGCGTTTCGACGCGGGCGCGACCTACGGAAAGGCGGGGCTGACGCTGCGCGCCTCGACGGGCGCCGACGCGGCCCACGTGACGATCAACGTCACCCCCGACGGGCGCGTCAGCGCGACCTGGCGCCCGAGCACCAAAGCCTCGACCCAGCAGCAGACACTGGGTGTTCGCGCGTTCCCGATCGGTCTGGTCATCGCCCGTCAGGGCGGGCAGATCCGCATGTGGATGACCGACGTTGACGGCAACTGGGAGCACTTCCCGTTCAATGAATCGGTCTCGCTGCCGGGCACGCTGGAGGCGGGCGTCGTCGCCGCGTCGAACACACGCGGGCTGTACGGCGCGGCGAGGCTCTCGCAGGTGTCGGTGGGCTCGTCGCAACCGGCGATGCCGAACATCCCGCCGATCGCGGGGACGAACCTGCTGAGCAACGCCTCGTTCGAGACCAGCGCCGGCCCGTTCTCGCCGAGCCTGCCGGGCGGGTGGACGATCGAGGGCTCGCACGTCACGCGCGAGACGGGGTGGACGCCGCTGCGTTCCGGCGACGCGGTGCTCGCCTACCGGCACTGGGAAGCCGGCGGCTCGGGCACCGAGTCCATCTCCCAGGACATCTCCGGACTGGTCCCCGGGCAGCGATACGTCTTGGCGGCGTACGCCAGCATTGACGACGTCTCGGGCAATGTCCCCGACGCGTTCGAGCTCCAGATCGAGGACGTCAGCAGCGGGGAACTGCTGATCGTGACCAAGACGAGCATCGCGGTCTCGGAGATGACGCCGGGGCCGGAGTTCAGCCGGGTCGAGCTGCCGTTCCGGGCGACCGGGGGCTCGGCCCGCGTCCGCATGCGTTTTGTGCCGTCGGACGGAGGGAACGACGGCGCCCTGAAGATCGACGACGTTGTCTTGTACGCGGCGCCGTAACGGCGCGAGGCAGAGAGGAACCGGAATGCGCACTCATCTCATCACCACGGCGATCGGCGGCGTCCTGTTGACCGGCGCGGCCCACGCGCAGAACCTCGCCACCAACCCGACCTTCGACGATACCACCATCGACGGGGTCTACGGTGACGACTGGGGGAGCTTCGGCGCCGTCGGCTTCGACAACTGGAACCCCGACGGCACGCCCGGGCACGGCATCCTGTACGGCGACAATCTCGCCAACACCGGGTACATCTTCCAGACCGGGATCGCCGGCACGCCGGGCACGGCGTACGAGTTCTCCGTGTCGGTCTCGCTCGAGTCGAGTTGGGACGCCGACGCGGCGATCGCCGTCGAGTTCTACGAGGGCGACGACTCCACGCTGATCGATACCGCCGCGCTCGCGATCGACAAGACCGACGCGGGCACCGGGTACCACCGCTACACCGTGCAGGGCACGGCGCCGGCCGGCACCGTGTACGTGCGTCCGGTGATCGGCTTCGCCAACGTGCTCTCGACCGGCGCCCAGCACGCCGCGACCGTTGACAACGCCGTCCTGACCGTCGCCGACGACAACATGCTCTACAACCCGGGCATGCAGGATATCCTCGCCGACGGCGGCTTCGGCGACCTGTGGGGCGTCTACGGCGCGGCCGGGTTCGACGACTTCTTCCCCGGGCCCGACCCCGGGCACGCCGTTCTCTACGGCGACACGGTCGGCAACTCCGGCGGGTTCTACCAGCAGGGCATCCGTGCGACCCCCGGCGCCGAGTACCGCTTCAAGATCGACGCCAGTTTCGAGATCTTCTGGGAGGCCGACACGTACATCGGGCTCGAGTTCTACGACGCCGACGACGCCACGTTGCTCGATTCGCGTGTCGTTGAGCTCAACGAGGTGATCGATGTCGGGTACTACCCGGTGTCGGTAACGGCGGTCGCGCCGGCCGGCGCGGTCTACGTCCGCCCGATCGTCATGTACGACAACGTGCTCTTCAACGGGTCGCTCCAGGCCGCCACGTTCGATGGCGCCGAGCTAAACGAGCTGCGTCCCAACCAGAACCACGCGTTCAACGGCGGGTTCCTCGACCTCAACGGCGACACCAACTACGGCGACGGGTGGGGGACATGGGGCGCGGCCGGGTTGTACAACTGGTTCGGCGCTTCCGGGCCCGGTCACGCCGCCCTGTTCGGTGACAACATCGGCAACACCGGTGGCATGTTCCAACTTGGTATCAGCGGGCGCCCGGGCGCGACCTACGACATGATCTGCTACGCCCAGACCGAGACCAACTGGGACGCCGAGCTGCGCTGCGGGATGGAGTTCTACGCCGCCGATGATGCGACCAAGATCGGCGAAGCGATCCAGACGATCACCCCCGCACCGGGCACCGGCTACCACCGCTACACCGTCTCCGCAGAGATGCCTGTTGGCGCCGTCTTCGTCCGACCGGTTGCGTCGTTCGACAACGTGCTCTCCTCGGGCGTCTCCCGAGCCTCGACCGTTGACGATGTCGCGGTCGTCCTCGCCGACGACAACATGGCCGTCAACCCCGGCTTCGAGGAGTGGTTCGGCACCGGCTACGGCTCAACGTGGGGCACGTGGGGCGCGGCCGACTTCCAGGACTTCTACAACAGCGGCGACCCCGGGCACGCCACCTTCTACGCCGATGTCGTCGGCAACCTCGGCGGCGTCTACCAGCAGGGAATCCCCGGCGTTGAGGGCACGACCTACGAGCTCACCATCGACGCGAGCCTCGAAGCGAGCTTCGACGCCTTTGCGCAGTTCGGGCTCGAGTTCTATGAGGGCGACGACGCGACGATGATCGCCTCGGGCTTCGAGCCGATCGCGGTCACTCCCGGCGCGGGATACCAGACGATCTCGATGACGGCTACCGCGCCGACGGGCACGGCGTACGTCCGCCCGGTCTTCAAGTTCGACAACGCGCTGACCGCCGGCGCTGATCGCGCCGCGACGATCGACAACGTCCGCCTCGCCGAAGCGACCAGCCTCGCGTGCAGCCCCTTCGACCTGACCACGATCGGCGCGGGCTCGGGCGACCCGGGCTACGGCGTGCCCGACGGCGCGATCACCGCCGCGGACATCCAGTACTACGTCAACGCCTACGTTGCCGGCGATCCGGGTATCGCCGACATGACCACCACCGGCGCCGGCATCGGCGACCCGGGCTACGGCGTTCCCGACGGCAACATCACCGCCGCCGATATCCAGTACTACGTCAACGGTTACGTCGCGGGGTGCCCCTGATCCCGCTTGTGTTCAGCACTGTGTGAGAGGAGACAAGACATGAGAGCAGCAGCATTGATTGCGGTCGCGGCGTTCGCGGCCGGCGCGAATGCCCAGGAACTCCTGTTCAATCCCGGCTTCGACGACCTCAACTCCGACTCGGCATACGGCGACGGCTGGGGAAACTGGGGCAACACCGACTTCAACGACTTCTTCGGCGGAAACCCCCACGCCAGCTTCTTCTCCGATGGCAACGGGAACTTCGGCGGCGTCTACCAGCAGGGCATCGCGGGCACACCCGGGCAGATGTACCAGTTCGACCTGCTCGACGTGCGGCTGGAATCAAACATCAACGCCAACTACCTCTTCGGCATCGAGTTCTACGCCGCCGACGACTCGACCAAGCTCGGCGACCTGTTCGTGCCGATCCCGCTCTCGCCGACCGGCGACGGGCTGTCGTTCAGCATGACCGCGACCGCGCCCGCCGGCACCGCCTGGGCCCGCCCGGTCATCTCGTTCGACAACGCCGTCTCCGCCGGCGCCGGGCAGGAGAACTGCTTCATCTTCACCGCGTCGATGACGGCCGTGCCGGCGCCCGGTGCGCTGCTCGCCCTGGGCGGTCTCGCGGTGGTGCGCCGGCGACGGTGAGACCGGCACCTGTGCCGTCCTGTGGTTTGGGTTCGAACCCGTTCCGCCCCGACTGACAACAGCCCCCGGCCCAGCGCCGGGGGCTTTGGGGACAAGGGGCTACCGTAAAGACGATCGGGGGACCGTCCGAAGCGCCGAAGGGAGTGCCATGAGCCGATTCCTTGCGAGGGCGCCGCTTCTGGTGGCGATCGTGATCCTCGTCTCGACGCGGTCTCTGTTCGCGCAGTGCAACGACTGCTGGCTGGAGGCGCAGGGCACCGAGATCGTCAACGCCAGCACCGGGCAGCCGGTCATCCTCCGGTCGGTCGGCCTGGGGTATTGGCTGCTGCAGGAGGGGTACATGCTCAACCCCGGCGGGTGCTCGGGGTGCCCGAACACGCAGTGGCAGATGAAGCTCCAGTACCTCAACGAGGGCAAGACGATCGGGCAGGTCGAGGACTTCTACCAGCAGTGGCGTGACAACTTCATCACCAAGGACGACATCGACTACATCGCCTCGCTCGGGTTCAACAGCGTGCGTCTGCCCATGCACTACGAGCTGTTCCTGACCGACACCCAGCGGGCGGCGCGCAACGCCGTCATCACCGACCTCTACTCGGGGCACGACGCGTACAAAGCCGCGCTCCAGGGGTGGGTCAACGACGGCTCGCTGTTCACCGATCCGAACCTCGAGGGCTTCCAGGTCATCGACCGGCTGGTGAGCTGGTGCGCGGACAACGGGATGTACGTAATCCTCGACCTGCACGCCGCACCGGGGGCGCAGGGCTCCGACCTCAACATCTGCGACGGGTTCCACGCCAACAACCTGTGGACCGAGCCGGTGTTCCAGGACGTGATCGATCAGCTGTGGCTCGCCATCTCCAACCGCTACAAGGACGAGCCACGGATCGCGATGTACGAGTTCATCAACGAGCCGAACAACGTCCCCGGCGGCGGGCAGGCGATCCACGCGCTCACTCAGCGTCTCCTCACGACCGTCCGCAACAACGGCGACAATCACTTGATCGGGATCCACGGCAACAACTGGTGCAATAACTACGATTACCTGGAGCCCGACACGTTCACGCCGAACTGGGGGCTGGTGTACAACGCCCACCGCTACTGGATCGACCCGAGCGACGACTGGGTGCCCGATCCCAACCCGAACCAGATCAACCGGATGATCAACCTGATCAACTTCCGCGATACGCACAACGTCCCGGTCTGGGTCGGCGAGACTGGCGAGAACTCCAACTCGTGGCTGAGCCAGAACATCGCCAAAATGGAGGGCGAGGGCATCGGATGGTGCCACTGGACCTACAAGCGCCACGACTGGACCGAGAACGCGGCGCTGGGGCGCATCGGCGGCAACTACCCCACCGACGGCGCCTATGTCTGGCCCACGGTCCTGAACTCCATCAGGTTTGCCAACTTCATCCCGCACCCGAACACGCTCGCGGCCGTCACCGGAACCCTGCCGGCCCCGTGGACGACAGGGTGCTTCCCCAACCCCAGCGGCTGCGGGGGACCGACGGGCGAGACGGTCTGGCTCCTGGGCAACAACGGCAAGTTCGTGTCGATCGACAACGCGCTGTCGGTCCTGACGTGTGACCGCGATACTTTCACCGTGCACGAACTCTTCGAGGTCGTCGACGCGGGCGGCGGGACCATCGCGCTCCGTGGAGCGAACGGCATGTACGTGTCCTCGAAGGACGGGCAATCCGCGATGGCGTGCGACAGCCCGGGCATCCAAGAGCAGGAGCGATTCGGTTGGATCGAGGTCGGCATCGGCGCGGTCAACCTCCGCGGCAGCAACAATCTGTACGTGTCGTCCGAGAACGGGCAGGCGCCGATGACGTGCAACCGCACCGACCCCCAAGGATGGGAGCAGTTTAACTTCGGCGTCGTCGAGCTGTGCCCGGCCGACCTAACGACGCAGGGCGCGGGGCAGGGCGACCCGGGCTACGGCGTTCCGGACGGGTCGGCCACCGCGGCCGACATCAACTTCTATGTCAACGCCTGGGTCGCAGGCGACTTGGCTATTGCTGATGTAACGACGCAGGGCGCGCCGCAGGGCGATCCCAACTACGGCGTGCCGGACGGCACTGTCAGCGCATCCGATCTCAACTACTACGTGAATCTCTGGGTGATCGGCTGCCCATAGGGGCTCCTCGCAGACGCCCACAGGATCAGGGACGGATGCAGTCCCATGGGAGCGGCCCGTCCTTATGGCGAGCCGTTTCGTTGCGCGCTTCCGGGCAGGTTCGGCCCGGGAACAGTGCGCGGGTCGTTCATGGGTTGTCGGCGCGCGGCACTCCCCCCAACCTCTCCTTCGCTCTGTCACCCCCGGACCGCGCGAGACCTCACCGGGTAGGACCCGTGGCATCGTGCGCGGAACGTGGTCTGTCGGAATGAAGCTCGAAAAGTACTGATCCCGGGTTCACCCGGACAAGGGAGAGGACACACGGGCCAGTTGATCGACGTGCGTCGCGGCCTCGACCACCCGCTCGATCGGCAGCGTGCCGTCCTCGACCGCTCGCCTGATCGACCTAGCCATCCCGGGCGCAGGGCAGTCGGTGATGCGTCCGGGGCGGTTGACGGCGTGGATGACCAGATCGACGCCGGCACGCAGAGCACGAACGGACGCATCGCCCACCGGGAGAGTGAACGCGATTGCGTCCATGTCGATCGAGTCGGCGACGACCGCGCCCTGAAACCCGACAGGCCCTCTCAACCGACCGAGTTGTGCCGGGGACAGGCTCGCGGGGTTGTCGGCGTCGATCCGCCGGTCGAGCACGTGCGCCACGAGCACCGCGGGGGCCAGCGGCGCGAGCACGCGGAACGGCTCGAGTTCGCGCTCGGTGTGCGTGGCGGTGATATCGACGGGCCCGAGGTGGGTGTCGGCGCCGGCGCCTCCGTGCCCGGGGTAGTGCTTGATGCAGGCCCCGACGCGGGCCGCACAGTGAGCCTCCAGCACATCACGCGCACACGCGACCACGTGCCCCGGATCGCGCGAGTAGGCACGTTGGAGCCCGTCGATCACCGGGCACCCGAGCGCGAGGTCGACGCACGGGGCGAGGTTGAGGTCGATGCCGAGCGCACGGAGTTGCTCGGCCTCGGCGCGGGCCTCGTCCCGCCGGCGGGGCGGTTCGAGCGCACCGAACGACTTCGCCGTGAGGCTCGCGCGGAACCCCCGGTCGGGGCGCAGGCGAGCGACGCGTCCGCCCTCCTGATCGACCGCCACGACGAGCGATCGCCCGAGCCGTGTGCGCAGGTAACCAATGAAGTCGGCGAGCTGTCCGGGCGACTCGATATTCCGTGCCCCGCCGGTCGGCAGATCACGGTCGAGGAGGATGACCCCGCCGACGTGCGCCCCGGCGCAGGCGTCGAGGTCGCGTTCGAGGGCGTCGTCGCCCGGGCGTGAGCCGCGGACGCCCACCATGAGCGTGCGCCCGATCAGGCTGTCGATCTCAGGCGGCATCGGGTGGGTGCGGAGCCAGGGCGCAGGTGACAAATGACAGCAACGTTCCGAGCGTGAGCTGCCACGGAAAGGCGAGATCGACACGGTGATCGAGCGGGTTCCACAGGAAGCGGATCGCGCCGACAGTGCCGGCGCCGACGACCAGGGCCGCGATCACGCTCGCCGCGTTGCCCCGTCGCAGGAGGATGAACGACGCGAACACGCCGATCAACCCGGCATAGGCGAACGCCATCACCCCGAGCGCGAAGGGGATCAGCCCGTCGGACTCGCCGGCCCCGACGATCGCGCACCCGCAGGCGAAGGCGGCCAGCACGCACGCCCATATCACCACGAGCGGGCGCACGAGCCGCCGCTCCTGCTCGGGCGTGCGCTCGCGCCGCGGGAGCACGTCGGTCATGGTTGCGCCGGCCATCGCGTTCAGGGCCGAGTCGAGCGAGCTCATCGCCGCCGCGAACAGCCCCGAGAGCATGAGCCCGCGTACGCCCGCGGGCACCTGCGTCCGGATGAAGTACAGGAAGATGCGTCGGGTGTCTTCGGGGGGCGGCGCCGGGGCGGCCGTTCCCATCGCGTCAGGCCGCTGATAGAACACATACAGCAGCAGCCCGAGGACGAGAAACACCGCGGCGGCGAACACGCCGAGCGTCACGCCACCAAGGAGCGAGATCGCGCCCCGCTTGGCGTCACGGCAGGCGATGGTGCGCTGCGCGAGATCCTGGTCGGTCCCGTAGGCGCCGACGCCCATCAGCGTGAACCCGATCAGCACCGCCGGGAGCGTGAAGCTCCGGTCGAGCGCCAGCGACGTATCGATCAGCGTCGACTTCATGACCCCGGGGGCGGACTCGGTCGTCCGGAGGATCTCGACGATCGCGTGCGTGCCGATCGGGATCTTCCAGAGCAGCAGCGCGACGGCGACAAGGGCCGCGCCGATCAGGAGGACCGCCTGCACGAGGTCGGTCCAGATCACCGCCGCGAGCCCGCCGCACACCGTGTAGGTCGTCGCGATCGCCGCGATCAGCAGCACCGCGAGCACCGTCGATCGAACGCTCAGATCACCGAAGACGAGCACCGCGGCCGGGATTGCCGCGACGTACAGGCGCGAGCCCGACGCGAGCACCCGCCCGCCGAGAAACGCCAGCGAGGCGGCGCGGGTGGCGACCGGTCCGGCTCGCTGCTCGAGCACGCCGTAGACGGACCGTACGCCCATCCGGTAGAACGCCGGCACGAACACCAGTGCAACGATGACGCCGCCGACGATCATGCCGATGTTGGTCGAGAGATAGGAGATGTCACCGCTGTACGCCAGCTGCGGTCCACCGAGGAACGTCACGCCCGACAGGCTGGTCGCGAGCACCGAGATTGCCGCCGCCCACGCCGGGATGCGTCTCCCGGCGAGCACGAGGTCGTCCGAGGCACGCGCCCGGCGCGCCACGATCAGCCCGATCGTCAGCACGCCGGCCAGATACGCGCCGATGATCGCCCAGTCCACGAACGGCATGGGCTACCCACCCCCCAACGCGTCGCGCAACCGTCCGCCCGTCTTGCGCAGGCGGGCCTCGGCCTGTTCGCGTGGCAACCGCAGGTCGTGCATCACGATCGCCGTCTTGACGTGCCCCCCGGCCCGCCCGAGCAGTCCGAACGCCGCCGCGCGGTCGAGCCCGGTCAGCTCCACGATCAACCGCGCCGCTCGGTCTCGCAGCTTGTCGTTCGTCGCACGCACGTCCACCATGAGGTTGGAGTAGGTCTTTCCGAGGCGGACCATCGCGGCCGTCGAAATCGCGTTGAGCACGAGCTTGGTCGCGGTGCCCGCCTTCATCCGCGTCGATCCGGTGACGACCTCCGGGCCGGTGGGCACGCTGATGAGCACGTCGCACCACAAGGGGCGTTCGATATCGTCGCACACGAGCAGCCCCGTGCGCGCGCCGCGAGTCTTCGCGTGCTCGACCCCGCCCAGCGCGTACGGCGTGGTGCCCCCCGTCGTGATCCCCAGCACGGCGTCACGCCCGCTCACGCCCAGCACATCGAGCTCGGCGTGCGCCCCGTCGCGATCGTCCTCGCGCCCCTCGCTCGAGACGCGAAGCGCACCGTCGCCGCCGGCGATGATCCCGACGACCCGCCCGGGCTCGGTGCGGAAGGTCGGGGGGCACTCCGAGGCGTCGAGCACCCCGAGCCGACCGCTCGTCCCCGCACCCAGATAGATCAGTCTCCCACCCGAGGAGAGCGCGTTGCCCGCGAGGTCGGCGAAGCGGGCGATCTCGTTGAGGGCACCGGCGACGGTCTCGGCGACCGTGCGGTCCTCTTCGTTGATCAGCCCGACAACCTCGCGCGTCGTGAGGCGGTCGAGACCGAGCGAGCGCGGGTTCCGCTGTTCGGTCAGGACGCCGGAACGGTCGCGGGGGTGATCCATGCTCCGGACAACGGTACCGGATCGCGCCGCCCCGTGATCGCCGGGAGTGTGACCGCGATCCCGTCGCCCGCGAGCAGACCGAGGACCGCGAGCCCGGCCGCCTCACGGTGCTGCGGTTCGACCGCAAGATCGCCTGTTGTCGGCGGATCGCCCAGCGCACGCGTCAGCGCGCGGTTGCGGACACCTCCCCCCGCGAGGTAGACCTCCCACCCACCGGGAAGCAACTCTCGAACCGCGGCGCCGATCGCCGCCGCGGCGGTGCCGAGCAGGTCGGCGGGCGACAGCCTCTCGCCCCATCGATCGAGCCACTCCGTCGCGTCGTCACCGGAGCCGAGCGAACGGTGGGCTTGACCCTGCGCGATCAGCTGCGCGCACAAATCGTCCAGCGCCTCACGGTGGATCGTGCCGGATCCGGCCGTCCGTCCGTCTTCGTCGTACGGGCGCCCGAGCACGCGGCGTGCACCATGATCGAGCAGACGATTGCACACGCACACGTCGAATCCCCGCACATCCTCCGGACGCGCAGAGGCGGGGATAAGCGTGATGTTGCAGAACCCGCCGAGGTTCACGATCGCACGCGGCGCCACGCCGTCACGAAAGAGCACCCAGTCGGCGAGCGGCGTGATCGGCGCCCCCTGTCCGCCGGCGGCCAGATCGGCGCCGCGGAGATCGAACACAACCGGGCACCCGATCCGCGCGGCGACCGCCCACGGGTTGATCAGCTGCCAGGAGCGGGGCGGGTCGTGGAAGACGGTCTGCCCGTGCAGGACGACCAGATCGGGGCGTCCCTCGAGCCGATCGCGCACGAGCGCCTCGACCGCGTCGGCGTGCGCACGCCCGAGGGCATCGGCAGCTGTGGCGACCGACGCGGCATCGACCGGCTCTCCTCCCGCCAACGCCGCGAGAGTGTCGCTCTCGGGGAGCGGCAAGTGGGACGCGCCGAGGATCTTGATCAGCCCGAGATCAAGCCCGCGCCCCCGGCAGAGCACAGCGACCGCGTCGAGCCCGTCCAGACTCGTGCCGGTCATGCACCCCACGCCGACGCGTTCGGTTCGGTTCTCCATGAGCGCCATGACGATTCCCTCCAGCTGGCGGGCGATCAACCCGGATTCGATTCCCCGCGGGCCGAGTCGGATGAGGCGGTCATTCGCGCTTTGGTTGGGACTCCGAACCCGTCAGGGTCCCCGGAGCCGCGCCCGTTCCACGAACACCGCCGCAACCGCCCGGCGCCCGTCCTCGGTGACGCCCTGTCCTCTCTATTCCGTGCAGCCCGGCGGACGCCACGATCGCACGCGTCACTCGATTCCCGGATTGATCCAGACACGGCCATCCTGTATTCTCACCCCGGTGAGGCGGCTCCGCGAGGCTGCATTGCTGACGCGCCGGTCTGGGCTCGTCATGCTGTTCGCGTGGCGAGCGCGGTCGTCGTGTTCGAGGCTGCTTCAGGAAGGGGGGATGCGATGCGACCGATCTCCATGACCGGGGCGCTTGCGCCGATGGTCGCGCGCACGAATGCACGGCTCGTGGTGTCGTTGCTGCGGGCTGTGGTGCCGGCCGTGTTGGTGGCGGTCTCCCCGCCTCTGTGCGCCCAGACCGTACCGCAATCGACCGTCCCCGAACGGAACGATGCGGATCAAGCCCGTCCGCCGGCCGCCGAGATCCACGACCAGCAGGTTGTGGCCCCGGTTTCGCCGGCGGGAGTGTCGATCGGCATGAACTTCGAAGGTGCGGACGCCGGCGACTCCACGTTCTACCCGCCGGACACCATGGGCGCGATCGGGCCGGCGCACTTCGTCGAGCTGATCAACGGGCGCTATTCGGTGTTCGATCGTACGAGCGGGCTGGTGGTTCAGAGCAGCACGCTCAACCAGTTCTGGGCCAACGCCGGTGCCCCACCCCAGGGCAGCTACAGCTTCGACCCGCGTGTGCTCTTTGACGAGGCGTCCGGGCGGTGGTTCGCGTGCGCCGCCGATGCCGCACGGACCACGTACTCCGGGATCCTGGTCGCGGTCTCCAACTCATCGGACCCGACGGCGGGATGGATCGGCTTCCGTGTGGACGCGGACACCGACAACCAGCAGTGGGCGGACTTCCCGACGATGGGCATCAACGCGGACGGGCTGTATGTATCCGCAAACATGTACCCGGTCGCCGCCGGCACGCTCGAGCAGAACTTCTGGGTCTTCCCGAAGGGCGATCTCGTGAACGGCTCGATCGCGAACATGACCGCGCTCGAGGGCCCGTACATCCCCGAGACTGGAACGTCGCTTCAGCTGGCGATCGACCTCGATGGCGGGGGGCTCCCGGCCCCGATCCTGTCGGGCTCCGGTTTCACCGTCCTGCGTTCTGACCTGATCGGCCCGGTGACCGCGCCGTCGATCGCGCAGGGCCCTGTGATCGATGTGCCCGGGTACGCCATCCCGCCGGACGCGGATCAGCCCGGCCCAAAGCCGGACATCAACACCCTGGACTCGCGTTTCGGCTCCAACGTGGTGCTGCAGGGCGGCAACATCTGGGCGGTGCAATCGATCGGCGTGGGCGGGCGGTCCGCGCTGCGCTGGTTCCGGATCGATCCGGACACCAGTGCCGTGCTCGATGAAGGTGTGCTGAGCGACCCCGCGCTCGCGTTCTTCTTCCCCTCGATCGCCGTCAACGAGTATGGCGACATCGTGATCGGGTGCTCGGGGACCAGCCCCACCCAGTACGTGAGCACCTACGCGTTCGTGGGGCAGCACAACCCCACGGGCACGACTTTTTCGGCGCCGCTCCTGCTGCGTGCGGGCGTATCGGATTACCAGAGGCTCGACGGGTACGGTCGCAACCGCTGGGGCGACTACAGCGCCACGACGCTCGACCCCAACGACCATCACCACTTCTGGACGATCCAGGAGTTCGTTGCCGGCACCAACTTCTGGTCCACCCAGATCACCGAGATCATCATCTCATCTTGTGAGTGCGACGACGACGGTGATCCATGCAACGGCATCGAGTTCTGTGACCATGGCGTCTGCATCAGCGCACCGATCGACGATTGCAACAACAACGGCATCGAGGACTCGTGCGATGTGGCCGACGGCCCGGACTGCAACCAGAACGCCGTGCCGGACGAGTGCGACATCGCTTCGGGCCTGGCCGGCGATTGCAACGGGAACGGCGTGCCGGATAGCTGCGACATCGCGTCCGCCTTTGCCGACGACTGCAACGGGAACGGCGTGCCGGACGACTGCGACATCGCGTCCGGCCTCGCCAACGATTGCAATGGAAACGGCGTGCCGGACGGGTGCGATATCGATCAGGGCCTTGTTCCGGACTGCAACGGCAACGGGCGACCCGATCACTGCGACGTCAGCGTGCCGTTCGCGTTCACAGACCAGTCGGGCCCGCTGTCACCGGTGGGCTTCGGAACAAACCAGGTGCACACGGTCGTGGACGCGCCGATGGCGCTGACCGATGTGACGCTGAGCTTCGCCGCCAGGGCAGACCTGTCGGAAGCGAACGAGCGCATCGCCGTGTACCTGGAGAGCACCCTGGTGGGCTTCGTGTTCCAGTCCGCCACGGACTGCCCGGCGGGTTTCGATCAGGACGAGCTGGTCGTGACGGCGTCGGCATGGAACACGGCGCGATCGGGCGGAAGTGGGGACGTGGACATCCGCATGACGCCCTCCAGCACGGTGGGTTCGGCCGAGTGCCTGAACTCCTCCGTCTCGCTCACGGTGTCGTGTGCCGGGGCGATGGTTAGCAACGACCTGAACGGGAACGACATCCCCGACGAGTGCGAGTCGGGCGTGCCCTGCTCGGAGGCCGACCTCACGACCCTGGACGCGGGCATCGGCGATCCCGACTACGGCGTGCCGGACGGGGTGGTGTCGGCCGTTGATCTCCAGTACTTCGTCAACGCCTGGGTCGCCGGCGACCTCACTATCGCGGACCTGACGACTCAGAACGCTCCCGCCGGCGACCCGCTGTACGGCGTGCCGGACGGTCTCGTGACAGCGGTGGACATTCAGTTCTACGTCAATCTGTGGCTGATCGGCTGCCCCTAGCGACGAATCGGCAGTCACGGGAACGAGCGTCGGCACACCCGGCGTCAGGGGTTTACCTCTGCCCGGGTTGAGCCGGCATTGTGCCCCGCGAAAACGCGAGAGCCACCGATCCGGGAAGGGCGCGCAGCGTTCCCCCTACGATCGTCGATGATCGGAATCGCCGACCCCGTCTCGACGCTGACCCACGCCCTCGGCGCGATCGTCTTCGCGGTCCTGACCATCCCGCTGCTCCGCGGCACGCGGATCGGGCACCGGTTCGCCCTGGGCGTCTTTGCGGTCACGGTTGTCGGGCTGCTGAGCGCGAGCACGACGTTCCACCTGCTCCCGCACGACACGCCCGTCCGGGCCGTGTTCAAACGCATCGACCACGCCGCGATCTTCGCGCTCATCGCCGGCACCTTCACGTCGTACCACGCGATCCTGTTCCGGGGCGTGTTGCGGTGGGGGGCGATCACGTTCATCTGGGTCGCGGCCGCGGCGGGCATCACTCTCAAGACCGTCTTCTTCACCAGCGTGCCCGAGTGGCTCGGCATCTCCCTCTACCTCGCGATGGGCTGGTGCGGTGCGCTCACCATGGTCGGCGTCTGGCGCACGCGCGACCCCAAAGCCGCCGCCCCCATCATCGCCGCCGGCGTCGCCTACACACTCGGCGCCGTCGTCGAGTTCACGTCGTGGCCGACGATCGTGCCCGGTGTGGTCGGCTCGCACGAGGTCTTCCACGTCTTCGTGCTCATCGGGGCGGGGATCTTCTGGGCGCACGTCGCCCACTTCTCCCATGCCTCACGTCTCCCGCCCGTCGGCGCCGCCGAGCGGGGCGAGCCCGAGCCGCTCGCCGAGACGGTCACTCGCCCGCTCACGCCCGCGTCGCTCACCCGATCGGCGACTCGGGCTCCCTGACCACGAGCGGGGGGCGCCCGCGCCGGCGCCGCAGCCAGTTGATCGCCCCGCCGACCAGCCTCGTCGCCATCAGCCACCGCTCCAGCCGGTACTTGCCGGGGAAGTCGAGCAGCCCGAAACCGACGAACAGCGTCAGCACCCCCTGCCCCGGGAGGACCAGCATCGCCGCGCCCGCAGCCATGAATACAACGCCGAGGATGTTCTTGAGCACGCGCAGCACGACGCGCTCGACGGGGTGCCGATCGGCGAGGCGCGAGCGCGGGCGGCGCGCGTGCGCGAAGTACCGCTCCGGGATGCGCACCACCAGCAGCGGCACCAGCACCAGGGTGCCGACGAACATCACCACCGAGCCCGAGCCCAGCCATACGAGCAGGGGATGGTCTCTCAGGGCGTCGAGCATCGTGTATCAGCCCCGGTGTTCACGCCGACGGTCCGCACCACGCGGTCACCCGAGGCGCCACGCACGCCACGCAGCGAACACGCGCGGGCGCACCACCAGTTTCCACCTCGCGTACCCCTCTGCGTTGAGGTGCAGTCCGTCATCGCGGAACAGAGACGGGTCGGGCGTGCCGTCGGGCCCGAGCAGCGGCTTGGCCACGTCGATGTATTCCACGTCGTCGTGGGTCCGGCAGTACTCGCGGACGAGGCGGTTGGCCTCGCGCATCGCCGCCCAGTTCGACCACCGCGCGAGGCTCGGCTTGATCGAGAGGTAGAGCACCTTGGTGCCGGGCAGTCGCTCGTGGACGAGATCGGCGAACTCGGTGAAGCCCGCCGCGGCCGCCGCCGAGTCGGTGTTGTCCGTCCCCAGGTCGTTGTCGCCGCAGTAGTAGACGATCACGCTCGGCTCGTAGGGGAACACGACGCGGTCGGCCACCGCCAGCACCTCCCGCGTCTTCGACCCGCCGAACCCGCGGTTGATCACCGTCAGCGGCGCCATGTCGTCGGCGAGTGAGGCCCACATGCGGATGCTCGACGAGCCGATGAAGAGCACCTCGCCCGCCGGCGGCATCGCCCCGGCGTCGGACGCCTCGAACGCCGCGATCTCCCCCTCGTACCACGGCGGCGCTTCGGCGGGCGGTGCGGCGGACGAGTTCGCTGCGGGCTGGGCCGCGCAGCCCGTGAGGAGCAGCGTGAACGGCAGCAGCAACACGGTTGTGATCTGACGCATACGCGAGTGTACGTCTCCGGCAGAGGGGTGTTCGTCCCCGGGGGGTGCGCTGCCGGGGTCCCCCCGCCCGGGCCCGGGCGGGTAGAGTGTGTGCCGTGCGGTGCGCGCCCGGCGCCGAAGAAAGGAACACGCGACATGAGCGATCACGTCTACAAGATCATCGAGGTGGTGGGGTCGAGCCCGGAGAGCAGCGACGCGGCGGTGCGCCGTGCGGTCGAGCAGGCCGGCAAGAGCGTGCGGAACATGCGCTGGCTCGAGGTCGTCGAGACCCGCGGGCACATCGAGAACGGCAAGATCGCGCACTGGCAGGTCAAGGTGCGCATTGGCTTCACGCTCGAGGATTCGTGAGCGGGCGCGACCGCCCGGAACCTCCCTCCCGGCGCCGCGTCGATAGACGAAGGGGCCCGCGGCGAACACGCAGCCGCGGAGCCCCCGGGACGCATCACGGATTGTGTCGTCACTCGCGGCCGCGCGGCTCGACCGGAATCTGAACCTCCCCGTACCGCATGAACCACGGAACAAACGGGCCGTTGTACCCGAGGAAGCGCGGCTCGCCCGCGGCCCGCCACTCGGCGCTCTCCGACAGCCACCCCTCGATCAGCCCCAAGCCCTTCAGGAATCGCTTGGTCGTGTACCCGCCCCGCGTGCCGACCGAGGCGTATGTCCGGGCCGGGACATCCGCGACACGGACCGCGCCGTCCTCCCCGGTCTCGCCGAGCGAGGTGGAGCGGTACAGGAACGCCATGGCGTCCATCCGCGCGTCGCCGCCCCCGCCGACCTCGTAGGACATGTCCACCGGTGCGGTCATGGCGATGTCGTGTTTCTTGATGTGCCCGAACAGCTCCATGAACATCGGGCGCATGCCGTCGGCGCCGAGCCGGTCCTCGTGCACGCTGGCCGCGCGGTAGACCGGGTACTCCTTGACCTCGACCTCGCCGACGGGTGTGATCGCGGGCCAGCCCTCGGGCAGCGGGGCGGAATCGACCATCCACTCCCCGCCCGAGCGGTGGACGCAGCCGCCGAAGCCGCTGAGCAGAGCCGAGACGCCGATCCCACCCAGGATCATCACGAGTTTGAGCACCACGGAGGCCCCCTTTCCGCTGCCGTCTTCGAGGGCGGGGCGGCGGCGGATTCACCGATCGCGGCCCGATCTTCGGTGGTGCCACGGCCCCCGTTCTGTTCAGGAGAGGGGGTGCGGGGGGGACCTCCCCCGCACAAGCGATCACGCGGGACGCTTGGCACTTCGCGGGCGCGGCTCAAGCGCGGGAAGGGCGAGAGCCGGTGAACCCGAGCCACTGACCGGTCTTCCGGTCAGTGTCTTGAGGGATGGAAGGGGCGGGAGCACTGACCCGAAGATGGGTCAGTGGCACATAGTGTGTTGTAGACTCGTGCCGTGGACGAGCACCACAAGCGGATGAAGCGGCGTGAAACTCGTTGCGCTCGATACCTGACGTTCTCGTGTCATCAACGGCTGGCGTTGCTCGGGCGCCGCGAGTGGCGGGACGTGTTCGCGCACGGTCTCGCGGCCGCCCGTGAACGGTGCGGCTTCAAGCTCGTCGCGTGGGTCGTCATGCCGGAGCACGTCCACCTGATCCTCGTGCCCGGCTTGGAAGTTCCGGTCCCGCGGATCCTCTGCGCGATCAAACAGCCGATCGCGCAACGGGCGATCAAGCGGTGGCGGGAGACCGATGCACCGATCCTCGACAAGATCACCGTTCAGGACGGGCGGTGCCGGTTCTGGCAGGCCGGCGGCGGGTTCGACCGCAACGTCCGCGGCACCAAGGAACTCGGACGGGAGATCGTCTACATCCACAACAACCCGGTCCGTCGCGGGCTCGTCGAGCACCCGACCGACTGGGCATGGTCGTCGGCCCGCTGGTACGCCGGGCAACGGGAGGGACAGGTTCCTGTTGATACCGCTTTGTGGTAACCGTGCCACTGACCAGTCTTCTGGTCAGTGTCTTCGGGAGGACGGGTAGGAGGTGAAGCACTGACCCAAAGACGGGTCAGTGGCACGAAGCGGGACGAGTGCCGGTGACCCCGTGCCACTGACCGGTCTTCCGGTCAGTGTCTTGCGGAGGAGCGGTAGGGGCGGGAGCACTGACCCGAAGACGGGTCAGTGGCACAGCGGTCCGGGCCACCTGCCTTTTCAATAGTCTCCCGGCTCATTCGCGTGCTTCGCCCTGTTGCACTTCTCGCACAGTAGTTGGATGTTGCGGGCTGTATTCGAGCCGCCGCGCGCAAGCGGAATGATGTGGTCGAACTCCAGATTCTCGTTGCTTCCACAATTGGTGCATTTGCCCTCATCGCGGCGCCATACTTCCGTCTGAACGGCTTTCGGAATCGGTTCGCGATGTTGTGTCGTTTGCTTGTCGTTGCCGGCGAGAACTAATTCGATTCGTCCACAGAAACTGCACTTCCACTTCGCCGCGGATCCGCTCGAAGCCAGATCGACAAACTCGAACTCCGTCTCTCGGCACTTGGGACACGAGTCGGGTGGAGAGAGGTGCTGCTCGGCAACCTGTAACTTGTAGAGGTGGAGAAACTGATCAGCAACATCGTTTGGCGTGAGACCCTCGCGAGTAGCGTCTTCTCGGATTTCTGCGAGTTGCTCTGGTGTGGCGCCATGTTCTTGCAAGATCCTCGCCACGCCGGTCCATTGATCAACCGTGACTATTCGTCCGCACTGCTCACACTGCCAGCGGGCCATGACCGGCTCTTGGTCAATGCGCCACAGCCGGAACCGCGTAGAATCACATTCTGTACACGAGTCGGGGGCGGGGGCCATCCGGCTGGCTGTCGGTGTTATCTGAGACCAGTACTCGTCGAGGGAAGTTCGGTTTGCGAACCACAGTGCTGCGCAGGTCATGAAGTCATCATCGCTCGCAGATTCGTCTCTAAGCACTTCATTGATGGCATTGATGCGATAGTCGCCGGCAAGGTCAGGGTTGGCGTGAATCGGTAGGCGCGACTTGATTCCCAGGCTGTCGTATTGGTCAGGCCCCTGAGTAACCGCGTTCGAAATCCACAACTCGTGACACGCCGGACACTCCCAGATGACAAAGTCACGCTTGGGTCCGAAGCGATAGAACCTGAGCATTGCTTCACAATCGATGCACGGCGAGGTGGTGGAACGCTTCTTGGAACAACGAAAGCCCGTGTTGGCAAGCGACTCGTAACTCTTCCAGATGGACAGGTCGCCGCTGTTGGCGTCACGTATTACCTGACGGAGGATTGCCCTCTGGTTATCAGGGGTATCTTCGCTGATGTACCAGTTGATAGCTGCGTCTCTGGGGTAGGACAAGGCGTCGTCCTTTCGGTGTCGCTTACAGATTCCCCCTCCGCTCCTGCTCGAGTTCGAGGGCCTCGAAGAGGGCCTTGAAGTTGCCCTTGCCGAAGCTCTGGGAGCCGCGGCGGCAGATGATCTCGATGAACAGCGTCGGGCGGTCCTGCAGCGGCTTGGTGAAGAGCTGGAGCAGGTAGCCCTCGTCGTCGGCGTCCACCAGGATGCCGAGGTCGCGGATGCGTTCGTGGTCCTCGCGGACCGGCTCGTGCCCGTGCTCGCGGAGCATCTTGTCCACGCGCCCCCAGACGATGTCGTAGTAGGAGTCGGGCAGGGCGAGGAAGTCAACGCCGCGCCGGCGCAGCTCGGCGACCGACTCGAGTTCGTCGTCGGTGCGGAAGGCGAGGTGCTGGACGCCGGGCGTCATGTCGTGCCACTCGAGGTATTCCTGGATCTGGCTCTTGCGCTTTCCCTCGGCCGGCTCGTTGATGGGCATCTTGATGAGGTTGTTGCCGCTGGCCATGACCTTGGACATGAGGGCCGAGTAGTCGGTGGAGATGTCGGCGTCGTCGAAGTGCTTGAACATGGTGAAGCCGAGGACATCCTCGTACCACTTGACCCAGTGGTTCATCTTGCCGAGTTCGACGTTGCCGACGAGGTGGTCCACGTACTTGAGCCCGCAGGGTCGTTGCCGGTTGTGCTCGTTGACGGGGCTGTCGATGTGCTCGAAGACGGGCATGAAGCGCCCGCCCTTCTTGATGGCGGGCAGGGCGTAGTCGCCGGTACGGCTGACGAAGGTGTGGATGCAGCGCCCGTAGGTCTTGATCGAGGCGACGGTGACGCAGCCGTGGTCGTCGCGGATCTCGCGCGGCTCGCGCGCGGAGACGGCCCCGTTGCGGAGCGCCTGCTCGTACGCGGCCTCGGCGTCGAAGACCGTGAGCGCGACGTCCTTGACGCCGTCGCCGTAGCGCTTGATCTCCTCGGCGGCGGGGTGGTCCTTGGTGAGCGGGCTGGTGAGCAGCAGGCGGATGTTGCCCTGGGTGAGCAGGTAGTCGGCCTCGTCGCGCGAGCCGGTGGTGAGGTCGGCGATCTGGGAGATCTGGAAGCCGAAGGTGTGGGCGTAGAAGTAGGCGGCCTGCTTGGCGTTGCCGACATACAGGCGGACGTGATCGACGTCGATGAGGGCGAGCGGGTCGGCCTTGGTGGCGGGGTGGGTCGAGGTCTGCGTCACGGCGTTCCTCCCTCCCGCGGCCCCCGCGGGCGATCCTCTGGATATTCGTGTCAGCGGCGGGGCCCGCCGCGGGGACATTGTAGAGCGGGGGCGAGAGGGCTTGGGCGCGGGTGGGGCGGGGTGAATCCCCGGAGTGAGAGTGGAATCGGGCGAATATGCGGCGATCCCCCGGGTTGGGCCGATGGAGTGATTGCGAGGGACGGAGCGGCATCGCGTGCGACCGGGGTCTATCATGTCCGCTCAATTCCAGGCCGTGCCCGGGGTTCTCTCGGGCGACGTGTCGCGTCAGAGGCGGGGGTGTTCTACGCCGTGACGTGGTACGCGAGGGCGATGATGGACACGCAGCCGGACCCGACAGACCTCGGCCCCTACCAGATCGTGCGCCGACTGCGCACCGGCTTTGACGCCGAGTGCTGGCTTGCGCTGCACGAGCGTCACACGAGTCACGCGCTGTACCGCTTCGGTCCGTTCCGCGACAAGGCCGAGCGCCGGCGTTTCGTCGAGGCGCTCGAGGCGGTGAGCCCGCTTCACCACACGCACATCCTGCCGATCGATCAGTATTCGCTGGACGACGCGGGGTGGGGGTGGGTGGTGACGCCGTTCACCGGCAACCAGCAGGGGCTGGTGCGTCTGAGCGGGCTGGTGCAGGCGAAGGGCGGGCGCCTCGGTCCGACCGAGGGCGAGCGGTGCGTGACGCAGCTGCTCGAGGCGTACGCGTACGGGCACGCGAACGGGGCGGATCACGGGCCGATCGCGCCGGATCAGGTTCTGGTCGATACGCGCGGGAGCGTGTGGATCGAGCTGTTCGGCCTGCGGCGCCGGCTCGAGGGGCTGGCGCGGGCCGACCGCGAACTGGTGCGTGACTCGATGCGCTCGGTGGTCGAGCTCGGGTACTGGTTGCTGACGGGGCTTCCGGCCGAGGAGCCGCGCATTCGCGCGTCGCGCCTGGTGCGCCGGCTCGACAAGCGTTGGGACGAGTGGTTCGAGACCGGGCTGGAGCCGACGGGCGGGTTCGCCTCGGGCGACGAGGCGCTGGCCGCCCTGCCCGGTGCGCGGAAGGGGCAGGGTGTCGAGCCCGCACGACCGCGCGTCCGCTCGGTGATCGGGCGCCTCCGCGCCGGCGGGGCTTCCCAGCAGCGCTAGGGCGGTGGCGGTTCGTCCTCGACCTCGACGCGGGGCGAGAGGGCGTCCAGCCGGGCCGACTGCTCTTCATCCAGTTCGAACCGCGAGCGCATCCGTTTCGCGATCGCCTTGGCGTCCTCGGGCGGGGCCATCCTCAGCGCCTCGAACCACGCCTCGGCGTCGGCGTCGGTCTCGGCGGCCTCGTCGAGCCGGTCGAGCAGGATCAGCGCGACCGTCCGCACTCGCACCGCTTCGGGTGTCTCCGCCTCCTGCGGCTCTCCGAGCGATTCGAGCGCGCCGCCCGGGTTGCCCGTCGCCAGGCGGACGCCCGCGAGCAGCGTCCGTGCGCGGTCGAGCGTCGGTGACTCGGGCTCGGCATCGGGCACCACCGCCGAGGCGAGCAGGTCCTCGATCACACCCGGGTCGCTCAATTCCTCCGCCAACGTGACCCGGTCGGCGAGCGTCATGCGTCCGGCGAGGTCGCGGCGCGCCGTGCTGCTCGCCTCGACGCTCGGCGCCGGCAGCGCCGTGAGCAGGCGGAAGCCCTCGGCGTCCGGGCGGTGGGCGATGATCCCGGCCACGGCAAAGGCGTAGAGCGAGGAATCGCTGCGCGCCGCATCGATCAGCGGGTCGAGTGTGTCGGGCGACGCGGTCAGCGCGTCGGCGGCCGCCTGCCTCGCCTCGGGCACACCCAGCAGCCCGACCACGACCGACTGCCCGGCCTCGCCGCCGAGGCGCACAAGCAGTTTGCACATCGTCGGGTCGAGCGATTCGGGGGGGAGCGACACGAGCGCCTCGGCGACGCGCCTGCCCGCATCGTCGCTCAGCAGCCCCGCCCGTTGAAGTGCCCATGCCAGCCCGGACGCCGCCGACCGCGTCGAATCGACATCGATCCAGCGGAGCACGGCGGGCTCGGCGTCGGCGTCGGGCCAACGCGACGACGCCAGCAGCATCGCTCGCGCCGCGGACTCGTCCTCCTCGCGGACCAGCGCCGCGGTGATCGCCGGGCGGGCGTCGGGCGAGGCGATCTGGTTGAGCAGCTCGGCCGCTCGCGCCCGTGTCGTGGCGTTGTTTCCCGCCAGCAGGCGCATCGCCGCCTGCGCCACCGGCTCTCCGAGCGGGCGTGCCTCGGCCAGCTCACGGTTCGCCAACTCGAAGCCCACCGCGCGCAGTTCGGGCTCGCTATCCAGCAGCAGCGTCGCGACCATGGCGCCGCGCTGGTCAGGGTCGATCGAGAGCGCGAGCTTCCTCACCGTGGTGACCAGGCGGGCGAGCAGGGCGTCGCGCTGGGCGCCCAGGGCGTCGCGTTGCCGGCTCAGCCGTCCGATCAGCCCCGCTTCCCACTCGGCGTCGCTGAGTGCGTCGCACTGGTCGAGCCACGCCGTCCACGCCGAGCGGTCGGTGCCGAGGTCGTCCCGCGCCGCGCAACGTGCGAGAGCGGCGAACGCCACGGTTTCGAGCCCGGTCCCGGGCTCGGTGAACGCGAGCAGCTGGCGGGCGGTGCGCCGGTCGTGGTACGCACCGCCAACGGCGATCAGCGGTCGGAGCCACCCGGCGTCGGCGTCGGTCCGCTCCAGCGCCAGGTGCAGGTGGGGGAGCAGGTCGGCGGGGGGGTCGGGGTGCTTAGCGAGCACGCCGAGCAGCAGGTCGCGCGTCGAGCTCGCCGGGGCGTCCGCCCGCAGCAGCGGGACCCAGATCTCGAGGGTGGCCGATCGGTCGATGCGGTCGAGGACGCTGCGGGCGGCCTCGGCTCGGGCCTCAGGGGAGGCCGACTCGTCGAGGACGGTGGAAACGGGCCCGCTCTGGGCCGCGCAGGGCGGGACCGCGACCACCCCCGCGACACAGACCGCGATGTACACTCCGAACCGTCTCACGTAGACCCTGCACCTCAACAATAGCGAACAGATCGGCATTCGGGCGATTGAAGCACCAGCCGGCGTTCTGTACGATTTGCCCGGACTCCCCCATGAACGACTGGTTCGAAGCCGAGCAACTCGTCGAGAAGGCCCACGAGGCGTACGAGGCCGGGCGCTGGGACGAGGCCGAGTCGGCCCTGCGCGACGCCCTTGCCCTCAACCCCTACCAGGCGGAGTGGCACTTCAACCTCGGGCTGACGCTCGAGGCCGGAGGGCGCTACGCCCAGGCGGTCGAGGCGTTCGGCGAGGCGGCCAAGCTCCAAGCGGGGGACGGGCAGGCGGCCCTGCTCGCCGGCGTCAACCTGCTCCGCATCGACCGCACGGAGGAGGCGCTGGCGTGGCTCGACCGCGCCGAGCGGGCCGACCCGCGATCGAGCGCCCCGTTCGTGCACCGCATCGAGGCGTACGCGAGCCTCGGGCGCCACGACCAGGCCGAGTTCATGTTCTACATGGGGCAGGAGCTCGACCCCGAGGACCCGGAGCTGTACGCGGCAATGGCTGAGTCGCTGCTCGACCGGCGCCGCTACGACAAGGCGGTGTGGTGCCTGCGCGAGGCGGCTCGGCTCGACCCGGATCTGCCGCGGGTGCAGGCGCGTCTGGCGTACGCCTACGCCGCGACCGGTCGGCACGAGCGGGCCCGCCAGCTCTACCTGCGCGAGCTGCGTGCCGACCCGGGCGACATCGACACGCTGCTCGACCTCGGGCGTCTGCTGGTGGACATGCACCGCTTCGCCGAGGCCGGGGAGAAGTTCCGGCGCGTGCTGGAGGTCGAGCCGGACAACGCCGACGCGCACTTCGCGCTGGGCGACCTGGCCGAGCGTCAGGGGCTGCACGCCGAGGCGTTCACGCAGTACGACGTGACGCTGCGGCTCGACGCGACGTACCCGGACGTGCGTCTGCGTGCGGGCGACCAGCTGCTGCGGCGCAACGGCGAGGGGGATCTGAAGGAGGCGCGTCGCCTGCTGCGGGCCGAGCTGATCGAGCTCGAGGCGGGGCGCGCCGACCGCGACCCCGACCGTCTGGGCGAGCTCGGGACGCTGGCGCTCGACGCCGACATCCCCGGCGAGGCAGCGCGGGTCTTCCGCTCGCTGCTGGAACTGCGCCCCAACGACGCGCAGGCACACCACCACCTGTCGGTCGCGTACTTCCGCATGGGCGATCTCTCGCGCGGCATCGACTCGGCCCGGACCGCGCTGCGCCTCGACCCGCGCTGCGTCCCCGCGATGCACAACCTCGCGGTGGCCAACCTCCGGCGCGGGCAGGTCACGCGTGCCCGGTTCTGGGTCGAGCAGGCGCTCCGCGTCGAGCCCGACGACCCGGCCCTCCGCCGCCTCCGCCTCCGCCTCGGGCTGCGGGCGATGGGCTCGCTCGTCGGCTGGGCGATCAAGGCCCTACGGCTTCGGCGCTAGCTTCAAGTCGCTCGCGCGTTCACGCTCGCCCGGTCGCTGTGCCCGCTCGGCGAGCAGCCGCGCCGCCTCGTCCACGTCCTTGTCGCCGCGCCCCGAGCAGCAGATGACGAGGTTCTGCTTGTCGTCGAGCTGTGACGCGAGGCGGACGCCGTGGGCGACCGCGTGGGCGGTCTCGAGCGCGCAGATGATGCCCTCGGACTGCGCGAGCAGCTCGAACGCGTCGAGCGAGTCGTCGTCGGTGACGGCCGTGTACTCGGCCCGCCCCGTGTCCTTCCAGTTCGAGTGCTCGGGCCCGACGCCGGGGTAGTCGAGCCCGGCCGAGCAGGAGTGGACGGGCGCCGTCTGCCCGTGCTCGTCCTGGAGGACGTAGGACATCGAGCCGTGCAGCACGCCGGGCGCCCCGAGCTTGAGCGGGGCGGCGTGGTGCCCGAGCGCGTCGGAGCTGCCGCCGGCCTCGACGCCGACCAGCCGCACGTCCGCCTCGGGGACGAAGGGGAAGAAGATCCCCGCGGCGTTGGACCCGCCCCCGACGCACGCCACGACCGCGTCGGGCAGCCCTTCCATCGAGCGGAGCGACTGGGCCTTGGCCTCGCGCCCGATGATGGTCTGGAAGTCGCGGACGATCATGGGGAACGGGTGCGGCCCGACGACCGAGCCGAGGATGTAGTGGGTGTTCTCGACCGAGCCCATCCAGTCGCGCATCGCCTCGTTGGTGGCGTCCTTGAGGGTGCGCGAGCCGCTCTCGACCTCGCGGACCTCAGCGCCGAGCAGCTTCATGCGGACGACGTTGAGGTGCTGGCGCCGCGCATCCTCTGAGCCCATGTAGACCACGCAGTCGAGCCCGAGGTGGGCGGCTGCGGTGGCGGTGGCGACGCCGTGCTGCCCGGCGCCGGTCTCGGCGATGACGCGCTTCTTGCCCATCTTGCGGGTGAGCAGCGCCTGCCCGAGCGTGTTGTTGATCTTGTGTGCGCCGGTGTGCGCCAGGTCCTCGCGCTTGAGCCAGATCGTCGCCGCTTGCTTGCGTTCGGAGATCGACCGCGCGTGCTTCGTCAGCCGCTCGGCCCGGTACAGGGGTGTCGGTCGACCGGCGAAGCGGGTGAGCAGCCAGCGGAGCTCGTCCCAGAAGCGGTCGTCGCGCCGGGCACGCTCGTAGAGCTTCTCGAGCTCACGCAACGCCGCGACCAGCGTCTCGGGCACGTACACCCCGCCGTAGTCGCCGAACCGCCCACGCTCGTCCGGGAGCGACGTCAGCGGGGGGACGGCGGTCTGTGCGTCGTCGGTCATGGGCGAAGCGTAGCCGAGGCGGCGTTGCGCTGGCTCCGCAGCGCCGCCCGCACGCCGGCCCGCTCGTTGACCCGCAGCATGAACAGCAGCCCGACGACGAAGAACGCGGTCAGCGCGCCCATCGCCGCGGTGTCGGAAACCGACTGCTTGATCTGACCGAAGATCAGGACCCCGACGACCCCGGCCGACTTGTAGGTCATCCCCCACAGCCCGAAGAACTCGGCGGTCTTGTGGCGGGGGGTGAAGCGCCCGACCATCGATCGGCTTGCCGTCCCGATCCCCCCGAGCCCGAGCCCGACACCGTTGCCGACCACCCAGAACGCCCACTGGTTGTCGCTCCGCGCCGACGCGGGGATCAGCGTCAGCCCGAGCAGCCCCAACGCCGTCACGATCCAGACGACGAGGTAGACCACGACCGTCGTTTTCGCGCCGATCCGGTCCTGGAACACACCCGTGCCGATCGCGGCGGCGGCGGCCGTGACGCTGAGCTGGAGCGCGAAGACCAGGAGTTGCACGCCATCGAGCCCGAAGTCCTTCGCGATAATGCCCGCGAAGTAGATGATGGTCTGCACACCGAACGCGTAGACGAAGAACGCGGCGAGAAACCGCGAGAGCTGGCGGTAGTGGGCGGCGTTGCGGACGGTGTCGGCCAGGCGGCTCCAGGTCGCGCCCGCGATCGTGCGGTCCGTTCCCAGCCGCCGGGCGGGTGTCTCGTTGAGCACCACCATCGGCGCGATCATGCCGAGGGCGAACCAGACGCCCGCGAGCACGAAGAAGGGCGGCCACCGCTCGACGGGGGCGAGCCCGAAGATCAGCATCCCGACGACGACGAGCACCAGGAGGGACAGCGACCCGATGTACCCCATCGTCCAGCCGGTGGCCGAGATCCTCCCGATGTTGCGCGGGGTCGAGATCTCGGGCAGGAACCCCGCGAGCACGTTCTCGCCGAGCTGGTAGCAGAGGTTGCCCGCGACGAACAGGGCCATGCCCGCGGCCACATCGCCGTGCCCAAGCAGAGCCATCGCGCACGTGAGCGAAGCACACAGCAGGCCCGAGATGAGCAGGAACCGCTTCTTGAACCCGTACGCGTCGGCGCACGCGCCGAGGAAGGGCGAGAGGATCACGACCAGCGCGAGGCTGCCCGAGCTGGCGTAGGCCCACAGCGCGTCGCCGTTGGCGCTCGCGATGTGGCTCTTGAAGTAGTTGCTGAACAGCAGCGTGATGATCAGCAGCGTGAACGACTGGTTCGCCAGGTCGTACATGCCCCATGCCCACACCTCGCGCGGGTTGGGCAGACCGCGGAAGGGGCTAACGCGGGCGACGGTTCGGTTGGCGCGGGCGAGCATCGCGCTGAGGCGGGCGGGCATCGCGGGGAGCGTACCGTGGTCGCCCGCTGTCCGGGCGCGGCGGTGGGCCGATCGAACTCGACCGCGGCTCGGCGCGACGTCCGGTGCGTCCACCCCTCGGCGGGCGATCTCCGTGCCCGTGGTCGCGCGGACGGTCGGCGTGCCCGTGATCGCGCGGACGGTCGGCGTGCCCGTAATCGCGCGGACGACCACCGTGGCCGTGCCGACTTCCCGCGTGAGCGTGCCTCGACGAGTGCGAGGGGCGGCTCGTGATCACGAACCGCGACGAGGTGGAGTAGTACGGCGCGGGGGCGTAGCAGGTGGACCACCACTGCCGCGCTCTCACGTGCCCGGAGTTGCACCCGGCGCTCGACGCCGCGCCCGCCAGGCCGATGACCAACAGTGCTATCCGGACCGCGCGACGGTTCATCACGTCACCCCCTGTCTGGCATGGAGCCGGCGGCGGGGCTCGCGCCTGACAGGAGATCCGCGGATCGGCGCGCGGTGGGCCTCAGCCCGGGCGAAGATGACGGGACAGGAACTCGGTCTGGATCGTCTTCGCCTCGCTGGCGAAGCGCCCGAACCCTGCGTGCTCGTACGGTGAGCCGGTCTCGGGCCAGGTCTTCACCTCGATCAGCCCCGGGTCGGCGCCGGCGTCCTCGTACCGCGCCTGCAGCGCCCCGACAAACGCGCGCTGACCCGCCCACGGCACCAGCTCGTCGCCCTCCGAGTGCATCACCAGCAGCGGGAGAGGCGCGAAAGCGTTGAGGTGCTGCATCGGGTCGAGCGCGGCGACTCGCTCGGGGTCGTGGTTCACCGGCCAGCCCGGCTCGCCCTCACGCCGGAAGTACAGCGCGTCGAGGTCGCCGGTGGTCGCCTCGACCGCGGCACAGCGGAAGGAGTGGGGCTCGCACAGGCGTCGGAGGGTCGCCATCCCGCCGGCCGACATCCCGCCGATCCCGACCCGGTCGAGGTCGAACAGGGGGTCGGCGCCGGACTCGTACTCCGGTGCGGCGAGCGCCTCCACGACCCGGTCGATCTCGGTGAGCACCTGTTCGACCACGTCGAGCGAGTGGGTGGGGTGGTCCCAGTCGTCGATCCTGCGCTGCCCGTGCCCGGGCAGGTCGATCGCGCACGCGGCGACGCCGGCGCGGACCCAGCGTAGGTAGCGCCCCGGGTCGGTCTCCTTGCGGGCGGTGCGTCCGTGCATCCAGAGCACCACCGGGGCCGGTCGTTGCCAGTTGGGGTGGGCGAGCAGCACCGGCACGTCGCCGAAGCGGGCGAAGCGGGAGCGCTGGGCGAGCGATCGCGGGAGCTTGCCGAGGTCGGGCATGGGGTACAAAGCAGAGCAGCAGAACAACGAAGCAGCAGATCAGAGACAGGACGCATCCTATCGCGGGGATGGTTGCGGGTTCCGTCACCGGTCCGCCGGTCCCAACCACCTATTTGCTGCTTTTCTGGTCTGTTGCTTTGCTGTTCTGCTCACCCTTCGAGCCGGTTGGTGAAGTGCCGCTCCTGCACGGGGACGACGACACGGAGAACCTGTTCGAGCACGCCTGCCGGCGAGCCGAGCGCGTCGACCTCGCAGATGATGTCGTCCGAGTAGTGCTCGAGCACCGGCTTGGTCTCCTCTTCGTAGACCTCCCAGCGTCGGCGGATGACGTCTTCCTTGGCGTCGTCAGCCCGGTTCTCCTTGAGGGCGCGCCGCTGGAGACGCTCAATCATCTTCTCCTTGTCGCGGCAGACCAGGTGCACGACCCGGAGCACGTTGATGTGCTTCTCCATCAGCTCGGCCTGGTTGGCGTTGCGGGGGATGCCGTCGAGCACGAGCAGGTCGTCACGCGGCTTGTAGAGGCTGAGCACCGTCTGGGCGTTGATGTTCTCCGCCCACATCTTGACGGTCACGTCGTCGGGCACGAGCTCGCCGCGCGAGGAGTACGCGCGGAAGATCTGCCCCAGCTCGCTGTTGATGTCGATGGTGCGGAAGACCTCCCCGCAGGAGAGGTGGTAGAACCCCGGGATCTGCCCGAGGATCTTGCCCTGGGTGCCCTTGCCCGAGCCCGGGGCGCCGAACAGCAGGATCGTCTGGTAGCGTTCTGGCATCGTTCGTCTCCGCATCGCGGCCGCGACACCGGCCGCCTACCCCCGAATCGGATTGAACGGGGCGGATCTTAGGTTCCAGACCCCGGCGGTCGGGCTGGGCGGGTCCGAAAACAACGCGGGCGGGACCGCAGCCCCGCCCGTCGCTCGTCTCGCGTGTGGCGCCCGGGGTGCGGGCGGGCGGATCATCCGGCCTGGAGGACCTCCTTCTGGAGGTTGGCCGGCATCGGGCGGTACTCGAGGAACTCCATCGTGCTGGCTGCCCGCCCCTGGCTGATCCCGCGGAGGATGGTGGTGTACCCGAACATCTCGGAGAGCGGGACCTCGGCGTGGATCTCCTTGACGTTGCCGCGGTCGAGCGTGTCGACGATCATGCCGCGGCGGGAACTGAGGTCGCCGGTCACGTTGCCGAGGTACGCCTCGGGCGTGGTGATCGAGACCTTCATGATCGGTTCGAGCAGGACCGAGCCGGCCTTGGTCACCGCCTCGCGCAGCGCCAGCCGCCCCGCCTGCTCGAACGCGACCTGCGACGAGTCCACCGAGTGGCTCGACCCA